>Ga0075428_100001023_pt1 | contig 29613 bp, 28 predicted proteins | sample RhiMetdeltSRZDD2_FD_75291 | JGI IMG/M metagenome (GOLD analysis project Ga0075428, IMG submission 75291) | Populus rhizosphere microbial communities from Tennessee, USA - Rhizosphere MetaG P. deltoides SRZDD2 | ecosystem: Host-associated > Plants > Roots > Rhizosphere > Soil | place: USA... | reverse complement strand
CGCGGTGCTGCTGACCAAGACCCGGCCCGATCAGGCGCTGCTCTACCGCCTGCTGGGCGACCGCAACCCGCTGCACGTGGACCCGGCGTTCGCGGCGTTGGCCGGTTTCCCGCGCCCCATCCTGCACGGGCTGTGCACCTATGGCGTGGTTTGCCGGGCGGTCGTCGACTCCCTGCTCGACGGCGATCCGAGGCGGGTGGTGTCGTATGCGACCCGCTTCTCCGGAGTCGTCTACCCGGGCGAGACGTTGCGCACGCTGGTGTGGTCCATGCCGGGCCGGCTGGTGTTGACTTCCACGGTCGACGAGCGCGGCGCGGCGCCCGCGCTGTCCGACACCACCATCACATATGTAGATTCCTTGTAGATCGATTATCGGGCTCGCGTGAACAATTTGCGCCATGCTTGTACCAAGGAAGATATGGAGTCGTGGCCTGCTGGCGCTGACGATGCTTGCCGGCCTTGGGATAGGCGCCGCAAGCGGCCCGGCGCAAGCGGCCGATCCACGGCCCAACATAGTCATGATCATGACTGACGATCAGACCCTGGAGTCGTTGCGGGTCATGCCCAACGTGCGCAACCTGATCGGCGCGCAAGGCACGACGTTCGCACAGAATTTCGTGTCATACCCGCTGTGCTGCCCATCGCGGGCGACCTACCTGACCGGGCAGTACCCGCACAACCACGACGTCTTCAGCAACGACGAATTCGACGGCGGCTACCAGAAGTTGCGCAAGGGGGAGACTCTGCCGGTGTGGTTGGGGCGGGCGGGCTACAAGACCGTCCACATTGGAAAGTACCTCAACGGGTACGAGGGCAACGTCGTCCCGCCCGGATGGGAGTACTGGCACGGCCTGGTGTGCGCGTACCGGATGTGGGGTTACACCTTCAAGCACAACGACGAACCGGCACCAAATCAGTGTGGCAACCCCGAGAACACCAATGACGCGCTGTACCAGACCGACGTGCTACGCAACATCACCACCAACTTCATCGACCTCCACTTCGACGGCGCGCGGCCGTTCTTCCTGTCCCTGGCACCGCTCGCCCCGCACGTGGAGGTGGGCACCGGACTGGACCTGGACTTCCGCAACCCGCGCCCGGCGCCGCGGCACAGGGGCCGCTTCTCCGACGAGCCGCTGCCCCGGCCCGACTCGTTCAACGAACCCAACATGGACGACAAACCCGCGTTCATGCAGCAATTCGATTTGCTGACCGCCAACGAGATCGACAACATCACCAAGCGGTACCGCTCCCGGCTGGAGGCGTTGTTGGCGGTCGACGAGGCGGTCAAGGCCATCATCGACAAGCTGCGCGAGAAAGCCATCCTGTCCAAGACCGTCATCATCTTCACCACTGACAACGGCTTCATGGACGGGCAGCACCGCATCGCGAGCGGCAAAACCGTGGCCTACAACCCCTCGGCGCATTTGCCGCTGCTGATGCGGGGTCCGGGCATACCGGTGGACAAGACCGTCTCGGCCATGGTCTCCAATGTGGACCTCGCCGCGACGATCCTGGACATCGCCAACGCCACCCCGGGCATCACGATCGACGGCCTGTCCCTGATTCCGGTGGCCCAGAACCCCGCCTCCATCGCGGGCAGGCACCTGCTGCTCGAGACCGGCGAGCTCGGCGCTCGCGATCCCGGCGATAGGTGGTACGCGGCGGTCAGGACCGGGCGCTATCTCTATGTCGAACACTGGCTGCGCAACGCCGAGGGTGTCGATGTGCGAACCGGCAAGGAGCTCTACGACGACAACGTCGACCCGGCCCAAGTCGCCTCCAAGCACGCCAATGCGGCCTACGCCGACGTCATGGCCGATCTCGCCGACCGGCTGCACGCGCTGCAGCAGTGTTCGGGCGTCAACTGCCGCGGGCTGTGATGAAGGTTTTACATGCCGCGATCACGACCGGTGACCCGAATCTGTCGGACTCCCCGCCTACCCTGACCCTATGTCGACTGTGGAACGCAGCAACCCGATCAAGGACGGCACCGAGTTCGAAACCCTGAGCGGGGTGCTCGATTTCCTGCGGGCGACCGTGGTGAACAAAGTCGCCGGCCTCACCGACGAACAGGCCTTCTCCCGGCCGGTGGAGTCGTCCGAGCTCACACCGGCCGGTGTGGTCAAGCACCTGGCCGCCGTGGAGCGATGGTGGTTCAGCATCGACTTCGCCGGCCTCGACGTGCCCTGGCCCTGGACCGACGACGACCCGCACGGCGGCTTTCCTTTGGCCCCCACCGACACGCTCGCCCAAGTCGTCAACGACTACCTGGCCGAGTGTGAGCAGTCTCGGCAGGCCATCGCGGGCGCCGGCCTCGACGACCGGGCCCGCGGCGAGGGCATGACCTTCCGCCTGCGTTATGCGCTGACCCACATGATCGAGGAGACCGCCCGTCACTGCGGCCACCTCGACATTCTGCGCGAGCGGATTGACGGTGAAAGGGGCGAATAGGCAATACAATGCGTCGATGGGAGTCGGCTGGTCGCTGGGCTTGATGGCGGTGGGATTGCCGCTGGCACTGATGGGCGCGCTCGCCTACCGGGCCCGGCAGAGGCTTGCGGCGGTGATGCTTTCCGGAGCCGGGCTCCTGCTCGCCGGAGCGATCAGCCTGCTCATCTCGCTGTGGTGAGCCATCAGGATCGGGTGAGGATCAGGCCGCTGGTGGGGACGCCGGTGCCGGCCGTGACAAGGATTCTTGCCGCGCCCGGGATCTGGTTGACCGCCGTCCCGCGGATCTGGCGGACCGCCTCGGCGATGCCGTTCATGCCGTGGATGTAGGCCTCGCCCAGCTGGCCACCGTGCGGGTTGAGCGGCAGCCCGCCCTCGGCCACGAACGCCGCCGCCTCTCCCCGCCTGCAGAAGCCCAGCTCCTCCAGCTGAAGGAGCACGAACGGGGTGAAGTGGTCATAGAGCACCGCGGCGTCGACATCGGAGGGCCCGAGTCCAGCCTTGCGCCACAGTTGCCGGCCGACCAGGCCCATCTCGGGCAGGCCGGTGAGGTCGTCGCGGTAGTAGCTGGTCATCACGAACTGGTCGGCGCCGCTGCCCTGGGCGGCCGCCCGGACGAGCGCGGGTGGGTGCGGCAGATCGCGGGCGCGTTCGAGCGAGGTGACGACGATGGCCACGGCTCCGTCGCTTTCCTGGCAGCAGTCCAGCAGCCGCAGCGGTTCGGCGATCCAGCGCGAGGCCTGGTGATCGTCGATGGTGATCGGGCGCCCGTAGAACCAGGCCTTCGGGTTGGTGGCGGCATAGGCACGGCCCGCCACCGCCACCCGGCCGAAGTCTTCGCTCGTCGCCCCGTACACATGCATGTAGCGGCGGGCGACCATGGCGACCTGGGCGGCCGGGGTGCCCAGCCCCATCGGGTAGTGCCAGGCGTTGTCGACGCTGCCGGCCGCCGCGAGCGAGACCTGGCCGAACCGGTGGCCGGAGCGTTCGTTGAGGGCGCGATAGCACACCACGACGGAGGCGGCGCCGGTGGCGATCGCCATGGCCGCGTGCTGCACGGTGGCGCAGGCGGCGCCGCCGCCATAGGGGACGCGGCCGAAGAAGGTCAGGTGCGGGATGCCGACCTCGCGGGCGACGGCGACCTCGGCGTTGCTGTCCATGGAGAAGGTGACCAGTCCGTCCACATCGGACGATTGTAGGCCGGCGTCGGCGAGGGCGGCCTGGACCGCCTCGGCGGCCAAGCGTAGCTCGGTGCGGCCGGAGTTCTTGGAGAACTCGGTCGCGCCGATGCCGGCGATCGCGGCGGTGGCGGTCATCGCCGCACCCCCACGGTCGCGGTGACATGCGCCCCAAGGGAGTTGGCGCCGACCACCTCCACCGTCGTGACGTCGCCGTCGACGGAGGTCACGCGACCGGTGAAGGTCAGGGTGTCGTTGGCGTAGCAGGGCACCCCGAGTTTGAGCGAGATGTGGGTGATTGTCGCGGAAGGATCCCACTCGAGGACGTATTGCTGCACCAGGCCGGTGGTGGTGAGGATGTTGAGGAAGATGTCCTTGGAGCCGCGGGCCACCGCCCGGTCACGGTCGTGGTGCACGTCCTGGAAGTCGCGCGTGGCGAGCGCGCCCGCGATGACAAGCGTCGGTGTCACCTCGATGGTCAGGGTGGGCAGGGTCATGCCGCCTCCCACACGGGCATGGTCAATGTCTCGTCGATGCGCTGGAAGCGGACCCGCACGGGTTGCCCGATGCTCGCCTGTCCGCCGTCGAACGAGCCGACCATCCGTACCCCCTCGGTCAGTTCGACGAGCACCACGATGAAAGGCAGCTCCCGGCCCGGCACGGCCGGGTGGTGGTGCACCACGTAGCTGAAGACGGTGCCTTCGCCTTTGGCCACCGCATAGCTTAATGAACCCGACCCGCACGCCGGGCACATCGGACCCGGTGGGTGGCGCAAACGCCCGCACTGCAAGCACTTCTGGATGCGAAGCTCACCGGATCCGGTTCCCTCCCAGAAGAACGCGTTGTCGTCGGTCACGACCGGGCGCAGGACCTGGCGCGGCGCCGGGCGGTACTTGAGGATCCGGAACATCATGGTGGCGACCGGCTCGTCGCCGGAGTACCACACGCTCTCGGTGGTCACGAACCAGCCCTCGCCGAGCGCCGTCCGTTTAGGACCGACCACATCGGACAGTCTGCTGCGGACGGTGAGCCGCTCCCCGAGCTTCACATAGCGGTGATATGTCTGCTCCGAGTTGGTGGCGACGACCGAGGTGTACCCGGCCTCGTCGAGCACGGCGGACATCGCCCACAGCGGATCCTCCGGCAAGGACGCTGACGGGTGCAACCCGCGCATCGTCCACACCTGGATCATCGCGGGCGGCGCGACACCGTCATCCCAGGCCGGCCCGCCCATCACCTCGGTCCAGTTGTTGATCATAGGCTGGTTGACCGGATCACGTGCCTCGCGAAAGCCGCAGGACCCCAAGGCTTTGAGCCGTTCAGCGGCGTCGAGTATCGGATTCATGGCGTTCATCGCGGCACCCTCGGCAGGCCGAGCCCGGCGGTGGCGATCAGCTCCCGCTGGATCTCGTTGACCCCGCCGCCGAACGTCAGCACCAGGTTGCGCTTGGTCTGGATGTCCAGCCAGGCCGCCAACTCCGACGCCGGGTCGAAGCGACCGACCACATCGGACAGCAGCTGCCCCAGCCGTTGCAGGCGTTCCGAGGAGAATACCTTCGTCGCGGAGGCGTCGGCGATGTCCAGGGCGGGCGCGCAGGCGACCTGCCAGTTGAGCAGTTCGTTGACGCGCAGCGCCATCCGGCACTCCTGCAGAGCCGCGTCAATGGATGGATGCTCAAAACCCAGAGCCCACAAGGAGAATCGGTCGTACAAAGCGGCAATCCGCCCGGCCGGGCCGAGCATCACCCGCTCATGGTTCAGCTGCGTCGTCACCAGTTTCCAGCCCTCGTTCTCCGCGCCTACGCGCATCGACACCGGCACCCGCACATCCGTGTAGTAGGTGGCGTTGACGTGATGCGCCCCATCCGAGGTGATGATCGGTGTGTAGGAGAAGCCCGGCGAGTCGGTGCCCACGATGAGGATGGTGATTCCCCGGTGGCGGTCCGGGCCTGTCCGGCAGGCCAGCCAAACGTAGTCGGCGGCGTGGGCCCCGGTCGTGAACGTCTTGTGTCCATTCACGACATAGGTGTCTCCGTCGCGGGCCGCGCGGGTGCGCAACGCGGCCAGGTCGGTTCCGGCCTCCGGCTCGGTGTAGCCGATCGCGAAGTGCACCTCGCCGGCGATGATGCGCGGCAGGAAGAACTCCTTCTGCTCGGCCGTCCCGAACTCCAGCAGCGTCGGGCCGACCGTCTGCAGGGTCACGGCGGGCAGCGGCACGTCGGCGCGGGCCGCTTCATTGACGAATATCTGCTGCTCGATCTGGCCGAAGCCGCGCCCGCCATACTCGACCGGCCACCCGACGCCGAGCCAGCCGTCGCGACCCATCCGCCGCACGATCGCCTTGTAGGCCAGGCCGTGCCGGTCGGTCAACATCTCGGCCCGCTCCCGGGTGGAGACCAGTCCGGCGAAGTAGTCGCGCAAAGTGGCCTGCAGCGCGAGCTGGGCTTCGTCAAGCTCGAGGCGCATCGGCCACCCCCACCAGCCTCAAAAGATCTTTTAACATCGAAGTGTACCGGTGAAGCGGGTACGTGATGTCCAAACCGATCCCGCCGTGCAGGTGATGGCAGGTCCGCATCGCCGAGGGCGCCTCGGTTCGCAGCCAGTAGGCGGCCAGCGGCGCGTCGCCCGGATTCACACACGCGGCCAGGGCGGCCAGATGCGTTGTCCGCCAGGCGATGTAGACGTCGGCCATCTGCTGCGCCACCGCCTGGAAGGTGGCCAGCGGGCGGCCGAACTGCTCGCGAGTGCCGATGTGCGCCGCCGTCAGGTCCAGCGCTCCCCGCAGCAGTCCGTCGGCCATGGCCGCCGACCCGGCGACCGCGAAGTACCTCAGGTCGCCACCGAATACAGCCTCGGGCACGGCTTGTGAGCACCGCACGATCGCCTCCGGCGCCCCGCTCGACGTCGGCATCGGCGACACCGTCACCCCGTCCGCCCCGGGATCGAGTACGGCGATCACATCATGCCCTTGGACCAGAATCCGGTGCGCCTCAAGCCCATACGGCACACCATGGGCGACACCGTCCACAGTAGACGACACGGTCAGCCCGTCCACCGCGGCGGTGAGCAGCCGCCCCTCCGCCAGGAGTGAGTCCTGCAACGCCTCGCCGGCGAAGCGGGCCACGGGAAGGATCCCCAGCGCCAGCGTGGCCAGCGCGGGCACCGGCAGGGCACGCCGCCCGACCTCGGTGAGCACGATCGACGTCTCCAGCAAACCCAACCCTTCGCCGCCCAGCCGTGCCGGCATCCCGAGGGTGAGCAGGCCGGCGTCCCCCAAGGCTTTCCACGGGTCGTCCCCGGCGTGGTCGAGCGCGTCCCGGACCGCCTGCGCGATGGCGCTCTGCACCTCGTTCCACGAGAAGTCCACTAGCCCACCTCGTCTCGTGGTAAACCCAGAATCCGCTCGCCGACCAGCGAAAGCAGGATTTGATGGGTACCCCCGGCAATGCTTAGACATCGCATGAGCAGAAACTGATGGGTCTGCTCGCCGGCGAACGCACCGTCCAAACCCGACAACGTCAGGGCGGCCTCGGTCACCGCCTGCCGGTGCTGGACGCCGATGAGCTTGCGCACGGCCGAGCCCGCGCCCGGGTCGTGCCCGTCGAGCCTTTGCAGCGTGGCGCGCAGGTCGAGCAGGGCCACCGAAAGCCCGCCCGCCACCAGGCTTCCCAGCACCTCCCGGTCGTCGTGTTGACCTAGCAGCCGTTCGACGTCCTCGCCCAGCACCGATCCGATGGCGACACGTTCGTTGGCGAGAGTGGTCCGGGCCAGGCGCCAGCCACCGCCCGGCTCGCCGAGCACGCACTCATCGGGTACAAAAAGATTGTCTAGAAAGACCTCGTTGAACCGGGCCTCGCCGGTAATCTCGCGCAGCGGCCGTACATCGATGCCGGCACTTCTCATGTCCACCAGGAAGTAGGTGATGCCCTTGTGCTTAGGCGCCTGGAAGTCGGTGCGCGCCAGGCAGATCGCCCAGTCGGCCGCATGAGCCAGCGACGTCCACACCTTCTGCCCGTTGAGGATCCAGCCACCGTCGCCGCGGGTGGCCTTGGTGCGCAAGGAGGCCAGATCCGAGCCGGCCTCGGGCTCGCTGAACAGCTGGCACCACGAGATCTCCCCGCGCAGCGTCGGCCCCACGAAGCGCTCTTTCTGGGAGTCCGTCCCGGCGGCCATGATGGTCGGCACGGCCCAGGCCCCGATCCCGAGATCCGGCCGCGTCACGCCCGCGAGCGAAAGCTCCGAGTCCACCTGCAGCTGCAGCTTCGGATCGGTGGTCGTGAGGTATCCGCCGTCGGCAAGCGCTTGGCGGCGTTCGCTTTCCGGCAGTGCGGCGATGCGGGCCAGCTCCGGGTCGTGGCCGACGTTGACCCGCAGGGTACGGCGCATGCCGTCTTTGGCCAGCCGGGCCGCGCGCCTTCGCCAGGCACCGCCGCACAGCTGGCGTAGGGCGACGGCGCGGCGCAGGTAGAGGTGGGCGTCGTGCTCCCAGGTGAAGCCGATGCCGCCCAGCACCTGGATGCAGTCCTTGGCGTTCTCCACGGCGGCGTCGATCGCGACCGATGCCGCGACGGCCGCGGCCAAGGGCGCCTCCTCCGGCGCCTCATCGAAGGCGCGGGCCGCGTCCCAGGCCACCGCGGCCGCCTGCTCGGCGCGGCAGTGCATCCACGCGCAGATGTGTTTCACCGCCTGGAACGAGCCGATCGTCCGTCCAAACTGGACTCTCGCGCGGGCGTAGTCGGCCGCGGTCCGGACGCACCATGCCGCCACCCCGGAGGCCTCGGCCGCCGCCAGCGTGGCGAACAGGTCGTCGACCCGCATTCCCGGCGGCCCCTCCCCCAGCGTGCGGGAAAAGTCCAGCGGGTCGCGTTTGTTTGTCTCGGCCCTTTCCAGCCCGCCCGGCAGCAGCAGGTGGGTCGCCTCTCCAGCCCCGAGGAACATGGTGGCGCTGGCCGGAACGGCGACGGCGACGCTGACCTCGCCCGAGGCGATGGCGGGTTCCTTGAGGACCAGGCTCGCCAGCATCGTCGGCAGGATCGGCCCCGGTGCCAGCACCTCCGCCGCCGCCTCGAGCGCGACCGCCATGTCCACGACCGTCAGCCCGGAAGGGTCGAAGAATCCCATCGCGGCGAGCTCCCGCTGATGCCAGCTACCCGGCGTTCGTGATCGCACCGAGGCGACGGTCCCCGCACGGCTGCCCCACGCGAGCACGGAGTCGCGGATGGCGCGCTGCTCATCGGTGGTGGCCAGGGGCACACAGAAATTAGAACACGTTACAACTTTGAAAAGCTACCGCCTGTAACATGAATGGACCTTGAGCTTGCTACGCTGGGCTTAGAACAGATCTCAGAAAGGCAGTCAATGGCAGGCTCGCCACGGGTCAAGTCGACAACGGTCATGCACGCGCCCACCGAGGCCGAGCTGGGCTCCGCCGCCCAGCGCGACCGCCGCAAGCGGATCCTGGACGCCACCCTCGCCCTCGCCTCCAAGGGCGGCTATGACGCCGTCCAAATGCGTGCTGTCGCCGAGAAGGCCGATGTCGCCCTCGGCACGCTCTACAGGTACTTCCCCTCCAAGATTCACCTGCTGGTCAACGCTTTGGCCCGGGAGTTCGAGCGCACGCAGGAGCGGATGGACCGCACCACCATCCCCGGCGACACACCCTATGAGCGCATGCTGTTCGTGCTGGGCCGCATCACCCGCGCCATGCAGCGCGACCCGCAGCTCACCGAGGCGATGACGCGCGCGTTCATGTTCGCCGACCCGACCGCCGCCGCCGAGGTCAACACGGTCGCCCGCATGATGGAGCTCATGTTCACCCGCGCGATGCACGACGGCGAACCCACCGCCGACGACAAGGCGATCGCCCGCGTCATCGGCGACGTGTGGCTGTCGAATCTTGTTGCCTGGGTGACCCGCCGAGCTTCGGCCAATGACGTCGTCAACCACCTGGAATTGGCAGCCCGCCTGCTGCTCAAGTGACACTTTTCCGTCAGCAATGTCGATGAAGAGTGTGTACGGTTGGGCGCGGTGGGACGCTTCATCGGCATCGGCGCATACGACGCGAACACCCATCGCGCATTGCCTTGCGCGGTGGGCGGCGGAGACGGTCACGCTTATCGAGGATCTGCCGCCGGGCGCCTATGAAATCACCGTCTCCGGCTCGCGGCTCTCGCCCGTCACCGCCGACATCATCGTCTGGGGTTGAAACAGGTTCCCGGTGGCAACTGTCCAATATGGACGGAAGCCACCGGTGAGCTCACCCCAGCAGGGCCGAGAACTTGGCCATGGACGCCGTGGCGGCCTCGCCCGAGGCCTTCTCGGCCATGGCGGCCATGGGCCCGGCGAGGGCCGGTCCGTTGAACTCCATCTCGAAGGTGATCTCGCTGCCGCCCTCGGACGGGGTGATGAAGAAACGGTTGACCGACTTGATGCCCATGGGGCCGTCGCCGGCGACCTCGAGCTTGGACGGCGCGTCGGCGGTCAGGACCTTCCAGGCAATGTCGGCGGGCATGCCCATCATCTTGACTCGCTGCTTGTAGGCGACGCCCGGTTCGAGCGTGCCGGGCACATCGCCGGTGAAGGCGTCGTGCATGGTGAGCCATTCCGGGTACCGCGGCAGGTCCACCGCGAGTTGCCAAGCCTGGTCCGGATCGGCCGCGGTCTGGATCGAGGCGCTGACCTTCGGCATCACATACCTCCCTAACGTTTGACCCTGAGAGACATGATGCGCCTTCGGCGACAAAACTGAAACATGTTCTAACTTGATCAATTCATGGTACGCGCGTGATCGCCCCGATAAGCCAGGAAGGACGGCACGGCCAGGGCCAGCGCGACGGTGAACACGACGACGAGGACACCACCGGCGGCCACCGCCGCGGCCGCCCCCATCGCCGGGGCTGCCAAGCCGTGCAACAGGTCGGCGATGCGTGGGCCGCCGGTGACCACCACCGTGTGCACGCCCTGCATCCGCCCGCGCATCTCGTCGGTGGCGGCGGTCTGCAGGATGGTGCCGCGGAACACCATCGACACCATGTCGGCGACCCCGGCCAGGGCCAGGAAGAAGACGGCGAACCAGATGTTGGGCGACAGTCCAAACCCGACGATCGCCAGGCCGAAGCCGCACACCGCCAGGATCACCATCTGGCCGTGCTTGCGCATGTGCGAGAAGGTCCCCGACAGCAGCCCGCCCACCAGCGAGCCTATCGGGATCGCGGCGAACAGGGCGCCCAGCGCGAAGTTCTCCGACACACCCGGATAGCCGGTGTCGGCCAGCTCCGGGAACAGGGCGCGGGGAAGGCCGAACACCATCGCGATGATGTCGCACAGGAACGCGACGAGCAGCAGCTTGTGCGTGGCGAGGTAGCTGAACCCGGCCAGCACGTCGCGGAAGCCGGCCCGCCGGGTGGCGCCGTTGAGCGGGGGCAACGGCGGCAGACGGAACACCGCCCACAGGGTCACCGTCAAGGCAAGCGCGTCAAGCAGGTACAAAGTAGGTAGTCCCACCACGCGGATAAGCGCGGCCGCGAGCATGGGGCCGGCGATCCAGCCGAACTGCATCACCGTCGAGTTCAGGGCGATGGCGGCGGGCAGCTCGGCCTCGGGCACCAGCCGCGCCACCGAGGCCGAGCGGGCGGGCATGTTCATGCCGAAGACCACCTGCTGCAGCACGATCAGCGCGATCAGCAGCGCGATGGAGTTGATGCCCAGCGCGGCTTGCAACCAGAAGACGGTCAGCAGGATCGCCATGGCGGTGTTGGTTGCCAGCAACATCTTTCGCCGGTCGACGGTGTCGGCGATCGCCCCGCCCCACAGCGCGAAGACGATCAGCGGTGCGAGACCGGCGGCGCTGGCGATGCCCACCCACGCCGACGACCCGGTCATGTCATAGATCTGCACGGGCACGGCCACCGCGGTGAGCTGGCTGCCCATCGCGGTGACGATGGTCGACGTCCACAGCCGCCGGTACGGCGCATGCCGCAACGGTTTGGTGTCAAGCAGAATCCGCACGCCCGGACCCTATAACTCCGCTGACTCCCCGATCGAGAGACGGGCGTAGGTTGTGTTGCCTTTCCCACTTATCCAGGCGTCGAAGTTGCCGTGGCCGCGCTCGTTGAGCATCGCGTCGTGGATCGGGAAGGCGCGCGCCGGAGCCACACCGCGCACGAAATCGATCGCCTCGCGCAGTTTCAGCCACGGCGCCGAGGCGGGCACCAGGAGCGTCTGCACTTTTTCCGGCGGCACGAAGAGCGAGTCGCCCGGGTGATAGACGTTGCCGTCGACGATGAAGCCGACGTTGGCGCAGCCGGGCAGGCCCTCGTAGATCTCCGCGTGGGCGCCGCCCACCACCGCGACGGAGAACCCGGCGGCGGTGAAGGTCTGTCCAACCGCGACAGCGGTGACCGCTCCCTCAAGGCGGTCAAGCTTTTCGGCGAGGGCGGCGTTGGTGTAGACCATCAGGGCCGGGTTGGCCTTGCGGGCCGCCACGAGCTTGTCGATGTCGATGTGGTCGGCGTGCTCATGGGTGACGAGTACGCTGACAGGGCCGACATTGTCGAGCGCCTCCGCCTCAGACCATGTGCCGGGGTCGATGACGAGCACTCGATCGTCCTGCTCCAGGCGCACGCAGGCGTGGCCGAACTTGGTCAGTCGCATGGCTTTACCCTACCCGCCGCCGCCGCGAGCGACCCGATCACGGAACGTTGTAGGCCAAGAGGACCGAATTGTCCTTGGCGCGCAGCTCCACCCGCATCAGGTCGTGCATGTTCAGCCGCACCGTGCCGGTGAGCCAGACCTCCTCGCCCGGGGCCGCCATCCACGAGCTCACCTGCTCGGTCTGCCCATCCGAACCGATCGCGAACAGCCGGAACAGGTAGGGCCGGTGGAACTCGCTGAGCATCGGGTAGGCGCAGTGCATCGTGATGACCGTGCCGGCCAAGGTGTCCTCGAAGGCCAGCTCCGCGGTCGCGTAGGTCTTGGCGACGGACACCATCGGGACCATCGCGGGGCTCGACGGCGAGTGCGGCAACGGAACATGAAACGCCGAGTCCGTGGGGATGCGGGCCATGCCGGCGGTGACCCCGGCGAACAGGGCCACGGCGGCGGTAACCAGCACCGAGACCACCAGCCTCGCCCGATCCTTGCGCCGCGCCCGGCCGACCGCGGCCACCAGCTTCGGGAGGCGCTGCTCGATGGCGAACTCGGCGGTCGCCGAGGCGACCGCCGCGGCGTCGGCGGAGCTGAGCCGGCCCAGCAACCCCGGAAGCACGGCGATGTTGGCCACCGCCTCGCGGCAGGTCGCGCACTCGGCCAGGTGCCGTTCGAAGGACGCCCGCTCGGACGGGGACAGGGCCCCCAGCACGTAGGCGCCATCGTCGAAGGCGTGCTCGCACCTCATCGCACCACACCCATTTCCGCGAGCACGAGTCGAAGTGACTGCAGGGCATAGTGGGTGCGCGACTTCACGGTGCCCGGCGGCACGCCAAGCCGCGCCGCCGCCTCCGCGATCGACCGTCCTTTGTAGAAACACTCCACCAGTACCTCGCGGTGCACCGGCGACAGGCGGGAGAGGGCCTCGGCGATCGTCCACGCCTCGACCGCGCGATCGGTCTCGTCGAACTGCGGTGGCGGCTCGGGTAGTTCATCGGTGATGACCTCCCCCACTCGTGCCGTCCTCTTCCGCCATGCGTCGATCGCCAGGTTGCGGGCGATGGTGAAAAGCCAGGCGCGCACCGGACCGTGTTGCGGGCTCATCAGGTGCGGCTGGCGCCAGGCCCGCACCAGAGTCTCCTGGAACAGATCCTCGGCCTGTTGCCGGTCGCCATGGGTCAGCCGCAAGGCATGGGAGAAAAGCGCCTCTCCATGCTCTGCGTGAAGTGCCCGTAGCAGCTCGGCGTCGTCGTCCATCTCACTCCTAGACACGCGTACTACCAGAATAAGGTTCAGCGGCCCGCAGCTATAGACATTATCTGATACGTTCCGATGATGCTTAGGGCACTGGGTTTGGCGCTGCTGCTCGTGTTCTCCATCCAGACAGCCGCCGTCGCGGCACCACAGCCGGGGGTCCGGGCCAGCTACGCGGCGGCGATCCGTGGCACCGACAACCATATCGACGCCGCCGCCACGATCGCCCGGTTGCAGGCGATGAACGCCAACACCTACGCCTACCTCGTGCTGCGCGACACCGACTGGGGCGACTTGCAGTCGGCCTTCGCCGCCGCGGCGCAGGCTGCCGGGATTACTCTTTGGATTTATCTTGTACCCCCAAGCGAGTGCCCGCCGGACACCACATGCTCCGGATACCTGCCTTACAAAAAAGACTATGCCGCGTGGGGGCGCGCGATCGCGACCCTTGCCGTCCAGTATCCGGTCGTCAAGGCGTGGGCGATCGACGACTTCAACGCGAACTCCGGCTTCTTCACCCCGGCCTACACCGGTCAGATCCGGGCCGCGGCCCGCGCGATCAGCCCCACCCTCGACCTCTACCCGGTGGTCTACTACACCGCCCTGACACAGTCGTTTGTGGACAGTTACGGCTCCGTCATCGACTCGGTCATCTTCCCCTACCGCGACGACCCGCTGCGCAACACCCAGTGGACCGGCACGCTGCGCGCCCAGCTCGACACGGTCTCGCAGCGGCTGGCGACCAAGGGCCGCAAGCCGATCCTGATGGTCTACGCCACCACCCTGTCCAACACCGTGCTGCCACCGGACGTCGCCTATGTGCGCACGCTGACCACGATCGGGATGCAGTACACCGCGGCGGGTACGATCGCCGGAGTCATCCAGTATGCCCTGCCGCTCACGCCGGGCCGGCCGCTCGGTGCCAACCAGTCACACGGTTCCGGGTTGGGCGCCCTGGTCTTCACCGTCCGCGCCGATCAGGCTACGACCGCGGGCAGCTACGCGGCGGCCGTCGCCACGGTGCGGCTCAATTCCGGCTCCACGAGTTGCCGCATGGTCTTGTGGCATTCGGACAACCGGCAGACCAGCAGCCCTATCGGGTACCACATAAAACAGGCGATCGTCGGCGGAACGCTTGTCTGGCAAAGAGATGTGGCCAGCGAGGAGACGGCCTGGTATACGTCGGCGCCGCTGGAGCTGGCACCCTACTTCAGCAACGGCGCGGCGGCTTTGACGTTGCGGTTGTGGGAGAAGGCCGGGGTGTCCAACTATCACGTCACCGTGCGCTTCGACGACATCACGCTGACCGGTTGCTCCGTAAGCAATCCCACCTTCGAGACCGCCGGCGGCTGGACTTTGAGCCGCGGCGGAAACGGCGGGGTGCTCGGCAGCGTCTACACCTACGATCCGGCCTACTCAACTACGGTGCTCAATGCCGTGGCGCAGCTTTATCAGTAACGTGATGGCGTGGATCTCACCACCGATCTCGACGATCTCATCACCACCCTCTGCGGGGTAGCCATCCTGATCGGCATCCTGGGTACGATCGTCCCGATGCTGCCCGGGGTGCTGCTGTGCTGGGCCAGCGTGCTCGTCTGGGCCTTGTTCGTTGCCGAGGGCAGCGGCCGCTGGGTCGTGCTCGGCATCGCCACTTTTGTCGGCCTTATCGGTCTGGTCACCCAGTACGCCTGGCCGGGCAAACGGCTCAAACAGGCCGGAGTACCCACCACGACGCTCATGTTCGGCGGGTTGGTCGGCATCGTCGCCTTCTGCCTGCTGCCCGTGTTCGGCCTGCCGCTCGGCTTCGTGGCGGGTGTCTGGCTGGCCGAGCTGATGCGGTTGCGCGAGTCCGGTCCGGCCTGGGCGTCGACCAAGCACGCCCTCAAAGCCGCTGGGCTCTACATGCTCATCGAGATAGCCTCGGCCATCACCATCGGAGCGGTGTGGCTCGGCGCCGTACTGCTATAGCCGTGCTGCTGTAAGGAGCGGAATGTTCGAACTCGTCAAGGCGCTCGTGGAGGCGGTCGCGAAGGCGATCCCGGCGGCCGAGGACCCACGCCGCCAGAAGCATCTCACCGAGATGGGCCCCTCGCTTTTCCTGCTGTACCTTCGGATCCACGAGACCCTCGTGACTTGCGAGCGCATCGCCGACATCCTTGAGCTTTATGTGCGGCGGGCGGGTGAGAGCATCGCCAAAGGCGACGACGACGGCGTGCTCAAGGTGGGCCGGGACGCGCAGCGCGACCTGGAGTACCCGCTGGATCAGCAGCGGATCAACCTGGCCGACGTCTGCTCCGACATCCGGCAGAAGCGCCTGCACCTGCGGGTGTTCGACGGCGAGACGTCGGTCAAACTCGACCACCTGCTGTGGGGCAAACTCAACGCCGTTACCGCCCTGCTGCGTGTGCTGTCGCAACGCTCGCTGCCGCTGTCGCCCACGGATCAGGAGATCGCCGAGGTGACCGACCCCGACCTGGTGATCGACTGGTGGGAGCCGTCGGACGACCCGGTCGTCGCCAAGACCAGCGCCGCCGTCGCGACCCGGGTCGTGCCGACCTCGTTGCCCTGGGACCGGGAGGTCTACGAGACGCTGTCGGCCTACCTCGACCAGCAGCGACCCCGTGACCAGCTGGCCCGGTCGTGGGCGGCCCTGTCCCGGCTCAGGCCCGCGATAGAACACGTCACGGTGGCGGAGGTGCTGCTGGCGCTGGGCAAGGCCGAGCGCCGCACGCTCTACGACGGTTACCAGTTCGGCCCGTAGCGGTCGCCGCCACGTGTGTCCAATGTAGACCTTCGTCCACTATGGATCTAGCATTTTCCCCGAAAGTGCTGCCTCAAGTTGTTGGGAGGCAGCACTTTCCCAGAAAATGCTAGATCAAAAAGGCGAAGTAGACCGGGTACCAAGATAATCAATGCCCAGAAGGGAAGAGCGGCCGGAAACGCCAGGTTGAAAAGCATCTCGGTCATGCCGCGACTTCCTTACCCCGCAACAGGGACCAGGCCGAGCCGGCCACGGCCACCAGCGCGAGCAGGCCGAGGGCGGCGAGGGTGAGCGCGTCGGGTGCGACGATGGACTGGCCGCGCAGCGCCTGCCAGGTCACGAGCACCACCAGGCCGGCGTAGGCGACCCCGGCGACGGCGATGAGGCGGGTCCGGGTCGCCTCGTCGCGCAGCCGGGTAAAGCGCCGCGAGGCCAGGGTCAGCGCCAGGGCAAGCAGCGGGAGTGCTTGCAGCGCATGCATTCCGACGAAGTGGCCGATGCGCAGGTCGCCCGCCTCGGAGCTCCAGTTGACGATCGGCAGCCCCGCTCCGCCGTCCTCGAGGCCGACCGCGTGCGCGCCTTGGTAGTCGGAGTCGGAGGCCAGCTGCGAGCGGGTGGGTACGACCATGATGAAGCCGACCGCCATGCCGGCCAGGGCGATGACCACGCCGAAGCGGATCGCCAGCGACGCGGGACGGTCGGAGATGCGCTGGATCAGCAGGAGCACCGCGACCCACAGGGTCACGATCCAGGCCACGACGATGGTCGCTCCCATGATGGAGAACAGCATCGCGTTGAGGTCGGTGGTGTTGTTGAAGTGGCTGCGCACGCCGCGGGCGGCCTGGCCACCGATGATGACCATCTCGATGAGCATGGCGAGCGCGGCGACGGTGCCGAGCCAGAATGCGGTCCGCTTGCCCTTTCGCAGCAACGAGATGAGCCAGGCCAGGGTGGCGGTGTAGATGGCGATGGATATCGCGAACTTCATCGGCTTGAGCCAGATGGGTATCCCCAACGAGGTCCGGTCGTCCACGACGAGCCCGACGAGGGTGAAGGCGAGGAAGGCGAGCATCGCCAGGCTGGTGAGCATGAGCGGTGGGTGGAGCTTTCTCACGATGGCCCCCACTTACGGATAGCGTCACTCTCTACTATCGGTAAGCTACACTACCCATGTGCGTATCGCCGAGCTGAGCCGGAAAAGTGGCATACCGGTCCCCACGATCAAGTACTACCTGCGCGAGGGGCTGCTGCCACCCGGCGAACTGTCCAGCCCCAACCAGGCCAGCTACGGCGACGAGCACCTGCGCCGCCTGCAGCTCGTGCGCGCCCTGCTCGAGGTCGGGCGGCTGCCCATCGCCTCCATCAAAGAGGTGCTGCGCGAGATCGACCGGCCCAACCCCAACGTGCACACCGCGATGGGCCACGCCCTCAAGGCGATCGGCCCCGAGGAGCCTGATTCCGAACTGTGCCGGGAGGTCGACGAGCTCATCGCCCGGCAGGGCTGGCACGTCGGCCCCGGGGCGCCCGCCCGCGAGGCGGTCGCCGAGGTGATCTCGGCGCTGCGCCGCCTCGGGGCCACCAGTATGCTCGACCGGCTCGACGACCTGGCCGAGCTGTCCGGGCGCATCGGCGAGATCGACCTGGAGATCGTGGCCGAGCAGCGGACCCCGGAGGAGATGGTCTACTCGGCGGTGATCGGGGCGATCCTGGGCGACCGGCTGCTGGCCGGGCTGCGGCGCCTGGCGCAGGAGAGCGCGTCGGCCAAACGCTATGGGAATAGGGTGAAGCCTTGAGCGAGCTTGTCGAGCTCATCACGAGACTGGGAATGGCATGAACATCAAGTTGCGGCCGGTCGGGCGGGTGGAGTCCACATTGGTCGATCTGGCTCAGGCGCCGCGCCAGGGCGATGAGGGCGCGCCCGCCGCGTGGCTGGTGTTCGATGCCGCGGTCGCCGAGGCGATGCGCGACCTGAGCCCCGGCGACGACGTGCTCGTGCTCACCTGGCTCGACCGGGCCGACCGCTCCGTGACCAGAGTCCACCCACGCGGCGACCAAACCCGTCCCGAGCAAGGGGTTTTCAGCACCCGTTCGCCGCACCGGCCCAATCCCGTGGGGCTGCATCGGGTGCGGGTGCTCGAGGTGGAGGGGTTGCGGGTGCGCGTCTCCGACCTGGAGGCGATCGACGGGACCCCGATCGTGGACGTCAAGCCGGTTCTGGGCGACGACCGGTGAAAGGCCCGAAACGCGCCGCCGCCGCCCCCGTTTTGAAGGCCCAGTAGGGGTCGCCATAGGACCAGTGCCGCGGCTCGGTCGGGTGGTTTACGAGGCCGACCGTCTGCAACGCCAGCACCAGATCCCTCCAGTCGTGGCCGGTCTCCAGCGGATCGCCATCGATGGTGCACAGGCCGAGATCGACCGCGGCGCCGGCGGCGTGCGCCGGTTCGTTGGCCCGGTACCCTTGGCGGACAAGCAGTTTGACCCGTGCCGGCAGCAGCGTCTGCGCGGTCACCAGCCGGTCGACCAACGACAGCCGCACATACACCACGTCGACCGCGCGCACAGCTTCCTGCCCGCCCAGGTTAACCAGAGGCTCACCGCATTCGATGACCGGGATACGCAGGCCGCTCACCGGTTCGCATCGCGGCATCATCAGGGCCACACCCGTTCGTCGGCTCGATCGTTGATCGATGTGGGTCGCGGTGCACCCCCGCGACCCACACCCCCGTCATAGCACGTCATGGCACGAGGGCAGGGTCGCCGTCAGCCCTGTAACTTTTCTGTAAGCCCCTTCAGCTCGGCATATTCGCGGGAGCCGTGGTCGTGGAAGGCCGTCATGGCCCGCCCGAGCACCTCGGCGGCGCGTCGCCGGTCGTTGTTGGCCGCGTGTACCAGGGCGATGTCGCGTTGGGTGCGGGCCAGCCACAGCGGCGCCTCGAGCTTTCGCCACAGCGCCGCCGCCTCCTCCAGCCACCGCATCGCCTCGTCCAGTTCGCCGGTGGCCAGGTGCGCCTCGCCGATGACCCGCATCGTGACCCCCTGGCCCCAACGGTCCTTAAGGTCTTGGCCGACCGCCAGCGCCCAGTGAAGCTCATCGAACTGTGGCTGGCCCATCCGCAGGCGCGCCTTGGCGATCGCCCGCACCGCATAGGACTCCAGGAACACGTCCCCCAGGGCGCGGAAGATCTCGCGCGACCGCAGACCGTAGCGCACGGCCTCGTCCAGCTCCCCCTTTGCGCGGTGGTGCAGGCTGAGGCTGCGCAGCGTCAAGCCTTCTCCGCGTTGGCTTTTCATTCTTCGGTACCCGATAAGCGCGGCCTGAAAATCGGAAAGCGCCTGCGCATACGCTCCCTGCTCCAGCCGCAGCGATCCGGAAAGCCTTCGGGCATAAGCGATCCCGGTCTGCTCGCCCAACGTGCCGAACAGGGCGGCCGCGCGATCCAGGAAGTGCAGCCCCTCGGAGAGCCGCCCCGCCTCCCGGCAGGTGGTGCCCAGGCGGGCCAGGGTCGCGGCCTCGCCCAGCGAGTCGCCCAGCTCCCGGAACCGGCTCAGGGCGTGGAAGAAGTCCAGCCTCGCCTCGGCGTACTCGTCGCGCAGGTAGTGCAGCAGACCGTAGTCGGCCAGCATGATGGCCTCGACCCGCAGATCGCCCTCGCGCCGCGCGGCGGCGAGCACGGCGTCGATGACGCGGGTGCGCTGCGCCAGCCGGTCGGGCCCGGCGAACACCATCGAGTACTGCTCCGGGGTGAAGGCGCAGGCCAGGTCGTGCAGGCCGAGGGCGGCCGCCCGCTCCACCCCGGCGACCATGCACTTCTGCTCGGCCTCGAACCAGGCGCGGGGGTCGTCGATGCGCGGCGTCTGGACCATCGGCGGTTCGGTGATGGTGTGCGGCCAGCGGACGTCGTCGCCGGGCGCCTCGGCGGCGGTCTCGGCGATCACCGCCAGCCAGCCGCCCAGCACCCGGGCGATGGCCCGGGACAGCTCCTGGTTGGTCTCGGCCAGCTCGGCGCGCTCGCGGGCATACAGCCGTACCAGATCGTGCATGCGGTAGCGCAGGGTGCCCAGCCGGTCAGGCCCGGCGAACTCCAGCAGCTGCGCGTCGACCAGCCGCTCGGCCAGTTCCTGACCGTCCTGGCCGGTCAGCCAGGTGATGACCCACGGGGCGAAGTCGGGTACGCCGAAGTAGCCGACCCGCTCGAAGGCCCGCTTCGCTTGGGTGTCAAGGGATTCGTAGCTCAGGCCGATGCTGGCTCGCATGCCGGCGTCGCCCGGGGACAGTTCGTTGAGGCGGTGGCTCTCGTCGGCGATGCGGTCGGCCAGCCAGCTCAGCGGCATCCTGGGCCGGTTGGCCAGGCGGGCCGCGGCCACCCGGATCGCCAGCGGCAGCCACCCGCAGTGCGCCACCATCTGCTCGGCCGCTTCCCGTTGCGCCGCAACACGTTCCTCCCCTATCACGGTGCTCAGGAAGGCCAGTGCCTCGGCCGGGGCCATCACATCAAGCTCGACCGGGCGGGCGCCGGGCAGGCCACCGAGCCGGTGCCGGGAGGTGATCACGACGGCGCACCCGGGCGAACCGGGCAGCAGCGGTTGCACCTGTTGTTCCCCGCCGGCGTCGTCGAGCAGCACGAGCATGCGGCGTCCGGCGAGCAGGGTGCGGTACATCTCGGCGCGCTCGCCGGCGCCGTCGGGGATCCGCTCGGGTTCCACCCCCAGCGCGCGCAGGAAACGCCCCAGGATCTCGGCCGGCTCGGCCGGGGTGTCGCTCATCCCCCGCAGCTCGGCGTAGAGCTGCCCGTCGGGCAGGCTCGGGGCGAGGTCGTGGCACACCTTGGTGGCCAGTGTGGACTTGCCTGTACCACCGGCACCCGTAATGACCCTTATGCCGGGCGTTTTCAGCAGCCGCTCGATGTGCGCCTCGCGGCCGGTGAAGTCGTTGGTCAGGTGCGGCAGCTGCCTTGGCACCTCGCTGTGCGGAGCGGGGCGCGGATCGGGGTCGCCGCGCAGGACGGCAAGCTGAAGTCCCTGTAGTTCGGGGCCGGGGTCCACGCCCAGCTCCTCGGCGAGGCGCTCGCGGCACTCGGCATAGCTGGCCAGCGCGTCGGAGCGGCGGCCCAGGCGGGTGAGCGTCACCATCAGCTGCGCCCGCAGCCGCTCGTTGACCGGATGCTCGTGCACGAGCGCGGTCAGCTCGGCCAGCAGCCGGTCGTGGTGGCCGGCGGCCAGGTCGGCCGCGATGCGCTCCTCGGTCGCGGTCAGCCGCATCGCCTCCAGCCGGGCCGCCTCCCCGGCCAGCCGGGTCCTCTCCAGGCCGGACAGGGCCGGGCCGCGCCACAGCGCCAGGGCCTCGCGCAGGATGGGCGCGGGTTCGCTTGCCGCTCTTGCCTTGCGCAGCAGCCGCCGGAACACCTCCAGGTCTACGGTGTCGGCGGGCACCTCGATGGCGTAGCCCGGCGGCCGGGTCACGATGACGTCGTCGGGCAGGCCGGCCGCCGCGAACGCCCGGCGCAGCGAGGCGACGTAGGTCTGCACGAGCGCCCGCGCCGTCTCCGGCGGATCGTCGCCCCAGATGAGATCGACAAGGCGGCCGGCCGGGACCAGTCTCCCCCGCTCCAGCAGCAAGGCGGCCAGTAGCGTCCGTGGCTTTGCCCCGCCCAACGGGACGGAGACTTCCCCCGAACGCACCTCAACCGGACCCAATAGCCGAAATTCCATCTCCACTGATCGTAGGACCTCGGCGCCCGTTCAAGATCCGTCAAAAGTCAACTTTCCTAAGAGAGGTGTCGTGGGATACGCCGGGGACGGAACGAGGACGGGCCTTGTGATCCTGACCGGGGAGCAGCAACGGGGGTCGGGCGCCCGGAGTCCACTTAGGATCCGGGCGCTCGATGCTTTCCCAGGGTCGGCCGGATCGCCTTACAATCACAGATGTAAATGACCGCGCCTTAACACCCACACCCAAGTGCTCGGTCAAGGAGCTAACCAATGACCCCAAACGTAAGAACCCTGGCGATCACGGGCAGCGTCAGCCTGCTGATCGCGGGCCTCGTCACCGCGTCGGGCACCGCCTCGGCGGCGCCGATCATCTACGAGGCCGAGAACGCCACCATCGTCAGCGGCGTGGTGGAATCCAACTGGCCCGGCTTCACCGGCACCGGCTTCGTCAACAGCAACAATGCCGTCGGTGTGGCCATCGAGTTCTCCATCAGCGTCGCCACCGCCGGATCCAAGGCGTTGACCTTCCGCTACGCCAACGGCACCAGCTCCAACCGGCCCGCGACGCTGACCATCAACGGCACCAACCACTCCACTCTCGCCTTCCCCGCCACCGGCGGGTGGAGCACCTGGACCGGACAGACCGCGTCGGCGACGCTGCCGGCCGGGGCGAACACCATCCGCATCACGGCCACCACGGCCAACGGGCTGGCCAACATCGACCACCTGAGCGTGGACGACGGCACCCCGGGCGGCGGCGGGCCGATCAGCGACCCGATCCCGAACGCTCCCCTACAGTCCGGACTCGGGCTGGTGCTCACTGAAGTCACACAATTTCCGCAGTCCAACCCGGTACCCACGCCCACCGACTCGCGGCTGCGGCGCCGGGCACGCATCAACTACCTCGGCCAGCTGCCCGATGGGCGCCGGTATGTCCCCGACCTCAACGGCTCGCTGTACACGCTGCCCGCCAACGGCGGCACGCCCACGGTCTACCTTGACGTGCGGGCGCGGGTCGGATCCAACTTCTTCTCCGGGCGCGGGCTCGGCAGCGGCTTCGGCTTCGTCGCCTTCCACCCCGAGTTCGCCACCAACGGCCGGTTCTACACCGTGCACAGCGAGGCGTTCGGCGCGCTCAACTCGATCACCCCGGACTGGACCCAGCCGGGCGCGGTAGTGCACAGCGTCGTGACCGAGTGGACCGCCACCAACCCGGCGGCCGCGACCTTCACCGGCACCAGCCGCCCCCTGCTGCGCATCGGGTTCGCCAGCTACATCCACGCCATCCAGCAGATCGACTTCAACCCCAACGCCGTGGCCGGATCGGCGGATTACGGCCTGCTGTACGTGGCCACGGGCGATGGCGGCCAGGGCGCGTCCAGCAACGTGCCGCAGCAGCGCAACGTGCCGCACGGCAAGCTGCTACGCATCGACCCGCGCGGCACCAACAGCGCCAACCGCCGCTACGGGATCCCGGCCTCCAACCCCTTCGTTGGTCAGGCCGGCACCCTCGGGGAGATCTATGCGCTGGGGATGCGGGATCCTCACCGTTTCTCTTGGGATTCCGGGGGTACCCGCAGAATGTTCCTGGGCCACATAGGCGAGCATGACATCGAGGGCGTCTACGACACCCGGGCCGGGGACAACCTGGGCTGGAGCCAGCGCGAGGGCGCGTTCGTGTTCAACATGGCCGACCGGTGCAACCTGTACCCGTTGCCCGCCAACGACTCCACGTTCGGCTACAACTACCCGGTCGCGGCCTACGACCACGACCCGCCGCCGGGCACCTCGTGCACGGCCGACGTGGGCCGGGCGATCGCGGGTGGATTCGTCTACCGCGGCACCGCCTTGCCGACGCTGCAGGGCAAGTACGTCTTCGGCGACCTGGTTCAGGGATGGGTCTTCTACACCAACGAGGCGCAGATGGTACGCGGTGGCGGCCTGGCCCCGCTGTACCGGCTGAACCTGTTCACCCCCACCGGCACCCAACCGGTGACGATGCAGACGCTCGCCGGTGACGACCGGGTGGACCTGCGCTTCGGCCTGGACCGCAACGGCGACCTGTATCTGATGGCCAAGGCGAACGGCAGACTCTGGAAGGTGACAGGAGTACGCGGCACGGCGCCCTGACGTGGCGCCGGCGGCGGCGGCAATGCAGCAGGCCGGGATGTCTCGATTGGCTACAGCGGTCGACCCGGGCGGCGGCTATCGTCGCGGCATGGATGATCTCAGCGCTGACCTCAGCAGGCTGCTTCACCAGGCCGCCGACCACGCCGCCGCCTACCGGGCCTCGCTAACCGAGCGCCCGGTGCGTGCCCTCGCCGACGAGGACACGGTGCGGGCGGCGTTCCGCCGCGAGCTGCCGCAAGGGCCGACGTCACCGGAGAAGGTGCTCGAGGATCTGGTCGCCGCCGCCGACGGCGGCCTGGTCGGCTCGCCCGGCCCGCGCTTCTTCGGCTTCGTCAACGGCGGCGGTCTGCCCGCGGCCACCGCCGCCGACATCCTCACCACCGGCTGGGATCAGGTGGCGTTCAACTCCGTGCTCTCGCCGGCCGCGGTCGCCGCCGAAGAGGCCGCGGGAGCCTGGCTCAAGGACCTGCTCGGCATACCGGCGACCGCGTCGGTCGGCTTCGTCACCGGCGGGCAGGGCGCCAACACGGTCGGCCTCGCCGCGGCCCGGCAGCACCTGCTCGCCCAGGCGGGCTGGGACGTCACGGCCGACGGGCTGTTCGGCGCGCCCCGGATCCGGGTGCTGGCCGGCCAGGAGCGGCACGCCACCATCGACCGTTCCTTGCGACTGCTGGGTTTCGGGACACGGGTGGTGGAGCCGGTATGCGCCGGGCACAACGGCGCCATCGACGTGGACTCGTTGCGGGAGGTGCTGCGCGGCGAGCCCGCGATCGTGTGCCTGCAGGCGGGCAACGTGAACACGGGCGCCTGCGACGATCTGCGGGCCGCCTGCGACATGGTGCACGCCGCCGGCGGGTGGGTGCATGTTGACGGCGCGTTCGGGCTTTGGGCGGGGGCCAACCCGGCGACGAGGCATCTGGTGGACGGGGTGGAGCTGGCCGACTCGTGGGGCTGCGACGGGCACAAGTGGCTCAACGTGCCGTACGACTCGGGGTTCGCCTTCTGCTCCCGGCCGGCCGTGCACGCGGCGGCGATGTCGCTGACCGCCTCCTATCTGATCGGCACCGGCGGCGGGCAACCGAACGCGGGCGACTTCACGGTCGAATCGTCGCGCCGGGCAAGGGGTTTCGCGGTGTGGGCGGCGCTACTGGAGCTGGGCCGCGACGGGGTCGCCGATCTGGTCGAGCGGTGCTGCCGGCTGGCCCGCCGGTTCGCCGGCGGGCTGTCGGCGGCCGGGGTGGAGGTCGTCAACGATGTGGTGCTCAACCAGGTGCTGGTGAGCTTCGGCGACGACGCCATCACCGACCGCGTCATCGAGGCGATCCAGCGCGACGGCACCTGCTGGATGGGCGGCACGCTCTATCGCGAGCGTAGGCTCATGCGCATCTCGGTCTGCAACCACTCCACCACAGAGTCCGATGTGGACAGATCGCTGGAGGCGATCCTGCGCCTGCGCCGCGGGATCAGCGAAGAATGCTAATGTGTCACCTCGCCATGAACGCTCCGATGACGGTCTGCTCGGTGTGGTTGCCGTCCCGGTCGCGAACGGTGGTGCGCAACGAGACCGGGCCGGGGTTGAAGGTGACCGTGGCGCGGTAGCGACCGTTGCTCAGGCGTTGCAGGGAGACCTTGGTCCAGGTTCTACCGTCGTCATAGGACAGTTCGAGGGTGGCGGTGGCCCCCTTGGCCGTCGTCACCTCGAGCGTGGTGCGCAACGAGCTGGTGTTGGTGTCGTCAAGCGGGACATGCACGGCGGCGTCGACGATGCCCTCGGGCGTGGTGAACGTCCAGCTGGATTCGACGCTCGTGGACAGCGGCAGCACGTCGGGGCGCATGCGCAGGCTGCGGGTCAAGGTGAAGGTCGCCGGGCCGCGCGGCACCGGGTGGACGCCGATCGGGTCGATTCCCACTTCGATGACTGTGCCGTTGCGGGACAGGGTGTAGGAGCGGGATTCGAAGGCGAAGCTCGAGATCGAGCCGGAGCTGCCCGCGTCGTCGGCAAGCTCGTCGAGGCCGAAGAAAAGCTGCCGCTCCAGCCGGAAAGCGCCCGCGCGGGTGCGAAGCGGGGCGCGCAGCCAGTCGCGCTGGACCGAGTCACCGGGCCGCAACGTTGCCCGCGGCTGGCAGTAGGAGCCGATGCCCGCCTCGCCGGAAAGCACGTCTATGCACTGGAACCAGATTTTCTCGGTACCAGAGGAAAGAAATTCAAAACGACGAGCTGGCGAGACCGGTGCCGGTTGGAACACCGCGATGCTGACCGGGTTCAGCGGGGTGAAGACGAATCGGCCCTCCCGGTAGCCGACCGGGGCGCGATAGAGCGTGTCGACGCGGGCCAGCGTGGCCGGATCGGCCACATAGTTGAGGTCGGGTGGGAAGGCCCCGCCCGCGAAGAGCAGATCGTAGGTGGGTCCACCGTCCACTGTGTCCAGTCGCCACTTGCTGCTCAGCTCGAGCTTGCCGTGGCGGGTCGGGGTGGTCGGCTGGACGAGAAGCTTGCCCTCGATGACGTCCTGCGCACTGGTCTGATAGGCCAGGACCGAGCCCTTGCCCTCCTTGTCTTGCGCGGCAACGAAAACATGGACATCGACCGGGATGGTGTTGCGGTCCCTGACCGAGGCGGAGATGGGCACCGCGGCGCGGGCGTCGAGGGTCAGATCACGCTCGCCGTCGACCAGCACGTCGGCGGCGGTGGCGATGGCCACCGAGGTGGTGACGGCGGCCGCGAGATCGGGCGGCGGGTCCTCATCGCCCAGCGTGGGAATCGCCGCGGTGATGGTGTAGTGGCCGGGCCGGATGCGCGCGGTCGCCACGCCGTCGGTGAGCAGGACGGGTTCGGATGGCGAGAGCCGGACGTCGTCGAGGTTGACCAGCCAGGCCAGGGTCTCCACCTTGCTGGTGCCCGCGCGGTCGAACGCGGCCAGGTGCACGAAGTGATGCACCGGTTCCTTGAACACTCCTAAGGGGACAGTGAGGTCCCTGGCCTGAAGCGCGCCGGTGAACGCGCCGTACTCCGGGTTGTCCACGGAGATGGCGACGGTGGCCGAGGCTTGTTGACCGGGCGGGATAGTGAGTTTGGTGGGCTGGACCGTCGTCCTCAGACCCTTGATGCGGGCGGACAGATCGACGGTGGCCGGCGAGTTTCCCTTGTTGGTCAGGGTGATGGTGCGCGGAGCCTGGGGCGTGGGTGGGTAGGCCACGAAGCCGAAGCTGAGCGTGGGCTGCGCCGCGATGACGTTCTGACCCAGACTTGCCGGGATGTCGAGGCGCCCGGCGCCGGAATCGAACGCACTGTCCTTTCCGGATTCGGCGGTACCGGTGAGGAGCGCCTTGAGTTCCCTGCCCGTCCACTGTGGATGGTGCTGGGCGAGCAGAGCGGCGGCGCCGGCCACATGCGGTGCGGCCATAGAGGTTCCGCTCAGTTTGGTGTAGAACCGGCCGATCGGGTCGGCCAGGTCGGTGCCGGCCGCGCGGGCGGCGATGATGTCGACGCCCGGTGCGGTCAGTTCCGGTTTGACCGCCTGGTCTCCGGGGCGGGGGCCGCGGCTGGAGAAGTCGGCGAGGCGGTCGTTCCCGTCGACCGCGCCCACGGTGAGCGCCTCGGTGGCGGCGCCCGGCGAGCCGACGGTGGAGGCACCCGGGCCACCGTTGCCGGCGCTGACCACGAAAAGCGTGCCGTGCGAGGCGGTCAGGCTGTCGACGGCCTGGCTGAGCGGGTCGTCGCCGTTGCTCGGGAAGTCGGTGCCCAGGCTCATGTTGACGATGCGCGCGCCCTGGTCGGCGGCCCATTGCATGCCCTCGATGATGCCCGAAAGGCTGCCGAAGCCGTCGTCGCCGAGCACCTTGCCGGACAGCAGCTGCGCCCCGAAGGCAACGCCCTTGCGGCTTCCGTTGGCGGCCGAGCCGTCCCCGGCGACGATCGAGGCCACATGGGTGCCGTGGCCGAAGCGGTCGTCGACGGTCGGGCTGTTGGTGAAGTTCTCCGCCTTGAGCAGTCGCTTGGCCAGATCCGGGTGGGTGGGGTCGACGCCGGTGTCCAGGACCGCGACCTTGACGCCGGCGCCGGACAGGCCGCGCGCCCAGGCCTGCGGGGCACCGATCTGGGTCAGGTTGCGGTCGAGTTTGGCGCTGGTGTTCTCCGGCCGGACCTCGGTTCTCACCCGGGCATCCAGCCAGATGCGCTGGGGGGCTTGGGTTTTGGCGCCAGTTAGGCTGGCGCCGAGGGTTTGGGCTTGTTCTGGCGCCAGGGTCTGGGCGGTGGCGTGGATGCTGGGCAAGGGTTTGCCGCTGGTCGATCCGCCTTGGACGATCACGCGCAGGGCGCCGGCTTCCTTGAGGGCTTTGAGGTCGAACAGGGCCGGGTCGAGGACCTTGTTGACCAGCAGGGCCACATCGCTTGGTACGACACGGATCCGCTCGCTGTCATAGGTGGTGTGGAAGACCACCTGCCGTCCCGGCCACTTGGCGGCCTCGATGTGCACCGCCGGTTGGGCGCCGGGAACCTCGGTCACGGTGACCCGGTCGCCGGTGATGAGGGTGACCGAATAGGACGGACTGGCCGACGGGCTTTCCGGACCGGCGGCGTGCGCCGGTGGTCCCGGTAGGAGCAGAACTATCGCGGCTAGGACGATGAGGCGCCTCATTGTGCTCCTCCCGAGCTCAGATATCGGCGACGATCGAACTCAGGATAGTCAGCGGGTGGCCGGTTCTGTATACCGGCCACCCGCTGTATTTGAACGTTCTTAGCTTTTGTTGGCGTTTTTAGTTGGCATTGGGGCTCTCGATGGCGATCTTCTGCGGCTCGCCGCCGGCGTAGGCGCCGGAGACGCGGACCGTCAGCACACCGGCGTCGTAGGACGCGCTGACCGCCTCGGCGGTCACCTGCTTGGGCAGGCCGAACTCGCGCCGGAACGCGCCGTAACGGACCTCGCTGCGGATCCGCCCGTCGGCCTTCTCGCTGCGCTCGTCGCGCCGCTCCCCTCGCACGACCAGGCGCCCGCGGTCGACCTCGACCGTCACGTCCTTGGCGACGTCCAGACCGGGCAGCTCCAGGCGGACCACCGCATCCTCGCCGTCTCGCTCGATCTCCGCGGCCGGTACGAAATTGGTGGAAACCGGGCCAAACGTGCGGCGCACGATGGAGTCGAACTCGGCGAACGGGTCACGGCTACGCCACAAGGTCAGGTTGCTCATATTCTGCTCACTCCTCTTATCTGGGCTGGTAATCCCCTCAACTTGAGTCGAGTCGACTCAATTCCCGGACCCGGCTGTGAATTTCCTGAGACCAAGATCACAGGTACGTCTGGCAGGATCGTGTTCATGACTGATCCGGTGGCGGATGTCGCGCGGGCAGCGGCCGCGCGGCTGGGCGACTCTTTCGGAGCGGAGCTGGGCGACTCTTTCGGAGCGGAGCTGGGCGACTCTTTCGGAGCGGAGCTGGGCGACTCTTTCGGAGCGGAGCTGGGCGACTCTTTCGGAGCGGAGCTG
>Ga0075428_100001022_pt1 | contig 29661 bp, 28 predicted proteins | sample RhiMetdeltSRZDD2_FD_75291 | JGI IMG/M metagenome (GOLD analysis project Ga0075428, IMG submission 75291) | Populus rhizosphere microbial communities from Tennessee, USA - Rhizosphere MetaG P. deltoides SRZDD2 | ecosystem: Host-associated > Plants > Roots > Rhizosphere > Soil | place: USA... | reverse complement strand
GCTGCGGTCGCTCCGCCGGCCGGGGCGGCTGAGGCGGCTGGGGCGGCCGGAAGCGGGGGAGCGAACCGGCGCGCGGCGAACGGAGACCCGGTTCGACGTCCCGTCGCTGCCAAGGCGGTGGTGCCCACCCCGGCGAGCGCGAGTCCCAGCTCGGGCTCAGTCGTAGCTCCGACAATGTGCTCCCCCGCTCCACCGATCGCTCGCGGCCTCCGCAGGCCCTCGCGGTCGGTGGTCCCTCTGCCCCCTTCACGCTGCGTGCTGGCTGGCGCCGTCACGCGAACGCCACCGCGAGCGTACTCACCTGGTCAATCGAGGGGTAGGTTCCCCCGCCGATGACTGCTGCAGCGACTCCGCGACCGGTCACCTTCGGCGCGTTCGTCCCCCAAGGTTGGAAGACCGAGCTGGCCGGGGTCGGCGACGTCACCGCCCAATGGAGCAAGGCCGTCGAGGTGGCCGAGCTCGCCGAAGCCCTCGGCTACGACTCGATCTGGGTCTACGACCACGTCCACAACGTCCCCCGCCCCGCGCACGAGACGGTGTTCGAGTGCTGGACCACCCTCGCCGCGCTGACCCAGCGCACGTCACGGGTCCGCCTCGGGCAGATGGTGGGCTGCGCCAGCTACCGGAACCCCGGGCTCCTGGCCAAGATCACCTCCAACCTCGACGTCATCAGCGGCGGCCGGCTCGACTGGGGCATCGGCGCGGGCTGGTACGAGCACGAGTACCGGGGTTACGGGTACGACTTCCTGCCCGCTCGGGACCGGATCCGCGTGCTGCGCGAGACGGTGGAGATCGTGCGGTCGCTGTGGACCGAGCCCGACACCACGTACGACGGGCGGTTCTTCACCCTCTCCGGGGCCCAGTGCGACCCCAAGCCGTTGCAGCAGCCGCACCCGCCGATCCTCATCGGGGGTGGGGGAGAGCAGTTGACCCTGCGGGTGGTGGCCCGCCTCGCCGACCGCGCGAACTTCGGGGGCAACCCGGAGGAGTTCACCCACAAGTGCGAGGTCCTGCGCCAGCACTGCGAGGCCGTGGGCCGCGACTACGACGAGATCGAGAAGACGTGGTCGCCGGAGGTGTTCGTCCGCGACACGGAGGCCGAGCTCCGCAGCGTCGGCGGCTCGACGTTCGGCGAGCCGTTCGACAGCTGGCGGGCCGGCAACCTGGTGGGTACGCCATCGGAGGTGGTGGACAAGATCGGCCACTACGTCGAGCTCGGCTGCACGAGCTTCATTCCGTGGTGCCGCGATTACCCCTCGACAGAGACCCTGTCGCGCTTCGCCGACCAGGTCATCCCGGCCTTCCGCTGATCGGGGCCCCCGATCGGGGGCCCCAATGAGCTCCGAACGCCGATTGTTGCGATCGGTGTAACGAACCGCGGTCTGCCAAACCCACAATCACGGCACTCGTGGCTTGGTTTTGTTACGGTCAAGTGTCAAGATCTTCCCCGGCTGGGAGCTGGGAGAAGGCCTGAGCGCATGCGCCGGAGGGGAGGCAGGTTGGGCGTCCTCAAGCAGGTACGCCATCGTCGCATCGCGGCTGTTGCCGTGGTGACTGTGATGTGGCTGCCCGCGGGCGCGTCCGCGTCGCCGATCAACCCGTTCCAGGACGACGCTTCCGAGGAAAACGGCGACGACGCCACCGACCAGGCCCTGGTCGAGATCGATGTCGACGTCGCCGAGGCCGCGCCCAGCGACGTCTCGGACGCGCTGACCGAGGTGCAGGCCAACGTCGCCGAGCAGCTCCAGCGGCTCACCAACGCCCAGCAGGCCGTCGATCGCGCCGTCGAGACCCTGACGTCCATCGCCAACGAGGTCACCGAGACCGAGCTCCAGCTGGAGGACCTGACGGCCCAGATGGACGAGGTGGTGGTGTCGGCGTACATCACGCCGCCGGCGATGAGCGCGCTCGAGGTGCTCGACGCCGAGACGGCCGAGGACGCGACGGTCACCCAGACCATGCTCGACATGCAGGCCACCGAGCAGGCGAACGTGCTCGCCGACCACGAGCGGGCCCGTCGCGACCTCGAGGACCAGATGGAGCAGCAGGAGGCCGCGGCTGCCGATGCCGACGCAGCGCGGGCCGAGGCCGAGGCGGCTCTCGCCGACCTCCAGGCGGCGGTCGACCAGCAGACCCAGTTCGTCCTGGACGTCCAGGCCCGCATCGACGACCCGGCTGTCGCCAACGACCCCGAGCTCCAAGCCCAGATCGAGGCCCTGGCCGGCCAGGTCAACAGCGCCCAGGAAGCCCGGCGGGCCGCCGAGGAGGCGGCGAGGCTGGCCGAGCAGCGGCGCAACGCGTCGGCGGACATCGGCTGGATCGTCTGCCCGGTCGACGGCGGCGGGCTCCACTTCGTCGACACCTGGGGGGCCGCCCGCTCTGGCGGTCGGTCCCACAAGGGCACGGACATGATGGCCGCCCGGGGGACGCCCACCCTCGCCCCGGTGAGCGGCCGAGTGGTGCACCGTGAGGCCAGCCTGGGCGGCCTGAGCTGGTACGTCTACGACGACAACGGCGACTTCTACTTCGGCACCCACCTCCAGGGCTATGCCAACGTCGGGGTCGGCTGGGTCGAGGCCGGCACGGTCATCGGCTACGTCGGTACCTCCGGCAACGCGCCCGAGAACGCGCCCCACCTGCACTTCGAGTACCACCCCCGCGGCGGCGCCGCCGTCAACCCCTACCCGTTGCTCGACACGTCCTGCCCCGGGCACTGATCGGGTTCGCGGCCCCAGTTCCGGACCGACGGGCGCGTGCACCTGTACTCTCCCTTATGCGGACCTCACCCAGGACCTTGGTTTCGACGCCATCGTGGCGGCGGCGAGCGACGGTGAGCCATGGGCGCTCACCCAGCTCTACCGCGTCTACCAGCCGATGCTGATCCGCTACCTCCACAGCCAGGCGCCGGCGGTGGCCGACGACCTGGCGAGCGAGGTCTGGGTCGCGGTCGCCCGCCGCCTGGGGCACTTCGTCGGCGACGAGCCCGGGTTCCGGGGCTGGCTGTTCACCATCGCCCGGTGCCGGGTGATCGAGCACCAGCGGAAGCTGGCCCGCCGCCGCACCGACCCGGTGGCCGGCGAGCAGCTCGACCGCTCGAGCATCGGCCCGAACGGCGGCGATCCCGCGATGGTCGTCCTCGACCGGCTCAGCGCCCAGGAGCTGGTCGACGTGGTGACGGACACCCTGCCACCCGACCAGGCCGAGGCGGTGCTGCTGCGGGTGGTCGCCGGCCTGGACGTCGCCGAGGTCGGCCGGATCATGGATCGGTCGCCCGGGTCGGTCCGAGTCCTGTGCCATCGGGCGCTGCGCCGGCTGTCCACCGCCTTCTCCACCGAGGTGCTGGCCCGATGAGCCCGCCCGGATCCGAGGGCCCGATGGGCGACGTCGTGGACCTGGCCAGCTTCAGCGACCTGGTCGGCCCGCTCGAGCGGACGGACGACGACATCCATCGCCTGATCACGGCCCTGCGCCAGCCCGCCTCCCCGGACGAGCTGGCCGGCGAGGCCGCGACGGTGGCGGCGATGCAGGCCATCCTGGCGTCACCGGACCGCTTCGCCCCCGACGACGGGGCAGCCGGATGGCGGGGTCTCGGACGCCGGCGGCTGGTCCGGCGGGCGGTGGCGGCGAAGGGCGCCGCGGTGGTCGGAGCCGTCGTCTTCGGCGTCACCGCAGCCGCAGCCTCCACAGGGATCGTCGACCTGGACCGTCTGCCCGGGTGGCCCGACAAGCCTCCCGCCGAGGCACCGGCCCCGACCGCGCCCCCCGGCACCAGCGGCGGGTCCGACGGCTCGGGCGGGGCTGACAGCTCGGTTCGGGACACCGCTGACGAGCCCACCGGAACGGGTGAGACCAACCGTCACGGTGTTCCGGTGGTCACCGGGACCGATGAGGATGCGCCGGCGGACGAAGCCGGCAACCCCGGCCAGCACAACGGGACGGAGCCGGGGGGTCCGGACTCTGCGACCCCGGCGACGTCGGCCACCGTCACCACCGCGCCCACCACGACGACCACCGTCCTCGACGACCAGGACGAGGACGGCAACGGCAACGGCAACGGTCACGGCAAGGGGAATCCCCCGCCGCACGCTCGCGTCGGTCCGCCCGCCGGTCGGGGGAAGCCGTGTGACGCGCTCACCGCTGCCGCGGGAGCCACGGCGGACGCGCCACTCGTGGACACGGCAACCTGCCCCCACGCCGACGCGAGCCTCTGAGCTCTCAGGACCCGCTCGGGTCCTTAGCCCATCTTCGGCCCCTGGGGGCCTGGCATCTTCCTGGACCGCGGTCGGTGGGCGGCGAAATCCTGTCAGCAACACGAATCAGCACATCTGGCCACATTCTGATTGCCATGCGAGCCTCGATCTGCCTTCATTTATGAATTAGGGGGGAGCTACAAAGGGGGGTAGATAATGGGAAGAGTCGCAGCACGACACTGCGTCACGTTCCTCGCGGTCATAGCGGTCGCCCTGGCCGCAGCAGCCGCACCCGTCACCGCCGGAGCGGCCGGGAACTCCCGGGCTGACCAGGCCGAGGCCAACTACATCGTCACCTTGGCCCCGGGTGTCACCAACGTCAGCGGAGTTGCCCAGGCCCAGCTCGACCGGCACGGTGGAGCTGATCCGCAACGGGTCTTCCGGTCCGTCCGGGGCTACACCGCGCGGCTCACCGCTGCCGAGGCGGCGGACCTGGCCGCCGAGCCCAGCGTCCTGGCCGTGGAACGCGACGGCGTCGTCACCGCCAATCCCACTCAAACCAATGCGCCCTGGGGGCTGGACCGAATCGACCAACGCGATCGGCCCCTGTCGGGCACCTACACCTACAACAACACCGGGGCCGGTGTGACCGCCTATGTCATCGATACCGGCATTCGTCTCACGCACAATGACTTCGGTGGTCGAGCCGTTGCCGGCTTCAGCGCCGTCGGCGGCGGTACCAGTGATTGCAACGGGCACGGCACCCACGTCGCCTCCACCATCGGCGGTGCGACCTACGGCGTCGCCAAGGGAGCGCGGCTGGTGGCGGTCCGGGTGCTGAACTGCAACGGCAGCGGGACGACCTCCGGCGTGATCGCCGGGATCGACTGGGCAGCCTCGAACCACGCCGCGGGCACGCCGGCGGTGGCCAACCTGAGCCTGGGCGGTCCGGCCAGCTCGTCGCTGGACGCCGCGATCAACCGGCTGATCAACGACGGGGTCACGGTGGCCGTCGCGGCCGGCAACAGCTCGGCCAACGCCTGCAACTCGTCGCCGGCCCGGGTCCCGAACGCGCTCACCGTCGCCGCCAGCAACTCGAGCGACGTGTTCGCGTCGTTCTCCAACCGGGGATCGTGCGTCGACATCATCGCTCCCGGGGTCAACATCACCGCGGCGTGGTGGACCAGCAACACCGCCACCAACACCATCAGCGGCACCTCGATGGCCACGCCGCACACCGCCGGAGCCGCCGCCAAGGTGCTGCAGTCGTCGCCGGGTGCGTCGCCCGCGACGGTGAGGAACACCCTGGTCAACAACGCGACCACCGGCCGGATCAGCAGCGTTCCGGCGGGCACACCCAACCGCCTGCTCTTCAGCAACTGAGAGCCAGGAGCGCCCTGGCCCCCAGCGTCTTTGAAGACGAGCGGCCCCTAGAGGGCCCTCGATCTTCAAGGACGTCGGGGGAGCCGGGCGTCGGCGCGCAGGTAGGCGGCGACCGCGGCGACGTCGTGGATCCGCAGGATGGTGCCGGGACCGGCCAGGTGGCCGACCGCAGCGAGGGTGCCGGCTAGACGCTGCCGAGGCGGCTTGCCGGTCACGGCACCGATGAAGTCCTTGCGCGACAGGGCCAGGAGCACCGGCCGACCCAGGGCCCGCACCCGCTCGATGTCCCGGAGGACCTGCACGGTCTGGTGCGGAGTCTTGGCGAAGTCCGGGCCCGGGTCGACGATCGTGGCCTCGGCCGCCAGCCCCTGGGCCGTCGCCTCGGCCAGCCGGTCGACCAGGAGCTCGACCACGTCGTCCGTGACCGTGGTGGCCGTCCCCTCGCGGTCGTAGAGGGCGGGATCCAGCACCTTGACCTTGGGTCGGGCCCGGGTGTGCATGACGACCAGCCCCGCCCCGGCGTTGGCGCAGAGCCCGGCCACATCGGGATGGAGGAGGCCGCTGACGTCGTTGACGATCGACGCGCCCGCCGCGAGCACCGCCCCGACCACCGCCGGACGGTAGGTGTCCACCGACACCACCAGGTCCGGCTGGGCACGGTGGATGCCCTCGACCACCGGGGCCACCCGGTCGATCTCCTCCGCGACCGGCACCTCGGGAACCCCGGTGATGCCCGATTGCCCGCCGACGTCGACGATGGCCGCCCCGGCGTCCACCAGCTGGCCGGCCCGGTCGACGCACGCGCTGGTGCTCGCGTAGGCCCCGCCGTCGGAGAACGAATCGGGCGTGGCGTTCACGATCCCCATCACCACGGGCCGGGTCAGGTCGATGGCCCGGCCGCCCACGACGAGCCGCGGCGGCCAGGTGGTGGCCGGCACGGTCGTCAGGCGCTCCGGTGGCGCAACCGGCGGGGTACCGCCGCCCCGGGGTGCACCGGCCCGGCAACGCCCGCCAGGCCCGCGAGGACCTCCGCGAGCGGAGGGATCTCCCCGAACGGCTGGGCCAGGGGCTCGTGGTCGGGTCGCCGGAGGTACGCGGGGTTGGCCGCGGGGATCCCGGCCCGGTCCAGCGCCGCCTGCAGCACGGCCAGCGCCTGGGGGCCGAGCTCGTCGAGATGGCGGTTGCGGTGGCGGCGGGTGCCCAGGTCGACCTGCGCGATGGCGTGGACCCCGACGCTCGCGGCCACGTCGATCAGCAGCCCGAAGTCGACGCCGTAGCCCCGGACGAAGGGCAGGCGCTCGAGCAGCGAGCGACGGCCCGCGTACTCGCCCGACAGCGGCTGGCGGATGGAGGCAAGGTGGGGGAAGAGGGTGGCCAGCAGCGGTCGAGCCACCAGCTCGGTCACCCGCCCGCCGCCGACCCCGGTGATCAGCGGGCGGTCGTAGAAGCCCTTGACGAAGGCGATGCCGGGGTCGGTGAGCAGCGGGCCGACCAGCCCGCTCACGAACCACGATCCGAAGTCGGTGACGTCGGCGTCGCACCACACGATGAGGTCGCCCCGTGCCGCGTGCACGGACCGCCACATCGCTTCGCCCTTGCCGTGCCCCCCGGCCACCTCGGGCAGGACGTCGGCTGCGGCCACCACGCGGGCTCCAGCCTGCGCGGCCACGGCAGCGGTGCGGTCCGTGGAGTGGTCGTCGACCACGACCACCTCGTCGACCAACCCGACCCGGTCGACCAGCTGGCGGCGCAGCTCGCCGACCACCTGGCCCACGGTGGGCGCTTCGTTCCGAGCCGGGATGCACACCGACACGGTGTGCGCGCCCTTGGCCTCGACCAGGGCCTCCGGGTCGAAGTCGCGGTGGTTGAACGTCGAGATCGGGCTGCTGGTCATGCGGGGAAGCCAGTCTGCGGAGCGTCCGGCCCCCTTGCAAACCGCCCCTCAGGATTCGGCGACCCTCGCCCGGCGGGGGGCTGCCCGCGCCGTGTGCTTCCAACCGGCGTCCAGAGCGATGCTCAGCAGGAGGATCACCACCAGGGCGACAGCGGTCTCCGGCTCCTCGACGAGCGTGGTGAGCGCGAACGTCACCAGCACGACCACCGTGGTCAGGATGGCCAGGACGAGCACGGACGGCCGCGCCCCGGTCTCGCGGTAGACCCGGAGGTGGCCTGCCGTCACGAGGCTGAAGACGACCAGTGCGATGGCGCTCCCGATCGAGGCGATCGCGCTGAGGTCGAAGCCCACCGAGAGGACGATCGCTATCGCCGCCGTGACCAGGAGGCCCACTGGAGCGCGGCCGCCCACCCGGCGACCGAGCAGCGGGGGGAACTGGCCGACCGATGCCATCTCCTCGGAGAGCCCCGCGGCGGGGTAGAGCCCGGAGTTCGTCGCGCCCGCGGTGGCGAACAGGGCGGTCACGCTCATGAGCCAGTAGCCGGCCCGCCCGAGCACCGGCTCCGCCGCGACGGCCAGCGCCGTACCTCCCGAGTCGATGACCTCGTCGACGGTGAGGGTGCCGAAGACGCCGAGAGCGACGGCGACGTAGATGACCGTCGCGATCCCCAGGGCCAGATAGAGGGCCCGGGGGAGCTGGCGGGCCGGGTCCGGGAGGTCCTTGGCCGTGAAGGTGATGACGCCGAAGCCGAGGAAGGCGAAGAAGGTCAGCGCGACGCTCGACACGATGTCCTGCACGGACGGGTACTCGGAGAAGGCCAGCAGGTCGAGATCGAGGTTCGCGAGGGTCGTGACGGCGAAGACGGTGAGGATCCCGATCACGACGATGACGACCAGGGTCTGCGCTCGGGCCACGGCCCGCGAGCCGCGGATGTTCAGGTAGGTCATCACCAGCACCACCAGCACGGCGAAGGCCTTGGTCCCGCCGGTGCTCCCGTCGGCCACCGCGTCGCTGGCGTAGCTGCCGAACGATACGGCGACCATGCCGGTGATGATGGCGTTCGCCCCGAGGAGCAGCCACGCGATGACGCCGGTGACGTGCCCGTCGCCGTAGCCCCGGGTGACGTACTCCAGCAGCCCCCCGGCCGACGGGTAGCGGGCGCCGAACTTGGCGAACGAGTAGCCCTGCAGCCCGGCGATGACCCCCGCGATCAGGAACGACAGCCAGACGGCCGCTCCGGCGACCTCGCCGGCGGCGCCCAGCAGGGCGAAGATGCCCGCGCCGACCATCGATGCCACCCCGATGAAGGCCGCCTGGCGCACGCTCAGGGAGGTTGGGGCGCGTTCGTCCACGGTTGCCGGCTCTCCGCCTTCCATCGGCCGATGATCACGTGACCAGGTCCATCGGCGCCTCGCCCGATGGGGATGATCTGCCGATCCGGCGATCGAGCGCCCCGGATCATCCTGTTCAGGTGACGTCAGGGTGGGTGCTCGCCTCCTACGGTCGGGTCCGTGGTGAGCAGGCGCGCGGCCGGCGTCGGCAGCCGGTCCGACTGACGTGGAGGAACGCTCGGTCCAGGACCTGCGCGAGCTCCAGACCTTCGTGGTCCAGCTCGGAGCGGCGATGAACGCCGCCGGCGAGTCGGTCGACTCGGTCCAGCAACGGCTGGCCCGGGTGGCCCGGGCCTACGGCGCCCGTTCGGCTCGGATCAGCGCCTTCCCGACGTTCATGATGGTGACGATGGGTCGTGGCGAGCCGGCGACGCTCGAGCTGACCACGTCGCTGGCGGCTCCCCGGCTCGACCAGATCGCCGCGCTCGACCGGTTGGTCCAGCAGGCCGAGCGGGCGGCCCTGTCGCCAGCGGAGGGCCTCCGGGCGCTCGACGAGATCGTCGAGATGGGACGCCGCTTCGGCCCGTTGCAGAGCATCGTCGGCTACGCCGTCCTCGCCTCGGGGTTGTGCCTGATCCTCCATCCGGCCCTCCGTGACGTTGCGGCGGCCGCCGTGCTCGGCGCCCTCGTCGGCCTGCTGCGCTCCATCGGCGGGACCCCCTCACCCCTCCAGATCCTGATGCCGGTCGTCGCCGCCTTCGCCGTCTCGGCGCTGGCTGCCTTCGCGGCCGAGCACGATGTCACCGGCGCCGGGCTGCGGGCCATGGTGGCGTCGCTGGTGGTCTTCCTCCCGGGCGCCACGCTGACCACGGCGGTGATGGAGCTGGCGGCCGGCCAGATGGTGTCGGGCGCGAGCCGCTTGGTGTCGGGGGTCATGCAACTGGCGCTGCTCACCTTCGGGATCATCGCCGGCATCGACGCGGTCGGCGCGCCGTCGTCGCTGGTCCTGTCGGACTCGGAGGACGTGCTCGGGTCCTGGGCTCCGTGGCTTGGCGTCCTGGTCTTCGCCGTCGGGGTGCTGGTGGCGCACTCCGCTCCGGCCCGGTCGTTCCCGGGCCTGCTGATCGTGCTCTACGCGGCGTGGATCGGCCAGGTGGTGGGGAACGCGATCTTCGGTGGCTACATGAGCGCGCTGCTGGGCGCGCTGGTGATGACACCGGTGGCCTTCTGGGTGTCGCGCCTGCCGTCCGCGATGCCGTCGCACGCCTCGTTCCTGCCGGGGTTCTGGCTGCTCGTGCCGGGGGCGCTGGGGCTCATCGGGCTCACCCAGCTCGCGGAGGACGGCGCGACCGCCGGAGCCGAGGACCTCGTCGCGACCGGCGTGTCGATCTTCGCGATCGCCATCGGGGTCCTCTGCGGCTCGCTGCTCCTGGCCTGGGTGGTCGCGACCCGCAAGGTGGTCGGTGGCGTCTCGGGCTCCCTGGCGGAGCGGAACCCCTGGCTGAAGCGCTTCGGCGTCCCGGCGGAACCGCGCTCGCGGGGTGACTCGACGCCCACCGGGCCCTGAGCCGCTTGCCGGGCGGGGAGTGGTGGCGTAACTTACAACCAAATGGTTGTAGGTATCGGTGCTCCGGAGCCGGGCGAGGCGGAGCGGATCGACCGGCTGTTCCATGCCCTGGCCGATCCCACCCGTCGCGACATCGTGCGGGTCGTGCTCCACGGCGAGGAGTCGGTGTCGGCGCTGGCGCAGCGCTACCCGATGAGCTTCGCCGCCGTGCAGAAGCACGTGGCGGTGCTGGAGCGCGCCGAGCTGGTCCGCAAGCGCCGCCAGGGCCGGGAGCAGCTGGTCAGCGGCGACATCGAGACGTTGCGCAGCGTCAACCGGCTGCTCGACCAGTACGAGGCGATCTGGCGCGACCGCATCGGCCGGATGGACGAGATCCTCGCCGAGACCGGGGACGAAATCGAGACCACGAGCAAGGAGAGGAACCGATGACCGTCAAGGACGTGGAGAAGGACCCCGCGAACCTCACCATGGTCGTGACCGCCGAGTTCGACTCGCCGGTCGAGCGGGTGTGGCAGCTGTGGGCCGACCCGCGCCAGCTCGAGCGCTGGTGGGGGCCGCCCACCTATCCGGCCACCGTCGTCGACCACCACCTGGAGCCGGGCGGCACGGTCACCTACTTCATGACCGGCCCGGAGGGCGACAAGCACCAGGGCTGGTGGCGGGTCCTGGCCGTCGACGCACCGCGGTCGCTCGAGCTCGAGGACGGGTTCGCCGACGACACGGGGGCGCCCAACCCGGACCTGCCGACGACCACCATGCGCATGGTGCTGTCCGCGCAGAGTGGGCTGACCCGGATGGTCATCACCACGACCTTCCCCAGCCGCGAAGCCATGGACCAGCTCGTGCAGATGGGCATGGACGAGGGCCTTCGTGCCGCCCTGGCCCAGATGGACGACATCCTCGCCGCCTGACCGCCTTGCGCCTGACCGCCGCTCGACGACGGCGAGCGGCGATCAGCCGGGGCGGCGGGGCGCTACCGCCCGCGCTGGGGTCGGTGACGTCTCCGGGCCCGTTCGTAGACCTGGGTGATGAGCTGCTTCGTCCGCTCCCTACTGCCGGCGCCGGGGACCAGGACCGAGATCCACCCCTGGGGGCCGTACACCGGATGCGGGATGATGCGGTCCAACGCGGCGAAGTCGAACTCGGCTCGGTGCTCGTCGAGCTCCGCTGGAGCGAATCCGAACAGCGCCTCGAACTGGTCGCGGCCCGCAGCCAGGTTGAGTCGGAAGATCCCGGGCCGGTCGAGATCGGAGGTGGTGTCGAAGCCCGGGTAGTCCTTGGTGACGATCGTGGCGAACGGGAGTCGCCGATGGTCAGGATCTTCGTTGTCCGGGTCGTAGTAGAAGAACGAGTCGCCCCAGGCCACGTCAGGCGCACCGTTCTCGTCGCTGGCCAGGAGGTGCACGACGCCGGGCAGGGCGGTGAAGGCTCGGATGATCTCGGCTTCGGTCATCTGCCCGTGTTCTAACGCGCCAGGGCGCGACGCCACTCGCGGCAGGAGTCGTCCTACCATCGCCGCCCGTCACCGACAGCGTTCGGTAGGGCGAGAGGCGGGCCCGGGGCAGTCGCCCCCGCGAACGTCGTCGCAGCCCGCCGTTCCGACGAGGAAGGCATGCCCATGAGACGTTCTTTGCTGACGCGCCTTGCCGGCGTTGCGGCTGGTGCCCTGCTGCTGGCCGGGGGGTGCACCGGCGACGATGACGACAGCTCGGGTGGTCCTCTCGACCAATCCGACGGCGCGTCCGACGAGACCACGACGACCGAGGCCGGGGTCGCTCCCGAGCTGGCCGCGTATTGTGACGCCGCCCTGGCGCTCGAGACCATCCCCGACCCACCGCTCGACGCGAGCAGCTCCGACAGCGAGGCTGCGGCATGGGTCAGGGACGAGCTGCAGCCGCGGGTCGAGGCCGTGGTGGCCGCAGCGCCGGCGGAGATCGCCGACGACCTGATCACGCAAGCTGCCGCCGTCGAGAACGCTGCCGCGACCGGCGACTTCGGCTACTTCGGTGGGGCGGACGTCGACGCGGCCGAGGCCCGGACCCACGCCTTCGACCTGGCGAACTGCGGCTGGAACCAGCAGCCGGTGGAGGCGACCGAGTACTCCTTCGGTGACGTGCCCGCCAGCATGGCGGCCGGGCCGACCAGCTTCGAGATGACCAATGTCGGCGCCGAGGTGCACGAGATCGTGCTCGCCCGCAAGAACCCGGGTGTGACCGAGAGCGTGGCCGACATCCTCGCCCGGCCCGAGGACGAAGCGAGGAGCATGATCACCGAGGTCGGCAGCGTGTACGCCGATCCCGGCGAGGCCGACTACCGGGTGGTGGACCTGGAGCCGGGCGACTACGTCATGGTCTGCTTCGTCCCCGTGGGCGTGACCAGCAGCGACGTCGTGGCGCCAGAGGGGCCGCCCCACCACACCCAGGGCATGGTCGCCGAGTTCACCGTCACCTGATCAGGGCACCAGCACGGCCCGACCCTGGTCTCGGGCAGCCCGCTCGAGACCAGGTGCTCAGGTCGCCAGGCCGGTGGGGCAGGAGATCCCGGTGCCGCCGAGGCCGCAGTAGCCGTTGGGGTTCTTGGCCAGGTACTGCTGGTGGTAGTCCTCGGCGTAGTAGAAGGCCGGCAGGTCAGCGATCTCCGTGGTGATCGGGTCGTCGTAGCCCGCGGCCGCCAGTGCGGCGCCGTAGGCGTCGCGGCTTGCCTCGGCCGCCGCCCGGACCTCGGGGTCGGCCGGGTAGATCGCCGAGCGGTACTGGGTGCCGATGTCGTTGCCCTGCCGCATGCCCTGGGTCGGGTCGTGCCCCTCCCAGAACACCTTGAACAGGGTGTCGTAGCTCACCTTGGCCGGATCGAACACCACCAGCACGGCCTCGGTGTGACCGGTGCGCCCGGAGCACACCTCCTCGTAGGTGGGGTTGGGGGTCAGCCCGCCGCTGTAGCCGACGGCGGTGGTGTAGACCCCGTCGAGCTGCCAGAACAGGCGCTCCGCGCCCCAGAAGCAGCCCATCCCGACCACCGTCTGGGCGAGCCCGGTGGGGAACGGCCCCTCCAGCGGCGTACCCAGGACGAAGTGGGCGCTCGGGAGGTCGAACGGCTGCTCGGACCGCCCGGGGAGGGCCTCCTCCGGGGTCGGTAGGCGGAGCTTGGTCTGGAGCCTGTCGCGGCCGAACAACATGACCCCACGGTACCGGCGTCGTCGCCGGGCGGGTCGGGCAACGGCGACGTCAGACGAGGCCAGACGACGTCAGGCGAGGCCGGCCAAGCGCAGCATCGACGGTGGGATGCCGCTGTCGCCGTGGGCCAGCATCTCCGCCCGCTCGACGTTGATCACGTCGTGCTCGCGGTCGGCCCACAGGTCCCAGGGCCCGGGCGGCAGGGCCGACGGGTCGCCCCGGGCAGCCACGCACGCCCGCAGGTAGGCCTGCTGGTCGCGCAGGTCCTCGACGCCGCCGATCGAGCCGTGACCGGGCACGATGATCGGCGCCAGCTCGGCCAGCCGGTCGAGCTCGTCGGCCCACCCCGCGGGATCGCCCTGCCAGCACAGGGGCGTGACGCCGAAGCTGCACATCGCCCCCGCGAACAGCATGTGCGCCCCCTCGACCAGGGCGACGAGGTTCTCGCTCATCTGCCCCCCCGTGGTCAGCACGGCGGTGGACGGCGTGAGCTGCACGTCCGAGGTCACGACGTGGCTCACCGGCCGGGTCTCGACCTCGGCGAAGCCCTCGGCCTGCTCGGGGTACAGCGCCTGCCAGCTCTCGAGGTTCGGCGGTTGGTCGAGGTGGAGGCTGGCCTGCGCGCTGCCGTAGATGGCCGCCAGCTTGAACCGCCCCGTGCCGCCGGCGAACTCGACGCTGCTGCTGGTGAGGACGGTGCGCCGCACCGGTAGCCCGATCTCCTCGACCTCGCCGGCGAACGGTGCCCACTGCTCGGGCGTCATGAGGGTGTCGACCAGCGTGATGCCATCGGGATCGACGATCACCCCGGCGTTGGCCCGGCCTCGACCGGGCGGCCACTGGAACCAACCGAAGACACCGGCTTCTAGGGGGTCGAGTGCCACTCGAGCTGACACTAGCTCCCCTCCGGTGCTGGTCCGTCCGGGTGGTGTTCGTGCACCGAACAGGCAGAGATGCCGTTCGGACGTTGTTTAGTTGTGTGAGCAAAGTAGATTCCTGGTGCTTCGCGGGAAGCAAAGGCGGGAGTGATGGCGGGTAGAAGTCGAGGACCTGGCGGCAGCTTGCCCGCCAGGACAGGGAGTTGAGTCGGGTGGCCCGGTCTTCACCCGGTGCTGAGCGCGTGGTCACCGTGCTGGAGTTCTTCGCCGGCCGGCCCGACGCACGCTTCACGCTGTCCGAGCTGGCCCGGGGCTGCGGGCTGAACAAGGCCACCACGCACGCGCTGCTGACCGAGCTCACGGCCCGGGGTGTCCTGCTGCGGCATCCCGACGAGAAGCGCTACTCGCTCGGTCCCCGCCTGGTGCCGATCGGGCACGCGGCGCGGCAGGGCTACCGGGCCGAGGACTTCCACGTCGGAGCCCTCAGCCGCCTGGCGATGGCGGCAGGCACCGAGGCCATCGCGGTGCGCCACGAGCCGGGCACCGACCACGCGACGGTCATCGGCCGGGCCGGCGGCGGCCGCTTCCCGCCCCTGCCCCGGGATTGGCCGCTGGTCCCGCCCAACGGCCTGGTGTTCTTCGCCTGGGCGGACGAGCCGTCCCGCGAGGCGTGGCTGGCCCGCTGCCCGGCGACGGCCGGCGTCCGCCTGGCCATGACCGGCGTGGAGGCCGCCCGCCGCACGGGGGTCGTCATCGGCGCGGACATCCCGGCCTGGCGGCGGCTCCGGACCGCGCTGGGCGCCGGCGGGTCCCGGTCCAGCGACGGCGTCCGCGACGCGCTGGGGGAGCTGGCGCGGTCACCGGCACTGATCCTCGAGGTGGACCCGATGGCGACCTACCGCGACGCCTACGTGGCTGCCCCGGTCTTCGACGACAGCGGCCAGGTGACGCTGGCCCTGATGGTCGGCGCCCGCCCCGACCGCCGTCGCAAGGGCGAGGAGCTGCTGGCCCTGGCCGACGCCGTGAAGATGGTGGCCGACGAGCTGACCAGCGCCGTGCACGGCCACCGCCCTCGATTCGACACCCGGTCCGCGTCGTCCTTCTAGCTCCCGGTCGTCTTCGAAGCTCGAGGGCCCCACAGGGGCCACTCGGCTTCAAGGACAGCCGGTCGGTAGCGCCTCGTTTGGCCCCTGCTGCCAGGCGGTACGGTCCACCGTATGTCCGAGTACTCGGCCCCCCTCGACGACATCCGCTTCGTGCTCGAGCACGTGGTCGACCTGGAGGCGCTGTGCGGGCTGCCGGCCTTCGACCAGCTGGACGTGGACACGGTGGTGGGCGTTCTGGCGGAGAACGCCCGCTTCATGGAGGAGCTGGTGGCGCCGATCAACCGCACCGGCGACGTCCAGCACAGCCGCCTGAGCGACGGCGAGGTGACCACGCCGGACGGGTTCCGGGAGGCCTATGGCCAGTACGTGGCAGCGGGCTGGGGCGGCGTCCCGTTCCCGGAGGCCTACGGCGGTGGCGGGTTCCCCTGGCTGGTGGGGATCGCGATGCAGGACATCATGACGGCCGCCAACCTGTCGTTCTCGCTGTGCCCGTTGCTGACCCAGGGCGCGATCGACATGCTGCTGCACCACGGCAGCGAGGAGCAGAAGGAGCGCTACCTCCCGCGGATGGTGACCGGCGAGTGGACCGGCACCATGAACCTGACCGAGCCCCAGGCCGGCTCGGACGTCGGGGCGCTGACCACCCGGGCCGTCCCGGCCGACGACGGGTCGTGGCGGATCACCGGCCAGAAGATCTTCATCACCTACGGCGAGCACGACCTGGCGGAGAACATCGTGCACCTCGTGCTGGCCCGGGTTCCGGGGGCGCCGCCGGGCACGAAGGGCATCTCCTGCTTCATCGTCCCCAAGTACCTGGTCGACGAGGACGGCTCGCTGGGGGAGCGCAACCGGGTCCAGTGCGTGTCGATCGAGCGGAAGATGGGGATCAACGCCAGCCCGACCTGTGTGATGTCCTACGAGGACGCGGTGGGCTACCTCATCGGCGAGGCGAACGAGGGCATGCGGTACATGTTCACGATGATGAACAGCGCCCGCCTGTCGGTCGGCCTGCAAGGCCTGGGCCTGGGTGAGCGGGCCTACCAGCAGGCGGCGGCCTATGCGCACGAGCGACGCCAGGGCCGGGCACCGGGGGCGCCGGCGGGAGAGCAGTCCCTGATCGTCGACCTCCCCGACGTGCGGCGGATGCTGCTCACCATGCGGGCCATCAACGAGGCCCTGCGCTGCGTGGTGTACGTCAACGCCGAGTGCATCGACCTCGCAGCGCACCACCCCGACGAGGCCGTGCGCCAGCAGCGCGCGGAGCTCACCGAGATCCTGACCCCGATCACCAAGGGTTGGGGCACCGACATGGGGGTCGAGGTGACCTCGCTGGCGATCCAGGTGTTCGGCGGCATGGGGTTCATCGAGGAGACCGGCGTCGCGCAGTACTACCGGGACGCCCGCATCGCGCCGATCTACGAGGGCACCAACGGGATCCAGGCCATCGACCTGGTGGCCCGCAAGCTGCCCTTGCGGGGAGGTGGCGCGATCACGGACTTCCTGACGGGCATCGAGGCCACGGCGGCCGAGGTCACCAAGGCCGGCGAGGCTCTGGCCCCCATCGGCAGCCGTCTGGCCGAGGGGCACCGGGTCCTCAAGGAGGCGACCGCCTGGCTGCTGGCCAACGGGCTCGCGGACCCCAACAACGCCCTCGCCGGGGCCACCCCCTACCTGCGCATGTCCGGCATCGTCACCGGCGCCTGGCTGCTGGCTCGCTCGGCCCTCGTCGCCCGCCAGCTCCTCGATGCCGGTGCCACCGGCGCCGACGCGCGGCGTCTGGAGCAGAAGATCGTGACCGCCCGCTTCTTCTGCGACCAGCTCCTTCCCCAGGCGGTCGGGCTCCTTCCCGCCGTGACCGCCGGGCCGGCCGACCTCCAGGCCGCCGCCTTCTGATCGCCGCCGTCCGCGCGTTGCGGGCGACACCTCACGAGCCCGCGCGTCTAGTACACATCGGGCCGTCCAATGCACGACGCGTAGTTGACATGGTTCATCGGAGGCGGCCATGGGGCGGAGCGGCGGCGCGATCACCAACGTCGTCGGTCCCGTGCAGGTCACGGTCCTCGAACGCGAGGATCACGAGGTCGAGGCGCCCACGCGGGTGCCGGATCGTCGGCCGTCGACCGCCGACCGGATGCAGGTCGCGGCATTGGTGTTGCTCTGTGCCGCGGCGGCCTTCGTTGGGTTCTTCCGGCTCGGGACCCCGAGTTGGCATGGCGACGAGATCGCCTATCGCAAGGCCGGGCTGGCCTACGTCGAGGGCGACTTCCGGCTGGGCCGGGAGCACCCACCGCTCGTCAAGTACATCCTGGGTGCGGTCGGGGAAGCCTTCGGGACCAGTGCCGGAGTCGTGCGCCTGCCTGCGGCCCTCGCCAGCCTGGCGATCGGGGCGGTGCTCTTCGCCTTCGGCCGTCGGATCGGTGGCCGGTGGTGTGGCGGGGTCGCCTTCGCCCTGTGGGCGCTGCTGCCGCACGCCCTGCGAGGAGCCGACGGAGAGGTCCTGTGGCTCAGGATCGATCGCATGGCCCTGCTCGAACCGTTCCTGGCCCTGTTCGTCATGCTCGCCCTCTACCTCGGTTGGCGGTGGGCCGAGTCGGGGAGCTGGTCCTGGGCCGCGGCGGCGGGAGCGGCCCTGGGGTGCGCCGTCGCGACCAAGTCCACCGGGATCCTGGCGCTCCCCGCGCTGGGCATCGCCGGCCTGGTGCTGGGAGCTCGCTCGCGCCGGTGGGGCCGTGCAGTGGCTCAAGGCGTCGTGGTCGTCGGAGTCGCGGCGATCACCGTTGCTCTCGCCTACCTCCCGTTCGGGACGACGGCGCCGGCCGCCGTCCGGTTCATGTTCGAGTTCCAGGGAGCGCACGCCCGCCAGGGCCACGTCGTCCTGATCCGGGACACCATCTACGGTCACTCGCCGTGGTGGGCCCACGTCTGGTGGGATGCCCTGGCCTTCGGTCTGCTCCCGTTCGTCGCTCTGGGGCTGGCCGCGGGATCGGCCATCCTCGCCCACCGACGGTCGGAGGTCGTGATGCTGGCCGCGGCGGGAGCGGTCCCCGCGCTGATCCTCGCCTTCGCGTTCGGCTTCGGCCTGCCGCACTACCACTACATCTGGGACGCGCCGCTGACCCTGCTCGCGGCAGTCGGGATCGTGACGCTCGCCCGTCGGCGGCAGGTCGCTGCCACCGCGCTCCTCGTCGTGATCGGCGCGCCGTTGCTCGTCGCCGGAGCATGGACCGTCTGGCGAACGGCACACACCCGCCCCGCGGGCTACAGCGTCGCAACGGCGGACCTTCGCGGCTCGTTCGGTGAGCATCCCCGGATCCTCCTGCGGGGCGACCCGGTCGTCGTCCACGCCTACCTACCTGGCGCCGACGTCTCGACCGCTTCCACCGACGTCGCTGCCGCGGAGCTCGACGCGGTGATCCTCGAGGACGGCTTCACCCGGCGCTTCCCCGACCCGGCCGTCGATGCGATCCTCGCTGCCGGCCCGTTCACGCCGTACGACGAGGGCGCCGGGATCACCCTCTACGTTCGGGAACCACCGCCCGGGTCTCTCCCCGGGCCGTAGGTGGCGAGGACCTCGTCCGAGAGGGCCGACCAGAGCGGCGGCGCCCAGGCGCCGAACTCCCGGTCGGTGAGCACCGCGCAGGCCAGCTGGGCATCGGGATCGACCCAGAGGAACGTCCCCGACCCGCCGAAGTGGCCGAACGTGCGCGGCGAGCCGCCGGACGCCGTCCAGTGCGGGGCCTTGGCGTCCTTGAGCTCGAAGCCCAGGCCCCATGGGTTGGGGTCGTAGCGGCCGAGCCCGGGGACCTGGCCCGCCAGGCCGGGGAACTGCTCGGTCGTCGCCTCGGCCAACGTCTCGCCCGTGATCAGCGTGGGCGCCAGCAGCTCCCGGGCGAATCGGAGCAGGTCCTCCACCGTGGACACCGCCCCCCAGGCCGGTGAGCTGCGCAGCTCGGTGGCGGTCATCCCCAGGGGCTCGCACACGCCCTGGTGCAGGTAGTCGGCCACCGGCATCCCGGTCGCGTTGGCCAGCGCATCCCCGAAGGCCTCGATGCCGGTGTTGCTGTAGATGCGGCGCCGGCCGGGCCGGGAGATCGGCTTCGTGCCGTTGAACGGCAGCCCCGAGGCGTGGGCCAGCAGGTGGCGGATGGTGGCGCCGGACGGTCCGGGTGCACTGACCAGGTCGTCGAGCGCCAGGCTGCCCTCTTCGACGGCCACCAGGCCGGCGTAGGACACCAGGATCTTGGTGATCGACGCGATGCGGGTCCGCCAGCCGGCGTCGCCGACGGTCTCGACGGTCGACGTCGGCGTGGTGACACCTGCGGCGGCCCGCTCGACCGGCCAGTCGGCGATCGCGGCGAGGACGGGCGGCGGCGTGGACATTCCGGGACCGACGCTAACTGCCTGTCGGTCGGCCCATGGTGCCCGTAGCATCTTCCTGGTGGGATCGGGGAACGAGCGGGGTTCCGACTTCGGCCAGGACGAGATCGACGACGTAAAGCTCGACTTGCTCGTCAAGCGGAACTTCGCCTTCGTCGACCTGTGCGGTTTCACGTCGCTGACCGACGAGCACGGCGTGGGCGAGGCGGTCATCGCGCTGTCCACGTTCCGGGCGGTGGTGCGCGAGCGAGCCGGGTGGCGGGGCGTGCGCATCGCGAAGTGGCTCGGCGACGGGGCGATGCTGGTCTCCACCGACCCGCGGCCGCTGGTGGACTCGGTGGTCCGCATGGAGCTGACCCTCGACCAGCGGGGTTGTGCGCTGCCGCTGCGGGCCGGGATCGCCGGTGGCCGGGTGATCCTGTTCGAGGGCGACGACTACATCGGCCGGGCCGTCAACCTGGCGGCGCGGCTGTGCGACGGAGCCACCCCGCACCAGCTACTGATCACCGCGTCCTTGTTCGAGGCGGCCGGCGAGGGCCTGCACGGCGTGGAGCTGGGCCCCCGGGCGGTGCGGGGCTTCACCCGCCCGGTCGAGGTCGTCGACCTGAGCATCGGCAGCCCGAACCACGTCCTGCGCTGACACCCGCGCCAACCGAAGCCGGGATTCGCGTCTCCCCAGGTCGCGGGCGATATGCTGACCTCAACCATGCGCATCGATGAACAGTCGGATCTGTCCGACAGAACGTTCACGGCGCTGGGCGTTTCCCCCGATCTCGTGGCGGAGCTGGAACAGGCTGGCATCACGACGTCGTTTCCCGTCCAGCGCCTGTGTATCCCCGACGCCCTCGAGGGCCGCGACGTCTGCGGCAAGGCCAAGACCGGGTCGGGCAAGACCCTGGCCTTCGGCATCCCCCTGGTCGAGCGGGTTGGCCCGGCGTCCCCGAAGAAGCCCACCGCTCTCGTGCTGGTCCCGACCCGCGAGCTGGCGGTCCAGGTGTCCGACGTCCTCCGGCCGCTGGCCGCGGCCCGCGACCTGCGGCTGGTCACCGTCTACGGCGGCTCGTCGATGTCCCGGCAGGTCGCCAGCCTCAAGGCCGGGGTCGAGATCGTCGTCGCGACGCCCGGCCGGCTGATCGACCTCGTCGACCGGAAGGCGGCCGACCTCGCCGACGTGGGCCTGGTCGTCCTGGACGAGGCCGACCGGATGGCCGACATGGGCTTCCTACCCCAGGTCGAGTGGCTCCTGCGCCACATCGACCGTGCCCACCAGACGTTGCTCTTCTCCGCCACCCTCGACGGCGGCATCCAGGGCCTGGTCGACCGCTACCAGCACAACCCGGTGTTCCACGAGGTCGACTCGCCCACGGTGACCGTCGAGGAGATGGCCCACCGGTTCCTGCTGGTCCACGAGATGGACCAGCCCAAGGTCGCCGCGGCGATCGCCAAGGGCGCCGTGCGGACGCTGGTGTTCGTCAACACCAAGCGCCAGGCCGACCGCGTGGCGCGGGAGCTGGCCAACCTCGGCGTCGACGCCAAGGCCATCCACGGCGACCTCCGCCAGGAACATCGCGAGCGGGCTCTCAGCCGCTTCTCGCTGGGCCGGCTGCCGGTGCTGGTGGCGACCGACGTCGCCGCCCGGGGCCTGGACATCGACGAGCTGGACGTGGTCGTGCACTACGACCCGGCTCCCGAGCACAAGACCTACCTGCACCGGTCGGGGCGGACCGCACGGGCGGGCGCCGCGGGCCTCGTGGTCACGCTGGTGCAGTGGAACGAAGAGCTGGAGGTCCGGCGGGTGAAGCGCCGGCTCGGGCTGGAGGAGCCCATCGTCGAGATGTTCTCCAACGACCCCCGCCTCGCGGACCTCGCTGCGTGGGACCCCGCCCAAGAAGGGGCGGCCTGACCCCTCCCGGCCGGCCGGTCAACCGAGGTCGGTGGCCGTCGCGAGCATCCAGAGCAGGGTGGTCAGTGAGAGCCCGTCGCCGATCTGGCCGTCGGCGATGAGCTTGCGCACCTCGTCCACCGGCACCCAGTCGATCCGGTCGCTCTCGTGGAGGTCGACCGGCGCGCCGACCTGCGTCGCACCGTCGGCCACGAAGACGTGGAAGACCTGGTCGGAGGTTCCGTTGGACGGGTGGTAGCTGCCGAGGCGGCGCAGCGGCCCCGGGCGCCAGCCCGTCTCCTCCACCGCCTCCCGCTCGGCGGCGGCCTCGGGCGTCTCGCCCGCTTCCAGCCCTCCCGCGGGGATCTCCCAGCCCCAGCTGTCGGTGATGAACCGGTGGCGCCACAGCAGGAGCACGCCCCGCTCGTCGCGCATGGCCACGCCCGATGCCGCCCGGGGATAGCGGACGACGTGATGGTCGAAGCGCACGCCATCGGGTAGCTCGACGTCGGCGAGCACGAGCCGCATCCAGTTCGAGTCGTAGACGGCGCGCTCGCCGTGGACGGTCCAGCGCATAGGCGCCGCAGCCTACGGCCGGGACGGGCCGGGGCGTTGCGCCGGAGGCATCCCCCTGGCCCAGTAGCGTCGCTCGGGATGGCGGAGGAGGATCCGGACGCCGGCGGCAGCCAGCAGGCTCGTGCCGCGGCGGTCGCCGCTGCAGCCCTGCGGCAGGCCGCCGACCTCGGCCGGAACCTCCCGTCGTCCCTGCGCTTGTGGTCACTGGCAGCGGGGGCGCCGCCCGAGCCCAGGCCGGAGCCGGTACAAGCGAACGGCCCCGCCGGGCTGGCCGCGGTGCTGGAGGCCGCGACGCCAGCGGCCGAGCGTCGTGTCGCCGGCCTGCACGTCACCCCGGGCTGGCTGGCCGACCACCTCGTCGCCCTGGCGCTGGAGGCCCAGGCCGTCGACCCCCACGACGTGACGGTCTGCGATCCCGCGTGCGGCGGCGGCGCCTTCCTGCTGGCCGCAGGGCGGGCACTGGCGGCTCGGGGCGTGGACCCGGGCCACGTGGTCCGCCGGCAGCTCTGGGGAGCGGACATCGACCCGGTCGGGCTGGCGGCCGCCGAGGCGGACCTGGCGATGTGGGCCGACGAGGTCCCGATGGCCGAGCACCTGGTGGTCGGCGACGCGCTGGGGGACGGGCCGGCCCTGTGGGCCACGGCTCCGCCATCGGGGTTCACGGCCGTGGTCGGCAACCCGCCGTTCCTCAACCAGCTGGGCCGGGCGACGGTCCGGTCCCGCGACGAGGTGGACGCGCTCCGAGCCCGCTTCGGCGCTGCGGTCCGGGCCTACACCGACACGGCCTGGCTGTTCCTGCTGCTGGGCGTCGAGCTGTCCCGCCCGGGCGGGCGGGTCGCGCTGGTCCAACCGCTGTCCCTGGTCGCCGCCCGCGACGCCGGCGCCGTCCGGACCGCACTGGGCGAGCGGGCGGACCTGCGGGAGCTGTGGGTCGAGCGGCGGCCGAGCTTCGCGGCGTCGGTCCAGGTGTGCGCACCGGTCCTCGAGGTCCGGGACCTCGGGTCTCGGCGGGGGAGCTCGACGGACCCCGAGGCGGCTGTTGTCCCGCCGGTCGACTGGGCCGGGCGGCTGGCCGATGCGCTCGGCGTCCCTGCGGTCGCGGGCGGAACGGGCTCGGCGGCCGGGCGCACGCTCGGCGACCTGGCGGCGGTGACCGCCGGCTTCCGTGACGAGTACTACGGCCTGGTCCCGCTGGTGCGCGAGGCCAGCCCCGGCCGGGATCCCGCCGGGTCTCCTGGCTCACGACCCGAGCCCGCCAGCTCCCCTGGGTCTGCTGGCCCAGCTGGCTCTGAGCCCGCCAGCTCCGTCGAGCCGGTTGGCCCGGGTCCTGAACTGGCGGGCGAGCGCCCGCTGGTGACCGTCGGGGCCCTGGACTGGGCCCGCAGCCGCTGGGGCGAGCGCCCGACCCAGTTCGCCAAGCGCCGGTGGACCGCGCCGGTGGTGGACCTGCAGCGCCTCGACCACGACGACGGCTCACCCCCTGCTCGCGGGGGCGCCCGGTGGGTGGCCAGGACCAACGTCCCCAAGGTCGTGGTCGCCACCCAGACCCGGGTGGTCGAGGCCGCGGTGGACGAGGTCGGCTCCTGGGTGCCGTCGGTCCCGGCGCTGGTCGTCATCCCCGTGAACGGTGCCGCGGGCACCGGCGCGCTGTGGCGGCTGGCCGCGGCGGTCTCGGCCCCCAGCTCCACGGTCTGGCTGCTCCGCCGGGCACCGGGCACGGCGCTGAGCCGCGGCGCGCTCAAGATCGCCGCCCGTGACCTGGGCGAGCTCCCGCTCCCGGTCGACACCGGAGCCTGGCAGGAGGCCGCTGAGGCCCTGCGGGCCTACGCCCGCGCCCCGGGCCCGGAGCCCTTCGAGGCCTACGTCGGCGCAGCCGCCGCGGCCTACCGGGCCGACGAGGCCGTCGTGGCCTGGTGGCGGGCGCGGGTCCCAATCGGCTTCGCCGATGATCCGGGCGCCGGCTAGCCTGCGCCACCGAAACATCAGGAGTGGCTCGGCGAACGATCGACGAGCCCGGCAACCTGGTTCGGACAGCCAAGGTGCCTCCCGGTCACCACCGGGGATGCGGCTCCCCGCGGGAGCAAAGAAGTGTCCGGGCGTGTGCCCCGAGGTGCTGGCGTTGTCGGAACCGCGATAGCGAACCGATGCCATCCACCGATCCGCCATGTGAACCGAGATCGACGCCGGCCCCGCCGGCGACGCCCACCTCGTCGGGCTTCTCGCTGCCGCCGCTGTGCCACGGGGTGAGCCCGGGCGCGTCGCCGCCGACGGTCGTGCAGCGGGACTCGCACCCGAGCACGTTGCCGGTCACCGGCGCGTGGCAGCCGACCGACCCCGTCGGACAGCGGCGGTTCCACGCCCTGCCGCCCGACCGGCCGTTCGCGCTGGAAGGCGGAGGCGTGCTCATCGGACCGGTGGTCGCCTACGAGACCTGGGGGACCCTGGCGCCGCAGCGCGACAACGCCATCCTGGTCTGCCACGCCCTGACCGGCGACAGCCACGCCTACGGCGACCTCGGTCCCGGCCATCCCTCGCCGGGCTGGTGGAACGGGTTCGTCGGGCCCGGCGAGCCCCTCGACACCGACCGCTACTTCGTGGTCTGCGTCAACGTCATCGGCGGCTGCCAGGGCTCGACCGGGCCGGCCTCGCCCGATCCGCTGACCGGCCGGCCCTGGGGATCGCAGTTCCCGGTGGTCTCGATCCGCGACATGGTGCGCACCCAGGCTGCCGTGGCCGACCACCTGGGGATCGCCCGCTGGTTGGCGGTCGTCGGAGGCTCCATGGGCGGGATGCAGGTCCTCGAGTGGGGGGTGATGTACCCCGACCGCGCCCGGGCGCTGGTCCCCATCGCGACGGCGGCCGCGGCCAGCGCGCAGCAGATCGGCTGGTGGAGCGCCGGTCGCCGCACCATCCGCATGGACCCCAAGTGGCGCGGTGGCGACTACTACGACGCCACCCCCGGCGACGGCCCGCACCGGGGGCTGGGCACGGCCCGCATGATGTCGATGATGACCTTCCGCAGCGACGACGTCTTCAGCACCCGCTTCGGACGGGAAGCGGTCGAACCGATCGACGGCTTCTCGCTGTGGCAGCGGTTCCAGGTCGAGCGGTACATCGAGTACCAGGGCGACAAGCTGGTCCGCCGGTTCGACGCCAACAGCTACCTGTTGTTGACCAAGGCCATGGACCTGCACGACCTGGCTCGGGGCCGGGGCGGCTTCGAGCCGGCCTTCGAGCGGCTGCGTGCGCCGCTGCTCTCGGTGGGGATCAGCAGCGACATCCTCTATCCGGCCCGCCAGGCGCGGCAGATCACCAGCCTGGCCGAGGCTGCGGGCCTCCCGGCCGGCTACGCCGAGCTCGACAGTCCCCACGGCCACGATGCGTTCCTGATCGAGGTCGACGCGCTCGGCGACATCGTGACCAAGTTCCTGGCCAACGTGGAGGGCGGCACATGATCGGCGACGACCAGCACCCGGACGAGCACGTCGACCCCGAGTGGCAGCTGGAGACCCGGGCCATCGTCGCCGGCCGCCGGTGGAGCGCGCCGTCGCTGGCACCGGTGCTGTTCCCCTCCACGACCTACCAGGTCGAGGAGGTCGACGAGCACGCCGCGATGGCTCGCACGCTGCGGCCCACGCGCTACTACTCCCGCTTCGGCAGCCCGTCGGTGCAGGAGTTCGAGGCCGCGGTCGCCGCCCTCGAGGGCGCGGAAGCGGGCCTGGCCTTCGGCTCGGGCATGGCCGCTGTGACCGCGGTCGTGCTCGGTCTGTGCTCGGCCGGCGACCACGTGGTCGCCCAACGGCAGGTGTTCTCGGCCACCTCGACGCTGTTCACCGCCCACTGCCCCCGCTTCGGGATCGACGTGACCGTGGTGGACGGCACCGACACCGAGCAGATCGTCGAGGCCGTGCAGCCCGGGCGCACCCAGCTGGTGTTCATCGAGACCCCGGCCAACCCCGCACTGGCACTGACCGACATCGAGGCCGTGGCCTCGATCCCGGGGCCGTTCACCGTGGTGGACTCGACCTTCGCCACCCCGGTCGTCCAGCGGCCCCTCGAGCATGGCGCCGACCTGGTGCTGCACGCGGCGACCAAGGGCCTGGCCGGCCACAACGACGCCCTGCTCGGGGTGATCGCCGGCCCGAAGGACCTGGTGGACACGGTCTGGAGCTGGCACCTGGTGTCCGGCGGCCAGGCCTCGCCGTTCGACGCGTGGAACGGCCTGCGGGGGATCCGCACCCTGGCCGTCCGGGTTAACCGCCAATGCGCGACGGCGCTGGCGCTGGCCGAGTGGCTCGGCGGCCACGAGGCCGTGAGCACGGTGAGCTACCCGGGCCTCGACTCGCATCCCCAGCACGACCTGGCCAAGCGGCAGATGTCGGCCGGTGGGACCGTCCTCACCGTCGAGCTGGCCGGCGGCGCCGAGCCGGCCCGCCGGTTCTGCGAAGCGGCGCGGGTGGGCCGGATCGCCATCTCGCTGGGCGGGCCCGAGACCCTGCTCACCCATCCGGCCACCATCGTCAACTACCTGCCGCCGGAGGAGCGGGCGGCCCTCGGGGTCACCGACGGCATGGTGCGGATCTCGGTGGGCCTGGAGCACGTCGACGACCTCCGCGCCGACTTCGAGCAGGCACTGGCCGGGTCCCGGTAGCGGGCGAGCACTCGTCCGTGCCCGAGCTGATCGAGGTCGAGACCTACCGGCGGCAGGCCGAGACCGTCGTGGGACGGATGGTGACCGCGGTGGTGGCCCCCGACGACTGGTACGTGAAGGGCACGACGGCCGCCGAGCTGACCGCGGTGCTACCGGGTCAGCAGGTCTTGGCGGCGCGGCGGATCGGCAAGTTGCTGGTGCTCGACCTGTCCGACGGCCACCGCCTCGGCCTGCGGTTCGGGATGACCGGCCGCCTGGTCGTCGACGGCGACGCGGCGATCGACCGCCTGCTCTACTCGAGCAGCCGCAACGAACCGACCTGGGACCGGTTCGGCCTGCGCTTCGGCCCGTCCGGCGCCGCTCCGTCGGGCGAGCTGGTCATGCGGGATCCCCGCCGCCTCGGCGGGGTGAGCCTCGATCCCGACGAGGCCCGCCTCGGCGTCGATGCCACCGGGGTCACCGCCGTCGAGCTGGCCAGGGCGCTACGGGGTCGCGGCGGACGGGTGGCCCTCAAGGCGGCGCTGCTGGACCAGACCCGGGTCGCCGGGCTGGGCAACCTGCTGGCCGACGAGATCTGCTGGCGGGCCGGGTTCGATCCGGCCCGGCCGACAGCCTCGCTGACCGACGACGAGCTGGCCGAGCTGGCCGCCGTCATCCGGGCCACGCTCGACGAGCTGACCCGGCGGGGTGGCAGCCACACCGGCGACCTCCAGCCCGCTCGGATCCCCGGTGGGTACTGCCCGCGGGACGGGGCACCGTTGCAGAGGCGTAATATCGGTGGCCGCACCACCGTCAGCTGTCCGCGTCACCAGCGATGAGCGTCCGAGTGATCGCGCGACTGCCTCAGCAACTGGGACGATCGGCCCTGCGGGATTGTGGCCGGCACCACATCGGGAGCACATGAACCAGGCCACAGCTTCGCCGGGCGGACGATCCACAGCCCTCGTCAGGCGCGCCCTCGTCGGCTTGGGTTCCGTCGTGCTGGGCGCCGGTCTGTGGCTGTTGCCGCTGCGGGCCGACGCCAGTCGAGCGGGGCTGGAACGGGCCGCCCAACCGTGCCCGTCGTCGACGCTCTTCCCCGACCCCGGCTGCCAGACCACCACCAGCCAGCCGACCACGACCAGCGCCCCGACGACCGAGCCGCCGGTCACCGAGCCACCTCCCACCGACCCGCCGCCGACCGACCCACCCGTCGAGGAGGACCAGCCGACGCCGCCGGCCGAGGAGGAGTCCACGGAGCCGAGCGACTCCCAGGTGGCCGGCAGCCCCCTCCCGACGTCGGCGAACCTGCTGGTCGAGGGCGACGGCACCTCGGGTGCGCAGGCCACGACGACCACCAGCACACCGGATGAGGGTGGCAGCAGCACGGCGGACGACCGGCGCCGGTTGATCTGGATGATCATCGCCGGGTTGGGCGCGGTGGCCCTCCTCGTCGCCCTGCTGACCTGGCGCTACTGGCTGCTGACCCGCCCGGGCCTGGACTTGGGCGAGGACGACGGCCCCGACGGGCCGGGGCCCTCCGGTCCGCCGCCCGACGAGGACCGCCTTGCGGCCCGAAGCCGGAGCCGGCGCGTCGCTACCGGCGCCGCGGGCGCGACGGCGGGCGCATGGGCGCCGCCGTTGGGCGTGCCCTCGAGCCCACCGGGTCCTCCCGGCGCAGGGCCCGGCGGACCTGGCGGTTCCGGTGGTCCGGGTGGTCGCCCGGCCTTCTCCGGCTCGGGCGACGGCGCCCTGGGAGCTCCGCCGCTCGCGCCATCCCCGGGCGGAGGCGGATGGCCCGATCCGCGCGGCGTACCCGAGCCGGCCGGACACGGCAAGGGTGGTGGGAGCGGTCCTGGAGGTCGGCCCGAGGGGCCGGGCGGGGGCACTCATCACGGTGGTCCGCCGCCGGGCGGTCAGGCGTTCGTCGAACCGCCGCCCGGAGGTCAGGCCTTCGTCGACGCCCCCGGCCCTTCCGGTGGAGGGAGCCCCGGCCGTCGCAGCGCGGCGGCACCGGGGCGGCGAAGTGCCGACCGGCCCGGCGAGCCTCTCAACCCGAGCGCGTACCGCGACGTGTCTGGTCCCCCGGGTGGACAGCCGCGTCCCTCCGAAGGCCTTGAGCCGCTGCCCGAGCGGGGCTCCGGTCGCGGCGCCGACCGCGACCCGTTCGGCTGGGACGATCCGGCTCCGGAGCCACCGGGTCGGGGCCGTGGACGGCGGCCGCCGGCGCCGGAGGATCCGTTCGACGAGTGGCCCGACCCCGACCCCCAGGGTCGCCACTGATCCCTCCGCCTCCGGGCCGCCCCGCTCGGCTGGGCTGACGGCGCTGGTACCGTGCGGCCCATGGGCGACACGCTCGACGTCGACGCCATGCTCGGACGCTTCCGCGACCGTGCGCAGGCCGTGCGCAACCGCACGCTCCCGCCGGTGGCGGGGGAGGAGCGCCTCCGCTTCATCCGCCAGGCCGAGCTCGACTACCAGGACTTCGCGATCATCGGCGACGCCAGCGCCACGATCGAGGACGGCGTCCTGGTGCTGCGGGTCGACCTGCGCCCGCCGAGCTCTTGAGACGTTGACCCGAGGGGTGGGCACGGGATCCAGGGCCGGGCGGCACTAGTAGCTCTCGCGGAACATCACGCTGACCCGGGGCCCGACGGGACGGGTCGTCTTGGG
>Ga0075428_100001020_pt1 | contig 29707 bp, 31 predicted proteins | sample RhiMetdeltSRZDD2_FD_75291 | JGI IMG/M metagenome (GOLD analysis project Ga0075428, IMG submission 75291) | Populus rhizosphere microbial communities from Tennessee, USA - Rhizosphere MetaG P. deltoides SRZDD2 | ecosystem: Host-associated > Plants > Roots > Rhizosphere > Soil | place: USA... | reverse complement strand
CCGACGTTCATCCGGCACCGCGTCCTGAGCAAACGCCGGCGCCGCGCCGACGACCGGCACGAGTGTCAAAGCCAGCAAGACCCATGGCTTGAACGAGTCGAACATTTGAACCCCCCATGCGCTCCCGCAAGGTGATGGCGTATCCAGCCCGGGAAGGGGAGTGGGTTCGGCCCGAAGGCACGTACCCGCCCGCCCGCCGCGTGGCTGGTCTCGTACCGTCAGGCCGGTCTCCGGGCTCTCGAGCGGGTTTCACGACCCGGCGTGCATCCCCTTCCCACGCCCATCGGAACGCAGTGGGTGCCGGAGGATCCGGCCGATGCAGCTTCGACTCGACTACCGTTGCGGGGGCAGCGCCGGCTTCGAACCGGCTTCCCGTTATCCCGCCGCTTGCGCGCGGGATCACCTGACGGCCCGCGCAAGCTATGGAACGCCGGCAGAGCTGTCAAGGTGGCTTCGCTATCATGCGGCCGCCATGCTCCGTAGATTTGTCCCGCTGACGGCGACCTTGGCTCTCGCGACACACGCCTTCGCCGAGCAGATCGAGCGCTACGACTACTGGCAGCCGCAGCGCGTGATGATCCGCCACGGCCAGCAGGCGCTCATGATGTGCAACGGTCTGTTCACGAGTCGCCGCACGCTCGAGCAGGTCTTTGCCCAGGAGCTCGCCTTCCTGCCGCAGCCGGTTGGGACGCCGGCGGGTGGCGACTACGTGATCGATCGGACTCGCCAGGCCGTTGCGGTGGGCGCGCCGCAGGGCGGCCCTCCGGTGGTGCGCGCCGCCTATCGCGAAGGACTGGGCTGCGTGGTGCTCGCGCCCGACCAGACCTTCGACGCGATAGCCGAGCTGCCGGTCCTGCCGATGGCACCGCCGGCCGGTGATCCCGCGAGAAGCCCCTGGCCCGACGGGGACTTGGTTACCGACATGGCGCTGCCGTCGGAGATCGACGCGGCGGCGCTCGCTGCGGCGTCCGACTGGGCCTTCAACCGTCCATCACCCGAGCAGGTCACCCTCAGCCTGCTCGTCGTGCACGACGGCCGGATCGTACACGAGCGCTACGCACCGGGTGTCGACGTCACGACCCGCACCCGCACGTGGTCGACCGCGAAGAGCATCGCCGCGACGCTGATCGGCATGCTGGTCGACCAGGGGAAGATGTCCCTGGACGCGCCGCTCAACGTCGACTGGCTGCCAGCAGGCGCCGCGAGCGGTACCGACCCCCGCACGCGGATCACGCTGCGCCACGTGCTCAACATGTCGAGCGGGCTTACGCCCGTGGACGACAACGGGCTCGAGTATGCAACCGGGTCGGGGCTCTCCTACTGGGCGGGCGCCAGCTCGGCGGTCGCGGCGCGCAGCCGCTCGCTGGCGCGCGAGCCGGGGACGGCCTGGAACTACGAGAACTACGACACGCTGCTCGCGGTGTACGCGATGAAGCGCGCGCTCGGCGGCGGAAACGCCTACCTCGAGTTCCCGCGGCGCGCGCTCCTCGATCGCATCGGCATGCGCAGCACGCTGGTGGGCGTCGACCGCTTTGGTGATTTCGTCTTGAGCAGCCAGGTGTATGCGAATGCCCGCGACCTCGCGCGCTTCGGCCTGCTCTATCTGAACGGCGGCGTCTGGAACGGCAAGCGGCTGATCTCTCCGGTCTGGATCGACTTCGTGCGCACGCCCGCGCCCGCGACCGCAGCGACCGGGCACCAGTACGGCGGCCAATGGTGGCTGGTGCCGGACGATCGGAACGACGTCCCGAAGGACGCCTATGCCACCGCCGGGAATCGGGGGCAGTACGTCATCGTCGTGCCCTCGCACGGACTGGTGATCGTGCGACGGGGACTGGACTACGGCCGGCAGGGCTTCGATCGGTGGGATCTGACGCGCGAGGTGCTGAAGGCGTTCAATTGAAATTGCTCAGCAGCTCCGCGCCGGCGTCGACGGTCACGTTGACGCCATCCCCGAACTCGAGATCGTCGTCCGCGAGGAGATCGTCCTCGTTGCCCCGGCACGTAAGCGCGAGTGTGTAGTCGTCGCCGGGCAGGAACCGGAGCGCATAGCCGAACCGCCCGGTGTCGGTGTCGAGGGTCACGCTGGTGGTGGCGTAGGGTTCGGGCGCAGCACCGTCGAGATCGTCCGGCGCGACATCCGCACCGACGTAGGCATAGACCGCGCCGCCCAGGATCAGCGACGTGCCGGCCGGACAGCTCGCAGTCACCGTGCCCGAAATCTGCGCCGCCTGGCTGGTCCGGACCGCGCGCAGGACCGGGGTCAGCGTGTACTCATCGTCGATGTCGTCGAAGCTCAGCGATTGACGCACATCGACTGTCAGGGTCAGCTGCTCGCTGCTGCTCTCGTTGTCCTCGACGGCAAAATCGACGGGTGCAAAGGCGCCGTCGACCAGCACCACCGGAAACACATCGCCGTTGGTGCTGACGACCGTCGCATCCTCGCCCTCGTCGAACAGCAGCCGCACGCCGGTGTACCGCCCCGCCGGCAGCTGCTCGCTCGTGAAGAGGCGCATCGGGTCGCCTTCCCGCAGGTCGAGGAGGTCGACGGCCTCGCCGGCGCGAAACTCGAGGGTCGAGGTGGCGCCGTCGGAGGTGCGGAATTCCAGGCCCAGCACGCTCACCCGCAGCTGGTTGATCGCCGGGTCGGCCGGCGGATCGGTCGCCAGGTCCGCGCTGAACCTGCCATCGCAGGCCGCGAGCAGCAGAACGGCGGCGCCGATCGCGCACGCCTGGCGTATTCCGCTCCTCGCGCAGGAGGCTTCCGAACCCTTCATTCCAACTCCAACCCCCGAGGCGCAACGCGTCTGCGAAGCTGATATGTTGACCGCCGGCGCCGAAAACGTCGACCTGCCGGTGCCTTCGCTCGTCGCAGGAGAGAGACCGCATGGCCCGCTCGGAGTTCCTGACCGCCGCGCTCGAGGCCGCGTCCGCGGCGGCAGACGTAATCCGCCGCTATTACCAGCGCAACCTGAAGATCACGATCAAGGCGGACAAGTCGCCCGTGACGGAAGCCGACATCGAGGCCGAAAAGGTCATCCGCGGCATCGTCACCGCGCGGTTTCCCGACCATGGCTTCCATGGCGAGGAGACGGGCACGAGCGCAATCGACGCCGATTACGTCTGGATCGTCGATCCGATCGACGGCACCAAGGCGTTCATACGCGAGTATCCGATGTTCTCGACGCAGATTGCGCTCATGCACAGGGGCCGGCTGATCGTTGGCGTGTCATCGGCTCCGGCGTACGGCGAGCTCGCCTGTGGCGAGATCGGAGTTGGAGCCTGGCTCAACGACGCGCCCATCGCGGTGAGCGCGATCGACACGATCGAGTCGGCGGCGCTGTCCACCGGTAACCTGAAGACGCTTGCGGCCGGCCCGCGCTGGTCGGCGCTGGGACGGATGATCGGGCGGCTGTCGCGCATCCGCGGTTACGGCGACTTCCTGCACTACCACCTGCTCGCCTCGGGACGCATCGACGCGGTGATCGAGTCCGACGTGAACATTCTCGACGTTGGCGCCTGCGTAGCGATCGTCGAGGCGGCCGGCGGGCGCTTCACGGACCTCGAGGGCCGGCCGATGACGCTCGAGAGCACGAGCGTGCTCGCGACGAATGGCGTCCTGCACCCGGCCGTCCTGGCCGCCCTCGACGCATGAGTCCACGGGACCTCGAAGGCTACCTGCACGAGCACATCCCGCTGTCTGCGGCGATGCAGGTCGCCGTGCTCGAGGCGACCGCGGAACAGGTCAGGCTCGCGGCGCCGCTCGCGCCCAACATCAACCATCGCCGCACCGTGTTCGGCGGCAGCGCGGCCGCGGTCGCGACGCTCGCGGCCTGGGGCCTTCTGCACCTCAGGCTCTCGGCCGAGGGTTTCGGCGGGCGGCTGGTGATCCGCGAGAGCTCGATGAAGTTCGAGCGCGCCATCGCCGGGGACTTCGAGGCGAGGGCGCTGGCACCCGACGATGGGCACTGGCGGCGCTTCAACGCGGCGGTCGCGCGTGGTCGGCCGGCGCGTATCGAGATGCGCGCGACGCTGCACTTCGCGGGCGCCCAGGCGGGCGCCTTTGCCGGCGAATTCGTCGCCCTGCCGGTGGCTGGCGATGGCGAGTGACACCGCGACGATCGCGATCCGGACGGCTCGCGCCGACGATGCGGCGCCGATCTGCGCGATCTACAACCACCACGTGACCGATACGGTTGTGACCTTCGAGGAGACCCCGGTGGGCGCGGCCGAAATGGCCCGCCGCATCGGCGAGTCCGCGTACCCGTGGCTCGTGCTGGAGGATGGCGGAACGCTCGCCGGTTACGCGAGCGCCTCGGCGTGGAAGCCGCGCGCGTCGTATCGGCACACTGTCGAAAGCAGCGTCTACATCGATCCGCGCTGTCAGCGACGCGGCCATGGCCGGCGACTCTGCGAGGCGCTGCTCGCCGAGCTGCGCAACCGCGATGTGCACGTCGTGCTCGCCGGCATCGCGCTCCCCAATCCGGCGAGCGTCGCGCTCCACGAGGCACTCGGGTTCGTAGCCTCGGGGGTGATGTCCGAGGTCGGATGGAAGCTCGGCCGCTGGGTGGACGTGGGCTACTGGGCGCTCACGCTCCGATCCGCGCGCGGGAGCCCGCCGAACCGCGTGTAGGTCGCAGGATCCAGCGACGGCAGCGGGCCGCGCAGACGACGGGCGTGCGCGACCAGGTGCGTCTGCGCCGGGTGAAAGACCCGCGCATACAGCTCGCGGCACAGCTCGTAGGCCGCGAAGCCGATCCAGTCGCCGGGCAGCAGCGGCGCGGGCAGCAGCGGATCGCGCAGGTGCACCTTGCGGAATTCGTGCAGCAGCAGCGTGCGCACGACGAACGCCGATTCCGCCTCCGGCGGCGGGCCCTTGTCGAGCGCGGTGCGCAGCGGCTCGAATGCCGCCGTAAAGCGCCGGTATCGCGCGGCCAGCGATCCGAGCTCCCAGCCGGTCGATGCGATGCGTCTATCTGTTTCTCGACGGTGGCTGTCCGCGGCAAACACCAGGACGCGCTGGCCGCCGGGCAGCCTGGCGCAGGCGCGGCGCGCCTCGCTCGCGGTGAGCGTCGCGTGCGCGAGCACGCCCGGCTCGACCTGTCCGAAACCGAGCCACTGCAGCTGGCGGCGCAGCTCGCCGCGCCCGTTAGCGCCGGCTGGCAGCAGCACCAGGGTCCAGGAGCCCGACCACGTGTGCGGATTCGAGGCATAGATCCGCCGCGTCGCCTCGGCGAATCGCGCGCGTCCCGTCTCGGTGAGTCGGTACTCGCTGAGACGACCTTCGCGCCGGTTCGCGAGCCAGCCGTCCTGCGCGAGCCGCGACACCGAGGTGCGCACCAGCCGCTCGTTGACGCCGAAGGGCGCGGAGAGTCGAATCAGGCTCGAGAGCGTGACGACTCCGCCCAGCGGCGTGATCGAATCGCCGAAGATCGTCACCAGCAGCGAGCCCGCCCGGAGCGGGCGCTGGCGCCGGAAGCGGGTCACGAGCGAGCGGGCAGCGGACTGCGTGCGCCCGGTCATCGCCGGGCGCTGCCTTGGTGCATCTGGAACATGACACCAAAAATTATCACACAGTTGAAACACTGCGTCGTACCTGCCGGCCCGGTCATCCGGTCCGCGGTCGGGCCCGATCTGACACACAAATAATTGCCGTATGGCCAATCTCGTGTCACAGTTCGCCGATCCCGGTCTGCCTGGGGAGTGCCATGTACACGCAGGGTCTTGACGCCGCGGGCCGCGAGCCCGCGCCGGCCGACGAGGCGAGCGACGCCGCGCGCGAGGCGCGCTTCCAGGCGCGCATCGACGCCGAGGAGAAGATCGAGCCCAAGGACTGGATGCCCGAGGCCTATCGGCGCACGCTGATCCGGCAGATCTCGCAGCACGCGCACTCCGAGATCGTCGGTATGCTGCCCGAGGGCAACTGGATCACACGGGCGCCGAGCCTCCTCCGCAAGACGATCCTCATGGCGAAAGTCCAGGACGAGGGTGGCCACGGCGCCTACCTCTACGCCGCTGCCGAGACGCTTGGTGTGTCGCGCGAGGAGCTCGTCGACCAGCTGCTCGACGGCCGCGCCAAGTACTCGAGCATCTTCAACTACCCGACGCTCACCTGGGCCGACATCGGCGCGATCGGCTGGCTCGTGGACGGTGCGGCGATCATGAACCAGATTCCGCTCTGTCGGTGCTCGTACGGCCCGTACGCGCGCGCGATGGTGCGGATCTGCAAGGAAGAGAGCTTTCACCAGCGCCAGGGTTTCGAGATCATGCTGCGACTCGCGCGTGGCTCGGACGAGCAGCGGCGCATGGCACAGGACGCGCTCGACCGCTGGTGGTGGCCGTCGCTCATGATGTTCGGCCCCTCGGACGCGGAGTCGAAACACAGCGCGCAATCGATGCGCTGGAAGATAAAGCGCTTCTCGAACGACGAGCTGCGGCAGAAGTTCGTCGATTTCACCGCGCCGCAGGCCGAGTTCCTGGGGTTAAAGATCCCGGATCCCGAGCTCGCCTGGGACGAGGTGGCGCAGCACTACCGGTTCGGCGAGATCGACTGGCGGGAGTTCGAGGAAGTCCTGAAGGGCAACGGACCCTGCAACCGCGAGCGGCTCGCCGCCAAGCGCCGCGCGCATGAAGACGGTCGCTGGGTACGCGAGGCCGCCGTGCTGCATGCCGCGAAGCGGGCGGCGGCGGCCCGTGCGGCGGCCTGATACGCCGGAGGACCATCCGATGGAACACGAAGCGGAGCGACCCGACGGCTGGGCGTTGTACGAGATTTTCATACGCGCGCGCTCGGGTCTCGACCACAAGCACGTCGGCAGCGTGCACGCCACCGATGCGCGCATGGCGCTCGAGCACGCGCGCGACGTGTATACGCGTCGCCAGGAGGGGATCAGCATCTGGGTCGTGCGCTCGATCGATATCCTCGCGTCCGACCCGGCCGAGGCGGATGCGCTGTTCGAGCCGGCGCGCGACAAGGTGTACCGTCACCCGACCTTCTATGACATCCCGGACGAGGTGAAGACGCTGTGAGCGCGACCACGACGGCCCCTGCCGCACCGGCCGCCGCGGACTCCGCGCCGCGGGTCCGATACGTGCTCCGGCTCGCGGACGCGAGCCTGGTCCTCGCCCAGCGGCTCGGTGAGTTGATCGGTCACGCGCCGGCGCTCGAGGAGGACTTAGGGTTAGCCAACATCGCGCTCGACCTGATGGGTCAGGCGCGGCTGCTGCTCGCCTACGCGGGGGAGCTCGAGGGACAGGGACGTGACGCGGACACGCTGGCATTTCTCCGCGACGAACACGAGTTCGCCAATCCGACGCTGGTCGAGCAGCCAAACGGGGACTTCGCGCACACGATCGTACGGCAGTTCCTGTTCGACGCCTGGCAGCATGAGCTCTACACGGGTCTGCAGTCGTCGTCCGATGCGCGTATCGCCGCGATCGCCGCCAAGGCGCTCAAGGAGACGCGCTATCACCTGACCTACAGCGGCGGCTGGCTCGTACGTCTCGGCGACGGCACCGAAGAGAGTCATTCGCGCATGCAGCTCGCGCTGGACGCACTGTGGCCGTACACGAGCGAGCTCTTCGATGCGGACGAGCCCGACCGCGACATGATCGCGGCTGGGGTCGCGCCGCCGATGCAGCCGCTCGCCGCCGCCTGGTCGGCGCGGATCGACGCAGTGCTGCGCGACGCCACGCTCGCAAGGCCGCCCACGGCGAGCTACCGCTGGTACGGGAAGCAGGGCCGGCACAGCGAGCACCTGGGCTACCTGCTGGCCGAGATGCAGCATCTGCCGCGCACCTACCCGGGTCTCCGCTGGTAGCGCGACGATGAGCGCGATGGGCGAAACCGTGACCTTCGTTCCGGCGCCGGCGGCGATCGAGACACGCGTGCGCGCAGTGCTCGCGGGGGTGGCCGATCCGGAGATCCCGGTGCTTTCGGTGCTCGATCTGGGTGTGGTGCGCGCCATCGAGCTGGGCAGCGACGGAACGGTCCGGGTCGCAGTGTCGCCGACGTACTCCGGCTGCCCGGCGACCGCGGTCATCCGTGGCGACATCGTGCAGGCGCTCAAGGATGCGGGCTTCGAGGGTGCGAGCGCCTGCGACCGGATCTCGCCGCCGTGGACCAGCGACTGGATCAGCCCCGAAGGGCACCGGAAGCTGCGCGAGTACGGCATCGCACCGCCGAGTGCCGATCGCGACGTCGCCTGTCCACGCTGCGGATCGACGACGACGCGCCGGCTGAGCGAGTTCGGCTCCACGCCCTGCAAGGCGCTCTATCGCTGCGAGAGCTGCCTCGAGCCGTTCGACCGGTTCAAGTGCCACTGAGCCAGCAGGCGAATGCTCCGGTTCCATCCCCTGAAGCTGATCAGTCGCGGCCCGGCTGCCGAGGACGCGGTGCGGCTCAAGCTTGCGATTCCCGAAGAGCTCCGCGACACCTACGCCCACGAGCCCGGGCAACACGTGGCGCTACGCATCATGCTCGACGGCCGCGAGGAGCGCCGCACCTATTCGATCGTGAGCACCCCGAACGCGCCCGACCTGGAGCTCGGCGTGCGCGTCCAGCCGCAGGGCGCGGTGTCGCGTTTCCTTGCGGAGCGACTGCCGGTCGGCGGCACTATCGATGTGCTGCCGCCGATCGGCAGTTTCCATCCGGCGAGCACGCCCGCCGGCGGCACGAAGCGGGGCCGCTATTGCGTCGCCTTTGCCGCCGGCAGCGGCATCAGCCCGGTGCTCGGCATCGCCTCGTCGGTACTCGCTGCGGAGCGAGCGACCCGCTTCCAGCTCTTCTACGGCAACACCGGCATCGCGCGCACGATGTTTCTCGAGGAGATCATGGGGCTCAAGGACCGCTTTCTCGCGCGGTTCTCGGTCCACTTCGTGATGAGCCGCGAGCCGCAGGAGCTCGACGTCTTCAACGGCCGGCTCGATCCGGCGAAGGTCCGCGAGCTGGCGGAGGGTGCGTTCGACCCCACGCAGGTGGACGAATACTTTCTCTGTGGCCCGGGGACCATGATCGAGGACCTCCGCGGCGAGCTTGGCCGGCTCGGCGCGCGAGGGCGCATCCACGTGGAGCACTTCACACCGGTCAGCGAGGTCGCGGCGACACGGGCGACCGCAGAGCCGGGGCCCGCACCGCGCGTTGCGGGGACACCAGCGCCGGCGCCCGGCGCGGACCGGCTCGCGAGCGTGACGGTGGTGATGGACGGCCGGCGCCGGACGTTTGACGTCACGGCCGCGGACGAATTCGTGCTCGATGCCGCCGGTCGCCAGGGGATCGACTTGCCGTTCTCCTGCCGCGCCGGTGTGTGCTCGACCTGTCGGGCGAAGCTGGTGCGCGGCACGGTCACGCTGGACAACAATGTCGCTCTCGAGGACTGGGAGCTCGAGGCCGGATACATCCTCTGCTGCCAGGCGCGACCCACGAGCCCGGAGCTCGAAATCACCTACGACGAGTAGCCGGTCGGGCATCGACCGGAGCTGGAGTCCAGATGCAGTACGAAACGATTCTCTATTCGCTCGAATCGGGTATCGGGCGGATCACGCTCAACCGGCCCGACAAGCTCAACAGCTTCACGACGCAGATGCACAGTGAGCTTCGCGATGCGCTCGGGCGGCTCGCTGCGGAAGGCGCGCGGGTGCTGGTGCTGACCGGCGCAGGACGCGGGTTCTGCGCAGGGCAGGACCTCGGCGATCGCGCGGTCGCTCCCGGCGAGAAGGGCGTCGATCTCGGCGCCTCGATCGAGCAGAACTACAAGCCGCTGGTTCAGGCGCTGCGCGCGCTGCCGATGCCGGTGATCGCAGCGGTCAACGGCGTGGCGGCCGGCGCGGGCGCCAACATCGCGCTCGCGTGCGACATCGTGGTGGCGGCGCGCTCGGCCGCGTTCGTGCAGGCCTTCTGCCGACTCGGGCTGGTGCCGGACAGCGGTGGCACGTGGTTCCTGCCGCGGCTTGCGGGCGATGCGCGCGCGATCGGGCTCGCGATGCTGGGTGAGAAGCTGCCCGCGGAGCAGGCCGCCGCATGGGGTCTCATCTGGCAGTGCGTCGACGATGCAGAGCTCGCCGCTACCGTAGATCACCTCGCGCAGGGGCTCGCCGCAGCGCCGACGCTCGGTCTCGCGCGCACCAAGCAGGCGATCTACGGCGGCTGGTCGCGCACGCTCGAGGAGCAGCTCGACGTCGAGCGCGACATGCAGCGCGAGCTCGGCTGGTCGGGCGACTACGCCGAGGGCGTGGCCGCGTTCACGGCGCGGCGTGCGCCGGTTTTCCGCGGGCGCTGAGCCGTGGACACAGGTGGTAAAGAGACGAGCGCGCCGACGGCGCAGCGGACCGCCGAGCGCGCGGTGCGTGTCCTGTACGAGCAGGATCGCGCCTCGCAGTCGCTCGGCATGCGGATCACCCGCGTCGCGCCGGGCGAGGCTGAGATGACGATGCAGGTGCGAGCGGACATGACCAACGGTCACGACATCTGCCACGGCGGATTCGTCTTCGCGCTCGCCGACAGCACGTTTGCCTTCGCCTGCAATTCCCATGGCGACAGCACAGTGGCCGCCGCCGCGTCGATCGATTTTCTTGCGCCCGTACGCGCGGGCGACAGGCTGACCGCGACCGCGCGCGAGCTGTGGCGGGGCGGCCGGAGCGGTCTCTACGAGATCGTGGTCGCGAACCAGCGCGGCGAATCGGTGGCGCTGTTTCGCGGTCGCAGCCAGCGCGTGCGCGGCCGGCTGGTGGCGGAGGACGCGACGGGAGATTCCACATGAGCGAGCCATTCATCTGCGACGCGGTGCGGACCCCATTCGGGCGCCACGGCGGCGCGCTTGCGGGAGTGCGCACCGACGACCTGGCCGCGATCCCGATGCGGGCACTCATCGAACGCAATCCCGGCGTGCGCTTAAGCGCCATCGATGACGTGATCTATGGCTGCGCCAACCAGGCGGGCGAGGACAACCGCAACGTGGCGCGGATGGCGGCGCTGCTTGCCGGTCTCCCGATCGAGGTGCCGGGGGTGACCCTGAACCGGCTCTGCGGCTCCGGGCTCGATGCTGTGGCCACGGCGGCGCGCATGATCCGCACGGGCGAGGCCGAACTCATCATCGCCGGCGGCGTCGAGAGCATGAGCCGCGCGCCCTACGTGTTGTCGAAGGCCGATTCGGCCTATGGGCGCAACCAGCAGATCTTCGACACGACCATCGGCTGGCGTTTCGTCAATCCGCTGCTCAAGGAGCAGTACGGCGTCGACTCGATGCCCGAGACCGGCGAGAACGTAGCTGTTGACTTCAAGGTGTCCCGCACGGACCAGGATGCGTTTGCGCTCCGCAGCCAGCAGCGCGCGCTCGCGGCGCAGGCGAGCGGCGCACTGGCCGAAGAGATCGTTCCCGTGACGCTGCCGACTCGCAAGGGCGACCCCGTGGTCGTCGACCGGGACGAGCACCCCCGCGAGACGAGTATCGAAGCGCTCGCCAGGCTGCCGACCCCCTTCCGCGCGGGTGGCACCGTAACTGCAGGAAATGCCTCGGGGGTGAACGACGGCGCCTGCGCCCTGCTGATCGCGGGCGAGCGAGCGCTGCGACAGCATTCGCTCGAGCCCATGGCGCGCATCGCGGGCGCCGCGGTCGCGGGCGTCGCGCCGCGCGTCATGGGGATCGGCCCCGCGCCCGCGTCGCGGAAGCTCCTGGACCGGCTCGGTCTCGGCATCGACCGGATGAGCGTGGTCGAGCTCAACGAGGCCTTCGCTTCGCAGGCGCTCGCGGTGTTGCGGATGCTCGGAATCGCGGACGACGCGCAGCATGTCAACCCGAACGGCGGTGCGATCGCGCTCGGTCATCCGCTCGGCGCAAGCGGAGCGCGGCTCGCGATCACGGCCGCGAGGCAGCTCCGGCGCACCGGCGGGCGCTATGCGCTCTGCACCATGTGCATCGGTGTCGGACAGGGGATCGCGCTCGTGCTCGAGCGCGTGTGAGAGGACAGGGTCATGAAACTCGAGAGCTATGTCCGGGGCCGCTGGCAGTCAGGCGCCGGAAACGAGGTCACGCTCAGGGACGCCACGACCGGCGAGCCCGTCGCCGTCGCGTCGTCGGGTGGCATCGATTTCGAGCGGGTGCTCGCCCACGCCCGTTCCGTCGGCGGACCGGCCCTGAGAAGGCTGACGTTCCACGAGCGCGCGGCCCTGCTCAAGGGGCTCGCGCAGTACCTGACGGCGAACAAGGAGTCCTTCTACGAGCTCTCGTACGCAACGGGAGCGACCCGCAGCGACTCCTGGATCGACATCGACGGCGGAATCGGCACGCTCTACGCCTACGCAAGCCGCGGCCGGCGCGAGCTGCCGAACGGTCACGTCTACCTCGAGGGCGGTGTGGAGCCTCTGTCGAAGACAGGCAGCTTCGTCGGCCAGCACGTTTGCGTGCCGCTTGAGGGCGCCGCGCTGCACATCAACGCGTTCAATTTCCCCGTCTGGGGGATGCTCGAGAAACTCGCGCCGGCGCTGCTCGCGGGCGTGCCGTCGATCGTCAAGCCGGCGACGGCGACCGCCTATCTGACCGAGCGGGTTGTGCGCTCGATCGTCGATTCCGGACTCCTGCCGGAGGGCGCGCTGCAGCTCATCTGTGGCGGTGTGGGCGATCTGTTCGAGCACCTGACCTGCCAGGACGTCGTCTCCTTCACGGGTTCCGCCTCCACCGCCGCGCGGCTGCGGGCGCATCCAGTCGTGATCCGCAATTCCGTGCGCTTCATCGCGGAGACCGATTCCCTCAATTCCTCGATCCTCGGAGCCGACGCGGCTCCGGGGACGCCGGAGTTCGACCTGTACGTCAAGGAGGTCGTGCGCGAGATGACGGCGAAGGCGGGGCAGAAATGCACGGCGATCCGCAAGGCCATCGTGCCGGCGCCGCTCGCCGGCGCGGTCGTCGAAGCGCTTGGCGATGCCCTGGCGAAGGTCGTGATCGGCGATCCGCGGCTCAAGGAGGTCCGCATGGGGCCGGTCGCGAGCGGCACGCAGCGCAACGAGGTGCTGGCACGCGTGCGCGAGCTCGCCTCCGACGCGGGCGTGGTGCACGGTGATCCGGAGCGGTTCGAGGTGAACGGCGCGGACGCGCACCGCGGCGCCTTCGTGCCGCCGATCCTGCTCCTGTGCCGCGACGCGATGTCCGCGCGGGCGGTGCATCACGTCGAGGCGTTCGGGCCGGTCGCGACCGTGCTGCCGTACCGGGACACAGGCGAGGCGATCACGCTTGCGCGTCGCGGCGAGGGCAGTCTCGCCGGTTCGATCGTCACGGCCGACGATGCGGTGGCCCGCGAGCTCGCGCTCGGTCTCGCCCCGTGGCACGGCCGTCTGCTCATCCTCAACCGGCACTGTGCGAAGGAGTCGACCGGCCACGGCTCGCCGCTACCGCACCTGATCCACGGCGGACCGGGACGCGCGGGCGGCGGCGAGGAGATGGGCGGCCTGCGCGGCGTGCTCCATTTCATGCAGCGCACCGCGCTCCAGGGTACGCCCGATACGCTCGCGACGATCGGCGGCCGCTGGATCCGGGGCGCCGCACAGCGCGATCCAGGCGTGCATCCCTTCCGCAAGACGTTCCACGAGTTACGCGTAGGCGACACGCTCGTCTCCCCGGAGAGGGAGGTGACCGTCGAGGACATCGAACGCTTCGCGGAGCTGTCGGGCGATCGTTTCTACGCCCACATGAGCGAGAGCGAAGCTGCGCGCAACCCGCTGTTCGGCGGTCGGGTGGCGCACGGCTATTTTCTCATCTCGGCCGCGGCGGGGCTGTTCGTCGATCCGCCCTACGGGCCGGTGCTGGGGAACTACGGGCTCGATTCGCTGCGCTTCATCAAGCCCGTCAAGCCCGGCGACCGCATCCACGTGCGTCTCACCTGCAAGCAGAAGTCCCTGCGGCTCGGTGCTGGCTGGGGCGAGGTGCGCTGGGACACGGAGATCACCAACCAGCATGGCGAGACGGTCGCCGCCTACGACGTGCTGACGATGGTGAGCGAGCATGCGGTGCCGGACGCGGCAGCGGACGCCGCGGCCGCTGCGGCGACGTCGGTACAGTCATGAGCGAGACACGTGCCGCGGAAGGGGCGACGCTCGAGCCGATCGAACGCGCTTCGCGCGACGAGCTCACCGCGCTGCAGCTCACGCGGCTCAAGTGGTCGCTCGCGCACGCGTATCGCAACGTCCCTCATTACCGCGCGAGCTTTGACGCAGCGGGGGTCCGTCCCGAGGACCTGAACCAGCTCGGTGACCTGGCGCGATTTCCGTTCCTGTACAAGAGTGACTTCCGCGACCATTACCCGTTCGGGCTTTTCGCAATGCCGCGCGAGCAGGTGCTGCGCATCCACGCGTCGTCGGGCACCACCGGCAAGCCCACCGTTGTCGGTTACACCCGCCGCGACCTCGACACCTGGGCCGACCTCGTTGCGCGCTCGATCCGCGCCGCCGGCGGTCGCGCCGGCGACGTCGTGCACATCGCCTATGGCTACGGACTCTTCACCGGCGGTCTTGGCGCGCACTACGGCGCCGAGCGGCTCGGCTGCACGGTGATCCCCATGTCCGGTGGCCAGACGGAGCGGCAGGTGCAACTGATCACCGACTTCCAGCCGGACATCATCATGGTGACTCCCTCCTATATGCTCGCCATCGCCGAGGAGTTCGCGCGGCAGGGACTCGATGCGCCCGGCTGCTCGCTGCGCGTGGGCATCTTCGGCGCCGAGCCCTGGACGGGCGCCATGCGCAGCCAGATCGAGCGGCGGATGGGGCTCGACGCCGTCGACATCTACGGACTCTCCGAGGTGCTCGGGCCAGGTGTGGCGAGCGAGTGCATCGAGACCAAGGATGGCGCCGTGATCTGGGAGGACCACTTCTATCCCGAGATCATCGATCCGGAGACCGGGCAGGTGCTGCCGGACGGGGAGGAGGGCGAGCTCGTCTTCACTTCGCTCACCAAGGAAGCCCTGCCGGTGATCCGATACCGCACGCGCGACCGCACGCGGCTGCTGCCGCCGACCGCACGCTCGATGCGGCGCATGGGACGGATCGGCGGCCGTACCGACGACATGCTGATCATCCGTGGCGTCAACCTGTTCCCGAGCCAGATCGAGGAAATCATCCTCGGGCTTCCGGGTCTCGCGCCGCACTACCAGCTCGAGCTCACGCGACGTGGCCCGCTCGATGCGCTCACCGTGCACGTCGAGCACGCGGCCGACGGCGATGCGACGGGCAGCGCCGCGCTCAGCGCCGAGCTCGCGCGGCGGATCAAGAATCGGATCGGCATCGCTGCGGGTGTCCAGCTGCACGACCCCGGCGCCATCGAGCGATCGATCGGCAAGGCGAAGCGCGTCCTCGATCGGCGTTCACCTGCTTAAACTGGGCGGCGTCGCCGCGCGGGAGTCACGTCGATGGCATGGGTGCTGCTCGTGATCGCAGGTCTCTTCGAGGTCGGTTGGGCGATCGGGCTCAAGTACTCGGACGGCTTCACGCGTGTGTGGGCCTCGATCGGTACCGGCGTCGCGATGGTCGCGAGCGTCGTGCTGCTCGGGCTTGCGATGAAGAGCCTGCCCGTGGGGACGGCGTACGCGGTATGGACCGGAATCGGTGCGGTGGGTACGGTGCTGCTCGGCATCCTGCTCTTCGGCGAGCCGGCGACCGCGGGGCGCATCACCTGCGTGGTGCTGATCGTAGCCGGAATCCTGGGTCTCAAGCTGACGCACGTGTCCTGAGGTGGAGCTCGTTCCCATTACCATCAGCGGGGCACCGGCGCGCGCCGTGCCGGAGCTGCCGGCGTCGGCGCGCGAGGCGCTTGCGGGCACGGCGATGCTGTACCGCGAGACGGGGTTCGAGCCACCGTGGATCGGTTATCTAGCGATTGTCGATGACGCCTGCATCGGTACCTGTGCGTTCAAGTGTGCGCCGCGCGACGGGCGCGTCGAGCTCGCCTATTTCACGTTCCCGGGATACGAAGGGCGCGGGCTCGCGACACGGATGTGCCGCGAACTCGTGGCGCTGGCGCAGACCGCGGAGCCCGGAGTGACGATCACCGCGCAGACGCTCCCGGCGCGCGACGCGTCGACACGGGTCCTCGAGAAGTGCGGTTTCCGCTGGCACTCGGAGTTCGACCACCCCGAGGACGGCCGAATCTGGGAGTGGTGGCTGGCCGCGGACGCCGGAACTATTCCGCCGGCTGCACCCCCGAGTGCGTCGCAAGGGTGATTGCCGCCGCCGAGGGTCCGCCGAGCTCCAGGTCGAGCGCAGGCGCGGCGTCATAAAGCTGTATCGAGCAGGTCGGCGGCAGCGGCGCGCGCTCGACCACGCGGCCGTCGAGCCGCGTCCCGTTGCGGCTCGCCAGGTCGACGACCCACCAACGCCCGTGCTCGAAGCGGATCTCGGCGTGACGCCTGCTCACGAGTGGATCGTCGAACCGGACCTCGCAGGATTCGTCACGTCCGACGCGAAACGCCTCGAAGAAGACACGCTCGTGGCTTCCCTCCGGATCCCGCCAGCGGGCACGGACGCTGTCGGTCGACCCGAAGAGTAGCGTGGTGTTGCCGGGAGTCGCGCCGTCTGCCTCGACGACGGGGAGGCCAGTGTCGCGCACGATGCCGCCGGTGGTGATCTCGTAGATCCACGCCAGCAACGCCGCGATCGGCAGTCCGAGTACGGCGCAGATGATGAACGCGCGTGCCGCCCACGGCGGTGCGCCGAACGCCGGCAGCAGCGAAGTAGCGGCGAGCGACGCACCCCAGGCCACGACGGCGTACGCAGCCACGATCTTGAATACGCCTCGCCGCCGGATCTCGCCGATCAGGGCCCCGAGTCGTCTCGCCAGTGTTCGCATCGTCCAGGCTGTCCGCCGCCGTCCCCTCGTCGGCACGCTACCACAGCGGCCCCCGCCGAGGTCACGGCCGGGCGTCCACCGGCACGAAGAAGAAGTCGCCGATCTCGTGCCCTGCGCCCTTGATGGCCTTGAACTCGGGGACCTGGTGGAACCCGGTGCGGGCTGCGGCAACCCTGACGCGATCCTGCAGACGTGCGAAGAGCGCCGGTGCCGAGAGCACGTCGCGGTTCGCCTCGAGCGCGTCGAGGAACGCACTGGCGAACACGGAATTGCCCGCGCCTCCGGTGTCGAGCACCGGTTGATCGCCGCCCGACGAGATCAGCAATCGTGCGCGCTTCGGCAGGCGCACCCGCACGTAGTCGAGCGACACCCGCGACACATCCTGCCGCATGAGGAAACTCGGGTCGTCGGACAACAGACCCGCATAGCACGAATCGGCGACGACCAGGATGCGACGCGCCGGAAGGCGGGCAAGATGACCGGTCACCTGTTCGTTTGCGACCCAGAACGTATCGGTGGGCGGCGGGTCCGCGTTGATCGGCAGCCAGTACCCGGCCTCGCGGTCGCCGGTGCGCAGCCGGGTGCCGTGGCCGGCGTAGTAGATGAGAAGATTGTCCTCGGGCTTGAGCACACCATTGAGATCATTGAGCGCGCGCAGCATCGCCACGTCGTCGGCATCGTCGACCACGGTCACGGCGAAGCCATAGGCATGCTCGAGCACGCGCGCGGCGCGCCGCGCGTCGGCGATCGGCGTCGCGAGCGGCTCTATCCGCTGGTAGTTCTGGTTGCCGATCACGAGCGCGTAGTAACGACCGAGCCCGAGCCCGGCCACCTGGCGCGGTGATGCGCCTGTGGCCCCCGTGCTTCCCTCCGGCGTGCGGCCCGGCGACGGTTCGCGCGTACGCGACGGCGGAAGCGACGTCAGCCGGGCCTGGCTGCCCTCGCGCTCGCGCCGCAGCTGCGCGAGCAGCGTGTTGAGCGAGTCGATCTGCCGTGTTAGCTCCGCAGACGCGCTGCCCTGCGCCTCGAGCTTCCGCTCGAGCTCGTCGATCTGCTGCTCGAGCGCATCGATCTGGCGGTCGCGTTCGTCGATGGCTTTCTGCAACTCGACGCGCTGGCGCGTGAGCTCCTGTCGATAGGCTTCCTCGTAACCGACATCGCCCTCGAGACCGCCGGCCGCCCGATACAGGTTGAGCGCCTGCAGCGGGTCCTTCTCGACGCCGAGGCCCTGTTCGTACAGCGTGCCGAGGTTGAACTGCGCGCGCGCGTGACCCTGGTCCGCGGCCTTGCGGTACCAGTCGGCGGCGCGGGCGTAGTCGGGCGTCGTGCCCAGCCCCTTCTCGTAGATCTCGCCGACCACGGTCTGGGCCTCCGCATCGCCCGCGTCGGCAGCGCCCTGCCAGATGGCGAGCGCCGTCTCGAGCTTCGCGCGGTCGTAGCTCACCCATTCACCGCCGCGCACACGGCATTCGGTCTCGGTGGTGCGGGTCGGACGTCTCGGCGTCGAGAACGTGCGGCCACCCACTTGCCGAATCTGCGGCGGCAGCAGGCAGTCGACGATCTCGAGGTCCTTCCGCTGCATGTCGTGGGTGGCCGCTGCCGCAGACCCAGCAGAAATCGCGATCCCCGCAGCGAGGACGAATCGCACGGCCGTCCGACAAACGCGGCCGATCGAGACCGGTTGCACCGCCATCGCTCCGTTCCTCGTGTGACGATCGCGCCCGCTCACGGGCAACCCGACGCGCCGACGCGCTCCGTGTCGTAGGCACCCTGCTCGATCCATTGCAGGATGGCGGGCAGCACCCGTGCGCGCAGCACCGGATCGCCGGTCAGGTCGAGCGCGCGCCCGCCGTGGTCGAGCTCGCCGTGCGGCTTCAGGTTGAGCGCGCTCGCGGCGGGTGTGCCGGTCAGGACGTACGGCGTCGCAAGCGGATCGCGCCCGTCGAAGCCGCGGCGCATTCGGCCGTAGCCGTCGGTGCCGTCGGTGCCGAGAAAGCCGATGGAGCTGTCCGGTCGCGCGTGACAGCCGCCGCAGGCCGTCGGCAGCGCGAGTGACTCGTACGGCCGCGCGAACGACGCCGCGTCGCCAGGCGCCGCGGGGTCCGACCAGTCCGTGTCGTCGACGCGCATCGACGCCTCAGCGCCCGAACTCGTAGCGCATTCCGCCGGTGATCACCGCGTCGGAATAGTGCTCCAGATCGAGCACCTGCAGGTACTGAACGAATCCCATCAGTCCGCCCGCGAGCACGACCGTCGCGCCGGCCGCGACCGTGTAGTAGTCCTCATCAGGCGGATCCGTGGGAACGTTGAAATCGGCATCGATGGCCTGTACCAGCTGGCTGAACGCATCGGCGTAGAGCGCCGACACGCGCCGCGCATCGTCCAGCAGCTCGTGGTGATAACGGCCGCTCAGGTAGGGAACCAGCACGCCGAAGCGCGGCGTGAATACGTACTGGAGCTGCACGCCGGCGCTGCCGTCCAGCGATTCGATGTCCTGGTCGCCGATCTGCAGGTCGAACGGATCGACCGGGCTGCCGTTCGCCGTGTTGTCGACGCTCGTTTCGCGGAACCCGTCTACCCTGGAATCGACGTAGTCGAACCCGATCGAGGGCTCGATCGAGAATGCGCCCCAGCGGAAGGCATAGCCCGTGCCGATCGTCGCGAGCAGCGTGTCGCTGTCGGTCGTTCCGGTCGCAAGGCTGTCGACCGCGGGGATCAGTGGATTCTGCGACGGGTAGGTGATGCGGCGGCGGGAGTCGTGCGACAGTTGCTGGTAGCCGAGCGAGCCATTCAAATACGCGCGCTCGCCTTCGAGCAGCGCGTAGGCGATGCCGCTGTAGCCGTCGGTCTTTATCCGGCCGTCGACGATGCTGCGCGACGAGTCGAAGTCCACCTCCTTCGTCGAGTAGCCGACCATCCCGCCGACGGCGAGCGCCGGCGAGATGCGATAGTCGACACCGAAGGTGATCTCCTGGCCGTCGAAGTCGAACGCGTCCTCGAGGGCGGTCGGGTCCTTGTCGCCGTAGCCGAACGCGCCGTCGAGGAACCAGCTCCATCTGCTGTAGACGACCTCGGCATCCGCGCTCGCGCCGCCGCCCAGCGGCAAGGCTCCGGAGCGCGCGACGCGGATCGACCCGTCGGCTTCCTGCACGCCGGTCAGGCGCGGTCCGGTGATGCCCCAGCGCAGCGCCGCGACGCGCGCCGAGAGGGCAGACAGCTGGCTCGCCGCGAACTCGGTGGTCATCGAGCCCTGGGCGGCGAGCTCCTCGGCAGCGGTCCAGCGCAGCGCGAACCCGAGTCCGTCGATGTCGAGCCCGAGGCTGAAGGTGGTGTCCCCGGTTCCGAGCAGCTCGTTCGCGGTGTGAACCAGCTCGCGCGTCTCCTCGAATACGCCGAAGACGTCAGCCGGGCACGCCGGGCCGGGCCCAGCTGCGCATGAGCCGGACAGGGCATCGAAGCTCGCCTGGTTGGCGCGCGCAGCCGCCGTCTCGAGCACGTTCAGCTGCGCGAGGATCCGCGGATCCGTCAGGTCCGCAAGCACCGGCGGCGCGAGCGCCGCGCTCGCGAGAAGCACGACGATCCCGGCAGAGCGCCCTGCGCGATGCGTGCAGACATCGCGATCAATGCGGCATGGCGCGCCCTGGAGTGCCTCTATTGCGTCCTGCATTGCCGGCGGCAGGCGACGCCGACGCGATCCGGCTGGTGCCGGCACAGCGGCGGGACGCCAGTCCATCCCCTTTTCGTGAGGTCATGCGCCGGCCACCGGCTGGCGCTATCGTGCCGGACGCTATTTCCGGACTCCAGGCTTGTCAAGATGACTCACGCAGCACGCCGGTTCGCTGCCGTCCTGGCCGTTGCAGGATTGGCAGCAGGCTGCCGTGCGGGTCCAGATAGCCGGAGCTCGTCGGCCGATGTCGCTCCGATCACGGCGCAGGAAGTCGCTGGGCTCGGCTACACGCATCTGCTGCTGGTCGCGGGTGTCCCGCAGCAGCAATCCGGCGATGCGGGCGCGCCGCAATACGTGTTCCTCGAGGGCGACGGGCGACCGTGGTCGTCCGACGGCACAGAGCCTTCCACCGATCCCGACCCGGTGCGTGCAGTCGCGCGCGAGCTCGCCGCGGCCGAGGGCAGCGGCGCGCTGGTCCTCGGTCGCCCGTGCTATCACGACCGCGCCCGCGATCCGGGATGTGGTCCGGCGCTCTGGACCTCAGGCCGCTACTCGGAGCCCGTGGTCGCGAGCATGGCTGCGGCGCTCGAACGCGCGCTCGAGACGCGACCGGCGCGGCCGGTCGTGCTGGTGGGCTACAGCGGTGGCGGACCGCTCGCGCTCCTGATCGCGGATCGAGTGCCAGTGGTCCAGGGCGTAGTCACGCTCGCCGCCAATCTCGATCTCGCTGCGTGGACGACGCTGCATCGTTATCGGCCCCTCGATGGATCGCTCGATCCGCTTGCAACGCGCTCGCTGCCGCGCGGCTGCGAGATTCACATCGCTGCAACCGAAGACGCGATCGTGCCGCCGACGCTGATCGCCGCGGCCGCCGACCGACGGCCGGGCGCGATCTTCTGGGTCGAGAGCGATGCCGATCACACCTGCTGCTGGCGCGCACGCTGGCCCGCGATCGCCGGGCGCGTGTCGGCGCAGCTCAGGTCCGCGGGCTGTCTCGGGACGAGCTGAGCGGCGGCAGACCGACGACGCGCACGAGCGGTCTCAGCCCAGTTCGTCGATCAGGTCCGCGAGCGCCTTGTGCTGCGCAAGGGCGGGGTGGCGATCGAGCAGTGCCTGCAGGCCGGCGCGAGCCTCGGCGCGAGTCGCAGGCGGAGCCTCTTCGAGCTCCGTACTGAATGCCGCCAGCGCCCGATCGAGCCCGGCCTTCGCATCGGGGTTCCTCGGGTGCAGCGAATAGGCCTCGGCGTACTGCGAGATCGCGTCGTACAGCAGCGCGAGGGCCTCCGGCCCGTCGAGCGAGCTGGTGCCGGCCTGCAGCGCGTATTCGCCGAGGTCCATCGCGGAGCGGAACTGCGCCTGTACTTCGGCCGGTAACGATGCGAACGGCGCATCCGGTTGCGAGCGCGAGTAGCCGACCCAGGTGGAATAGCCAGCAGCGATGGCGAACGCGGCCGCGAGTGCAGCGAGCGCGGGTATCCAGGCGCCGACGCCGTCGAATGCGTCGAGAAAAGCCTGGGCATGCGGCCATCGTCGTTTCCGGTCGAGGACGAGCGCACGCTCGATCGCCCGCCAGCGGCGGCGTCCGATTTTCCTGAGCGGCGCCGGCTGCAGACCGCGGGCCGCGGCCTCACTGCCTGGCAGACCTTCGTAGGGGTGCTGCCCGGTAATGAGCTCGTAGGCGACCAGCCCGAGCGCGTACACGTCGTCGGCCGGATGCGGTTCGCCGGCCAGCGACATTTCGCGCGTGGCGTAGCGCGGCGTCAGCGCCGACAGGCGTCCGGCGTCGAACGCGTCCGCGGCGCGCTCGGCCTCGCTCGCAAGACGCGCGATGCCGAAGTCGAGGATCTTCGCGACGCCGTCACCGGTCGCGAACGCGTTCCCCGGCTTGAAGTCGCAGTGCACGATACCCCGCGTGTGCGCGTAGGCGAGGCCTGCGGCGAGCCCGCGGATGAGACCGAGCGCGCGCTCGGTCGCGATTCCGCCGCGCTCGGCGCGGATCAGGACGTCGAGAGGCACGCCGTCCAGGAGCTCCATCGCGATGAAGGCCTGGCCGCTGTCCGGATCCACGTCGAAGGTGAACACCGTGGCGATGTTCGGGTGCGCGAGCAGGCTCGCCTTGCGCGCCTCGCGTTGCAGCGCGACGTGGGCGTCCTTGTGACGCTGCATTTCGCGGCTCAGGAGCTTGATCGCGACATGAGGCCGTGGATCCCGCGCCTCCTCGAGCAGCAGGTCCCTGGCCTTCCATACCTGGCCCATCGCGCCCGCCCCCAGGAGCTCCTCCAGGCGATACCGACCGCGGATCAGGTCGCCGACGCGGGCCGGCGCAGGCGCGCTCTCCCGAGACGCGCTGTCGACGACGGTCGCGTCGCGTGCATGCGTCGGCCGGTCCTGACCGGGAGCTGCCGGGTTCGCGGTGCGGGTGCGATCCATTGATGCCTGCGCGGATTCGGATTCCGTTGCGATATGCTGTCGCGGGTTTGCTCAGGAGGGCGAGCCTCGGCTCAAGGAGGATATATGCGAAGACTCCTCGTCTGTCTTGCTGGCGTGGTCGTGTACGCAGCCGTCGCGGCGACACCGGCGCCGGCCGGGGAGACGACGACCGTGCCGATGACCCTGGTCGATGCCAAGGGGCAGGGAACAGCCGTCGGCGAGATCGTGCTCAGCGAAGCGCGCGAGGGGCTCGTGCTGACTCCGCGCCTGCGGGGCCTGCCACCGGGTCTGCACGGTTTCCACGTCCACGAGCATCCGAGCTGCGCTCCCGCCGAGAAGGATGGCGCCATGGTTGCGGCGCAGGCGGCCGGCGCGCACTACGACCCGCAGGGCTCGGGCAAGCACGGTCTGCCATGGGGAGACGGACACCTGGGCGACCTGCCCGCGCTCTACGTTGCCGCCGACGGCACGGCCACCTATCCCGTGCTCGCTCCGCGATTGAAGCTCAAGGACGTGTCCGGCCGCAGTCTCATGGTGCATGCGGGTGGCGACAGTCACTCCGATCATCCGCAGCCGCTCGGCGGCGGGGGCGGCCGCATCGCCTGCGGGGTGATCCCGTAAGGCGCCGACTAGGCCGGCACGAACGTCCGGCCACCGTTCCAGGAGAGCTCGCGTACGGGCAGGCCGTACAGCTGCTCGATGTTCGGCACGCGCAGCACCTCGCTTTCGGAGCCGTGCAGCCAGCGGCCGTCGCCGAACAGGAGCAGCGCTTCGTCTGCGTAGCGTGCCGCGAGCCCCACGTCGTGTAGGCTCATTACCACTGCTCGCCCCGCGTCGGCGAGCCGGCGGCAGATGTCGAGCACGATGAGCTGGTGCCGCGGATCGAGCTGCTGGATAGGCTCGTCGAGCAGGTAGATGGACGGATCCTGCGCGAGCACGGCGGCGACCGCCAGCCGGCGTCGCTCGCCACCGGAGAGACTCCCGATCTCGCGCGCATCGAGACCCTCGAGATCGACATCGGCGAGCGCGCGCCGGGCGATCTCGCGATCGGCGGCGCTCTCCCACTGCCAGAAATCGATGTGCGGATGACGCCCTACGAGCACGGCATCGAGAACGGAGCCGGGGAACGGATCCTCCACCGCCTGGGTCAGGAGACCCAGGCGACGGGCGAGTGCGCGCCGCGGCCAGTCCGCGAGACGTCGATCGTCGATCCGGATGTCGCCCGACGCCGGCGGATTGAGACCGGCCAGCGTATGCAGCGTCGAGCTCTTGCCCGCACCGTTGCGACCGAGAACGGCGAGGATGGTCCCGGGGCGAACGCGGACTGTCAGCGACTCGACCAGGGTGCGCCCGGGAACCCGAACGCAGAGCGCTGCACACTCGAGATCGGCCCCGTCGCTCATCGCGTCCATCCGATCTCGCGCGCGGTGGCCGGCCCGACGAGCATGTCCGCCAGGCTCTCGGGGAGCTCCGCGCTACTCGCGCTCATGGCGATGCGGCCGGCCATGATCTCGCCCTGCGTCTGCGGGTAGCGGGGGTCCTGCGCCGGATCGCCGAGCCCGTCGGGCGCCAGCGGGAGGCCATTGCGCGGATCGTACTTGTCGGTGGCACCGAGCGTGTGCAGCAGCTCGTGCACGACGACGACCTGGTTGCCGTCCTCGGCGCTGCGGCTTGCGAAGAGCCGCGCGACGACAACCAGTCCCTTGCTCAGCCCGAGCGAGTCCGGCAACGGCTGGCCACTCACCGAGGGGTAGTAGATCGCGAAGACCTGGATGTCGGGCGGCGGCAGTGGATCGTTGGCGGCGACCCGCCATGCCCACCAGCGCATCTTGAGACTCCACAGCACCGCGGACACCAGGCCAGGCTCCGCGCCGGGATCGGGCGGCAGGCCCTTCGCCGCGCGCGAGACGCGCACGCGCATCGGCTCCGCGAGCGGCAGGCCGTACGCACCCGCCTGCTCGGCGACGAAGCTCTCGACCTCCGCGAAGGATTCATTGTCGAGGCCCGCGATGTATGACCGCACCTCGTCGTCGTGGCTCGCGGTCAGCAGGTAGACGGTCACGCGCAGCGGTGTGTCCCAGTCGCGGCTCCGGCTGCGGTCCAGCCACGCGCCGACCGCGACGAAGAGCAGCACGCCGAGGAGCAGCGCGAGGCGCAGGTTGCCGAGGAAGGTGCGCTGTGCCACCCGGCGCTCAGGGATACAGCCGTGTCGCCTGCCAGGGCCCCGCGCGGAAAGCGAGGGATGATTCGGGCGCGAGGCTCCGGGTCCAGCGCGCGCGGTCGTGTATCCGGAATGCGCCCTCGGTCCAGAACTCGACGGCCTCAGGCCACAGACGATAGCCGCCCCAGTGCGGCGGTCGCGGGACCGTGGCGCCGAGCCGCGCGGTTTCCGCGGCGACACGGGCGAGCAGCGTCGAGCGCGCAGCCAGCGGCTGGCTCTGCGCGCTCGCCCAGGCACCGATACGGCTGTCCAGCGGGCGGGAGGCGAAATACCCATCGCTCTCGTCCGGCGGAGAGACGCTGACGACGCCCTCGAGCCTGACCTGGCGGCCGAGCACGTCCCAGTGCACCACCGCCGCCGCTCGCGGGTTCGCCTTCAGCTCGTGACCCTTGCGGCTGTCATAGTTCGTGTAGAACACGACATAACCCGGGTTCGCCACCAGCTTCTTCAGGAGCACCACGCGGGCCGACGGCCGGCCGTCGACGGTGGCCGTGGCAAGCACCATTGCATCTGGATTGGGCTGTGATTGCGCTACGCGCGCCGCCTCGAACCACTCCGCGAACAGCGGCATCGGGTCGGATGGCAGCTCGTCAGGCAGCGGGTCCTGGCGGGGCACGGGGCACTCTTGCGTCACGGCTGTGAATTATGCCCCACCGGAAAAACGGCTCGCACACCATCGGGTATTCTCGCAGGCGGCATGGCCGTGACCCCGGATCCTTTGGTAAAAGACCCGCGTCGCATCCGTTGACGGGCCAGATGAAATCACTCGAAGAACTGCGCGCGCGGCTGGACGAGCTCGACCGTCAGCTGCTCGAGATCGTCGCCGAGCGGCAGACCCTCGGCTCCGAGATCGATGCGGTAAAGCGCGCGACCGGTCACTCGACGCGCGATTTCGTCCGCGAGCGCGACGTGCTGATGCGCGCACGCGCCGATGCGCGCGAGCTCGGCGTCCCGCCCGCGCTGGCGGAAGCGTTGCTCAAGTCGTTGATCCGCGGATCGCTCACGACGCAGGAGCAGGCGCGCGTCGCGGCGCATGGCGCCGGCACCGGACGCCGGGCGCTGGTCATCGGCGGCAGCGGCAAGATGGGGCGCTGGATGGCCGACTTCCTCGCCTCGCAAGGCTTCGGTCTCACCGTCGCGGATCCGGCGGGTCCGGTGCCGGGCTACGAGTGGCTTCCGGACTGGAGTCGATCGACGCTCGACCACGACCTGATCGTCGTCGCGACTCCGCTCCGGATCGCGAACGAGGTGCTGCTCGCGCTCGCGGCGTGCCGTCCGCCCGGCCTCGTCTTCGACCTCGGGTCGCTCAAGACCCCGCTGCGAAGCGGCCTCGCCGCGTTGCGGGACGCGGGGTGCAAGGTGACTTCGGTGCATCCGATGTTCGGGCCCGATACCGAGCTGCTCTCGGGCCGCCACGTCATCTTTGTCGACCTCGGCGCTGGTGCGGCTCTCGAGCAGGCGCGCAGCCTGTTTGCCTCGACGATGGCCGAGCTCGTGGTGATGGAGCTCGACGAGCACGACCGCCTGATCGCCTTCGTACTCGGTCTCTCGCACGCCCTCAACATCGCCTTCTTCACGGCGCTCGCCGAGAGCGGCGAGGCGGCGCCGCGCCTGGCGCGGATGTCGAGCACCACCTTCGATTCGCAGCTCGATGTCGCGAGCCGCGTGGCAGCCGAAAATCCCGATCTCTATTTCGAGATCCAGAGCCTGAACGCGTTCGGCGAGGAGCCGCTCGTCGCACTGAGCGCGGCCGTGGAACGCCTGCTGCGCACCGTGCGCGAGCGTGACGCGGAGGGCTTTGTCGCGCTGATGCAGCGCGGCCACGAGTATCTGCAGGGGCGCCGCGCGGCGCTGGAGGCGGGCGGATGAGCAGAGCCCCGATCACTCACGGCAGCGGCACGGGCCTGACGCGCGAACAGGGCGGCGAGGGGTCGCTGCGCGAGGTACTCGCATGGCAGCGCGCGGTGCTGTCTGCGGCGACCGTTCCCGAGCTCCTGGTGGCGGCGTCGCTTCCGCCGGGTGCGTCGGCTGCGATGACCGCGACGCTGCTGCTCTCCGATCCGACGCACGAGCTGCGACATCTGCTGTTCGGTGACGAACGCGCACCGGCGGACGCCGGTGTTCTCTTCTGCGACAGCCTGGTCGCGATCGCACCGCAATTCGCGTTCCTGAGCGACCCCTGGCGCGGGACCTTCAGGGCCTCGGAGCATGGAGTACTGTTCCCGGGAGCGACCGGTCTCGAATCGGTGATTCTGTTCCCGCTGCGTTCGAGCGGCGCGCTGATCGGATGCCTGAGCCTGGGGGCGGGTTACGGCGTACGCGTGCCTGGCGAAGGCGATCCGTGGGTGCTCGCGCACGTCGGCGACATCATGAGCGTGGCGGTCGGGCGGCTGCTCGACGGAATGCGGCTCCGCCGCGGCGGTTTCACGAATCCGCTCACGGGCTGGCACACGCGGCGATTCCTCGAGGCGCGCCTCAAGGAGGCGGTCGCGCGCTGCGAGCGGAATGGTGGCGACGTCAGCTGCGTGCTGATCGACGTCGACGGCCTCAAGGCAGTGAACGATGCATACGGTCAGCTGGCGGGCGATCAGGCGCTGCGCGAGATCGCAGCGCGGATCGACGGCGAGCTGCGTGTGAGCGACGCGACTGCGCATCTCGGTGCCGACCAGTTCGTCGTGCTGCTACTCGATACCCGTGTCGATCTCGCTGTGCCGCTCGCGGAACGGGTGCTGGACGCAGTGCGCTCGGAGCCGGTGCAAGCCGGCACCGGACTCGCGCTGCCGATGAGCGTGTCGATCGGCCTTGCAGCCGTCGCCGCAGGCCCGGACGCTGGCCAAAAATCGTTGGCAAATCATCTACTTGCGAAGGCAGAATCCGCCCTTCACTTGGCCAAGGCCCGCGGCGGCAACCGCTACGCGCTTGCGGATGGCTGAACCGTAAGCGCTTCAGCGGCGCTGACGCTGCATCAGGATCAGGAAGAGCGGCACGCCGACGAGCGCCGTCAGCGCGCCCACCGGAAGCTGCCGCGGCGCGAGCGCGACGCGCGACACGAGGTCCGCAATCATCAGCAGCACACCGCCCGCGAGCGCGGAGGCCGGCAGCACGATGCGGTGATCCGAGCCGAGCGCAAGACGCACGAGGTGAGGCGTCACCAGCCCGACGAAGCCGATGCTCCCCGCAGCGCTCACAGCGCAACCGGTGAGGACCGCGGTGATCACGAACAGCAGCATCTGGAACCGCCGCACCGGCAGACCGACCGATGCGGCCAGCGTCTCGCCCCTCGCGAGCACGTTGAGAGGTCTGCCGATCGCGAGCCCACTTGCGGCGACGACGGCAAGCAGCAGGACGAGCCACTGCCAGCGCTCGGACCGCGTGAGATCGCCCAGCAGCCAGAAGATCATGCCGCGCAGCCGCTGCTCGTCGCCAAGAGCGAGCAGCAGGCTTACGAGCGCGCCCGCGCCGGCAGCGACGACGATCCCGGTAAGCAGCAGCCGTGTCGGCGTCCACGCACCGCCGCCCTGCGCGAGCGCGAACACGAGCAGGCTGGTGGCAAGTGCGCCGAGCGCGGCGGCGACATCGACGCCGAACGCCGGCAGGCCGAGCATGATCGCGAGCAGCGCGGCCACCGACGCACCGCCGGAGACCCCGAGCACGTACGGATCCGCCAGCGGATTGCGCAGCAGCGCCTGCAGCAGCGCGCCCGTGACCGCGAGCAGACCGCCGATCGCCAGGGCCGACATCGCGCGCGGCAGCCTGAGCCCGAGCACGACGTCCGAGGCGAGAGACGGCTCGGTGTTGCGGAACGCGTCGAACACGTCGCCCGGCGGGATCGCCACGCTTCCGGTCATCAGCGACAGGACAAGCACCGCCAGCGCGGCGGCGGCGAGCGCGGACAGGGCGACCGCGGCCGGGACGCGGGTCATCGCACGATACGCGTCAGGCGAATCACCACTTGAAACGCTTCTGCACGCCGCGGCGGCGGGCTTCGAGCTGCGCGCGCCTGGCCTGCGGCGTGATGCGCTGCACGCCGGCGGGCAGATGCTCGAACAGCGCCGCGCGCGGCACCTGTCGGCAGAGCGGCATGGGATGGTCCTCAGCGAGCATCCAGCGGTAGGTGATGTAGCCCTCCGTATGACCCGAAGGGTCGAGCCAGTTGGGGAGCCCCGGGTCCTCGTGGCTCACCACCACGATCAGCTCGCCATCGTCCTCGAGCACGGCGTGGTGGCAATTGGTGCTCGCGAGGCGATAGCGATAGTCCATCGTCTCCCACCAGTAGTTGCCGAACTCGACCGACCAGTACTGTGCGCGCGGCGGGCGCACCCGGATGATCAATGCCTCGTCGGGCGGCAGCATCCAGTACGCGATCAGCGGCTCTCCTCCCGGCGTGGCGTCGATCCGGTTGTCGTCGAGCTGGCGATACGACAGGAACCGGTTCGGCTGCGCTTTCCACTTCTCGATCATGTCCGCCCAGTAGGTGAGTGACCAGTTCACCCAGTGCGACGCTCCGCGGAGCCCGCGAACGACGCGCTCCGGCGACAGCGTGGGCGGTGCGCCGTCGCC
>Ga0075428_100001019_pt1 | contig 29716 bp, 24 predicted proteins | sample RhiMetdeltSRZDD2_FD_75291 | JGI IMG/M metagenome (GOLD analysis project Ga0075428, IMG submission 75291) | Populus rhizosphere microbial communities from Tennessee, USA - Rhizosphere MetaG P. deltoides SRZDD2 | ecosystem: Host-associated > Plants > Roots > Rhizosphere > Soil | place: USA... | reverse complement strand
CCCCGTTCCCCCTGTAACGACCCTGCTCTCTCTCGAGCCGCAGCGCCAGCATTTCTCGTGCACTGGCCATGACGGTCGCCGAGATGTCGCTCCCGCCGATCATGCGCGCCAACTCCTCTTCCCTTTTGACGCCTTCAACCCGCGCAACGTCTGTAACTGTTCGGCCCGTCCGGATGCTCTTTTCGATGCGGTAGTGCGCCGAACCGTAGGCGGCGATCTGCGGGAGGTGAGTGATACAGAGCACTTGATACATTGCTGCCAGGCTCTGGAGTCGCGCCCCGACGACATCGGCGACGCCGCCTCCGATGCCGGCATCCACTTCGTCGAAGATGAGCGTCTTTCCGGGCGTGTCAGTGGACGCCAGGGTCTTGAGCGCGAGCATCACGCGCGACAACTCGCCGCCCGAGGCGATGCGTGCCAGCGGGCGAAGATCCTCCCCTGGATTCGGCGAGATGTAGAACTCCCCTTCCTCGATCCCGCGGCTTGTCCAGTCCGCTTCGGTCGAGGCGGGGGTGAATCGCACGTCACAGCGAGTGCGGGTCATCGCCAGTTCGCCCAGGGCCTTTTCGAGTGCGCGTGAGAACTCGACGGCAGCCGTGCGCCGCGCGCTCGCCAGCGTCGTCGCCGCGCGGACATATACGTCGCGCGCAAGCGCCAATTCCCGATCGATGGTCGCGACACGCTCGGTCGCGTGCGTCAAGTCCTGTTGCTCGCGTCGCAACGCCTCTGCCTTCTGCAGGACCTCGGCGAGCGTCGCGCCGTGCTTTTTCTTCAACCGTTCGAGCTGGGCGAGCCGATCCTCGACCTCCTGCAACCGCGCCGGCGAGGAGTCGATGGTCCCGGCGTACGATCGAAGAAAGAAGGAAAGATCTTCAAGCTGCGACTTTACCGCGTCGCGCGCGTCTAGATACGGACCGAACCGCGTGTCGAGCGCCGCGAGATCACCGACCTTCTTCCACACGATACCGAGGGCCGGGAGTACTGCCGCGTCCCCTTCGTAGAGCGCGTCGTACGCTTCGGAGCAGAGGCGCTGCAGCTTATCAGCATTCGTGAGGACGATCCGCGTGGCGGCGAGTTCTTCGTCTTCGCCAACCCTGGGGACGACGCGATCGATCTCCGCAAGCTGGAACGAGAGGAATTCGAGACGCGAGGCTTTTTCGCGTTCTCCAGTGACCAACCGGTCTCGTTCCGCACGCACTGCCTGGAACGTGGCGAAGCGGTCGGCAACCACGCAGCGCTGATCGCCAAGATTGGCGAACGCGTCGAGCAGATCGAGGTGCGTCGATGCGTCGAGCAGCCGCTGGTGTTCGTGTTGGCCGTGGAGATCCACAAGCGGTGAGCAGATGTCGCGCAGTGTCGCGCTCGTCGCGAGCGCACCGTCGATCGACGCGCGGCTTCGTCCTTGTGCCGATACTTCGCGCCTGACGATCACCTCTCCACCATCAGGCGTCTCGAAAATCGCTTCGACCGTGGCGGCCTCCTCACCCGTCCTGACCAGGTCAGCGGACGCGCGCCCGCCAACGAGTAGTCCGACGGCGCCAACCAGGATGGACTTGCCTGCCCCGGTCTCCCCTGTGAGCACGCTCAGACCGGTCCCGAACTCGAGTTCAAGCCGATCGATGACGGCCAGATTGCGGACGGAAAGAAAACGGAGCATGGGGCGCGAAGTACAATCTTATCAGATGTTTGACAGCGCATAGGGGGCATGTTACTCTTCAAAAACCCTGCGCTGTCCCAGCGGCGCGACATACATCGTAGCGGAGGAATGTTTGCGCACGCCCGGATACTACGCTCTTGCGCTGTACGCGCAGGGCGATGCGCCGGCAACTGGGGCCGGCGAAGTCAATACCGACATCATTTATCTCGTCCTTCACGCGAGCCTGGTTGCGCAGCTCGTGTTGGCGATCCTGCTGCTCTTCTCAGCGATCTCGTGGGGGATCATTCTTTACAAGTTCTGGCAGTTCGGCCGCTCATCGCGCCAGTCGTCGACATTTCTCGACGTCTTTCGTAAGAGCAGCAAGTTCTCTGAAGTGCAGGCAGTGTGCCGGACGCTCTCGGCGAGTCCACTCGTTGGCTTGTTTCAATCAGGGTACACGGAGCTCAATTCGCAACTGCGAACCTCAGGCAACCCCGAGCCTGCCAAGCCAGCGACCGCGTCCGGACGTCCAACCCTCAAGAGTCTCGATGCCGTCGACCGCGCACTGCTTCGCGCAACGACCGTCGAGATGACAAAGCTCGAACGTCGCGTGACGTTTCTCGCGACGACGGCGAGCATCACGCCGTTCATCGGACTGTTCGGAACCGTGTGGGGGATCATGAGCTCGTTCCAGCAGATCGGCGCGCAGGGTTCGTCGAGTCTTGGGGTCGTCGCACCGGGCATTGCGGAAGCGCTGATCACGACGGCGGCGGGACTCTTCGCCGCGATACCGGCTGTGTACTTCTACAACTACTTCACGAGCCGCGTGAAGCACTTCGCCTCGGACATGGACGATTTCTCGCTCGAGTTCCTGAACATCTCGGAGAGGAACTTCACATAGTGGCTGCTGGCCGCTGGCGGTTGGCTGCTGAGCGGAGCGCCTGCGGCCGGAGCGAGGCGACGGAGTGAAGCGCGCGAAGCGCGCCGCCGAGCGAGAGCGCGTGGGGGTGGGGCCCCACGCGCAGTGATTAATGCAGACAGTGTTCGAAGAGCTAATCGATATCTGGAATCGAGGTCTGATTAGTGCCAAAGGTTCACGATACAGCCGGCTCGAACGGGTCACGGAGAGGCCGTAGCGCGCGCGTGTCGACGACGCTGGCTGAGATCAATGTGGTGCCGCTCGTCGACGTGATGCTCGTGCTGTTGATCATCTTCATGGTCACCGCGCCGATGATGCAGCAGGGGTTACAGGTGAATCTTCCGCAGGTGCGCCGCGCGACACCGGTCACGGCGCAACCGATCTACGTCACGGTGCCCGCCGACTTCAGCCGCAATCGCACGGTGCAGCTCGACAAGGACGACGTCAAGATTGATTTTCTTTCGGAGCGCGTGCGTCAGGCCCTGCTTCCGCGTGAAGACAAATCCGTGTTCATTCGCGCAGACGCCACCGCGACCGTTCAGGACATCGCAACGGTCATGGACAAACTGAAGGAAGGCGGGATCGAAAAGGTCGGCTGGATGACCAAGCCCGTCACCCGGTAACGCATGCACGAAGCTGTCAGCGACATTCTCCTCGAACGATCGCGCGAAAGTGATCGCCTTGGCCAGATGGTGCTGGTCTCCTTTCTTGCACACGCGCTGCTCATCTCGAGTCTCGTTCTGATGCCATCGAGCTGGCGGATGCCTTCGAAAGCGACTGACGTCACGCCCATGACCATTACGCTCAGTAGCGGAGGGGGACCCGATACGGGAGGTTTGACGCCCATTTCCGGAAGGCCCGTGCAGGAAGTCGCTGCAGCAACCAAACCGGCCCCGATCGCGCCGCCCGTGTCCAAACCGCCAGAGATGGTTGCGCCGGAGCCGAAGGCGACGCCGATTGCGAAAACGCCGCCGAAACGCACCGAGAAACCGGTTGATAAATCGAGCGCGCGAAAACCGACCACCGGACCGGAAGTGCGGACGGGCGATGCCCGCGCCGACACTGGAGGCGCGGCGATTCCGTTCGGCGGATTGACCCGTCCGGCTGGCGCCAGTTCGGCCGGCGCGGCGGTCATGACGGACTACGCGAACTTCTGCTGTCCGGACTACCTCAATAAGATGGTGGATCTCATCAAGCGCAACTGGAACCAGAATCAGGGAGCCGCCGGTCAGGTCCAGGTCAAGTTCACGATTCGGCGCGACGGCAGCATCACGGATATCGAACTCGAGAAACCGAGCAACATCTCACTGCTCGACCTCGAGTCTCAGCGCGCGCTCGCCAAGGCGCGCACGATGCCGCCGCTGCCGCGCGAGTTCACCGAAAACACGCTGACCGTTCACTTGATCTTTGATTACCATCGGTGAAGAGAGCTATGCGAATACTCATCTCGAGCATGATTGTGGCCTCCGTGGCCTTGGCACTGGCGGCTCAAGGCCCGCCTCAGGGCGGCTCTTCGCAGGACCCTCCCCGTCAGCAGGGTGAGGTTGTTGTGACGATAAGTAGCGGATCGACTCTTCCGCCGAAATACGCGGTGCCCGATTTCATTGCGCTGACCAACGATCCGGAAACCGTGGCCGCCGCGAAGACGATCGGTCAGGTTCTCTGGGACGACTTGAACTTCGAGCGCGAGTTCTATTTGATTCCGCGCGACACCTACAGAACGATCCCACCGGCAACCTCAACCGATCAGGTGCCGCTCGACCAGTGGAAACAACTTGGCGCCGACGGCCTCATCATCGGCACCGTGCGAAAGACACCGACGGGCGCGGCCGTGCAGGTGCGCCTGATTGAAGTGACGTCGGGTCGGACGGCCTTCGGCAAAGAGTACAGCGGTACATTGAAGAACCCGCGGCTTTACGCGCACACCGTTTCTGACGAGATTCATCTACAGCAGCGCGGCCTGAAAGGCGTCGCGCGCACGAGGCTGGCGTTTGCATCCGATCGCGATGGCGAACGCATGAAAGGGCCGATCGTCGATCGCGGCATCTCCAACATCTATATGTCGGATTACGACGGCGCCAATCAGCAGCGTGTGACGATTACCCGATCGCTCGACATCACTCCGGCCTGGTCGCCTGACGCGCGCGCGATTGCCTACACCTCATATCGCACGGGCTTCCAGGACATCATCGTCTCGTACATCTACGAGGGGAAATATTCGAACCCCACGGCGGGGACCTCGGACAAACAGAATTTTCTGCCGGCCTGGTCGCCCGATGGGTCGCGGCTGGCCTTCACGTCGAATCGTGACGGCAACAGCGAGATCTACGTGATCAATCGTGACGGCAGCGGGCTTCGTCGACTGACGAATCATCCCGCTATCGACGTGACGCCGACCTGGGCCCCCACCGGCAACCAGATCGCATTCACCTCCGACCGCACTGGAACGCCGCAGATCTGGGTGATGAACGACGATGGGTCCGAACCGCACAAGATCACCAACGAAACGAGGTGCGATCGCCCGACCTGGTCGATTTCCCCGAACAATGAGATCGCGTACGCCTCACAGACCGGCGCCGGCTACGACATCCGCATCTACGATGTCGCCACAAGCACCAGCCGGACGATTACTGATGGCATCGGCAGCAACGAGAGCCCGGCCTTTTCGCCCAACGGCCGTCACATCGCGTTCACGTCGACGCGAGCCGGCAAAGCGCAGATCTTCCTGATCGATCGCGATGGAAAGAACCTGCAGCAGATCACCAGGACCGGGATGAACCGGTATCCGAATTGGTCCCAATAGGAATTCACACTGCCCGGATCCGGATTCCGGGATCCTGTGCGGCGTCGCGGGTCCGAAGAGCGTAGTGAACCTAAAGAGAGTTGAGAACACGATGAGACAGAGACGCTACGTGGTGATCGTGACGATGATCCTGCTGATGGGTGCCGGTGCGTGCTCGAAGAAGAAGCCGCCGGTCGCGCGGCCCGTGACGCCACCTCCCGCATCGTCGTCTACCGGCGGATCGAAGATACCTGGTCCACCTGAGCCCGTGCGCGAGGCCGTTCCCGTACCCGCCGAACCCATTGGCCGCGATACCCTGTCGTCGACCGACATCGACACACTCAACAAGAACTCCCCCTTCCAGCCAGTGTTTTTTGCCTACGACCAGGACGATATCGATGCACTGGGGCAACAGGCGTTGAATAACAATGCCGAGCTGATGAAGAAATATCCAAGCTGGATTGTCACAATTGAAGGGCACGCCGACGAGCGTGGTACGGCAGAATACAATCTGGCGCTCGGAGAGCGTCGCGCGCTTGCGGCGCGAAACTACCTGGTATCGCTCGGTATCCCGGCCGATCGGCTGCGGACCGTCAGCTACGGCAAGGAATTTCCCTTCGAGCCCGGGCACGACGAGACATCGTGGGAGAAGAATCGCCGGGCGCATTTTGTCGTCACGAGCAAGTAGTCCATTTGGGTTTTGATGCTATCTCCACGTTGCCGTGGGTTCACGCTGTTCGAGGCGCGCATATGAAACAAAGTGCATTGACGGTTGCTGCAGTGCTGGTGCTCGTTGGCGCGTCGCCGGCCGTTGCGGCTGACAAGGCACACCAGCAGCTGATGGCGGAGATCAGGATGCTGCAGGAGCAGCAACAGCAGCTTCAGCAGATGATGGGGGCGCTTGCGGAAACGCTCAAGACCGTCTCGACGAAGATCGACGATCAAACAGCGGCGAACAGAAAGTCGTTCGCCGATCAAAAGCTGCAAATCGACAATGTCGCAGACGGTGTCAGAGTGCTGCGCGAGAAAGCCGACGATACGAACGTTCGTCTCTCGACGGTGTCGCAGGAGCTCGAGGCCGTCCGGCAGGCGATGTCTTCGATGCCGACGGGGCAGGTTCCGCCGCCAGCTCCTGGAGCCGAACCGTCTCCCACCGGTGAACCTGGTGGCGCCCCGACCGCAGCCGCGCCGGTGCCGACCACACCGCCTGGATCAGCGCCGTTCATCTCACCCCAGCGGATGTACGACAACGCCTACAGCGACTATGCGGGCGGGCAGTTCGACATTGCCATTCAGGGATTCAATGCGTATATCGCGAGCTTTCCGAAGTCGGACAAGGCAGACGACGCACAGCTGAACATCGGTAATGCGTACTACGGGGCGGGAAAACAACGCGAAGCGATCGACGCCTATCAGAAGGTGATTTCGAATTACCCGAATAGCGACAGCATTCCGGTTGCCTACTACAAGCTTGGGGTCACCTACAACGATCTGAAGCAACCGGATCTCGCTCGCCGTGCGTTCGAGACGGTCATGCAGAAATACCCCGCTGCGCCGGAGGCCTTCCTTGCGAAGCAGAGATTAGACGCGCTGAATAGAAAGTAGCTCGGTCAGTTAAAACGGAATATCGTCGTCCGTCAATTCGGAGACGGGTTCCCCCATGTGTTCCTCGGCCGTCGCGGCCGCCGCGCGGGGCTGTTGACGCGCACCTCCCCCGCCGCCGCCAAGCAGGACGACCCGATCACCGCGGATTTCGGTCGTGTAACGCTTCGTGCCGTCCTTGTCGGTCCACTCGCGCGTCTGCAGCTTGCCTTCGACGTAGATCTGCTTTCCCTTCATCAGGTATTCGTTCAGGCTCTCGGCTGTCTTTCCCCAGAGAACCACACGGTGCCACTCGGTCTTTTCCTGACGCTGCCCGGCCTTGTCGTTCCACATCTCCGTGGTCGCGAGACTCAGCGTCGCAACCGGTGCGCCGCCCGGCGTATAACGAAGCTCCGCGTCGCGCCCGAGATTTCCAACCAGGATTACCTTGTTCACACTGCCCATCGAAGCCTCACCAATTCACCAATTCACCACTTCACCAACTAACAAGAGTCGCGCCATTGTGTGACGTGCGCGTTTCTCGCGTCAATCTACATATTTACCAATCAGCGGCGCGGTTTCTGCCACATCGATCGGTGTCGAATGTTGTGTTTACGTCGTACGGCCGTAGCGATCCTCGAGGCGGACGACGTCGTGAAGTTCGGGTGTTGAAACTTCGAAGACATCGCAATCGGTAATCGCGGTCATGCGGTGGACGGTCTTCGGCGTCACGTGCACCGCGTCGCCAGGCTTCATCTCCCGCTTGACGAGTTCATCGCCTTCTTTGATTTCAAAGAGCATTCGGCCGGACGCCAGGTAGATCGTTTCATCCTTCTGATTGTGATACTGGAGGCTGAGCGCGTGGCCGGCATTGATGTGAATCACCTTGCCGACATAGCGCTCGGTCTTGGCCCAATGCAGTTCGTAACCCCACGGTTTCTCGACTTTTGTCACTTGTTCAGGCACATGTTCTCCTTACAGCCGCGGCCCTACTTTCATTCGCGTCGACATGAATTCCGCCAGCACCTTCTCGACCTCGGACGCCGTGTGCGCGCGCAGCGTTCGGGCTGCCATTCGTGTCGCCTCGGCGGCGCTCAGTCCGCGCAACGCCTGTTTGGCCAGAGGCACGGCGGTTGGCGCCATGCTGAATTCGGTCAGACCCAGTCCCACGAGCAGTGTCAGCACGATCGGATCGGCGGCCATCTCGCCGCACACCGACACCGGGATGCCGCGCCGGCGCGCCGCACGGGCGACGAGCCGAAGCATTCTCACGATGGCCGGATGGAGCGGTTCATACAGATTGGACACCCGCTCGTCGGTGCGATCGACCGCCAGGCAGTACTGAATGAGATCGTTTGTGCCGATGCTGAAGAAGTCCGCGTGCTCGGCGAGCAGATCGGCTGTCACTGCCGCCGACGGCACCTCGATCATCACGCCAATGGGCACGGGAGCTATGCCGATGCCGCGGGCGCGAAGAGTCTCGGCGGCGCGCACGACGGCTGCGCGCGCCTCGCGAAGTTCGTCGACGCCTGACACGAACGGAAACATGATCCGCAGAGGTCCGTGCGCCGCCGCGCGCAGCAAGGCGCGAAGCTGCGCCTGAAACACGTCGTCCATCGCCAGGCTCAGCCGGACACCTCGCAGTCCAAGCGGCGCGCGCGCGCCATCGGCGTCAGGCTGGTCGAGGGGCAGCTGCCCCTCACTGACGTCGAAGGTGCGGATCGTGACCCGGCCCGGCGCCATGCTCTCGACGAGCCGCGTGTAGGCCGCGAACTGTGTTTCTTCGGTCAACGCCGCGTGCCCGCCCCACGCGAGCAGAAACTCCGATCGGAAGAGGCCGATGCCCTCGGCGCCCGCCTCGCGCGCCCGCATCGCGTCGTCGGGAGACTCGACATTTGCTTCGAGCCGGATCTGAACGCCATCTTCGGTGACTGGCGGCAGGCGCCGATACTCGTCGAGCGACTGTTCGAATTTTTCGCGGCGCTGCTGCCGTGTCCGGACGTGCTCGAGCGTTGCCGGATCCGGATCGACGAACACCTCGCCGCTCGCGCCGTCGACGGCGATGAGCGCACCCGGAGCAATCACGGTGCTTGCGGTGCGCAGGCCGGCCACCGCCGGCACCTGGATCGATCTGGCGAGGATCGCCGTGTGGTACGTCCAGCTGCCGCCATCGGTCAAAAATGCCGAGAAACGCTGCCAATCGAGCTGTGCGATCACCGAAGGCGTCAACTCGTCGGCGACAAGCACCAACGGGCCTTCGAGATCTTTGAACACCTCGAGCGGATCTCCTCCGGTGCGAAGGTTCATGCAGAGACGGCCGACGACGTCACCGACGTCTCCCTGCCGCTCTTTGAGATACGCGTCTTCACCCTGATCGAACAGCGCCGAGATCTCCGAAAACGCACGTTCCAGCGCCGATCCCGCATTCAGCTGTTCGGTGCGAATGATTTCAACCGCCCGGTCGATCAACATCGCATCGTCGAGCATGAGCAGCTGCGCGTCGAACAGATACGCGTGCTCGACACCGGCCGATTGCGCGATCCGCTGGCGGATCTGTTGCAGTTGCTCGCGCGAGCGAGCGCGCGCCTCGGCGAGTAGTTCGATTTCGCGCTCGATCCGGGCGGCCGGAATGCGGAATCGGAAATCGCGCGCACCGCGACGCAGCACGAGCGCTTTGCCGATGCCGATGCCGGGGGATACGCCGAGGCCGGTCAGACGCATGGCGCTTCGTCCAGGCCGCGCTCGATCAACGCGCAGAGCGCCGCCACGGCCGCCTCCTCGTCCGGTCCATCCGCCGATATCGTGATTTCGCTGTCCTTCGCGGCAGCAAGCAGCAGCAGTCCCATGATGCTTTTCCCGTCAACTTCGCGGCCGCCGCGGCCGACCTTGATGCGGCAGGCGAAACCACTGGCGGCGTGAACGAACCGTGCCGCCGCGCGGGCATGAAGCCCGAGAGGGTTCAGTATGGTGACGATACATCGCGTCACGCCTTCTCGCCCTTCAGCAGATCCGAGGCGACCCATATTGCGTTCCGGCCATGCTCACGCATGTCGCGCGCGAGCGATGCGAGATCCGCGAACTTCTGCGGCCGAGCGAGCTTAATCAACATCGGCAGGTTGACCCCGGTGATCACCTCGACACGTTCGCTCACGAAAGTGACCGCCAGGTTCGCAGGCGTCCCGCCGAACATATCAGTCAGCACGAGGACCTTGGCCGGCTCCTCGTCGGTCGCGCCGGCCGATGCACCAACCCGAGCGATCGCGGCGCCGATTCCCTCTCGCGCGTGGTCGACATCCTCATGCCATCCGATGGAGACCGCGGCGAAATGCGGCAGATCGCCGACGATCATCTCGGCAGAATTGACGAGTTCGGTCGCCAGTTGGCCGTGGGTGACGACGACAATGCCAAGTTTCATTGTTCAGTGCCGGGATCCGGTGTCCGTTGTCCGGAATCCGAAATGCACGCTTTTAGCGGAGAACCGACTCCGCGAAACCCGGATCCCGGATCCCGGATAACGGATCCCGGACAACGGATCCCGGACAACGGATCCCGACACGCCTTATTCATTCGCAATATCCCGATGCTTGACGCGCAGTCGCACGCCAGGAATCCCCGCGAGTCCCTTTCTCAGTGCCTCCGCAATCGCCACCGACCGATGCCGCCCGCCGGTGCATCCGATCCCGATAGTCAAATACGTTTTTCCTTCGTGAGCGTACTGCGGAATCAGGAATTTCAGCAGATTGAGTGTGTGATCCAGGAATTCGTGGGTGGCGCTGGAACGATCGAGATAGCGAGCGACTTCCGCATCCCGTCCCGTATAGGGCCGCAGGGCGGGAACGAAATGCGGATTGGGAAGAAAACGCACGTCAAAAAGCAGATCCGAGTCGACGGGAATGCCGTGCTTGAACCCGAAGCTTAGAATCGTGACGACGAGTTGCGATCCAGGGGTGCTGCCCGCCGCCACCCCGGTGAAGACATGTCGCAGTTCGTGAACCGTCATCTCGGTCGTGTCGATGACGTGATCGGCCAGCTTTCGAATGGCGCGCATGGCGTCGCGCTCTTCGCGGATTCCTTCGATCGCCGATCGATCGGGTGCCAGCGGGTGTGGACGGCGCGTCTCGCTGAATCGCCGCACGAGCGCAGGCTCCGCCGCCTCGAGGAAGATCAGTACCGGATTCAGGTTCTTCCGCGCCTTCAAGCGACGGTAGACCCCCGGAAACTCTTTCAGCATCTTCCCTTCGCGCACGTCGACGACAACGGCAGCCCGGGAAATCTCCGTCCCAGCCCTCAGCGTGAGTTCGGCGAGCATCGGCAAGAGCGTCACCGGCAGATTATCGACGCAGAAGTAGCCGAGATCCTCGAGCGCACGGATCGCTTGCGACTTTCCCGATCCGGAAAGACCCGTCAGCACGACGAAGCGGGAGGTCACCGCCGTGCGAGCGGCGCGCCTTGCAGCGTGGCGCTTCTCTCGCATCAATGGTCTTCTCCTATGTCGACATCCTGCCCGCGCCCGGCCAGCCGGTCGTTCAGGCGAGTCACGAGCTTGCGCGCCGCATGGTGGCCGCGCACGCGCAGCAGTTGGTTACGCGCCGCCACTTCGACGAGAATCGCGACGTTGCGTCCGGGAGCGACCGGCATCCGAATCATTGGAATGCGCACGCCGAGTGTTTCGTAGGATTCGTCGTCAACGCCGAGACGATCGTATTCCCGGCCGTGCTCCCATCGTTCCAGTTGGACGACCAGTTCGACGCGCTTCGACGATCGCGTCGATGCCACGCCAAAGAGATCCTGCACATTGATTAACCCAAGCCCGCGAATCTCCATGTGATTCCGCGTCAACTCGGGACATGTTCCGATTAGGAACGATTGCGCCCGGCATCTGAGTTCGACCACGTCGTCGGCGACAAGCCGGTGGCCGCGGACGACCAGGTCCAGCGCACATTCACTCTTTCCGATACCGCTTTCGCCGACCACCAGCACGCCAAGACCGAGGATGTCCATCAGGACGCCGTGGACCACACCGCGCGCGGCGAGATGCGCATCGAGGACTGACGAGAGTCTTGAGATGGCTTCCGGCGTCGGCGTTTGCGACCGCAGCAGCGGCACGCCGGCGCGGTCGGCTTCGGCAATGGTTTCAGGGGGCGGCGAGGCGCCTCCGGTGACGAGCAGACATGGAAGCTCGTGTCTGAACACTCGTCGCAGGGCCACGGCGCGTTCCTCAGCCGTCAGGGTTTCGAGATATCGCACTTCGCTCGTGCCGAACACGAGCACACGGCCGGGACGAAGATAGGCATCGAACCCGGAGAGAGCGAGACCCGTTTTCTGCGTGTGCGGAATGGTGATCAGCCGTTCGAGACCGGAGTGCCCGGCAAGCAGTTCGAGATCGAAAGCGCCGGAATCCGAGACATCTCGAAGGATGGTTGCGACGGTGACACCCCGCGGCTGGGCGGCTTCGGTCATCGCGGCAATGCTACGTGAATCTGCACGAAATCGGATCCCGATCGTTCGTCGCGGGAACTACTCCGGCTCGATCAGCCCGAGATTTCCGTCTTTTCGGCGATACAAAATGCTGACGGCGTCGGTTTCGGCATTCCGGAACACGACGAAGTTCTCTCCCTCGCCGTCGACCCGCAGCGCCGCGTCTTCGAGTGACATCGGTTTCACGGCGTACCGCGCGTTCCTGACAATCCGCGGCGCCGGGGCCGCTTCACCAGGCGCGGGCCGAACGACACGCGGAGCCGCAGTACGTTTGCGGCCATCCCACTTGCCCTTCAACGTTTGCGCCTGTTGCTCGATCTTCTGCGTCGCCTGGCGGATCGAGATCGGCCACGCGTTCCCTTCACCGTTCCCGCGGAGCACGTGGTCCCCTTTGGTGTGAACGGCAATCTCCGTACGCAGACGGTATTTCTCTTTCGTCAGCGTGATGATTGCGGAGACGGCCGCGTCGTTGAGGAGACGCTCGAGGCGGGAAAAACGTCTGGAAATCAGCTGCCGCACGGGCGCGGTGATCTCCACGTGCCGGCCGGTTATATCGAGTCGCATAATGATGAAGTTTCCAGTTCCCGGTCTCCAGTTTCCAGTCCGTGAGGTCACTGGTAACTCCAGTTCAGTTTCCAGTCCGACTGGCAACTGGGAACTGGCAACTGGGAACTTCTCAGAAGAGCACTTTTCTCTGGTTCGATGTTGGAATCTTCAGCTCCTCGCGATACTTCGCGATGGTGCGGCGGGCAAGCATCAGACCCTCCTTCTGGAGGATGCTCACGATTTTCGAGTCGCTCAACGGCTTGCGCGGATCCTCGTTCTCGATGATCTTGCGGATTCGCTGTTTGATGGTGACCGACGAGACGCTCTCGCCGAACGAGCTGCTGATCCCGCTGTGGAAAAAGTATTTCAGCTCGAAGACGCCCTGCGGCGTGTGCATGTACTTGTTGTTGACGACGCGGCTGACCGTCGATTCGTGCATGCCGATGTCGTTGGCCACGTCACGAAGCACGAGCGGCCGCAGATACTCGATCCCGTGATCGAGAAACTCGCGTTGAAAATTGATGATACTGGTCGCGACCTTGTGAATCGTCTTCTGCCGCTGATCGACCGACTTGATCAACCAGAGCGCGGATCGGAATTTGTCCTTCACATAGGCGCGGGTCTCGTCGTTCTGTTCTCCGCCGCCGGCGCCGGTCTTGTCGAGCAGCCGTCGATAGACTGGACTGATCCGCAGCTGCGGCAGTCCTTCCTCATTCAACGCGGCGACGTACTGATCCTCAACCTTGACGACGTACACATCCGGAATGACGTACTGTGACTGCGAGGGGTTGTAGCGGCTTCCCGGCTTCGGATCCAGGTTGCGAATGATCTCGACGTGTTCCTTCAAGTCGTCGAGCGAGATGCCGAGCTTCCTCGCGATTTCAGGAACTTGATGGTTCTGGAGAAGTCGGAGGTGTTCAGTGACGATCTTCTCGGTCGGCGTGCCCTCGAGACCGAGATGCCGAATCTGAAGCCAGAGACACTCCTGCAGATCACGCGCGGCGACACCGATCGGATCGAACGTCTGTACGTGCTGCAATGCGCGTTCGACATCGGCGACGGGCCACTCTCCCATTGCCGCGATTTCTTCGACCGACGCGACCAGATATCCATCGTCGTCGAGATTGCCGATAATCGCGCCCCCGATCTCCTTGAGCCGTTCGTCGTCTGTTTGTAGGGAGAGTTGCCAGAGCAGATGGTCGGAGAGTGAAGCCGCCGTCGAGAGTGTGTTCTCGATCGGCGGCAGCTCCTTGACCTCGGATGGGGTCCGGGAGCGATAGCCGTCGTCGAGATAGTCGCCAAAGAAGTACTCGTAGTCGGCATCGTCCCAGGGATCGCCCTTGTCCGCCGGCTGCTGGTCCGCCGCTTTTTCCTGTTGCTGCTGTTGCTCTGCCGGCTGAAGTTCTTCAGTCGGCACCTCCTCGAGCAGCGGATTTTCCACCATTTCCTGGTTCAGCAGCTCCGCGAGCTCGAGCGTCGACATCGGCAACAGCTTGATCGCTTGCTGCAGCGATGGAGTAAGGATGAGCTTTTGAACGAGCTTGGTATGGAGCTTCTGCTGAATCGCCATTAGTCGAGTGGGGCCGTGTCTGTCCCTTCCAATCTTAGTCCAATCGGAACTCCGAGCCGAGGTAAATCCGCTTCACCTCCTCGTCGGCGGCGAGGCTGGCCGGAGTTCCACTGCGGAAGATGACGCCGTCATGCACGATATACGCGCGGTCCGTTATCCTGAGTGTTTCCCGCACGTTGTGGTCGGTAATCAGTACACCGATTCCCCGCTCCTTGAGATGAAACACAATCTTCTGGATGTCGGTCACGGCAATCGGATCGATCCCGGCAAACGGCTCATCCAGGAGCATGATTTTGGGTGAGACGACGAGCGCGCGAGTGATTTCGACGCGGCGCCGTTCCCCGCCGGACAGTGTGTAGGCTGGCGCCTTCGCGAGCGGCGTCAGGCCGAGTTCGGCGAGCAGTTCTGTTCTCCGATTGCGGCGGCTGGCGGAATCGAGCGGGAGCGTTTCGAGAATCGCCGTAATGTTGTCTTCAACGCTAAGGCCGCGAAAAATCGATGCTTCCTGCGGCAGATAGCCGATGCCCTTTCGGGCCCGGACGTACATCGGATCGTCGGTCACATCGGCCCCGTCGAGCAGGACACGTCCAGAATCAGGTGCCGTCAACCCGACGACCATTGAAAATGTCGTCGTCTTTCCGGCGCCGTTTGGACCGAGAAGGCCCACGACCTCGCCGGACGAGACATCGAGGTTCACGCCCTTCACGACGGTGCGTCCGCTGTATGACTTGGTGAGGTCTGCGGTGTGCAGTGTGGCCACGTCCTACCGCGTCTCCGTTGGACACGCGATTGGCTGTTGCACGGACCTGAGTAGATTTGGCCCCTTCATGGTGATGGAGTCGACCGCCCGCTGGAAGGTCAACGTCGCACCGACCGACTTCTTGCAGTCGTTTGGAGCGATTTCGATCGCCTCCACGGGAGTTCCCGTCATGTGATAGGTCTGGTCCTTCGACAGATACGTGAGACGAGCGCCAGTGGCGATCCGACCGCTTTCCTTCACTATCACCGAACCATTGGCGCCGTATCCTTCGACGCGCTCGAGCTCGTTCACGTCCTTCTTCAGATAGAGTTCAAGTTTTTCGGCAGCGACGTCCCCTTCCGAACCGATCATGTGCGCCTTGGTCGTGTAGGTCGCGAGCCGTTTCGCGTCATCGTACAGGAATGTTTCCGATTCTCCAGTTGACGGCGTGCTCTTTCGTACGTTGGTCTTCGGATCGACGTCGTCCATCATCATTTCAGTGTGCACGTTGACGCGCGCCTCGAGGTTGCCGGTCTTGTCGTCGACGACGATCGTGTCGGCGTTCACTTTGGTCGCGCCCTGCCACAACCGGGAGTTTCCAATGTAGACGGCGTGGCCGGCGAGTCCATCGTACTCGAGCCGGTTGGACGTGACGGTGACGGGTTGGTCCTTCTGCAACAATGCCGGCACGCGTGTTTCCGAATTCGATCGGTTCGCCCCGGTCTGACCCTGGTCTGACCCCGGTTTGACGCCGGTCTGACCCCGGTCTGACCCCTTCTGCGGCAGCATCGAGGTGCGCACTTTTGTGTCCGCTTTCAGCTTTCTCGAGGCAATCGAGAACTCGATGGCCCGCGCTTCGACGGTGACCCGGCCGTCGCTCACTCGCGGCGCCGACGGGCCCGGATCCTGCGACGGCGACAGATCGATTTGGTCTTTATCGACATGGTACAAGGCGTGGGTCGCGTCCGCCGCGACCTGCGGACCATCGGTGAAGTGCACGTTGCCCCGAAAGTCCGCCTGTTCGACCGCACCAAACCCGGGCTTGGTCGTAATGACCAGGGTCAGCGCGCGTGCCTGCCGATCGACGGCCGGCAGAGTGCCGCGCGCGGCCCGCGTCTCGCGATACTCGACATTGCCGCCAAACGTCGCGTTCTGCAGCCCTGTTCCCGGTGCTCCGGTCGCGTTCAACGTGGCTGAACGAATACGCTTTGCGGGCGAATCGCCATCCGGCGGCAGATCGACCTGGACATTCTCCACCGCGTCGAGGGTGGTCAACGTCTTACCATCTGGCGACATCGACATGTCGATCGTTTTCCCGGCGACCCGCTTTCCGGTTCCGTTGGCTTCGCCGGGCAGTTGCACGACGGCATTCTCGACCAAGTGCGAGTGCTGCAGCGTGCGGCCGTCTTCGCCGTAGGTCAGGTCGATGTCGCGCGCGGCCATCGACTGGGGCCCGCCGTCCCCAGAGCTGGTGATGCGGCTGTTGTTGCGAAGCTGCAGCACCTGGACGCGCTGATCGTCCTGGGTCAGCAGGATCATGATCTCGTCGGCATCAATGACGCGTCCTTCGGCATTGATGTGTGCGCTGCGCGTCAGTTTCAGATAGTGTTCGGCTTTCGCCAGGCCAATCGATTCAGCCGTGGCATCGATCGCGCCTTGACCCTTCTCGTCGGCCGCCACTGTGACGTGGGGCTGCGCGAGCAGCCAGAGCACTTCACGGTTGAAATCGTATGTCGCGCCGACGCCGCTTCCATGCATACGGCCACGCGTGAACGCTACCGGTCCAGGCGCTTTCAGTAATCCGGCCTGGTGATCGTAGGTGGCATCGTCGGTCGTGACTTCCGTGCCTTCGCTCGTCAGCTTCACCGCGCCGATGTAATGGGCGGTCTTCAAATCCTCGCCAGACTGAACGACCTCCGCTTCGTTGCTTCGGACGGTGAACGGCTTTCCATTTCTCAACGATGTGATCTCGACGCCATTTCCGAGTCGTGTGCGACCATCGTTGTAGCTGCACTGGGCGCCAAACTTCATCGCAAAAACAATCTTCCCGTCTTTGGACTGCTTCACCTCGCCGCTCTGGGTGTTCTCGAGAATGCAGTCTTTGTCCCGCCGCTCGGGCACAGCCGCAGTCGGTGGCGGCGCCTTACGCTGACGCAAGGCAACGACCACGATCGCGATGAAGACGATCACGAACGCGGCTATAGCGATGCGAGCTTTTCGTTGCCAGGACATTCAGAATTGCTGATTGCTGATTGTCGATTGCTGATTGCTGTGATTGACGATTGTCGATTGTGATTGACGATTGTCGATTGTTATTCACGATTGACGGCTGTAGGGCGCGATCTTGAGACTGCGCCAAATCAGCAATCAGAAATCAACAATCAGCAATTCCATTATCCGTCGCTCAGGCTTTTGATGTCAGCGACGGACAACTCGAGATACGTTTCCCCCTGGAATTCGTTCTTTTCCAGCGAGAAGGCGAGGTTCACGCCAGCTCGGTTCTGATTGAGAAAGTCGGCGCGTTCGGCTGCACGCCATGCGATCGCCCGAAAACGCCGGCCATCCTGAGAAAAGGTCATCTTGAGGTGCCGGTCCTTGAGCGGCCGAGGTCCGTCGACGATTTCGACGCCTGAGGCGTGAAATACCGGCCGCGGATTCGCCATACCGAACGGACCCATCGTGTCGAGCTCGCGCATGAAGTCCGGGGTAATCGAGCGCAGGCTCAGTGGGCCGTCGATCCGAAGACGTGGGCGCAGCTGATCCGGCTCGAGCACGTCGTCGGCATACGCATTTATGCGCGACCGGAACTCCGGCACGCGGGCGGCTTCCATGGTCAGACCGGCGGCTTGTTTGTGCCCGCCAAACCTGATGAACACGTCGGAACAATGCTCCAGCGCGGCGAGCATGTCGAAGTCAGGAATACTTCGGCAGGATCCGTGCGCCACTTCGCCTTCCACCGACAGGACAATGGCCGGCTTGTGAAATGTATCCACGAGCTTCGAAGCCGCGATGCCGATCACACCGCGATGCCATCCATCTCCTCCGACCACCAGGACGTTATGTGCGCCGACGGCCGGGTCGGTTTCGATCGCCTTGCGAGATTGCGCGACGAGATCCGCCTCTTCCTGCTGTCGCCGGAGATTCTCGTCGTTCAACTGTTGGGCGAGCGAGCGAGCTTCCTCTCCCATCGCCTCGTCGGTCGCGAGCAGCAGGCGGGTGGCGATGTCCGGCGTGCTCATCCGCCCCGCGGCATTGACGCGAGGCGCCAGCATGAATGCCACCTGGTAACTATCGATTGTCTTCCCGCTCAGGCCGGATGCATCGAGCAGGGACCGCAAGCCGATCGTGTGCGGCCCGCGACTGAGCGAGGCCAGGCCCAGGCGCGCAATCACGCGATTTTCTCCGACCAGCGGAACGACATCCGCGAGCGTGCCAATTGCGGCGACCTTGATGAATGCCGGCAGCCACTTCCCTTTCCCGGCGCGCTGGCAGAGCGCCTGGACGAGTTTGAGGGCGACGCCAACCCCGGCCAGATGCTTGTCTGGATAGGTGCAGTCGGCGCGCTTCGGGTTGATCACCGCGAGCGCTGATGGCAACGTCCCGTCGGGTTCATGATGATCGGTGACGATGAGGTCGACGCCAAGCTCGCGCGCCCGGGCCGCGGCATCCGAACTTCTGATTCCGCAGTCGACCGACACAATCAAACCGACGCGTTCGCCATGAAGTCGATCGATGGCGGCTCGCTGCAGGCCATATCCATCGCGCAGTCGCTCAGGAATGAAATGGACGACGTCGCCGCCGAGCATCTCGAGGGCGCGGCGAAGGATGACCGTCGAGGTGATGCCGTCGACGTCGTAGTCGCCATGGATCGCGATCCGCTCGCGGCGCGCGAGTGCCTGCTCCAACCGATCGACGGCCCGGTCCATGTCCGCCAGCCGGAACGGGTCGTGTAGCTGATCCAGCGACGGGTTCAAAAACCGAGTCGCGTCGTCGACGTTACTGAACCCACGAAGACAGAGCAGTCGGGCGATGATCGGATGCACGCCGAGTGCGCCGGCAAGGGTGGCCGCCTGGTCGTCATTGCACGGCAGGTGATGCCACAGGAGAGTCTTCATCAGCGGATTGTCACTGCGCCGGCTCCATCCGCTGCTCGTTCGCATCCAGGAAGGAGCTTCGCTCCTCGCCCATCTTGCGGAACTTGTCATAACGGACGCGAAGCCGATCGTCGACCGACAGCGCTGCGACTTCCGGAAGCGCTGCTGAGAGCGCCTGATCGACCAGCGCAGTTGCGGCATCCGGGTTGTTGTGTGCGCCACCGGTCGGTTCGGGCACGATCCCGTCGATGAGACCGAGCGCGAGCATATCGGGTGCCGTGATCTTCAGCGCCTCCGCGGCTTCGACCTTGCGGTTGGCGTCCCGCCAGAGAATCGCCGCGCACCCTTCCGGTGGAATCACGCTATAGACGGCAAACTCCTGCATCAGGACGCGATCGCCAATCGCAATACCAAGCGCCCCGCCACTCCCACCCTCGCCGCAGACGAGCACGACAATTGGCACCTCGAGCATCATCATCTCGCGGAGATTGAACGCAATCGCCTCGGCGACGCCGCGTTCCTCGGATTCGACACCCGGGTACGCCGCGGGAGTATCGATAAAGACGATGATCGGCCTTGCAAACTTCTGGGCTAGCTGCATCACGCGGAGGGCTTTGCGATACCCTTCCGGCCGCGCGTAGCCGAAGTTGCGATAGATCTTCTGCTTGGTGTCGCCCCCTTTTTGATGGCCAATGACGGCCACCGGCTGGTCACGGTATCGCGCAAGGCCGGCGACGATCGCGTGGTCGTCGGCGAAGCGGCGATCGCCGTGGAGCTCGTCCCACCCGGTAAACAATCGCTCGACGTAATCCAGCGTGTTCGGACGATTCGGATGGCGCGCGACCAGTACCCGCTGCCACGGTGTCAGATTCGCGTACAACTCCCCCCGGATCTCGTCAGCGCGACGCCGCAACGAGTCGATCGAACGTTCGCGGTCGGGCGTACGCGGCAGCATGCTGAGCGCTTCGATCTCTTTCAGCAGAACGCCGATGGGTTCCTCGAATTCGAGTAAGTCAGGCATAGGTGCGATCCGGTCAATGTTCAATGTTTAATGTTCAATGTCCAATGGAACAACCGAACATTGAGCATTGAGCATTGACTTATCTCAGCTCCACCGTTCCGCTCCCGCAAATCAACTCCACTTCCGCCACCAGCTTCTCCGACGGCCGCACCCGTTGCGCAACGTCGGCACGTACCCGCATCGGAGGCGGACCGGTGACGTCCAGCTCCAGCGACACGCGACGGTCGCCGCGATGCCGAGCGAACAACTCGGCGAGCGCTTCGAACGTCGTCCGTGCCTGTGTTCCCTGGCCGAGATGAATCACGACCTCGCGCGTCGTCTTCTCTTTTAGCGACGCGATGGGCATGAGCTCTGTCGAGACGATGCGCGCCGACTCGTCGTCGCGTTCGAGCTTGCCGCGCACGAGCAGCATGGCGTCGTTTTCGACGAGCGAGCCAAACTTGCTGAAGGTTTCCGGAAAGACGACCACTTCGACGCCGCCGCCGACGTCGTCGAGCATGAACACCGCCATGCGATCGCCCTTGCGCGTCTTCAGCGGCCGAAGCCCGGAGACGATGCCGCCGACCCAGATGTCGGCTTCCGAGGCTGTCAGATCGGCGACGCGTCGCGCGCCGAACGTCTTCAATTCTTCGGTAAAGCGATCGAGCGGATGCCCGCTCATGTACAGGCCCAGCGCTTCTTTCTCACCCGCGAGCTGTTGGATTTCGGCCCACGCCGGCGCGTCGGGCAACGGCACGGCGGCAGACGAACTGTCGTCGTCGCTCCCGCCGAACAACTGCGATTGCCCTTTCTCACGATCGCGCTGGTGGCGGCCACCGTGCTCGATCGCCTTGTCGACAGCGGCAAAGAGCCGCGCGCGCCGCGCGCCCACGGTGCCGCCCGCTGCCGGCACGAGCGAATCGAGCGCACCCGCCTTGACCAAACTCTCGAGTACGCGCTTGTTGACCAGGCGCAAATCGGCATACTCACAGAGGGTGTAGAGCGAATCGATGCGGCCGCGTTCGCGACGCACGTTGAGCATCGACTGGATCGCACCCTCGCCGACGTTTTTGACCGCGCAGAGTCCGAACCTGACGCCGCCGTTCACGACCGTGAACGCCATTTCGCTCGAGTTGATGTCGGGCGGAAGGATGGTGACGCCAAGTTCGCGGCATTCTCCGAGGTACATGGCGAGCTTGTCGGTGTTGGCGGCCTCGATGGTGAGCAGGGCCGCCATGAAGTGCGCGGGATAATTCGCCTTGAGGTACGCGGTCTGATATGCCACCCACGCATACGTCGTCGAGTGGGACTTGTTGAAGCCGTAGCCGGCAAAGAACTCCATCAAGTCGAAAATCTTGGTGGCTTTCTTCTCGCTGACTCCGTTCTTGACGGCGCCGCTGACGAACGCCTCGCGCTGCTTCGCCATGACCTTGGGATCCTTCTTTCCCATGGCCTTTCGAAGGACGTCGGACTGGCCCATCGTGAATCCGGCCAGGACGGCGGCGATGCGCATGACCTGTTCCTGATAGGCGATCACCCCGTAGGTGTCCTCGAGGATGGGCGCGAGCTGCGAAAGTTCGTATTTGACCTCGGTTTTTCCCTGCTTGCGCGAGATGTAATCGTCGACCATCCCGCTCTTGAGCGGACCGGGACGATACAGCGCATTCAAGGCGATCAGATCATCGAGCCGTTCCGGCTTCGCCTTCCGCAGCAGCTCGCGCATGCCCGAGCTTTCAAACTGGAACACGCCGTAGGTCTGACCATCGCAGAACAACTGGAAGGTTTTCGCGTCGTTCAGCGGAATTGCGTCGATGTCGAGATCGATGCCCTGGGTGCGCCGAATCTCGTCGCGCGCGTCGCAAATGAGCGTGAGGGTGCTGAGCCCGAGGAAATCCATCTTCAGGAGGCCCATGCGTTCGACCTCCTTCATTGCCCACTGTGTGACGATTTCGTCCTTTTGACTTTTGTAGAGAGGCACGAACTCGGTCAACGGCCGCGGCGCGATCACCACACCCGCGGCGTGCACCGACGCATGCCGCGTCATCCCCTCGAGTCGGCGCGCGACGCCCAGCAGTTCTTTGACCCGCTCGTCCTTCTGCTCCATCTCCTTGAGGACAGGGTTCTCCTCCAGCGCCTTGTCGAGGGTCATGTCCAGTGCCGGCGGGATGGCTTTCGCCACCCGATCGGCATCGGCGTAGGGAATGTCCATGACGCGCGCGACATCGCGAACCACCGCTCTCGCCTTCATCGTGCCGAACGTGATGATCTGCGCGACGTTCTCGCGGCCGTACTTCCGTGTGACGTAGTCGATGACCTCGCCGCGCCGTCGCTCGCAGAAGTCGATATCGATGTCAGGAAGCGAAACGCGTTCGGGATTGAGAAACCGTTCGAAGATCAGGTCGTATTCGATCGGATCGACATCGGTGATGCGAAGGCAATACGCGACGAAACTGCCGGCGGCAGAACCGCGGCCGGGTCCGACTGGAATTCCCTGTTCGCGCGCGTAACGAATGAAGTCCCAGGTGATCAGGAAGTACCCCGGATACTTCATCTTCTTGATCATGTCGACTTCATAGGTCAGCCGCCGGTCGTACTCGTCGATGGTGTGGCTCAGGACTCCCGCCGCGGCGAGTTCTTTCAGCCTCGGCAATCGCTGCGCGAACCCCTCACGGACGACATGTTCGAAGTAGTCATCGAGGGTGAAGCCGGCTGGTACGTCGAAATTCGGCAGGTGGTTGATCGCGTTCGAGAGATCGACGTGGCAGCGCTCCGCAATCCGCACAGTGTTTGCCAGCGCGTCCGGATGATCCTTGAACACCTCCGCCATCTCTTCGGCGGTCTTCAGGTAGAACTGGTCGCCGTGATATCGCAGGCGCTCGGCGTCGTTGACCGATTTGCCGGTGCCGATACAGAGCAGCACATCGTGCGGTTTGAAATCGGAGTTCTGGAGATAGTGCACGTCGTTGGTGGCGACGAGCGACAGGCCGAGATCTTTGGCAATCGGGAGCAGGCCCGTATTGACAGTCTTCTGCTCGTCGATCCCCTGGTACTGCATCTCCAGGAAAAAGTTTTGTCGACCGAGGATGTCGCGATACGTCGCCGCGGCGGCGATCGCTTTCTGCTGTTGCTCGGTGCGGATGCCGGTCGCCACTTCCCCCTTGAGACAACTGCTCAAGCCAATCAGGCCTTCGGCATGCTGCGCCAGAAGCTCTTTATCGATGCGCGGCTTGTAGTAGAACCCCTCTGTGTACCCGGACGATACCAGCTTGATCAGATTGTGGTAGCCGGTCCTGCTCTCAGCGAGCAAGACCAGGTGGTTGGCGGTCTCGCCCGGCGTGCCGCTCTTGATCCGTCGATCGCCCGGCGCGACGTAGACCTCGCATCCGAGGATCGGATTGAGCCCACGCTTCCGCGCCTGATCGTGAAAAATCACCGACGAGAACATGTTCCCGTGCTCGGTGATCGCCACCGCCGGCATCTTCAGTTCCGCGACCCGATCCAGCAGCTCCTCAATCCGGCACGCGCCGTCGAGCAGCGAATACTCGGAATGGAGGTGGAGGTGGACGAAATTGCTCATAGTCGATTGGCGACTGCGGATTGATGATTGCGGATTTTATTGATTGGCGATTGTAGATTGAGATTGCGGAGTGTGGATTTGGCACCGACGCTCAAATTGACAATCGTCAATATCAATCGTCAATCCTCAATCTCAATCGTCAATCCTCAATCGTCCAAATCCGCAGTCCCAAATCCGCAATCCGCATTCTTATTCCCATTCAATAGTCGACGGTGGCTTCGAACTGATGTCGTAGACGACGCGATTGATGCCTTTGACTTCGTTCACAATGCGCGACGAAATCGTCGCCAACAGGTCGTGTGGCAGACGGGCCCAGTCGGCGGTCATGCCGTCGCGGCTTTCCACGGCGCGAATCGCAATCGTGCACTCATAGGTCCGAGCGTCGCCCATCACCCCGACACTTTGCACCGGCAGCAGCACCGCGAACGATTGCCATAGCCGCCGATACCAGCCCGCCCGTTTCACCTCTTCCGCGACGATGTGATCGGCACGGCGGATCAGCTGGAGTCGCGCCGGCGTCACTTCGCCGAGGATGCGCACTGCGAGACCCGGTCCAGGGAACGGCTGCCGCCACACGAACTCGTCGTCCAGCCCGAGCTCCTTGCCGACCAGTCGCACTTCATCTTTGAAGAGCAGCCGAAGTGGCTCGATCAGTTTGAACCGCATGCGTTCCGGAAGGCCGCCGACGTTGTGATGGCTCTTGATGACGTGCGACGGTCCGATGACCGAAACGCTCTCGATGACGTCCGGATAGAGAGTCCCCTGCCCCAGAAAGTCGAATGACCCGAGCTTCTGCGCTTCCGCTTCGAAGACGTCGATAAACGCCGCGCCGATTATCTTGCGCTTCTGCTCAGGGTCGGTCACCGCCGCCAGCCGGTCGAGAAACAGTGACGACGCATCGGCGAAGACGAGCGGCAGTTTCAGACGCTCGAAACGCCGGCGAATCTGTCCGGCTTCATCCTCACGCATGACGCCGTTATCGACGAAGATGCACGTCAGGTGATCGCCGATGGCGCGGTGAATCAGCAGCGCCGCGACCGTGGAATCGACGCCACCGCTCAGGCCGCAGACGACGCGACCGGTTCCCACCTGCCGGCGAATTCGTTCGGTCGCCTCCTCGACAAACGACGACATCGTCCAGTCGCCGGTGCAGCCGCAAACGTCGTACGAAAAATTGCGGAGTATGTCGATCCCGTGATCGGTATGCGCAACTTCCGGGTGGAACAGCAAGGCATAGAGGCGCCGGTCTTCGGCGACCATTGCCGCCACGGGCGCGTTCGCGCTTGTCGCGACCACCTGGAAGCCTGGCGGAGCGGTCTTCACGAAATCGCCATGGCTCGCCCACACCCGCAGATTCGCTGGAATCGATCCGAAGAGCGGCGCGCCCGGTTGAATGTCGATCGTTGCCAGCCCGAACTCGCGGTGCGGTGCGGGAGCGACCTCGCCGCCGAGCGCATAGGTCATCAACTGCATGCCGTAGCAGATGCCGAGCACCGGCACGCCGGCGTTGTAGACACCGATTTCACAATGTGGCGCGCCAGTCTCGGAAACACTCTTCGGCCCGCCCGACAACACGATCCCGACGGGATTCCGTCGTTTGATCTCCTCGAGCGGGGTATCGAACGGTACGATCTCCGAATAGACCGAGAGTTCACGCAGCCGCCGTGCGATCAGTTGCGTGAACTGCGATCCGAAATCGAGAACGACGATGGTCTGGTGATTCACGGGGCGTGCCGAGTGGTGATCGGACGACGAAACGATTTCATTCGCGATCATCGAGCGGCCCGACGGAGGAATGAAGCAACGCAGGCGTCAAGGTGTGTCAGGCACACTATTATAAGACGTGCACCCGCTTCGCACCACACTTCTTCTCGTCGCCGCGCAGATCGTCGGCACCACGCCCCCGGCGACGACGCATTCTCTGCCAACCACGATTCGTTGGTCGGTTGAAATTTCTGCCAGCCCTGCCGCGCCGCCGGTCATCGACGGCAATCAGATATTTATCGTTCTGCAGCCCGGTGTGATCTCCGCACGCAAAGTCAGCGATGGAACGCCGGCATGGGAAGTGTCCCTGCAATCCGAACAACCGGTCGCTGTCGAAGGCGGCCGCGTGTACGTCGCGACTTCCGATCAGATCGTCGCGCTGAACGCAGCCGACGGCGTGAAGGTGTGGAGTGCTCAGACGTCCACGGCGACAGTGCCGCTCGTCGCGCAAGGTGGTTGGGTGATTGCCACAACAGAAAATGGGGTGACCGCCTTTCGATCGGCTGATGGCAGTCGCGTGTGGACTCGCGATCTTGTCGGCGCGCGCGCGATGCCGACAGTTGAAGCCGACAACCTCTACGTCCCGCTCCAGAGCGGGCGACTCCTGGCGCTCGCTCTCGAGACAGGCGCGGATCGCTGGGCGAAAAATTTCGTCGGCCCGTTGAGCGAAGTGCTCGCGCTTCCAGGTGAGATTTTCTTTGGAACGGACGACAAATGGTTCTTCTGCCTGCGCGCCGCGGACGGTGAGCGTGTGTGGCAGCGCGTGCGGCTTGGTTCGGTGCTGCGCGGCCGAGCCATTGCCGACGACAACCACATCTACGTCGCGTCCATGGATAACACGCTTCGCGCCTATCGGCGAACCAACGGCGCGTTGCTGTGGCATCCGAGCGTGCCGTTTCGTCCGACGACAGGCCCCGTGCTCGTCGACTCGGCGGTCGTGGTCGCCGGCAATGCCTCCGAACTGCGCGCCTTCGACGCGTGGACCGGCCGTCCCGCAGGTGAAATCAAGCTCGAGGAATCGCTCGTCATGCCGCCCGCATTCGGGAAATCGGGCGACTCGACGCTCATGTCTGCTTTTACCGGTACGCTCAACGGCCAGTGGAAGCTCGTGCTGGCCGGTCCGCCTGTTTCCGCTCCTGCAGCTCCTCGCGAATAGCTTCTGCAAGACGACGAACGCCCTCGCGAATGTGCTCGTGGGACGGCGCGGAAAATGACAGTCGAATCTGACTTGCGCCGCCGTCGTTCACGAAGAACGCACTTCCCGCGACATAGACGACGCCATGCTTCACCGCCCGATCGAGCAGCCGATCCGCGTTCAGCTCGCGCGGCAGCGTCGCCCAGAGGAAGAAACCACCGCGCGGATCCGCCCATGTGAGCGCGGTATCAGGCTCTTTCCGGAACGCCGCGACCATCACATCCCGCTTCTCAGCGTAATGCTGCCGAAGCAGCGGCACTTGCCGCTCGAGGATTCCCCGTCGTCCGCATTCGTGAACGACGCGTTGATCGAACACGCCGGTGCAGAGATCGCCGGCCTGTTTGGCCATTTCGATCTTCACTGCGATCGGAGCTGGGGCATCCATCCACGCGACGCGGAAGCCAGGCGCGAGCGTTTTCGAGAAACTGCTGAGGTAAATGACCCGTCCCTCGCGATCGTCGGCCTTGATCGGTCGGACGTCAGCCTCACTCGCGGAGTCTTCGAAGTACAGCTCACGATACGGGTCGTCTTCCACGATCAGCACGTTCCGCGACGAGGCCCACTCGAGCAGTTGCTGCCGCTTGCGCAGGCTCATCAGCATGCCGGTGGGATTCTGAAAGTTCGGGACGACATACACGAATCGCACGCGGCGATTGCTTTTCAGCAGGCGCTGATGCGTTTCGTCGAGCGCCGCCAGGTCAATCCCGTCGTCCTCCTGTGGAACACCCTCCATGTGCGCGCGGACATTCCGAAACGCGGTGATCGCACCGGTGTACGCTGGCAGTTCCACGAGGGCGACGTCGCCGGGATCGAGGAGCACGCGCGCGACCAGATCGAGACCCTGCTGCGATCCGGTCGTGATGAGCAGCCGGCTCATCTCGGTCGGAGCCCCCCGCTTTGCCATGATCGCCGTGATCATTTCCAGCAACGGGCGGAATCCGCGCGTCGCGCCGTACTGGAGCGCGTTCGGATGGGAGCCCGATAAGAGTTCGTGCGCGATGTCCGAGAACTCGGACCACGGAAATGTTTCCGGAGCCGGATACCCGGGGGCAAACGAAATCAAGTCCCGGTTCTGCGCGAGGATTGTGCCCATGCGCCGGATCGCGGATTCCTGCATCCCCGACGCGGCCTGTGAAAGAAAGTCGTTGTAGTTGATCATGCGAGACGTGGCCCCGTGACATCGGTTGCCGGCTCGGGCACGTGAACCGTCACGAGGCTGTGCTGGTAATACCGGTATTGAGTCAGGTAGGCGCCAAGCGCGGTCAGTCCGAGATACTCGAAGACGACGCCCCGAAGCAGCCACGCGCCAAGTTGCAAGGGGACCATGGCGAGCCCAACGAATGGCACCACCGCGATCAGACCGAGACCCGCGGTCGCAAGGATCGACGCACCCGTCATGATGGCGACGAGCAGGAGCACGACCCCGAAAATCCCGGCGACTTCGCGAATGCTCGCACGAATGAACTGGACGACTTTGCGTGTTCCCTCGCGAACGCCGACGTTCTCCACCGCTATCGCCATCTGCGTCAGCAGATAAAAGAAGTTGACGAGCGTGATCCACATAACCAGCGCGCTGAGCGCCGGAATGGCAGCGACGGTCCAGCCAAGGAACACGCCGAAGTTATCCGAAAGCCCGTAGCCGCCAGCGAGAAACCCGAGACAGGCAGCCGCGGTCAGAAGGTAGACCAGCAGCAGACACAGTCCGAGCCTGACGTACCGTCGTCCTAAGTTTCGACAGCCCTCGAGAAACGGTTCGATGTTCGTGAGGTTTGCGCGACGAAGCGCCGCCAGGCGAAGCGGAGGTCGTTCGATTGGTCCGGCCTGTGACTCGGCGGCGGCAAGAATCGACACGGTCCCGGCTTTGACGATGAAGGTGAGCACCGAGGCTCCGAGAAGAACGACGAGGAAGGCGGCGGCAAACAACCCGAGTGCCACCGGATTCGCGCGAAGTGCCGCGATGACGTGCGGGATGGTTCCCTTCATGTCGTTGCCCATCACGTCTTCTACATTCGCCCCGAGCAGCAGCACCACCATGGCCACTCCGCCGACGACCGGCACCGCCAGCAGAAGCTGTTGCGTGCCTTCGGCAATGAACTGCACGGCAATGAGCGGCCAGTTAGCGGCGGCGATGAAGGCGCCCCGCTTGAGTGAAGCCTTCAGGGCGGGAGGGTGCGGCATCGAACTAATTGATTGTACCCTTTGCGGTATTCTGCTGCTTCAGTGTCCTCATCGCTAAAGCCGAGTCTCCGCGAGCGGCGGATTAGCGCGAAACGCCTGATCCTCGGTGGCTTGGCGATCGCGCTCATCGCGGCGATTTCCGGCGCGTTCATCGAGATTTGGCGCTTTGGCCTCACTCGAGGCGCCACCCAGGCACGAGTCGAGCAGCAGGTCCGGCGCGATTTCGAGCGCACGACGACCGCGCTTTCGCGGGTCGCGGTCGGCGTGGCGATGGATCCTGACGCCGCTCGCGCGCTGTCAGGCGGGCCCGACGCGGCCCGCGATTTGTTCAATCTTCTCGACCGCCGGTTGTCAGACGCTGCCGCCTCGCCCGACGCAATTGCGGTCACGATTTACGATCGCGGCGGCGTCGCCCTGGCGTGGGTAGGCCGCCCGTCCGACGTGGGTGTGTCGGCGCGGTTGACTGGTCCGTCCGCGTTCTACGTCGCGCCCACGCCGTTGGGACTCCGTCTCGTCCATGTCCTGCCCATCCTCGAGGCAGATCAGCGCCGCCTGGGCTCGGTGGTCGCGGAGCACGCCCTCTCGCGCGCGTCAGCGACGGCGACGATTACCGCCACGGGCTACGTCCTCGATACGCCGGTTGGACCCGCGTCGCTG
>Ga0075428_100001018_pt1 | contig 29730 bp, 23 predicted proteins | sample RhiMetdeltSRZDD2_FD_75291 | JGI IMG/M metagenome (GOLD analysis project Ga0075428, IMG submission 75291) | Populus rhizosphere microbial communities from Tennessee, USA - Rhizosphere MetaG P. deltoides SRZDD2 | ecosystem: Host-associated > Plants > Roots > Rhizosphere > Soil | place: USA... | reverse complement strand
CACTCAGCACTCGCCACTCACTTTTGCTCACTTGTCACGCCCCACTCCGGTTCCCCTTGGCTTTGGATCGCAGGCGAGCCAGGCTCGCAACGACGGCCACCAGTTCGGCGGGTTCCACTGGCTTGGAGACATGCGTGTCATACCCTGCAGCGAGCGCCTGCATGCGATCTTCCGCGCGAGCATGCGCCGTCAACGCCACTGCGGGTATGCGCCCCTGATCGCCTTCGAGTGAACGTAGTTTCCGCACGAGAACGTAGCCATCCTCTTCCGGCATCTCAATGTCGCTGATCAGAACGTCCGGTTTGAAGCGAGCTACTTCCGCGAGGGCCTCAGTTGAGCCCGAACCTGCTTCGACCTGAGCACCACAGTGGCTCAAGAGCGTCATAAGAAGTTCCCGCGAACTGGGTTCGTCGTCAACGACCAAGATTCTCAGTCCTTTGAGCGCATTCGATAGCTCCGTTGGAGCGGTTTCAGGCATGCGTACAAATGGGAATCGGATTACTCCGCCAGTCAATCGTTCGGCCCCCCACTCACTTAGCAAGGGCAGCTTCACGGTAAACTTCGCGCCCTGGCGCTCGCCCGCGCTCTCGACTTCAATCGTGCCACCATGAAGTTCAGTGAGATGACGCGCGATTGCCAAGCCCAGTCCCAGCCCTCCGAATTTGCGGGTCAAAGACCCATCCGCTTGTCGGAATCGCTCAAAAACGTAAGGCAAGAACTCTTCGGCAATTCCTTTTCCGTTGTCCTGCACCGAAATCGCTGCATTGGCCCCTTCGCGAGCGACACGAACCCGAATATGTCCGCCCTTAGCCGTGAATTTGACCGCGTTGGAAAGCAGGTTCCACAGAATCTGCTGGACCCGACTTGGATCGCCCAAGATAAGGCCTACACGCGAATCCAAATCCTTTTCGAGTATGATTTCCTTGGCCTCGACCGTAGTCCGTATCGCATCGAGAGACGATTCCACGGACGAACAGAGATCCACAGGTCTCGTCTCCAGCCTCCATTTTCCCGTGATGATGCGAGAGACATCGAGAAGATCCTCAACCAGCTTTGTTTGAATCTTGGCGTTGCGCTCAACACTCTCAATGGCGCGAGACGTCGTTTCTGCATCAAGCTGGCCACCCTGCAACAGACGGGCCCAGCCTAGAATGGCATTCAGGGGCGTTCTCAGTTCATGAGAAAGCGTTGCCAGAAACTCATCTTTGAGGCGGCTGGTTCGTTCGGCTTCGAGACGCGCTGTCTGAGCGCGGTTTAGCAGGTCCGACCGCTCCTCTTCAGTCTGCTTCCGGGCGGTAATATCCGACAGAATGTAGAGGGTGGAACTGAAAGCGCCCGACGCGTCCTGTAAAGGCGCTTCCCATACCTCGAGTTCCAAGGGAGCACCGTTCTTTCGCAGAGAAGAAACTTCAGTTTGCCGGATACTGGTGGCTCTCGCGGTCCTTGGTATTTCTCGAAAACTACTCTGAAACGTGGTCAGCCTTTCTGCGGGGATGATCGGCATTTGACGCCCTATGACCTCCGCCGACATCCAACCAAAGATGCGTTCCGCCGCAGGATTCCACAGTTGAACTTGAGCGTTGTCGTTCACGACCATGATGGCTAGAGGCGATGCGTCGACCAAAGCTTCCAGGTGTTGGCCCGTTTCATGGAGCAAGTCGTCACTTTTCTTCGCCGCACGGGCTTCAGCCAGACGCTTCTCGCTAAGCCAGCTAATCAGTCCGCCGACGAAGAGGAACAGTGTGAATTGGATGGCATCGACGCCGGCATCGATTTTCACCGAGAGATACGGAGGAACGAAGAAAAACTCTGCAATCAACGCTGATAAAAGAGTCGCGAAAAGGCCCGGACGAAATCCGCCATACCAAGCACTCAAACTGACTGGCAGAACGAAGATCAAGTAGGGAATATTACTCTGAAGCACTGGTTGCAACAGCCACCGCGCAAGCAAAGTGACGGCAATTGCCGCCAGGGCGATACCATATGGAACTAAGGCTCCAGCTGTGACTTTTCTTTGCATTGGCTTTTTTGTCCCGGTGGAGGCGATATTTTTTCAGTCGCCTGCCGGTGCAGAAAACCACTTCACTGGAAAAACGTCTGAAACGAATGGCGTCGTTTCTATCTTGCTATAGGAGTAGAACTCATCCTTTCCCTGCCCTGGGCGTCCCCAGACTCAGCCCCATCCTCTTCCAGTCGCCTGCCCAATCGCACGCGAACTTGGTGATTCCCTCCGTCGTCCGCCAAGGGAATCCACTTGGAAGTCAATGAGACTCCGTCTAATTCGAGAGACACCACACCATGACTAACATGCTCGGGGTTTTCCACGGCAATGTCATATCGCGTACTCCGGTAGCGATAACGCAAACTGTAATGCGTCCAATGCGAGGGAATTGCCGGATCAATCGCCAAACGCTCCGCTTGAAGCTTGAACCCGAGCACGTCTTCCAACCACACGCGATAGGTCCAACCACTCGAACCCGTATACCAGGTCCACCCGCAACGACCCACCTGCCCAGCAAGCCTGTAGATATCCGCGGCGATTACATAAGGTTCGCCTTTGTAGCATTCGACTTCTTCCATCGACCGGGTTCGCTCCACGGGATTGATCATTTCCAGCAGTTCTACGGCCCGTGTTCCTTGCTTCAGGCGAGCGAAAGCCTGCGCAAGCCACAAAGCAGCATGGGTATACTGTCCGCCATTTTCACGGACTCCTGGCGGGTAACCCATGATGTAACCAGGATGCTGAGCGGAATGATCGAAGGGTGGATCGAAGAGGAGAATCAGCTTGTCTGCATCGAGAACAAGCTGTCTTTCGGCGGCACGCATTGCCGAGGCTGCTCTTTCAGGACGCGCTGCCTCCGAGAGCACCGCCCAGGACTGGGGTAAGGAATCAATCCGTGCTTCCTTGTTGGCCCGCGAACCCAATGGAGTTCCGTCATCGAAATAGCCGCGCCGATACCACTCTCCGTCCCAGCCGTGTCGTTCAACCGCGTCAGTCAGTTCTTCGATCGCACCGCGGTAGGTTTCTGCTTGAGCGCTGCCGAGTTTCGATTCGCAGACTTCGAGAAGACTCTCGAGAGTGTGGATGAGAAACCATGCCAACCACACACTCTCCCCTTTTCCCTCACTTCCAACCCGGTTCATTCCATCGTTCCAATCTCCGGAACCGATGAGTGGGAGTCCGTGAGAACCTCTTCTGGACAGCCCTTTCTCAATCGCCCGACGGCAATGTTCAAGCAGAGGCTGCTCCTCGGGAGAAGGTTCCGCGGCAAAATAGGCTTCATGTTCGCCCGGTTCCAAACGGCGGCCCCGCAGGAAGGGAACTTCAACATCAAGAATGGATGCATCGCCGGTGACTCGCACATAGTGGGCGACAACGTAAGGCAGCCACAACAGGTCGTCGGAGCACAAGGTACGCACTCCCGCACCGGACGGGGGATGCCACCAATGCTGTACATCTCCCTCGACAAACTGCCGGGCTGCTGCGCAAAGGATATGGTTTCGTGCCGTTGAGGGGGACGCGTACAACAGGGCCAGGACATCCTGGAGCTGATCACGAAAGCCAAACGCTCCCCCGGACTGATAGAATGCTGTGCGTCCCCAAACGCGACAGCTCAGGGTTTGATAGAGAAGCCAGCGATTGAGCAAATAGTTCACGGACGCAACTGGAGTGGTGACCTCAATCTGCCCCAGTAGTTCGTCCCACCATCGGCGCGTTGCATCGAATGCCCCCTGCACCGCATCGCCAGCGCGAAAACGCAGGACCAGACTCCGCGCTTCCTCAACATCGCTGGCCTGGCCGAGTAGAAACACAATCTCGCGCTGCTCATCCGGCCCGAGCTCGACAGCCACCTGCAGCGCGGCACAAGGATCCAGCCCCGCGCCAACCCGGCCCGAAAGGGACCGCCTTTTCAGCGCACGCGGTCGATTCCAAGCACCATTTCTTCCCAGAAACTCGACGCGGTCTGCTGTATAGGAACTGGCCGCCGGAACCAAACTCGCAAAAGCGACGGTGGTGTTGTAGTCGGCCCGGCGGGCATTGCGAGCCAACAGCGACTGGCTTTGCGGATCCCACTGCGTGACGACATGCAGTTGATTCTCTTCGCGGTCTGTCCCCAGCGTCCATTCTGCAAAGGCCGTCACACTCAGACGACGCCGGCGGGTTGAGCGGTTCCGTAGGCGAAGCCGCCCAATGCGCACGGGCAAATCTGGATGAACCGGGACAAACACCAGCAGCTCCTGCTCAATGGCGTGGCTGTTGTGTTCGAACACCGTGTAGCCTTGTCCATGCCGGGCCCTGTAGGCGTCGAGCTCACGAATAGGCAGCGGAGTTGGCGTCCAGCAAACACCGCTCTCCTCATCTCTCAAGTAAAGCGCTTCTCCGACAGCATTGCTGTTAGGATCGTTGAGCCACGGAGTCAACCGGTTCATCTGGCTGTTGCCGCACCAAGCGGTGCCAAAGCCCGATTCAGTCATCAGAGCACCGAAATGTGAATTTGCGAAAACATTGCACCACGGTGCAGGCGTATGCTGTTCCGGTGCCAGATAGACCGCGTACTCCCGACCGTCGGGTGTAAACCCTCCCAAGCCGTTGAAGTAAGGAAGCTCGAGGAAAGGCAATGGGCTGGAAGGTTCTTCTCGAGTCTTTCGCACTTCCAGTTCGGCAGGGAGCTCGGCTCGTCTGGGAGGGCGGCTCAATTGTTGGGCCAGCGATCCTCGCGCCGCCACCAAGACGGCTCGGGCCGAAGTCAGCAACAGGGTGACATCTTCAGGAGCAAGTTGGTCGGCAGAGCGAAGGAAGACGCCGCCTGGCCGATCGAGGCCGGTTCCCAGCGAATGCACTTGGACAAGCTTTGCCAGTTTGCCTTGCAAAGGTTGCGCATAGCTGCCCGCTTCTTCGTTCAGAATGACAAGGTCAACCTTCAACCCACGCGCGCGCCAGTAGGTATGCGCCAACAGCACTTCGCGAACCACGCCCAGATCGTTTGCATCAACCACGCTCACAACCAGCAGCGGCAGGTCTCCAGAGATGCCGTAGGCCCACAAGAATGACTGCCCTCGCTGGTTACGGCGCAACCGTTCCGGAGGTGGTCGCAAGCGGTCATTCGGATACAGCATGCAAGTCGCCAATTCCTGGAAGCGATGCGCATCCTCTGCGCGAATTCCCATGTGCCGGAACTCCAGCTCAGCGTGGGTCCAGGAAAGTTCGAGAGCACGCGACGTGGCGGCAGGTTCACCATACTTTTCGATGAGCTCCGAAAGACGTTCCCGAGATTCAGCGGCGATGGTTATGAATGCCAGGATTGCGCGTTGGCCCGGCTCCACCGAAAGACGGCAGCGGAGACTGAAGATTGGATCAAGGACGGCACCTTTGGAACCCGAAAGTGGCCGCTTCAAGGCCATAGGCTTCTCGGGACCATTGCCACGACCCATGAACCGTGCGCGATCGGTTTCAAATTCAAGGCCTTTGAGATTCGTGTTTTCTGCGGCGACCACATGACCCGCCCAGACCGTGGCGTCTTCAGGGGAACGGGAACGTCGCCAAGCCAGGAGTGCCTGCCTCTCGGGAACCGCTTCTGTCTGAACAAACAGCTTGCTGAACGCCGGATGGGCACGATCGCTGTCGTGAGGCGCCAGAGCCAGCTCCACGTAACTGGTGATTTCCAGATGTCGAGTTTGATTGGCAGAGTTGACAAACGTCAGCCGTCGAATCTCGGCATCATCCTCCGGCGATACGAACACTTCCATCAGGGTTTCAATCTGGGAGTCGCGGCGCCGGAATTCCACCCGGTCTGAGTTGAACGTGGCCGAATAGCGTCGTTCCGGTCGATCGATGGGATGGTAGCCCACCGACCACGCCTGGCCGCTGGAGAGATCCCGAACGTAGACAAACGTTCCGCAAGCATCGCGAGTCGCGTCTGCTTTCCAGCGTGTAATATCGAAGTCCCGCCAACGACTGTAGCCTCCGCCGGCATTCGTAATCATGGAGGAATAGTTGCCGTTGCTGAGAAGGTGCGCCCTGGGAAGCAGCGTATCCTCTGTATTGACACGAACGATGGGCAGATCGCTCGAGCTCACTTCAATCCTGCGGGAAGCCGGGCGATCAGGATTGGGGCTCACAAACGTCTCGGACGCCATCGGAGGAATGCGCTCAAACAGAAGCGGCTCGGCAGCACGGACACGGGGATCCGCGTGAAATCGCTTCTGCATCACCTTACTGTGGAGCGCGTTCACCAGAGCCATCAGGCTCATTCCCTGATGATGAGCCATGTATGCGTAGACAATCACCCCGCGCTCGCTGGGACTGCGCTGCCGGGCGTAGTCTATGGCTTCGTAGAATCCCTTATTCCCGCGCATGCCGTATCGCTCAAGCCGCCGCAAGTTTCGAACAACCTCCTTGGGCGCAACGGGAAGTGCCAACAGCGTTGCATAGGGGGCAACAACGACGTCATCTTCAATCTCATGCTTCAATCCCAGCCCGGGTACGCCGAATGCCCGATACTGATACGTTTGATGGGAGTCCAATGCGCTGAATGCCGATTCAGAAATTCCCCAGGGGACGCCACGTTGGTCACCATACTCAATCTGGCGCGCCACGGCGGCCTCGCATGCTTGGTCGAGCAGGGAATTTTCATAGCTGCGGTTAAATAGCACCGGCATCATGTATTCGAACATGGAGCCGCTCCAGGACAGCAACGTCTTTTGCCCCGACAGCGATGCATAGGGCCTTCCCAGCGCGAGCCAATGTTTCACAGGAACTTCGCCGCGCGCGATCGCAACCAAGCTGGTGAGGCGGGCTTCGCTTGCCAGCAGGTCGTAGTACGACGAATCGAACGAGCCGGCACTCACGTTGTATCCGATCGTGAAGAGGCGCCGGCTGGCGTCGTACAAATAGTAGAGGTTCATGGCCTCTCCCAACCGGCTCAAGCGCGTTCGCAAGGCGCCAATGCTCTCCAACATCACCTTGGCTTTTTCCCGCGCTTTGACAAGTTCCCTCTTTGTCTTGCGAATCAACGGTTGAAGGCTCTCCGGGAAACGTTCTGGAAAGGCGACGGCTTCGAACAGGGCACTCATCGGGCCTGAATTCGATTCGGCAAGCTCGCGCAGTGAAGGAGCACAAGTAGGTCGGAGCGACTCACCTTCGGACGTAGGTTTCCGGTGCAACGCCTCAGACAACAAACCTGCACCGCTCAGCCAGGGTAGAAACTCATCCAAGGTCACCTGCCACGCATAGATGCCTCTTTCGAGGCGGAGGCACCAGTACATCAGCTCCGCCTGGGGCTGCACCCCATCGCGCACCGCTTGGATAAGCTGCTGGGCCTGCCCAAGGGCGGCGGCCAGCCGCCGCGCCAGTTCCGCGATCGGCACTTCAGGTGTGGCAAAGAGCGCCGCCAGACTGCTTGTCGCACTGCGCACCGCGACTGGCATGGACCGGTCGCGCAGGACCATTGAACTGATAATTTGAACCGTATCGCCGAGGCCCTGCAGAGTCTCGGAGCCAAGAATGGGTCTCTGCTCCAAATCGAGACAGCCTTGTTCCAGCAGCCACAGACTTGCGAGCAGGTTCCCACTGTCCACTGCGGAAATATACTGGGGGCGCAAGGGAGCCAGTGTTTGGATGTCATACCAGTTGAATAGGTGCCCCTCGTGCCGTTCCAGGCGTTCGAGCGTGTCTAGTGTGGCCAGACTGCGCTCCACCACCTGCTCCGTCGTCAGATAGCCCAAATCACGGGCTCCCAGGGCAGAGATTAGCCACAAGCCGATGTTGGTTGGCGATGTTCGCTGTGCCAGTTCGATTCTCAAAGCTTCCTGAGAATTATCCGGTGGCAGCCAGTGCGATTCCGGCCCGACAAAGTCGTCAAAGAAACGCCAGGTCTCACGGGCAACGCAGCCCAAGTAGGCACGGTCTTCCCTTCCCAGCTGCGGAATCAAACGGAGTCTCTTGTGTCCATTCATCAAGTGAGCACTGAGGGGGGAGAGCAACCACACCAGGAGAAATGGGAACGCATGCCGCCAGGGGGAAGGATCACGGTGATCCAGCACAAGCGTGAGTAGTGCAGTGGCCAGCGAGACGACCATCGTGTGAAACACAATGGGGCTCACCTGGCGGGTGGCCCGCCAATGGGCAACCTGCGCCGACTCCCATTCCAGCAGGTGCCGACGGCTGATGAGCCTGCGAACCCAGACGCATCCAATGGCGTGCAACGAGACATAGGCCAGGTGTGGAAGCAGCGAAGCATTCACCAATGCTCTCAATAAGTCAGTGGCCTGGTCGCGCCATTGCGGAGCACCCCGTTTCAATACCTGAATGAACCGTGACGGCAGAGGTAGCAAACTGGGCAACAGCAGGCTGGCACCGACCAATAAACTCCACACCGCGATGCTCGGCGCCTTGAACCAACTCACGACGAGAACGGCCAGGGAAGCCGCCGGCACCAGACTGCGCCGCAGGTTGTCAAAAATCTTCCAGCGGCCAATCAACGCCAGCGGGTTCGCAGTCAGCTGCCCATCTTTTTGTGGCACCTTCGGGAAGATCCAATTGACGATCTGCCAATCGCCCCTGAACCAGCGGTGTTGCCGGGAACTGAATGCCTGATAGTTAACCGGGAACTGCTCATACAATTCAATGTCACTCGCGAGCGCGACCCTCACGTGACATCCCTCGATCAAATCGTGGCTCAACAGCGTGGCATCGGGAAAGCGATTGGACAAAACGCCATGGAACGCCTGCAAGTCGTAAATGGCCTTGCCATGGAAGATGCTTTCACCAAAGAGGTCTTGATAGACATCGGAGACAGCTTTTGTATAGAAGTCCGTTCCCTTCGCATCGGCAAAGAGCGACGTAAAATACGTCGCCATGGCGCCAGCCAGGGTCGTGCTGACTCGCGGCTGAATGATGGTGTACCCACTGACCACAGTCCGGCGGTCAGCACTGAGACGGGGACGGTTAAGCGGGTGAGCCAGAGTTTCGACAAGGCGTCTGGCGGTATCATGAGGAAGCTGCGTATCGGAATCGAGAGTGATGACAAAACGGATGCGGCGCAGATCGTCGGCCCTTCCGACCAAAAGCATGTCATCCAGACCATCGGGAACACCGCCGGAAAGGTCCGGAACACCGGTGCTGGCGCTGCTACTCAGTCGACTGAGGAAGCCATTCAGCTCTTCAATCTTGCCTCGCTTACGCTCCCAGCCCATCCATCGCTGTTCAGTCTCCGACCACACCCGTTGGCGGTGAAAGAGAAAGAAGCGATCCGCACCATACCGCTCATTCAATCGCTCGATACCCCGGGCCGCTACTTCGAGGAGCCCAGCATCTTCAGGCGTCCGCTGTTCCATGGCGTCGGCGAAATCCGAAAGCAGCGAGAAGTAAAGATTCGGGTCTGCGTTCGCCAAATACCGCACTTCGAGCTTTCCCAATTCCTGCTGAACGGAGTCTCGCGTCAGCAACATCATCGGAACGACAATCAGCGTCTGATATGCGTCGGGAATGCCCTCTTTGAACGATAGCTTGGGCAGGAGACGCGGGGAGAGGATCAGACTGACGAAGTAGTTGACGAGTTGAAGAGCGATTTCGCTGGCAGGAAAGAAGGCGAGGATTTCTAAAACGATCAACGACGCAAGCGAGACCCCATGCCGCGACCAGACTCCTGCCAAACAGACAATGACGGCCGTAATCGTCCCAACGCTTCCCAGATAGAAGAGCGTTGGATGGCTCCGGACCCATCGTGCGGCTCTCTTCCCGAGAGGAAGGTGGCAACCCACTCGCGATTCCAAGGCGAGGCGTCCGGCGCCGAGCAGATAGTAGCCGGTGTGATGCCGCTCTTCCTCCCCTCTACCTTCCTCCGCCAGAATGACTGCGTCTCTCGCGACCTCCAACTCCGGCTGCTTCGAATACCGCGCCACTTCCTCAATGACCTGCCGGCAGCTGTCGCGGGTCGCAAAATCCGACAAGGAATGAACGCCTGCCGGGTCGTCTTGCAGCCGTTGTTCCACATGATTCGTCAGCTCAAAAATTTCCCGCCAGTCAATCTGTGCCAGGAGGCGAAGGCTGCCAATTGCGTTGGATATCGAGATCTGATCGGCAGCCTGGCGAGCCTGTTCCTGGCGTATGACCTCATGCAAAGGAACACCTGACTTTTCCTCCAGCCATTTCTGCACTGCGGCGGACGTTTCCTCTTCGTCCAGCAACTGTCCAGCGAGTCGCACTGCAAAGTGAGGAGGCACATCCGGTTGAAAATCTGCCAACTCGGCCAGGATGTGCTGGAGCTGGCTGCCATTGCTGCGAGCGGCGCTCAACAATCGGTTTGCCCAGAGATCAGCTTTTTCACGCTCATTCTGACGACGGCTGACTGCAAGTCCCTGGCGTGCCAATTCCTCCACCAGTGCATAACGAAGCAACAGAGGAAAGACCCAGAGTTCCGCGATCGTCAGGGGCGCTCGCTGCTGATAGGTTTGAAGGAACTCAATGAGAAGGTCTCGGGTGAATCTCGCGTCGGTTCCCTGAATCAGCTCCACTGCCAAATGATAGATTCGTAGCGTTCCCGGACCTACTTCACGGCGGCAACGCTGGAGCCGATACTGCGAAAGACGCCATGCAGGACCGGTAGAGGCCGAAGTTTTGGCTGTGAGTACCGGAAGTACCTTGTGATACTGCCGTGGCAGGTTGCGGTGGATATCCGCAATGTGTCCTTGGATAATGTAGCTATTGTCCAACAACCATTCTGCAGCCGGTGTAATCGGCTGCAATAAACGTGCCGACTCGTCCAAGCTTTCACGGACCTGCTCCAAAATCTCGCCGTTGGCTTTCAGGCGGCGGAGCAAACCTTGTGCCTTGCCAGAAGGGGGCCCAACTTGGTGGGTCTCCGTCAAATGTTGTGCCAACTCGCGAAGCTGCTGTCCCGTCAGTGGGGAAGTTCGCTGCGGCGCGTTGACGGGCTGGTCTGGTGTTGGCCGGTCGACGAAAACGGCCGGGGTTCCTTCGCCGCTGCGCAAGACGTCAAGCACTTGCCTGGTATCGCGCCGGCCAGCCACTTGAACTATCAAGAGTGATTCGCCATCGAGGACCCAAGGAACGTATTGGGCAATCAGGGCCCCCGGAATTCCCAGTCCCATACGCCGGGCTGACCAGCTCCCTGCGAGAAACCCGGCCGCACCGAGCAACAACAGCGCCGTGGTGTTCAGTTGCAGCAACAGCCCCAGGCCCAAGACCACACTGAGAGCCGCAAAGGCCCCCAGGAATTTTGCCGCTTGTCCCTCGGTAACACTGACGACCCCCTCGTCCGACCTGCGAACTACTGCTGAACGAAGATAGCGTCGCGCTTTGAGGTACTGAAAAGCTGCCCCCGAGGTGTCATCGTTCTTGGAATAGAAGGCTAGTATTAGAGTCATCGTCTATGATGAAGAATCTTCACTCGGAACGCGGTCCAAAAGCGCACACTTTCGCGAGCTTGTGAGTTTTTTGGTTCAAGTCTGGGATGGTCTACCAGAGGCTGATCAGGACACTGATCACCTCATGTGAATATTCGAATCGATCAGTCTGTGTGCTGGTGATGCTCAGGCAACAGCCTGAATGGGACGGCGGCAAAGAAAGTGTCCGTCGAAAAGGTTTCGAAGAATCGAAGGATCGCGATTTCGCGCTGCGGATACTTTGAGTGCCGCCTACCCATCGCGCTCCTCATTGGTTGGCAGACGTGTGATGTCGAACAAACCAGCCGAGGCAAAAGCCGGCTCCGAGGCCGACGAGCAAGGTAGTGATGGGTACTCTCGTCGCCCTCCCTCTCAGCTCAGTCCAGCCGTCGTCCACCAGATGATGTACAGAATCCTTCAGGGCTTGCCCCTTCTCCCTGGTGTAGCCGATGGCAGCATCCAGCTTTTCTCCAGCGACGTTGGCAGCACTTCCGATCTGTGAGGCCATCCGGGTGCCAAACTTCTCGGAACTTGTGGCTTCTTGAGGCATGATCGTTCTCCTTTCCATGCGAACTACTCTCCACAACTCAGTCACGTTGTGCAGTTTCTTTTTGCAATGGCGGGGCCAAAGTGGGGGTTAACTGCGAGGCTTCGGCCAGTTGCAGGTGAACGCGGTCAGCTCAGCCTCGGCGGAGGCCGTTCCAATCTAAAAAATTACTGAAACCGGTATTATTTACTGCGTTTCCATGAGTGACTGCACCGCAGAATTGTGTGTGCGCGGATATTTCGCTTTGTCCACCTGCGTCGTTTGCCTCAAGCCGCCCTGGAACTCGTCGCCGCTCCCGCTGTCTGCTTGAAGTTCCTTTCTAGAACCAGGTCGGCCGTGTCTACAACAAACGAGCGATCCTTGAAACGCACCAGGGAACATTGGTTCAGCTGATAAAGGAGATCAACCTCTAAACCGAAGTATTTAGCTTTGATCGTTAAAATTAGGTTCATCGCTTGACACCTTCCCCACCCTCACACGTCCTCAAACGGCTCCCTCCTTTGCATCCTCACGGCCAAACATGACTACAAGAATGAAGCGTGCCCACAGTGGCCTTCTTAGGATTGAGAATGCTAAAGGGACTGAACAATGATCCAAAGATGCAGACGACTTAATCCGCGAGTGGAAGGAAGCCTGTTGCGGTAGAAAAATTACCCAGTCCGGGACTTCCTACCTGACCACCGCCGGCTTTTGCTGAGTATCTCTCTAGACCAGTCCTTACAGATTTCATTTGGCAGGGCAGTTGCACTTTCGACATGTGTCACCTGCCTTCCCAACAGCGTTATGGGGCGGCTCGATCATCAGTGAAACATCTCAAGGAAAGGAGGCCGCAAAATGCTCTGGACCATCTTTGTCATTCTCATGGTGCTCTGGCTGCTCGGAGTGGTGAGCTCCTACACGATGGGAGGATTCATTCATCTACTTCTCGTTATCGCCCTAGCTGTCGTCTTAATTCGGGTGATATCAGGACGCACGCCTGTCTAAGGCGACGAAAGGAGAAGGGCGGGCATGAAAGCCACCACATTAGTTGGCATTCTGCTGATCATTCTTGGAATCGTCGGGTTGGCTTACCCGCGGATCACGTATACCACGCGGGAAAAGATCGTCGACCTTGGCCCAATCGAGGCTACCAAGGAGACGAAGAAGGCGGTTCCTCTTCCTCCGGTTCTCGGAGGGCTCTCGCTGGCTGGAGGCGTGATACTGCTTGTCGCCGCTGGCAAGAGCCGGTAAGTAAGAATCACTCAGTATTCAAAAGGAGCGGATATGAACTGGGATCGTATTGAGGGAAACTGGAAGCAGTTCAAAGGACAACTCAAAGAAAAATGGGGTCGGTTTACCGACGACGAGCTCGATGTGGTCGCTGGCAAGCGGGATCAATTCCTAGGGAAGCTTCAGGAGAAATACGGCATCACGAAAGACGAGGCTCAGCGTCAATTGCTGGAATTCGAAAAGAACTGCAAAGACGTTTCACAACCGGCAACAAGGTAAGTGAAAGATCATCGCAATTCAAAGGGCGCACTTCGGTGCGCCCTTTGCCGTTTTTGGGGCGTGAGCGCGAGGTTCTTGGACAGTTTCAAGGCTTGCGCACAGGAGCGCTAGTATGTGACTTGCGCTCGGAGTGCCTGGCGGGAACCGAATAGTTTAATCAATGCACATCCGGCGACGAAGCCGCCGATATGCGCCGCATAAGCCACGCCTCCAGCTTGAGAATCGGCGCCCAGGATGCCGAGTCCATTGACCAATTGAAACAGGAACCACAAACCGAGCGCCATGAAAGCAGGGACTTCTGTCACAGTCCGCATCATCAACACGCGGACTCGACGATGCGGAAAGAGAATGAGATAGGCGCCGAGGACTCCTGAAATCGCACCCGATGCTCCCAAGCTTGGAATGAGCATATTGCCATTCAGAAGCGTTGTAGCCGCTACATGAGACAAGCCGGCAATCAACCCGCAGACGACGTAGAAAATGAGATACCGCCTTCGACCCAAGGCATTCTCCAAATTGTCGCCAAAAATCCAAAGGAAGAGCATGTTCCCGAAAAGGTGCGCGATGCCACCATGCATAAACATGGATGTGACCAACGTGAAATAAACCGAACCTGGCGTCGGCTGCAACCCAGGTAAGGTGAATCGCTCGCCGCTCAGAGGATCCACAACATTGCGTCGCGGCGTCACCACATCCCTGCCGCTTACGATCTCCTGCGGCACGGTTGAGAATGAATAGGTGAAAGTATCGTTGGTTCCAAGTCCTTGCAGGAAAACAAACACCAAGACATTCACTGCAATGAGAAGGTAATTGACAACGGGCAAAATCGTAAGATCACGATTGTCATCACCGATGGGAAATAACATGGTGGGCCTCGAATGATCCAGGTCGTTAAGAGTAAGTTAGCAGTCTGCTCTCGAGGGTCAATGCGCTCCACTTCTCATCTGGCTGTCCCCTTCTAGATTCTGTCCGGTTTGGCTGTGCGGAATCTCATCGGAGTCTTGCAGATGATGCCCCGGGCAGAGATCGTGTGGGACATTTGACTGAGTAAAGTACTCTGACACGACGTCACACTCGGGGGTCGCCAAGAGCCCAGTTTCGGCACAGATCAATTGTTCGACGATTCCGGCTGGCCGGGGAAATTGCTTTGGCGAAGGAGGCAGCTTCTTCATATACGCTGTCCAGAGAGGAACGGCCAGACGAGCACCATAGGCTCGACGCGCAATTTCTCGAGGTTGGTCATAACCGACCCACACACCGGTAACCACCTCTGGAGTGAATCCAATGAACCAGGCATCGCGATAGTCATTCGTTGTTCCTGTTTTTCCTGCCGCAGGCATCTGGAACCCCCCGGCCCGTACACCCGATCCAGTACCTCGGTTAACGACGTCCATCAACATACTGGTCATAAGAAATGCGACTTCCGGGCTCAGAACCTGGTGGGCTTCAGGCTTGGCCTCATAGAGCACTGCGCCGTGCTTGTCCTCAATGCGACGCAGCAAGAGCGGGTGAACCAATCTCCCCTCGTTTGGGAAGACAGAGTAAGCTCTGACCATTTCAAACAGCGTGGCTTCTCCAGAGCCTAGCGGCAATGAAATCACCGCCGGAAGTGGACCCTGAAGGCCCATGGCCCGCGCTAAAGTCACAATTCGATCAACCCCAACGACCTGTCCCGTCTGGACAGCCACGGAGTTGATGGATTTACGTAGCGCGGTGCGCAGGGTTACAGCACCTGAGAACGTTTGGTCAGAATTGGTGGGGCGATAGATTCCCTCAAGAGTCTGAAACTCGATAGGTTCATCCTCGATGACGGTGGCTGGGGTCATGCCCGCACTCAGAGCCGCTGCGTAGACGATGGCTTTGAAAGCGGACCCGGGCTGGCGCTTTCCATAAAGGGCACGGTTGAATTTGCTTTCAACGAAACTGCGTCCCCCAACGAGTGCCATGATCTCACCGGTCTGAACGCTCATCGAAAGCAAGGCCCCTTGAAGGTCGTTGGTCTTGTTATGGTCGGCCACAGTCGGTGCCGCCGCGGTTCCCCGTTTCAGAAGGTTGAATTCCTTTTCGATCCGACTCAGTTGGTTCCCCACTGCCTCTTCCGCCGTCAGCTGCATTTTTGCATCGATGGTGGTGTAAACACGAAGGCCACCGGCAAAGGTCTTCTGGTATCCAAGTGTATCAAGCACCTCGGCCCGGATCGCGTCTGCAGCGTAGGCGAGCCGGTTCGTTTGTTCGGGTCTCGGTTGAATAACAACCGGTTCGCGCCGGGCCGCCTCAACTTCGCTGGTCTTGGCCAAGCCATGGCGCAGCATCGCGTCCAACACCACCTCTCGGCGCTTCAGACACCGGTCTAATTTCGCGTGTGGAGAATAGATCGAGGGCGCTGCCGTGATACCCGCCAGGAGAGCTGCATCTCCCAAACTCAATTCGCTTGCAGACTTCCCAAAGTAGCCTTGGGAAGCCTCTTCGGCTCCATAGAAGCCCGATCCCCAGTAAATGCGATTTACATAAAATTCAAGGATTTGAGCTTTGGTATAACGTTTCTCGATTTTCCTAGCCAACCAAAGTTCCCGTAATTTTCGCCAGTAGGACTGGCGCGCGTTCAAGAGGGTGTTCTTGGCGAGTTGTTGCGTCAGCGTGCTTCCGCCTTGCTCGATTTTTCCGGCCCGCAGGTTGGCCCACGCTGCGCGGGTAATCCCAGCCAAGTCGTAGCCGTGATGATTGTAGAAATCGTGATCCTCCATCGCGAGGATGGCATCCAACAGATGTTTGGAAATCCTCGATAAAGGGACAACCGTTCGTTTCTGTTTCCAGAATTGACAAAGTTCTTTCCCGTTGCGGTCGTAGGCATGGGAACTTTCTTCCATGTCCGGTATTAAATTCACGTCGAGCCGCCGAACCTGCCAATCTGCAATCCCCAACATAATAATCAGAATGCTGGCGATGCCTGCGAGACCCGCCGTGACTCGCGCAATAACCTGTTTGTCCCTCACGCAAGCCCATAGCTCGATACCTTGCTTCCGCATGAACTCCCGCCATTTCGTATACATGCTTGGTGTTTTTGTCATCTCGACAGCGACGACAGCAAGAGTGTGGCCAGCCTCAGCATCAATCATCCAAGCCCTTGCAATTTTCAGAAGATTTGGGCGATTTGAATTCGATTTCGGTCACAACACGGGAGTTAGCTGCCGCGGGGTCCGCCACCTAGAAATAATTACTCGCTCGCGAAAAAGTTCATTTGAATCTACCAGCACATTCCAGGGTCGTTTCCCGAAAAACCAATACAAACATCATCTGCACGGGTTTGGCGAAGTGTTTGCAAAGAAGAAAGAGTCCGAAGCAAACGTGTTGAAACTCAGGGAAGTCGCCCCACCCGATTTGAGGGGTGGCAAAGAGGAGACCGGAAATGAACGCAACAGCAGAGGTAGTTTCAATCAGTGAGAGGCTAAGTCAACGAGAAGCTTCCGACCCGATCGAACAAGCCTTGAATTCACTGTCGTTCGGCAAAAGGGTTCTCAGTCTGCGCAAGAATCAGGTTGTATTCTCGCAGGGAGAGCCGGCCGATGCGCTCTATTACATCCAGCGCGGTAAGGTGAAGCTGGTGGTCGTATCCTTTGCCGGCAAGGAAGCGACTCTCTCCGTAATGGGCAAGGGAGAGTTTTTTGGGTTGGGAAGTCTGCAGCAACGCTCGCTGCGCCTGGCAACGGCCACGACGCTCGAGCCCTCGGTCATCGTTCGAATTGAACGGGACATCATGCAGCGCGAACTACGCAGCCACCCACGACTCAGTGAAGTCTTGATGACACAGTTGCTTTCGCGCACACTGACGCTTCAAAAAGATCTGTGCACGCATATTTTCGATCCCAGTGAAAAGCGTCTGGCACGAGTGCTTCTAAAACTGAGCCGCCTTGGCGATGAAAGTCAGCAGCAAGTGGCGATGCCGAAGATATCTCACGACACTCTGGCCACGATGGTCGGGACCACCCGCTCTCGTATCACCTATTTCATGAATAAGTTTAAGAAATTGGGATTCATAGACTACGGGAAAGAGATGATGATTCATCCCTCCCGGCTCTCAGCCGCTATCCAGCAAGATTGACGAGTTCCTTCCTCGCTTTGCATCACGTGTCACGTGGCAGGTTCAGGCAGCGCGCTAAGACGCACGCTGCCTGAATTTAGAATGTCCCAGCAAGACACAAGAATCTTCAGACAAAACAAGAAAAGTCGAACTGTTTGGCTTTAGGAAGACCTGTTTCGCTGGACGCCCTCCAATTGTCTGGATCTCAGGCAAGAACGTTGATTCATGGTGGGGCATGGTCTTCTTCTGTTAGCCATATCCCCACCGTCCTTGATGACGTTCGCAAAGCCAGTCATCGCGGGCTATCGAAGGGAGCTTACCGCTCCGCCTGGCACGCCTATCGGTTCGCCAGAAACGACTAACTCGACGCGCCGGTTTTGTTGCTTCCCTGCCGCGCTATCATTCGACACAACGGGTTGCGTTTCGCCAAAGCCCCTGGCTGTGACGGTATCGCTTCTGATACCTTGCTGAACCAAATAGTCTCGCACGGCCCCAGCCCGATTTTCAGAAAGGCGCTGGTTGTACTCTTCACTGCCTACACTGTCAGTGTGGCCTTCCACTTCAAGTTTCAGCCCTGGATGTGAGACAACAATACCAGCGATCTTCGAGAGTTTTTCTCGAGCCCCGGGTCGGAGCGTGTATCGGCCCGTGTCGAACAGTACATCTGAGAGGCTAACGATCAAACCACGCGCACTCTCGCGCGTCTCGAGGATCATGTTCAATTGCTGAGTCAGCTTGGATCGAAGCTCCGCTTTTTCCGCCTCGGCTTGTTGTTGCTGTCGCTGCCGAAGTTGTTCGGTCTCCTGCGCAGCGCGACGAGCGCGATCAGCTTCCAGCCTGGCTGCGTTCTGCTGGGCGAGGGCGGCAGCTCGGGCGGTTTCCGCATCCCGTTTCGCTCGCTCGGCTTCAGCTCTGAGTCTCGACTCTTCCTCCGCTCTCAAATGCGCCTGCCGTTCGCGCTCGGCGGCCGCCTCACGCTCCTGTGCTTGACGCATTTCCTCCAGGCGTTTACGGGCGATTATACGGGCATCCTCGGCGGTTTGTGTGGCTTCCCGAGCCATTTGGACGCCACTCTTTTTTTCTCTGCCTTGATAAGATTCTGCTTCCTGCAACAGTCCTTGCGCTTTGCGAAATGTATCGCCGGCATGCTGGTCCGCCCCTGCCCAGCGAGCGATCTGGATCGCATTGCGGGCTTCGAGGAATGGCAAGGTGGTTTTCGGATCAAAACGGATTGCTGCGACTTTCGAAGGGTCAACGTTCAGGGTGTACTCCCCACGTTGCAGCAGTTCGTATTTAGCCTCGATTTCTTCAATCTTGCCTTTCGTATCAGGCCTGACGATATTTTCCATGACGACCACGTCGCTGGGTTGGGTGACGGCAAAGTAGGGCTCCGCGGTGACGATCATCCCGAAAGCTTGCATCTCAGTCGTCACGTTCAATTTGCCGTCGGCGGTCCGGTCTAGCAGTATTTCTCCCAGGTTTGACGCCCGCCCTTCAGGCGAGACGGCCCAAAGAACGTAGGTCAGGAACTCGGGGCCAAACTTGTTCGCAGGCTCCAGGTCGTCAAACTCCACTTCAATTTCTGTGTATCCTTTTTTGGTCTCAACTTTGGCCTCGCCGTGCGCCTTCGGTTGAAGAGCTGTGCCTGCGAAATCAACTTTCGTGGCACCTGCGCGATGCCGGTAGTTGACCGCCTTCGTGCTGCGGGCAACCACATTCACCCTCAGAATGGGTACGGTGCCCGTTTGCTCAATCTGCACCGCAGCCCAGCTCGAGTCGCAGAACGGTCGAAGGACGAGCAGGCTTAGCAATACTCCTCCCCAGCGTCCCACGTTGCTGTGACCTCCACGTGGCGTATTCATAAAAACTCCTTTCAGCGCCTTTTGGTACGGGCCACTCCAATGACGACAAAAGGGGCCAGGCAGACAAGATTGCAGCGCCGATTCTTGTCCGCTGGCCCTCGGGAGGAATCTCACGCGTAATGGAGGATTCCCTCGTCAGAGCATCGCCCGCTCTGCCAGGTGTAGCTGTTCAAAACTGCTCGTTAGTGTTTCTCCTTCTTCTTGTCGTCGTCTCCGTCCACAGCGTCTTTCACGCCCTTACCGACCTTCTTGGCAGCCTTCGCTGTCCCTTTTCCGACTTCCTTCCCAAACTTTCCAGCGCCCTTGCCAAGGTCCTTGCCTGCTTCGGTCACTTCACCTTCCTTCACATCCTTACCCATTTCCTTGGCGCCTTTTCCCAAGTCTTTGCCGCCCTGACCGTAGTGCTCTTTGATTTCAGCGCCGGCGTCCTCGAAGTGTTCTCCGGGGCTCGGATCGCCCTTCGCTGCAACTCCGAGATGGACGGCCGTCTCGTGGGTCAGCCGTCCGTCGCCTGCCAAACCTTTCTCCGTCTGGTAGCGCCGTAAGCCGGCCCGCGTCTGCCCGCCCAGCACGCCGTCAACCTCACCATCGTAATAGCCCTTCTGCTTGAGCTCTATTTGCACCTTCTTGACGGTGTTTGACGACACCTGATGGTCTGCAAAGGATGACCCTAAACAGCCCAACCAACAGGTCAAGCCTAACGTGGCGATTCTGAGAATAGATATTGCTCTGGTTCTGTAAGTCATGGATAGTGCCTCCGTCAATGATGAGAGTTCCGAATGCTTTCGGATCGACCTTGTTTTCGCAGCTTCGCTGCCAAACGTTGGCGACGCTGTTTCTATTGCAGCTTAGGGTTGCGGGCTTGTGTAAATTTGAATCAGAGGAGCAATAATTTCGGTGAGTTGAACGGGAGAGAGACTCTATCGCATTGACAACTGCCTTAAAGGACGCTTGGCAAACAGTTTCTCCTGCATTGTATCCAGATCGTAAATGTCCGGACGTCTCTGCAGTTCACCGCCCGCGCCAATCCAGACGGTCCAATAAACGATGTGTACGGGAAGCGGTTTGGCCAGTGTTACGGACGCTTCTTCCTCCGACTGCATTTGATTCTGGATTCTAGCCATACCCCAGCCAGGTCTATCCTTCAAGAGGTATTCCGCGAGCTCAGCCGGCTGCTCGACGCGAACACAGCCATGACTGTAGTCTCTTTCAGAAGCGCCAAACAAATGGCGCATAGGAGTATCGTGCAGATACACGTTGAACTGGTTGGGAAACATGAATTTCACTCTGCCCAACGCGTTTCCGGGACCGGGTCGCTGCCGTAGAAGATACGGAAACGGCTTATCCTGCTGACTGAGTTCTTTCCAACCAATCCCGGAAGCATCCACCATCTCTTCGTTGTTTTCTTTCATGACCACTTGAATACCATGTTTCTCGGCGTAGTCATGGTTCTTGCACAAGAGGGGAACGGTTTCCTTGATTGCAATGCTCTCCGGAATGTTCCAAAACGGATTGAAGGTCAGGTAAGTCATCTCGTCGCTGAACACGGGCGTCGGATTCTCTTTCTTTCCAACCACGACGCGCATTTGCAGAACGGTTTGGCCGTCTTCGACGAGTTGCAGGCGGTAGTCTGGAATGTTCACGAGCAGGTGGCGTTTCCCCAGGTCATCGGGGAGCCAACGAAGGCGCTCCAGGTTGAGTTCGATCTGCCGGATCACTGTTTCCACCGGCGTGTTCACGGCCGAAAGCATCTCCGAATCAGCGATTCCATCCACGGGCAGCCCGTTGCGGGCTTCAAAGGCCCGCACTGCAGCAGCAAGGTTTTCATCAAACAGCGGACTGGTGTCGGACCCATGGGAGGCAAAATCCCCTTGCTTCTCAAGATTGTTCCTCAATAATTTAACCGCGTTTCCTGTGTCTCCTATTTTCAGAGTCTTGATATTCGGAACCACTGGCCAGCCTCCCTCTTCAGCAATCCTGTGGTAGACCCCAAGCGCCTTTCGAAGGGCTGCGTACTGCGGCAAGGCGGGAGGTAGTTTCGCCAGAGCTCCGCAAACATTCGTTTGAGCCAGTGCCTCTTCCAGCAACGGAGCAAACTCCAGCTTTCGCGAAGCGACCTGCCAGTTGAGGCTGATTCTTTTGGGATTGAGCCGTCCACGATGCAGGTGGGCAGCGAATTCAAAGAAGCTATAGGTGAGTCTTGCGTCCAACCAGGCGAGCTCGTCTGGTGTCGTCGAGCGCTGGATTCTGCGAACCTGTTGCTCCAAATCATCCGCCGGATATTCACTTGGGTCCAGACCTTCTTGACTGGCATCACGAAGGCACTTTAGAAGCGTTCCCGTTTGTGAATGAGTCGTGTGTCCGCCCAGCCAATGACCCCGTATCCATGCGGGATGAAAATCCCTTTGCCGATAAAACACCTGGGTTTGTTTCCAGGGAGCCGTTTCGGCCTCTCCGCGCAGCACGAACCTTGGAATCTCCGTGGTTCCGACGATATGACGCAGCCTTTCCTGCAAGGTGGACTGGGAGGTGCGGCCGCAGCCAGCTTCATGAATGAACAAAGCGAATAGCAGAAGCAGCGAGCGGAGCAGGGTGAGTTTCTTGCGGTTTGGTATCTTCGTTGAATGCATCGTTCACCCCATCAAGCGGAAGGCATAGTCCACCTTTGAAATCGGGTCGTGTGGGTGCACTGCGAGGATTCACAGGGTTCCATGCCAGCTTTCAACAGGCACGACTTTGACCGAGCAGGGAGCATAGTTGCTGACGTATTGGACGGTCGTATCGACCATCCATCCGTCCACAACTTCGTCCAGCCTCTGTCCGAGGACTATCCAATCCGCCTGAAAGCTCTGAGCCTCCTTGATAATGATGCTCGAGGCAGAGTCACCGAAACGGACCACCACGTCGGTTTCCAGACCGCGACCTCGAAAAACGTCGGCAACTTTCTCGGCGACGTACTCACCATGGTTGGTCAGCCATTCGCGGTCTAACTCAGTCAAGCCGGGCCTTTCCCGCACCGGGACTGGAAACAGAATACGGATGTGCATCCTCTCCCAGTCGCTCAGCGAGAGTGCCCCTCTAACCAGATCCACCGATACTGGATTTTCATTCACCACCACTAGAATTCTCATGGGTCCCTTGTCACGGGTTCACGACCCGACGCCGTCTCAGGCAACCATCGCCGGATGCCTTGGAATCAGTTGCGGAAACCGTTCCCCAACCTCGGCTCTCACGGCTGGGGGGAGATTCCGCCCGCTTTCTTCGAAGCTCCGTCCTTTGCGGACAAACCATCTCAGTTCGTGCTTTCCATCCTCAGTTTGCCGAACGACGATCCAATCAGACTTTTCGCCGGGTTCCACGCTATAGACGTCAACATCCCCGCCGAGTGGCAACGGAATACTTCTCAGATGGTGGACCCGGCACACATCATCTGAAAACACGCTGAAGTTCACATCCCTGCCACTTCTATAGAAGCTGCATTCGGTTAGCTTCATAAGCTGCCTCCTGGTCTTTTGTTCGTGAGGTTGAACGAGAGGTTGAGCGCCTGAGGCATAGACCTTTGGCACGCACCGTCTGGCGCCAGCATGTGGCGCCGATTCGCATCAAGATACCCACCAGTAAGAGGAAGTGCCCTAGCGCGAACAGCAGAACGAGCCCGACCAAAATTGGATTGCTTGTTGCTGATCGCATGCGTCACCTCATTCGTTCCTCTCTTCATATGGCAATCCGACTGCCATCCACTCCAATGCCGACTTGGAGAGCCTCTCCGGACGACTGGCGTCGATTGGAGGGTCCGGGTGAGGACCGTAATCCATCCATCAAGGAGAACTTTTTACACCAGTCGGATGTGTTTGGGTTTTGGGAGGGGTTTCCTCATCTCGGTGAGCAATACTGCACAGTCGGTCGGCTGAAAGGGCGCAGAATTTGATGAGGACTCTATCAAGGTCAAGGAGGAAACCATGAGACCACCCAAAGTCCTGTCTGCCAGTTCGATTTGCAGTGACAGGGTATGGAACGATTCAGGAGAAGCGCTGGGGGCGATCGAAGAACTAATGATCGATGTAGACACGGGCCAGATCGCTTACGCCGTGTTGTCTTTTGGAGGGTTCTTGGGCTTTGGCGACAAGCTGTTCGCCATACCATGGAACGCTCTGAAGCTGGATGCCGCCAACCAGGTGTTTAAGCTGAATGTAGACCGAAAAGTCTTGGAGAGCGCGCCGGGGTTCGACAAGGACAACTGGCCCGACATGGCCGATTCCGCCTGGGGCCACGACATTTACAAGCACTATGGCTATGAACCGTATTGGGATCGCGGAAAGTCGCTGAGAATGTAAAGTTTTGAAGGGGGAATCTAAACTGCAACCATCCAGGTTGTCCTTGCGCCGTGGAATTCGACAGTGCAGGTCCTGGAAGATTAGGAGAGGTCGTCTCAGAGCGACCTCTTCGCTTCCTTGGTTTGAGCATTCAGCAGTCTTTCAACGGTTTTCATGAACGGATCGGGATCAATCGGTTTGGCAATGAAGGCCTGTGCTCCAGCCACGTAGGCGTGGTTGTCTCCGTCGTCGTCACCCGACCAGAAGAGAATGGGAGTATGAGAGTCGAAGGTTCGAATCCGGTTGCAGACCTCTACGCCAGTGCCATCTGGCAGACGAGAATCGATCAAATAGAGATCGAAGGTCTCTTGTTGAGCCAATTCCACGCCGCGTGTCATTGTCGGAGCTGAGGTCACCTGGCAGTTGTAAAGACCCAGCCAAGCAGCGAGCAATTCGCAGGTGTCTGCATCGTCCTCAATACAAAGGATGCGTCTACGCATCACAACTCCTTGCCTTCATCGTTGGATAGATCGAAAACTCAACACCGTACTCAACACCGTACCGGTAACGTAGCATACCTGTTGGTGCGAAGAAACGGCAGAATGCCGCGAGGTATTGTCCTGGCTTCAATATCGGACGCTGGAGGCGCTAGGATGGCTTCGTTCGTTCAATCTGGAGCGATAACGCGATAGTGTTCAGGCAGCGACGAGATGTGTCGCCTTCGCAAGGCTCACTGCCTCCCTGGCGAGCGTTCGCACTAACTTCCTCCAAGGTCTTGAACCATAACAGGGTGATTCGACGCCTCCACGGCTCGCGACGAAGCAGATGAGTTCCTTCATAACCCTGATCTCGCGATCAGCACTCCTCCCTCTTACGTTGCAGCGATGGATCCTAGAGATTCAGCGGGCGCGGTGTCTCGGACTACCCCCAATCTGTTCCTCCGGCTCCAACCAATCCTGAGTTTGGAACTGAGGCTCTTGTCCATCGCTTCGCAGCTGCTCTCGAATCTGATCGAGGCGTGTGTAAGCTTCTCTCAATTGCGAATACTGCCGCTCCACAAGCTCACGGACGGATGCGGGTAAATCGCTTCGCAGCGCTGCAAGATATTCGCCCAATGCGGCTCTTTCGCCCCATTCACAAAGGAAAAGCACCGTCTGATCCCCTGCGGGCAAAAGGCGCGTCCCACGGATTTCCTTCCATCCGCGCAGTTTCGCTCGCGGTCGCGTCAACCGTTTCATTGGTACGCCAAGCTTTTTAAGTTCGAGTTCCAATTCAGCAGCGAATAAAGCCTGCTGCAGCGATTCAGCTCCAAAGAATTCCTTCAATCCGTGCTTCTTTGAACGGACGGCCGCCCGCCGTAACCCTGCCTCGCTCTCCCGGCAGGTCTCCAACAGATTGCTCAGTATCGTTGGCGTAGCTTCTTGGGGTAAGGCCATGATTTAGTCACCCGCATTTCATTTTGAGCACAATTGAGCAATCCGGCTGTTCAATACTGCTCTGGGAGCTTTTGTTCGGGACACCTTCTGGCTCCAGGCTGAATCTCGCCTGGGCTCTCCGGTGGTGGATCCTGTCGCGGGCTAGGCGGTTCTAAAGGATCCGGCTTTGAAGGCGGTGGCGGCAGTTCATAGGGTTCTTTTTCATCGGGAGGCTCCTCGCGTGGTGCAGGAGGCTTCTGAGGTTTGTTCATAGGCTTCTCCATAAAGGCCACAATAGCCAGTTGTCAAACTGCGAGCCGTTCACTTCGAGACGCGGGCAAACCGTCATGTCGCGTTAATTAAAGATCCGGTCAAGATTGAACAGCCATCGAGTCCCGTTCGTCTTCAAGATGAGAGCGGTGTGGTGCGCTATTCCAAGTCTACTCAATGGATGAATCATGTCTGCAGAGAATACCCTTCGATACGTCAACGACGCTCTCCCAGGTTTTAGCCGCAGCCGAGCTAGAAATGGGTTTGTCTATCGCGACGCTAGCAACCAAGTCATCAACGATCCTGGGCAACTGTCTCGAATCAAGGCTCTCGCCATACCTCCGGCGTGGGAAAATGTCTGGATCTGCCCATCCCCCTTGGGACATCTGCAGGCAACCGGGCGCGATAGCAAAGGCCGGAAGCAATATCGTTATCATCCTACTTGGAGCAAGATCCGAAACGAGTCGAAGTACGACAGGATGATCGCTTTCGGGAAGGCTCTTCCATTGATACGAAGGCGGGTGGGTGCGGATCTGGCTCGTCCTGGTCTTCCACGGCAGAAAGTGTTGGCCACTATCGTTCGATTGCTGGAGCAAACACGCGTTCGAGTGGGAAATAAGGAGTATGCAAAAGCGAACGGCTCATTCGGCTTGACAACTCTTCGCAACCGCCACGCCAATGTGGCTGGATCTGAGCTGCGGCTGAACTTTCAAGGAAAAGGGGGAAAGCCTCACATAGTTGCTGTCAAGGATGATCGGTTGGCGAAGATCGTGCGCCGCTGCCGGGACTTGCCCGGCTATGAACTTTTTCAGTACCTGGACGAAGACCAGCAGCCTCAGGTGATCGATTCTTCAGACGTCAACGGATACTTGCGTGACATTGCAGGTCAGGACTTTACCGCGAAAGACTTCCGCACCTGGGCTGGAACGCTTCTGGCGGCTCAAGCACTTGCAGGCGCGAAGGTCGAGACTTCCAAGACGCGGACAAAGAAAAACGTGCTGGCGGCGATCAAAGTTGTTGCTGAACAACTTCGCAACACGCCGGCCATTTGCCGCAAGTCCTATATTCACCCCATAGTGCTGGAGGCCTACAGCGATGGTTATCTGGCTCAACTTTCCAGACTCCATCTGGCAAAGTCACCCCGACCATCTCGACTGGAATCGATGCTGTTACGCCTGCTTCGCCGACGCAAGCCAATTACGAATACAACAAAAGCGAGTTCTAAAAACTTGCTGAATCCGCAGAAGGGTGCCGCCAAACGAAGTCCGAAGTTGCCCAGAAATTTCGTGCATCGATTGAACCGCCTCACAGCTGCCTGAACCAATCCTCGCAATGCAATGGGCCGGCAGGGGTTCCTCGTCGGGTCATTTTTGAACAGCAGGAATTCTCTGGGTCCTTAGGATGAGATCGACGAAGGTTGACCACGAATAATACGCTTCGTGGTGCTGCCTCTATCTCAATAAAGGAGCTTTCTTATGAAATCATCCTTAAGAAATTTCATGATTCCGGCACTGGCGATAGTGATGACGCTAACAGTAGCGTGCTCTCGCGAATCCAGTCAAAATCAGCCGGTCAAAACTACCACCGACAAGGGATCGAGCACAGCCCCTGCATCCCATGATGCTGCGAATCGGGACAAAGCGCTTGTTCGTGTGGTGCATGCCATGCCTGCCCAACCCCCTGTTGACGCGTTTGCGGGTGAGGCGAGAACCTTTTCTAACGTCACCTACAAGACGGTTACGCCGTATGCTGAACTGGCAGACGACAGGCAGCGATTGACCTTGAAACCCGCTGGGCAACCAGGAGCTTTAGCGGAGAACAGTGAAAACTTCGCAGGCGGCAAACACTACACTCTCGTTGCCGTGCCGACGTCGGACAAAGACCCCAAGCCAGAGCTCAGAGTGCTCGCCGATGATCTCACGCCCCCATCTTCTGGTAAGGCGCGAGTTCGCGTGATCAACGCTTCGCCGGATGTAGGCGAGATCGACGTCTACACCATGAACAATGCTGAAAAACTCTTTGGGGGAGTCAACTTCAAGTCCGAGGCTGGATATACAGAGATAGCGCCAACCACAACCGTTGTGGAGTTGCGACCCGAAGGAAAGAAGCAGCCATTACTGATGATGCCCCAGTTTAGTTTTGAGCCTGGGAAGACCTACACCATCGTGGTTATGGGACGCCAAAAAGACCACAAGTTGGAAGCGGTCACGGTTGAAGATCACTTTGTAGGATCGTACGCGAGCAAGTAGTTGGTCTTGAGCCGTTCTCTCGCCCTTGGACGGCGGGGAGTGCGACGCTACGAATTTCTTTGGTGCGCACTCCCTGCCTTTCGGTTTCGAAGTCAAGCAGCCTGATTGCTCCATCAAAACCGTCAATCAAGCCATTAAGGTTTCCAAGACGTTAACCTATCTCTATCCCCTCCAACCGGGTGATCGAGCACGCGTTAACCCGCAGTAGCTTCCATTCCAGGCCACATCCCTCGATCAATATTGAACATCGCAGTAGTGGAGTGGACGACAGACTAAATTGATCAGGAGCAAGCTCCTGAAGTTGATTCTTGAACGGCGGGTAACTGAAGGGAGTGAGAACATGAGAGGAACAATGCAATTGCGAAAATCGGCGGTGCTGCTCGGATTACTGGTGGCCACACTGTTCGGAGGGGCTTTTGGATGGGTAGGGACTGCCCTATTGAATTCCAGAAACTCAGGACCACTCGTCCCTCTCTTCCTTGCTGGTGAAACGCCCGCCCGTTCAGCCGAAGTGTCCTTTCTTTCCGGATTTACTCCGATCGTCAAGTCGGCGCTCCCGGCCGTGGTCAATGTCTCGACTTCGAAGAAAGTGCAAGTGGAACGAGAAAACTCCCCTTTCTCGGGGCCTTTCAGGGATTTCTTCGGACCTGATTTTTTTGATCAATTTGGTGGTCCGCGCGAGCGACAGGAAAATAGCTTGGGCTCAGGTGTGATCGTCAGCTCCGACGGCTACATTCTTACCAATAACCACGTCGTGCAAGGCGCCACCGATATCGAGGTCTTCCTGTCTAACGAACGGCGACTTAAAGGTCGCATTATCGGAGGCGACGCCAAAACCGACATTGCCGTCATCAAGGTTGACGAAAATGGCCTTCCGGCTTTGACCCTCGGAAATTCAGCAGGAGTCCAAGTTGGAGATTTTGCTTTGGCGATCGGGAATCCATTTGGCGTCGGGCAAACGGTCACGATGGGTATCGTGGGTGCCACCGGCCGGGGCGGATTCGGCATCGAGCACTATGAAGATTTCATTCAAACCGATGCAGCCATCAATCCAGGCAACTCCGGTGGCGCACTGATAAACGTCCGGGGCGAGCTCATTGGCATTAACACTGCCATCGTAGCCCGGAGCGGAGGAAGTCAGGGAGTGGGGTTTGCCGTTCCTACAAATATGGCACGGCCCGTGATGGAACAGATTCTGAAGCAAGGCAAAGTCATTCGGGGCTATCTGGGTGTAAGCATCCAGACCATGTCTCCTGAACTAGCCAAGTCGTTCGGTTCCAAGACGACTCAAGGAGCATTGGTCGCCGATGTTGTGCCCGACGGACCGGCCGCCAAAGCTGGCTTGCGACGCGGCGACATTGTTCTTGCTGTGAACGGCGAACCGGTGCTCGACAGCCGCCGATTGACGCTAAGAATTTCACAAGCGGCCCCTGGAACGGTTGTTGAACTCAAACTGCTCCGTGACGGTCAAGAACAGAACGTCAGCGTTACCCTGGGAGAGCTTCCAACCGACCCAGAACGCGCGCAGGCACCCGGTGCGCAACGAGGCCGAAGCACCGCCTTGGAAGGCGTGGCAGTCGATAACCTGACACCCGACATCGCGCGCCAGTTGAACCTGCCTCCACAAACTCGGGGCGTGGTGGTCGTGCAGGTTAGACCGGAGACCGCGGCTGCGACGGGCTTGCAGCGCGGTGACGTGATCGAAGAAGTCAACCGCCGAAGTGTTTCCACGGTGGGAGAATATGAACAAGCGATACGGCAGGCAGGCGGTGGTGAGGTATTACTCCTCCTGAATCGAGGCGGAAGTAGTTTGTACATCGTGATTGGTCAGAACCGTTAGGGAGCAAAATTGCTGTTTGGAAGCAGTTTGTTGCAAGGGGGTTTGCCGCGGTGTGGCACCTTCAAGAATGAAAATGGCGTCCCCCCTTGGATAAGGGGGAACTTCAGGGGGGTTTGAACCCAGCGACGAAACCCACCTCGGCGCTGCGCGCCACCCCTCCCAAGGAGGGGATTTTCAAAGGAGTTTGACAATGCAGCAGCCTCAAATTCAAATGCTGGCGTATGTGGCTTTGGCCATGCTGCTGGGTGGGCTGGTGGGTTTG
>Ga0075428_100001017_pt1 | contig 29740 bp, 29 predicted proteins | sample RhiMetdeltSRZDD2_FD_75291 | JGI IMG/M metagenome (GOLD analysis project Ga0075428, IMG submission 75291) | Populus rhizosphere microbial communities from Tennessee, USA - Rhizosphere MetaG P. deltoides SRZDD2 | ecosystem: Host-associated > Plants > Roots > Rhizosphere > Soil | place: USA... | reverse complement strand
GGGCCGGGCGGTGCGCGAGAGCGGCGTGCCGCGGAGCGAGGTGTTCGTCGTCACCAAGCTGTGGAACAGCGACCAGGGATACGCTTCGGCCATCAAGGCGTGCAACGCCAGCCTCGCGAAACTCAAGCTCGACTACGTCGACCTCTACCTGATTCACTGGCCGGAGCCCGGCAGGCGCCTCGACTCCTGGCGCGCCCTGGTGGAGCTGCGCAAGCAGGGCAAGTGCCGGTCCATCGGCGTCAGCAACTATACGATCGCGCACCTGAAGGAGCTGTTGGCGAGCGCCGATGTGAAGCCCGCTGTCAACCAGGTCGAGTTCAGCCCCTTCCTCTACCAGCGGAGCCTCCTCGAATTCTGCCAGGCGCACGGGATACAGCTCGAAGCGTATTGCCCCCTTACCCGGGGCGAGAGGCTGAAGGATTCGACGGTAGGCGGGATCGCGCGCCGCTACGGCAAGACACCCGCCCAGGTGCTGCTGCGCTGGGCGCTGCAGCACGAGGTGGTGGTCATACCCAAATCGGGGAATCCCACGCGCATGACGGAGAACGCCGGACTCTTCGATTTCACGCTCGACGAGCGCGATATGGCCGCGCTCGATGCGTTGAACGCCGACTTCCGCGCCTGCTGGGACCCGACGCGCGTCCGTTAGAGTTACGGCTTGCGTCCCCCGACGACGAGCAGGACAACCCCGATGCCGATCGCCCCTATCCCGGCCCACACCGGGACGTTCACGGTCTCCTTCTCCTTGATGGAGAACTGCAGGGGACCGATCTTCGCCTCGTGGGTCTCCTTGGTATAGCTGAAGCTGCCGTAGAGCAGTCCGAGCACGCCCGCCGCGATCAGGATCACGGCGACCAACTGTCTTCCAGCCATAAACCCCTCCTTGGAAGTGACGATACGGGGGGATGTTGCCGTCATGCTCCCCGCATCATTCCATCAGAGCCCGTTCCGGCCGCAAGGTTCCATGGACGGGCCGGGCCCACCGCCCTAATTGTAAGAAATCGCTGACAAGGCTCAGTCGGCGCGCGCCCCGGACTCCTTCGCGACCTTGCCCCAGCGCACCAGCTCCGACTGGAGGAACTTCATGAATGCCTCCGGGGAGGAATGGGTGGTCGATTCGATGCCCATGGCGGCGAAGCGCTCCTTGATATCCGGCGCCGTCGCCGCCTTGACCAGCGCGGCGTGCAGCCTGTCCTGGACCGGCCGCGGCGTTTTCGCGGGCGCGACGACCGAGAACCAGTTCACGGCGATGAGTCCGGGCACCCCCTGCTCCGCCGCCGTCGGGATCTCCGGCATCAGCGGGGTACGTTTTTCGGCCGCCATCGCGAGCGCGCGCATCTTGCCCTGCTGGACGTAGGTGTAGATCGCGGGGAAATCCATGATCATGCCTTCGATGTGGCCGCCTACCAGATCCACCGCGGCCGGGCTCGCACCCTTGTACGGCACGTGCTGCACGTTCACTTTCGCGAGCGTCTTGAACAGCTCGATCGCGAGGTGCGGCAACCCGCCGTTGCCGGCGGACGCGAAGTTGAGCTTTCCCGGCCGCGCCTTTGCCAGCGCTATCAGCTCTTTCAGGGAACGCACCGGCAGCGTCGGGTGCACCGCGACCAGCTCCGGGGTCATCGCCACCGTGGTTATTCCCGCAAAATCCTTGAGCGTGTCGTAAGCGATCTTCGAGTAGGTATGCGGGCTGATGGCAAGCGGGCTGGCGCTGGCCAGGGTGAGGGTGTAGCCGTCAGGGGCCGAACGGGCGACGAACTCGGTGGCGATAGTTGCGTTCGCGCCGGGCCGGTTCTCGACCACGACCTGCACCCCGAGCGTCTCGATGAGCTTGGGGGCGAGTTGCCGCGCAACGATGTCGTTCGAGCCGCCTGGCGGGAATCCGATGATGAGACGGATCGGCTTGACGGGAAAGTCCTGGGCCCCTGCGGCAGCGGAGAGTACTGCCAGGACCACGCCCGCCATTGCAACCTCGGAAATCCTCAGCATTCCTGCCCTCGTCTGCGTTTGTCTGCGTTCATTCTTGCTTCAACTACCCCTCTTGGGGCGGCGGTTGCGTTGCGGGAAGCGTCAGTATCGCGGGTCCGCATCCAGCCGCACCGCGATTCCTTCCAGGCCCTTGGCAGCGGCCGGGTAGCGCTGCATCACCAGCGGATCGTGCCCCGGAACGATGTGGCGCGAGGATTCCGCCAGTCGATGGAGCTTGGCGTATCCCTCGATCACTTCCGCCAGGTTGACCGTTACCGGGAACACGCGGCCGGTCTCGAAATGCTCGTAGTAGTGGCTCGCGTCCGAGGCCAGCACCATCCAGCCGCGCGCGGTATGCACGCGCACCGATTGCAGGCCCGGCGTGTGACCGCCGATGTGGTGCAGGCTCACGCCCGGTGCGATCTCCTCGTCACCGTCGTGAAACGCCACACGTCCGTCGAAAATCATCCGCACCATGTTGGTCACATCGCCGACTTCGTAGGGCCGCTGCAGGAACGCATGCCGCATGCGCCGTCCCGTGACGTGCGCCATCTCGGAATCCTGGATGTGAAAGGTCGCGCCCGGAAAGTCGGGTAGCGTGCCGGCGTGATCGTTGTGCATGTGGGTGATCACGACGTCGCGCACCCCTGCGTCGCGCACGCCGAGCAGCTCCAGCCCCTGCGCCGCGGAGCGCAGGAAATGCCGCCCGCGCCGTGCGGCCACCTCGGCGCTGAAGCCGGTGTCCACCACGATGGTGCGTTCGGCGTTGCGGACGAGCCACACGAAATAGTCCATGGCCATGGGTCCATCGTGCGGATCGCCACCGACGAAATGCGCGGTCCTCCGGCCGTCGCGCTCGGCGTAGCGGATCGCATACACCTCGTGGCTGGGAACCGTCATTGCCTGGATCGTCCGGGACTCTTTACCCACTCCGGTCACTGGTCACCGGTCACTGGTTACTTTTCTACTCGGCCTTCGCCCCCGAAGCCTGCACTACCTTGGCCCACTTCTTGATCTCGGACTTGATATAGGCGCCGAACTCCGCAGGCTGCGAGCCGACGATCTCGAAACCCAGCCCGTCCAGCTTCTGCACGACGTCCGGAACCTTGAGAATCTTGATCACTTCGTCGTGCAGCCGCGCGACTATGGGCTGCGGCGTCTTCGCAGGCGCGAGCACGCCGTACCAGGCCGTCGCCTCGACTCCCGGAAAGCCCTGCTCCGAGATGGTAGCCACGTCGGGCAGGGCCGGAGAGCGCTTGGGCCCTGTGACCGCCAGGGCCCTGATCTTGGAGCTCTTGATGTGAGGCATCGCGGCCGAGAAGCCGCTGAACATGACCTGCACGTGGCCGCCCACGAGGTCGATGATCGCCTGGCCGCCGCCCTTGTAGGGCACGTGCGTCATCTTCATCCCGGCGAGATTGTTGAGCAGCTCGCCGGTCAGGTGGCCGACGCTGGCTATGCCGGTCGAGGCAAAGTTCACCTGGCCGGGCTTCGCCTTGACGAGCGCGACCAGCTCTTTCAGGTTCTTTGCCGGAACGGACGGATGCGCGGTAAGCACGTTCGGCGAGGAAGCAACCTGGGTGACGGGCGCGTAATCCTTCACCGGGTCGAACGGCAGCTTCGCCGACAGGCTGGGAAAGATCGCGAGGTTGGCGATGTAGGCAAGCACGAGGGTGTGGCCGTCCGGCCGCGCCTGGGCCACGACTTCCATGCCGATGTTGCCGTTGCCGCCCGGGCGATTGTCCACCACGATCTGCTGGCCGAGCGCCTCGGCAAGCCGCGGCCCGATGGTGCGGGCGAGCGTGTCCACGCTCCCGCCGGGCGGGAACGGCACGACGAAGCGCACGGGGCGCGTGGGATATTGCTGTGCGTTAACCGGCGTGGCGAGCGCAAGTATCGCGCCGCACAGCAATATCAAGGCGGAAGGAGGAAGGCGGAAGCAGGAAGGAATGACCGACCGACCACACAGACGGCGTGACTCGCAAGCCGGCGCTTCCGGCTTCTCAGCCTCACTGGTCACTGGTCACCGGTCACGGTTTCTTGAGCTTGCTCTCGTCGTTCCGCCAGCGCTCCCACGCCCATCGCTGATCCTCGCGGATGGTTTCGTCCTGCACCAGGCTCCTGACCAAGGCGGTGACGTCGGACTCGTAGCCCTCCTTGCGTTTCTCGACTTCCCAGGTCTTGGCGGCGGGGAACACGGGGGACTTCGGGGCCTGTTTGAATTTCATCGTTCATCACCTCACTCTTCCGTCGCCGGCGGCTGCCAGCCGTAGCACGAGCACGTATGGGAAATCCGCATTACCGCATCATTGGCATCCCCGGCATGCCCGGGAAACCGCCGGGCATTCCTTTCTCCCCCTTGGCATCCTTCCTTGCGATAAGGTCGGATCGCTCCTTCAGGAGAGGCTCAACGTCTTTCTTCGCCACGACATAAGTCCACTTCGCCAGCGCACGCTCGCGCGCGATACGTTCCTCCAGGCGCTTGCGGGTTTCGGCGAAGTCCTTGTCGCGGCGCTCCTTCTGCTCGGCCTTTTCCGCCTTGTCGTCCTTGTCCAGCACGCGGGCTTGCGGAGGCTCGCCCGCCACCGCCACGGTCACGAGATAGTCTTCGCCCGACTTCTGCTTCGCCATCCGGATCGTGTAGGTCAGGTTGTCGAACGTCTCGGCCACGATGACCACCGGCTTCGCGGCGTCCTCGGGCTTCGCGTTCACCGCGACATCGTTGAAGGCCATCGAGGAGAGCGCGTTGACCGCAGCGACCGCGCGGCCTGCCGCCAGGTCTCCGCCGCCGGTGGCGAACTTCCACTGGCCCCATTCCTCGGTACGCGTGATTTTCCACGACGGCGCGCCGCCTTCGGGCCCCACCGACAGCGTCCTCACGCGGTCGGCCTTGAAGAAATCCCTGCTGAGCCACTTGCCGGGATTCGCGTCCGCCTTGGAGAGCGGATCGGATACCACGACGACGGTATCTTTCGCCGAAGCGGGCAGCACGTAACGGCCCGCCGGCACGCCGTCCACTGCGTTGGGCAGCGGATTCAGCGGATCCTTCTTCTTCACGATCTTGCCCAGAACCAGCCGGGCGAGATCCTTGTTCTGCGCGTCCTCGAACTCGACCAGGACGCCCGCACCTTCTCCCTTGCCCGGCTCGTTCAAGTCGAGCCGGGGCAGGAGCGACGCCCCCACCTGCTCGGACTGCGTCACCTTCAGCTCGACCAGCTTGACCATGAGGTCGCTGATGTCCTGGAAATTGGCCGGGTAATCGCCGCGCTCGCGCACGACCCAGCCGGTCTCCCTGCGCACGAGCGTCGTCTGCGCCTTGGCGTCCTTGAGTTTCACCTGCGCCACGTCCGCCAGCTTGAACTTCGGCAGGAGTGGCGCGCCTATCTTCGCGCCGCTCGCGCGGTAGGACGCTATGTCCTGCCGGAACACCGCGATACCCGCGCCGCCCAGCACCAGCAGCGCCAGAACCAGAATGAGGAATTGCTTGCGCGTCATGCCGTCGCCGCCCGCTGCTGCCGGCGCCGGCCGAGCGCGAGGGCGATACCCGCCAGCGCGACGAGCAGCGGCACCAGCCCGATATTGAAAACCTTGGTCCAGAACTGCAGCGTGTCGGTTTCGACGCGCAGGTTCTTCCGGAGTTCCTTGAGATCGCGCCGCGCGTCGGCCGCCGTCTTGCGGAAATTCTCGATCTCCGCCTGCTGCTCCGCGGTGAGTATCGTGCTCTGCGGGCCGCTCTTGGATTTCTGCAGGGCCTGCAGCTTTTCCTGCGTCTGGTTCAGGTTGTCCTCCAGCTCCTTGATCCTGCCGAGATAGCTCTGCTGGGCGCGGTCCTCCATCTCGCGGATGAGGGTGAGCGGCCGGCTGAACGAGGCGCGGCTCCGCAGCGTGATGAGCGCGCTGTCGCCCGAGAACTGCTCCACCAGCCCCTGCGCGAACGCGAGGTTGCCGTTGCGCGGCACGATGACGCGCTGGCCGAATATGTCCTGCACCTCGACCGCCGCGCCGTCGGCCAGCATGTCGGCGTCGGCCACCAGCACGATCGAGTTGTCCGCGGCGGATACCTTGAGATGCGGCTCGGCCGCCTTCTTCTCGTCGTCCTTCTTCGCATCCTTCTTCCCGGGCATCACCGGCGGTTGCGGCCGGCCGTCGGGAAAGGCCGAGCGGAACTTGCCCGAAAGACGGATCGCGAGCGGCATCTCCTCGCCGGAGGGCTGGTAGCCGCGCGTGGAAGGCTCGCCCGACAGCGTGGCGATGATGAGATCCACCGGCATCGAGTTCTTGGAGGTGTGCGCGAGCGGCGTCATGGTAAGTCCCTCGGCGGGCTTCCCCTTGAAGGCGCCGCCGAACGGGATGAGGAGCGTGCCGACCTGGCTCGTCACCACGTCATCCATGTTGAGCGCCTGGTTGTTGAGGTTGAGCAGCGTGGGCAGGAGCCGCGGCCCCTCCCCGCTCGCGAAAGTGAGGTCGGCGATCACCTTCCCCATGTCCACGTCCACGCCCCACGCCTTGAAGAGATGGTAGAAGGTCGATTGCGCGGCCTGGTTGCCGCCGAAGGGATTCTGCATGTCGCGCTGCTGGTCGAAGTAGGCGTAGGGATCGACGAACGCGATCAGCTTCCCCCCGCCCAGCACGAACTGGTCTATCGCGTACTCGGCGTCCTCGGGGATGTCGCGCGGGTGTATGACCAGCAGCACCTTGATGTCGTCGTCGATCTTGCGCGAGCCGAGGTCGACTTTCCGCACCTCGAATATCCGCTTCAGCTCCTGCACCAGCACCCAGGCCTCGGTCGGCTGCTGCTTGAGTATCGGCGAGAGCGGCTGGCCGGTAACGGGCAAGGCGCTCATGACACCCACCACCGGCTTCTTCGCGGCGCTCACCTGCGCGATCGCGCGCGTGATGTCGTATTCGAGCAGCCGCTCCCGGTCCGCGGTGAGCACCGGGATCGCGGATTTCTGGTCGAGGAAGGAGATGGCGAGCCCGAGGTAGAACTTCTCCCCGGTGTTGGTGAGCTGCCCTTCCACGCCGTCCAGCGTCGCCGAGTCCTCGGCGTCGGAATCGGGCTCCGGATTGAATTTCTCGATGATGACCTTGCCGCCCGAGGCCGACTTGTACTCCGCGAGCAGGTCCTCGACCCGGCCGGCGAACGTCTTCAGCGCCACCGGGACGGCAGTGCCGCCCTGCGTGTAGTAGAGCCGCACCCGGACCGGGGCTTCGAGCTTGGACAGCACCGCCTTCGTCCCGGAAGAAAGGGTGTAGACACTGCCTTGCGTGAGGTCGGCACGGACGTTGATCGCGCTGGCGAGGAAATTGAAGGCCACCAGCACCGCCACCAGGGCGATCACGCCGCCGGTGGAATAGAGGAGGGTTTCGAGATGTCTCTTCTGCATGGATCTATCCGGCCCGCTGGTTGCGGATGATGACGCCCGTGGTAAAGAGGGCGAACCCCATCACCGAAGCGAAAAAAATCAGGTCCCGGCTGTCGAGGACACCGCGCTGAAATCCCTCGAAGTGGGTCATCACGGAGAATCCAGCGATCATGCTCACGACACTCGGATTTGCCCAGCGCGTCAGGAGATCGGTGACGGGCGTATAGCCCGCCAGTATCAGGAACAGGCAGATCACGACCGAGACGATGAAGCTGATCACCTGGTTCCGGGTCATGGCGGAGGTCATGCAGCTCACCGCCAGGTAGGTTCCCGACAGGAGAAGGCTGCCCACGTACCCCGAGAGGATGATGCCGTTGTCCGGGCTGCCCATGTAGTTGACCGTCACCACGACCGGAAACGTCAGCGCAAGCGCCAGCGCGAGGAAGAGCCACGAGGCGAGAAACTTGCCCACTATCGCCTGCCAGGTCGTGACCGGCATGGTGAGCAGCAGCTCCATCGTGCCCAGGCGGCGCTCCTCCGACCACAGGCGCATGCCGACCGCCGGGACCAGGAAGAGGTACAGCCACGGATGCCAGGTGAAGAACGACACAAGCGAGGCCTCGCCGCGCTCGAAGAAGTTGCCGATGGTGAAAGTGAAGAAGCCGGCGAGCAGCAGGAAAATGACCAGGAAGACGTAGGCGATGGGCGAGGAGAAATAGCTCCCCAGCTCGCGCTTCATGATTGCTTTGATGTTGTTCCAGGCGTTCATGGCGACTTAGCCGGCCTTCACGGTATCGGGCAGCGTGATGGCGCGGAACACGTCGTCGAGCCGCCCTTCCGGCGAGCGGGCCTTCAGCTCCTGCGGCGTGCCGTTCGCGACGATCCTGCCGCGGTCGATGATGATGACGCGCGAGCACACGGCCTCGACTTCTTCCAGGATGTGTGTCGAGAAGATGATCGCCTTGTTCTCGCCCATGCGCTTGATGAGGTTGCGCGCCTCGTACTTCTGGTTGGGATCGAGCCCGTCGGTCGGCTCGTCCATGATGAGCACTTCGGGATCGTGCAGGAGCGCCTGCGCGAGACAGGTGCGGTGCTTGTAGCCCTTGGACAGCGTGTCTATGCTCTGGTCGATCACGCTTTCGAGAAAGCACATCTCGACGGCGCGGCCCACGGCTTTCTTCCGCGCGTCGCCCGTCAACCCGCGCAGCTCCGCCGCGAAATTGAGGAAGCCCCGCACGCTCATGTCGGCATAGCCGGGAGCGTTCTCCGGCAGGTAGCCGAACAGGCGCTTTGCGGGCAGCGGGTCCTCCACCACGTCGTAGGCGCCGATGGTGATCTTTCCGGAAGTCGGCGGAATGAAGCCCGTCACCATACGCATGGTGGTGGACTTGCCCGCGCCGTTGGGTCCCAGGAAGCCCAGGACCTCGCCGCGCTCGACCGTGAACGAAATGTCGTTCACCGCGAGCTTGGACCCGAAGGCCTTCGTCAGGTTTTCGACCTTGATCATGCATCCCTCCGGCGGCGCCCCGCGATTCCGCGGGCACCGCTTCTCTTCTTATTCCCCGCGAAATACACGCGGCCCGAAAGATTTCAAGCGCCGGACCGTCGACGAAACTTTTGACAGAAGAACCATCAAAGGTTCCCTGCGTCATCGTCGCACGGCAACAGAACGGCTTGCCGCGCTGGTGCCGACAGTCTGAATCGAACAGACGACCTACCGCTTACAAGGCGGTTGCTCTACCGCTGAGCTATGCCGGCTCGCGGGGGGCATTATACGGTACCCCCCGCAAGAGCGTGACTCGTGACCCGTGACTCGTGACTGGCGATAATGGTCGGACGTCGACAGGAGGAGCGGGATGACGGAAAAACAGCACCCGGTTGGATTGATCGGCGCCGGACTGATGGGCATGGCCTGCGCGAAACGGCTGCGCGGCGCGGGATTCGACGTTCTGGGATACGACGTGGATCCCGCGAAGCTGGCGCGACTCGCACAGCAGGGCGGCCGGCCGGCGAGCTCGGTGGCGGAGATCGCCCGGACGTGCCGCAGAATCGTGCTCGCCGTGTTCAATACGGACCAGGTGGAAGACGTCATCGAAGGCCCCGGTGGCATGCTGGCGGCGCTCCCTCCCGGCGCGCTTCCGGTCACGGCAATATGCGTCAGCACCTGCGACCCCGACCGCATCGCCGCGCTTGCAGGGCGGTTGCCCGCCGATCGGGTGCGCTACGTCGAAGCGCCGGTCTCGGGCAGCAGCGACCAGGCCGCCAGGGGCGAAGCGCTGGGATTGATCGGCGGCGAGGAATCCGCGATCGGCGAGGCGCGCGACGTGATCGACGCGATCTGCCCGCGCTGGCGTCATCTCGGAGCGGCAGGGAACGGCGGCCGCGCCAAGCTCGCGATCAACCTGATACTGGGCATCAACCGCGCCGCGCTGGCGGAGGGGCTGGTGTTCGCGGAACGGCTGGGGCTCGACCCCGCGGCATTCCTCGCGGTGGCGCGCGACTCGGCGGCCTACTCGCAGGTGATGGACATCAAGGGCGGGAAGATGGTGAAAGGCGACTTCGCCCCACAGGGTTTTGTCACGCAATCCCTCAAGGACTTCCTGCTGATGGCCGAGCAGGCGCGGCACATCGGGCAGCGCCTGCCGCTGGCGGAGACCTACACCGGCCTCATGCAGGGCTGCGTCGAGAACGGCGAGGGCGATTGGGACAACGCGGCGGTGATACAGGAGATCCGGAGGAGAAGACAAGCCGGCTCTGTCCCTTGACAATCTCGACGGCAAGCGAGCACCATGCCCACTCGCGGGGATAGTGCAGACTCCCCGTTCGAATCAAGACGCTCCGCGTCCAAGCTCTGCTTCCACCCTCTCAAAAAGGAGTGAGAAGCCATGGATGCGTCCATCAAATACGCCGAGCTCCAGTCCCTCATCGAGAGCGGCGCTTCCCCGCTGATCATCGACGTGCGACGGCGACCCGCGTTCAGTGCGGCGCAAGACATGATCGCAGGCGCCACGTGGCGTGATCCCGAGCAGGCCGCCGCATGGGCGCCTCACATTCCCAGGGCGGGCAGGGTGGTGGTTTACTGCGTGCATGGCCATGAGGTCAGCCAGAACGCGGCGAAGGCCCTCAACCAGGCCGGCATCGCCGCGCAGTACCTCGAAGGCGGCATCGAGGAAGGCTGGAAAGGCGCGGGCGGCGCCGTTCAAGCCCGGAGAGACGGATGACGGATCAAGCGCAATTTCACCGCACGCGCTTGCTCGACATCCTGCGCGTCTTCGCCAAGATCGGCGCCATGAGCTACGGCGGCGCGGCGATCATGGGAATCATGCAAGTGGAGATACGCGAGCGGCGCGGCTGGCTCTCGAAGGAGCGCTACCTCGAAGGAATAGCGCTCGTGAACATGCTGCCGGGCGCGCCCGCGACGCAGCTCGCCATCTTCCTCGGCCACGACCGCGCAGGCTGGCGCGGCGGGTTGCTGGCCGGCATCGGATTCGTCCTTCCCGCATTCTTCGTCATGCTGGCTCTCACGCTCCTTTATTCCGCGTACGGCACGGTGGCGATCATGCGGGACGCGTTCTACGGACTGGGGCCGGTGGTGCTGGGAATATTCGTCGTGACCGTGATCCGACTCTCCCGGGTAGCGCTGAACGGCCGGCCGCAGATCGCCATCGCCATTGCCGCCGCCCTGCTCGCCGCGTTCACGCCCGTCGGCACCGCCGGCATCCTGCTGCTCGCGGGATGCTCGGGCGTCGCGCTGTATCGTTCGCGCGCGGCGGGTTTGCGCGCAGCGCTCGTGGTTACGCTGCTGATCGGGGCGTACCATTGGGTGAGCGCGACACTGAGCCCGGTCGGAGGAACGGCTGGCCACATTACGGGCGATGCCGCGCCCGGCCTCTGGGACATAGCGTCGTTCTTTTTCCACGCCGGCGCGTTTACCTTCGGCGGCGGCATCACCGTGCTCGCCTTCGTACAGGACCAGCTCGTCAATCAGCTCCACTGGCTGACGCCGCGGGAATTCCTCGACGGCCTCGCGCTCGGGCAGCTCACCCCGGGACCCGTTCTCATGCTCGCCGCTTACGTGGGCTACAAGCTCTGCGGCGTTGCGGGCGCCGCCGTCGGCGCGTTCGCGATCTTCCTCCCGTCGTTCATCCTGGTCCTCTCCGTCCTGCCCGTCCTGAACCGCTTCCGGGAGCTCGCCTGGATCAAGGCGGCCATGAGAGCGATCAGCGCCGCCGTGATCGGCGTGCTGGCCGTGTCCCTGGCGCACCTCGCGCCTCATGCCGCGCCGGATGCCTTCACGATGCTGCTGATGGGGCTCACCATCGCCGCCATGCTGGCCTGGAGCATCGCGCCGCTCAAGATGATCGTCGCGGGCAGCCTCGTCGGCATAATCAGCCGGCTTACGCCCGTGCAGCGACTCAAGGATCTCGCATGAAGGTCGTGAACGATCCCCAAGGGAGGGCATCCAAATCGACAGGAGGCGCCCTTGAACCCAGCACTCGCATCGTTTCTAACCGCAGCCGCAATGGTGACCGCCATGAGTACCGTCCTCGCTGAAACCATCTCTTTCGACAACGACCCGACCGGCGCCGCGCCCTCGGGCTGGCGCGCAGGCGTCACCGGCCGGGGCTCGCCGAAATGGCTGGTCGAAGCCGATTCGACCGCGCCCAGCAAGCCTAACGTCCTCAAGCAGGCAGGCAGCGGCACGTTCCCCTGGTGCGTGAAGCCCGACGCTCAACTGGCGGACGGCTACGTCGAGGTGAAGTTCAAGCCGGTCTCCGGCCGCGAAGACCAGGCGGGCGGGCTCGTGTGGCGCTGGAAGGACGGCGACAACTACTACGTCGCGCGCGCCAACGCGCTGGAGAACAACGTATCGCTGTACTACACGCAGGGCGGCCGCCGTAACACGCTCAAATACGTGGATGCGCCGGTGCCGCGCAACACCTGGCATACCCTGCGCGTGGAGTTTGCGGCGAAGAAGATCCGTGTGATTCTCGACGGCAAGCAATACATCGAGATGGACGATGACCACTTCCCCGCCGCCGGCGCGGTCGGCGTCTGGACCAAGGCGGACAGCGTGACGTTGTTCGACGACTTCGCCTATGGCTCCCTCTCCGGCAAGTGACGGTCGCGAGCCACGTGCCGGACGCTCAGCCCTGCCAGCGGGTCACGAAGTCGCCGAGCTCCGGCCGCGCTGATCCGCGGGGGGCCATGGCGGGCGTGCCGACGTAGATGATGCCGATGATGGCGTCACTCGCCTGCAGCCCCAGGCCTTCCTTCACGCGGGCATCGTAGGCGGGCGCACCGGTGCGCCACATCGCGCCGTAGCCCAGGGCCTGCGCGGCCAGCATGATGTGCGCCGCCGCCGCGCCGGCCGAGACGATCTGCTCCACTTCGGGAATCTGCTCGCTCGCCTTCGTGCGCGCCGCGACGACGACGATCACGGGCGCGCGGAGCGCTTTCTGCCGTTCCCGCTCGAGCGTTTCCGGCGTGGCGCCGGCGTCACGGGCCTTCAGCGAGTCCGCGAGCAGCGCGCCGAACCGCTCGCGTTCTGCGCCCGAGATCACGATGAAGCGCCAGGGCCGGAGACGACCGTGATCCGGCGCGCGCAACGCGCTGCGCAGGATGGTTTCGAGCTCGTCGTCGCTCGGTCCGGGCTCCTGCAGCTTCACGGCGGAAGCGCGCTCGAGCAATAGTTTCACCGCGTCCATAGCATCTCCCATCGTTTCATGGTTTGCCCTTCGCGCCCTGGTAAGCCGAATAGACATGGTCAAAGACTTTGCCGGCCGCGAGTACCAGCTCGTCATCGCTGCGGGTGTTGTCCCGCGCGCCCTTCAGAATCATTTCCAGCCCCTTGGCCTCTTCAACCGGGATACCGCCCACGTCGAGGAAGTGGACGATTGCAGCGAGCCGCTCGAGGGCCGGATCTTTGTCGAGATCAAAGGTTCCGAGCAGCACCTCGAACGTCACGCGATCGCCGACGTGGGTGAAGTCGGCGCCGTCGAAATCGAACCCGAGGGCGCCCTTGGGGCGATCCCGGGGCTTGTCGATCCAAACGAAACGCGCCTCGCGATCGATGAACCGTCTGATGAGCCACGCACTGGCGAGGCGGTCCACCCATGGGGCCTTGCGCGTCGCCCAGGTCCGATGGCGAAACTTTGTCGCGTCGAGGCGGCGCACTTTGCGCCTGGAGGCCTGCGGTTCGCCTTCCGAAAACAATCTCCGCTTCTCGCCTTCGAGCGCCGAGACCGCCTGTTTCGCCTGCAGCTGGGCGTGTCCCGGGTAGAAATCGATCCCGACCAGCTCTTCGAGCGACCGGCGCAGGCGCTGGACGAGCGTATCCGCCTTGCGCTCGCCCAGGCGCGACAGCGCCGCTTTCGCCGAACCGATGCGCGCCACCAGCCCCGCATATTCCTTGCCGCGGTCGAAGAGCTTGCGCACGTGTTCGAGCTGGGCAGACGTCTTGAAATTCAGTTCCGCCGTCATGGCGAATCCGCCGGCGCTTCGTATTGCCGACTCGACATCGGCGAGAGCCGCCGCCTGGGGCACAGCGGCCGGCAGCACGTACACGCCATCCCGCAGCACGCCGCACCCGGTGTCCTTCAGCGCGCGCCATACCCGCATGCGCGTCGTCGAGTTTCCCGTCGGTAGACTGGTCAGCAACGCGATGAACATGTCCATAACCGGCTCGAATCAATGACTTGTTGATCAAGGGCCCGGTGGCGCGGCGCACCGCAGCGCCCCGGTCTAAATTGATGTTGACATTATCACATCTCTGTTATATCGTGCACAACAATTCGTAGGCGACCACTGCCGCAAGGGCAGCCCCGCCTAGCCGGGTCGAACGCAGGCACCCGGTACCAAAAGACGATTCGTCTCAAGCGCTGCTCCAAACCCTTCGGGGAAGGAGTACGTGTATGAGCAAGCGAATCGCCTCGATCTCCGCACCGTCTCCGGCGCTCCCGCGTCCCCTCACAGCGATACTGCTGGCTGCATGGTTCGTCGCAGTCGGCGGATGCAGTGCCAACACGGCAGCGCCGCTGCCACGGCAGTCGGCAAGCTATGTCCCGGACGACCCGCCTCGCGGCATGCGGTATCGAATCGACCCGACGCGCAATCGCGTCTGGATACTGACCGCTGAAGGCTTGTCCCTCCAGATCGGCGGCTCGGCGGGCAAGCTCGTGGAAATCGCGCTGCCCTCCTGGCAATGGGTGGACGAGCCGTACGGGTGCCCGCCGGACCTGGCGCTCGGGCCCGATGGCGAGGTTGTGGTCACCAGCAACATCGTGTCGACACTGTGGCGGATTGATCCCGACTCCCTGGCCGTCAGCACGCACGAGCCTCTGCTCGATGCTGATAACGACAAGGATGTCGGCTTCTCCGGACTCGAGTACTCCAGTGAGCACGGGATGTTCCTTGCCGTCAGCGATATGCACGGCTCGCTCTGGCGGATCGACCCGCTTCTCAGGAAAGGACAGAAAGTCCGGCTGTCGGCGCCTGTCCGTGAGGCTGCGTCATGCCTGACACCGCAAGGGCGTGACGGCTACTGACAATGCAAGGAAAGCATGATGTGTACCTCTATCGGGTCAACGCAGATACCCGGTGCATCTCAAAGGCAACCGCTCAAGTTCTGCACTGCCCGCGCCGCTCGCGCGGATACGGGCAACCTGAAAGGAACGTGCCATGAGCAAGACCAGTTGCAAAGAAGTGAACCGCATCGTCTTCCGGCGGCTCGCGGAGATTCAGCTGAGCGCTTTCGATCTGCAAGGCGCCGCGCACGCGATGCGCGACGCCGAGGCGATCGCGGACGCTGTGATCTGGGTGAAGGAGCGCGTTGCATCGCTTGGCGCCCTGATCCTGAAACCTGGCTTCAAGCACTAGGATCCCGGGCGCTTGCGCACGGCGTCGGCGCCCGTTCCAACGTTCACCACTCTGACATTCGCAGTAATCGGGTCATTGCAGATACCCGGTATCAAAGGCAACCGCTCAAGCTCTGCATCGCCCATACCGCTCGCGCGGATACGGGCAACTTGAAAGGAACGTGCCATGAGTAAGACCAGTTGCAAGGAAATGAACCGCATCGTCTACCGGCGGCTCGCGGAGATTCAGATGAGCGCCTTCGATCGGCAAAGCGCCGCGCATGCGATGCGCGATGCCGAGATGATCGCGGATGCCGTGATCTGGGTCAAGGAAGGGATCGCGTCGTTTGGCGCGATGCTTCTGAAACCCGTCTACAGGCACTAAGCGGCGAGCTGACACTTGAAACGAGAGTTCGCCTCGGGCACCAGCGTTCCACCCGCCGACCCACGCGTTCACGCGCGTGATGTCGGTACACAACTCTCTATGGAGGATTAGCCATGCGTTACCAGCTCACACCGATTCATTGCCGTCCCTGGCTCCTGAACAGCCTGTCCCTGCAGCTCATCGAGAGCCACTACGAGAACAACTACGGCGGCGCGCTCCGGCGCCTGAACGCGATCACCGAGAAGCTGGAGTCCCTCGACCTTGCCAAGACCCCCGGCCATGTGATCAACGGCTTGAAGCGCGAGGAGCTCGCTGCGCTCAATTCCACCCTGCTGCACGAGCTCTATTTCGCCAGCATGGGCGGCGACGGCAAGACGACCGAAGCGATGGCCGCCGTGCTCGCGCGGGACTTCGGCTCGGCCGACCGGTGGCGCGACGAGTTCGTCGCGATGGGCAACGCCCTGGCCGGCGGCTCCGGCTGGGTCGTGCTCGTGTACGTGCCACGCGATCGCAGGCTCGTCAACCAATACGCGTCCGAGCACAGCCAGGCGGTGGCCGGCGGCATCCCGATTCTCGCGCTCGACATGTACGAGCACGCCTACCACATCGACTTCGGCGCCAATGCAAAGGCGTATGTCGACACGTTCATGCGCAACGTCGACTGGAAGGCGCTGCACGGGCGCTACGAGGATGCCGCCAGGGTCGAAGGCCCACGGCCGTTGGCGCAGCCCGAATTCGGCGATCTGCCGGGCGTAAGCGTCGAGGAAGTGAAGGCCCTGCTCGACGCCGGCAAGCCGGTCCAGGTCATCGACGCCCGCCCGCGGCACTTCGTCTCGCGGACGCAGGACATCATTCAGGGGGCAACCTGGCGCGATCCCGAGCGCGTGCGGGAATGGGCTGGCGAGCTGTCGAAATCAGACCCCGTAGTCGTGTTCTGCGTCTACGGATTCCACGTCGGATGCAATACCGCCATCGCCCTGCGCGATGCCGGGTTCGACGCGAAATTCATGAAGGGCGGTCACTCGGCATGGAGGGCGATGGGCGGCCCTGTGATGCCGCACGCGTGAGCGCCCGAAAAAGAAAGATGCCATATGAAACGTGATCTCGCTTCGAGCACCCGTGTTCTACGCGGCGCGCCACGCGCAGGCGCGCATGGCGCCGGCACCCTCCTCCTGTCCCGCAGCGACGTCGAGCGGCTGCTCACTCCCGACGAATGCATCGCCGCCGTCGAGGATGCCTTCCGCCAGCATGCGCTGGGCAAGGCTCCACCGCCGGGAATACTCGGCTTTCACGCGGAGGAGGGAAGCTTCCACATAAAGGCGGCTCTTCTCACTCTGGATCAGCCCTACTTCGCGGCCAAGACCAACGCGAACTTCCCGCAGAACGGCGCACGGCACGGGCTGCCGACGATACAGGGCGTCGTCGTGCTGTGCGAGGCCATCACCGGTGCGCCATTGGCGGTGATGGATTCAATGGCGATCACCGCGCTGCGCACGGCAGCGGCGACCGCCGTGGCGGCTCGGTATCTGGCGCGGGAGAACTGCCATACGGCGTTGATCTGCGGCTGCGGCGGACAGGCCCCCGCACAGTTGCGCGCCTTGCTCCGGGTGCGCAGCCCCAGGCGCGTCTACTTCTACGATCAGGACCGGGCAAAGGCGCAGTCCTTCGCGGCGGCGCTCGGAACCGAGATCGGGCTGCCCATGGAGCCGGTTGCGGATCTCGCCCAGGCGGTTGCCGCGAGCGACATCGTCATCACGTGCACGACGGCGCGCCGTTATTTCATCGAGCGCGGGATGGTCCGTCCGGGAACGTTCGTCGCCGGCGTGGGCGCCGACAACGAAAACAAGCAGGAGCTCGATCCGTTACTGCTCGCGCATGGCAAGCTCGTCACCGACTTGACCGACCAGTGCTGCGCCATCGGCGATCTGCACCACGCGGTCGACGCCAAGGTCATGTCGCGTGAGGACGTGCACGCCGAGCTCGGCGAGATCATCGCGGGCCGCAAGCCCGGGCGCGCGAGCGACGAGGAAATCATCGTCTTCGATTCGAGCGGCACGGCGCTGCAGGACGTCGCAGCGGCGGTCGCCGTCTACCGGCGGGCGCTCGCGGATGGCGAGGGTACCCGCTTTTCGCTCAATGCCTGATTTTTCACGGAGAACTCATGCGTTACCAGCTCACACCCATATATTGCCGTCCCTGGCTTCTGAACGGGTTATCGACGCGACTCCTCGAAAGCCACTATGAAAACAACTATGGCGGAGCGCTGCGGCGCTTGAACGCCATCACGGAGAAGCTGGAGTCCGTCGACTTCGCGAAGACGCCGGGCTACGTGATCAACGGCCTGAAGCGCGAGGAAGTGATCGCGCTCAATTCCACGCTGCTGCACGAGCTGTATTTCGCGAGCCTGGGCGTAGCCCCGGTCGCCAAGGGCCGCAATATCCCCCGGCCGGCGGGGGTGCTCGCCGAGGCCCTGACGCGCGACTTCGGCTCGTTCGAGCGCTGGCGTGACGAGTTCGCCGCCATGGGCAACGCGCTTGCAGGGGGCGCCGGGTGGGTGCTGCTCGTCTACGTTCCGCGCGCCCGACGGTTGATCAATCAGTATGCGTCAGAGCACACGCCGTCTATCGCGGGCGGCATTCCCGTCCTGGCGCTCGATATGTACGAGCACGCGTACCACATCGACTTTGGCGCGAACGCGCGCGCCTACATCAATGCGTTCATAAAAAACATTGACTGGAAGGCGGCAGAAGGCCGCCACGAGGATGCAGCCAAAGTCGAGCCGCCGCGGCCGCTGGTGCAGGAGGAATTCGGCGACTTGCCCGGCGTCAGCGTAGAGGAAGTGAAGGCGATGCTCGAGGCCGGCAAGCCGGTACAGATTATCGACGCTCGCCCGCGGCACACCATGTCGCGGCAGCAGGACATCATGGACGGTGCGACTTGGCGCGACCCGGACCTCGTGCAGGAATGGTCCGGCGAGCTGTCGAAGTCCGACCCGGTGGTGGTGTTCTGCGTATACGGCTTCCATGTCGGCTGCAAGACCGCGATCGTGCTGCGGGAGGCCGGCTTCGACGCGAAGTACATGTTGGGTGGCCATTCGGCCTGGAAGGCGCTTGGAGGCGCGATCAAACCCATCCCGGAGGAATCGCCGGAGATCGAAGCGTAAGCACGCCGCCGCATCCGCCAATGGAAAGGATATCTGCATGAGCATGCTCAAAGAGTACTATCTGCAGCCCGATGCGCCCGACCCGGCTCTACCGGAGGCCGAGGTACTGCGCTGCGTGCGCCGTTTCGTGCCAACGGCAAGAGCCATGACGCACGTTGATGAATCGGGCGGCGAGGCGCGGACCTACATCGTAGATGAGGTCCTCGTGCTCAAGGTACAGCGGCCACAACAAGTGCGCGTCGGCACCAGCCTGGCCCGCGAAGTGTTTTTTCTCAACCAGCTGGCGGCGGCCGCGCCCGACCTGCCCGTGCCGCGCGTCTTGGGCTACAACCGCGAGACCAATTTATTGGAGTACAACATCCAGACCCGGATGCCGGGGGTGGCCTACGCCGACGCCACCCTTACGCCCGACGTGCGGCACGACGTCATCTTCAGCGTGGGGCGGTTGCTGCGCCGCCTCCATGCCATCCCGCAGCAGCCATTTCACGACAGCGCTCACTTCCCTACCGACCGCACCCCGGCCGACTTCAAAAGGCGCCTGTCCGAATATTTCGACGTAGTCGCCAGGCGACTTGAAGAGAAGGGGCGGGCGTGGCCGCTGGAGATTCCATTTGAAACGGTGCGAGAACGCACGTTGGCGGCCCTGCCTGAAACGCAGGAGTTCCTGGCTTTGCACTCCAACCCCGGTCCGCCTCACACCTTTGTTGACCGGAGCACCGGGCGTTTCCAGGGCCTGATTGATTTTGGCGACGCTTACATCAGTCATCCTGCTTTGGATGTGTGGCGCTGGCGCTGGCCCGTCGAACGCGCCGCCGCGCTGGCGGGCTACACCGCCGACGCGCCGGTGAGCGATGACTTCATGCGGACGTGGAAAGCCGTCACGGTTGCCGCCTCCGCCATCCTCGTAGCATTTTTCCCGGACCGTGAGGACGAAGCGACCAGGGATTTGCGACGGTCCTTGAGCGACTTGTGATCAAAACGACAGGAAATTCAATCCGCTTTTCATTCAATGCCTGACTTCATGGAGGCTCACGTGCGTTACCAGCTCACACCCATTCACTGCCGCCCCTGGACCTTGAGCTACTTGTCCGTCAAGCTCATCGAAAGCCACTACGAGAACAACTACGGCGGCGCGCTCCGGCGTCTCAACGCGATCACCGAGCAGCTCGAAAACCTCGATTGGGCGAACACGCCCGCCCACGTCATCGGCGGCCTGAAGCGCGACGAGCTGGCCGCCCTCAATTCCATGCAGCTGCACGAGCTCTACTTCGCGAGCATGGGCGGCGACGGCCAGCCCACCGAAGCGATGTCGGCCGTGCTGGCGCGGGACTTCGGTTCAGCGCTCCGGTGGAAAGACCAGTTCGTCGCGATGGGCAACGCTCTCGCCGGCGGCTCCGGCTGGGTCGTGCTCGTCTACCTGCCGCGCAACCGGCGGCTCGTCAACCAGTACGCGACCGAGCACAGCCAGGCCGTGGCGGGAGGCATTCCGATCCTGGCGCTCGACATGTACGAGCACGCCTATCACCTGGATTACGGCGCCAACGCGAAGGCGTACGTCGACATCTTCATGCGCAACGTCGACTGGAAGGCACTTTACACGCGGTACGGGGACGCGGCGAAGGTCGGCGGCTTGCGGCCGCTGGAGCAGCCGGAATTCGGCGACGTGCCCTCGGTCGGGGTCGAGGAGGTGAAGTCCATGCTGGATACCGGCAAGCCGGTCCAGGTCGTCGATGCCCGTCCGCGGGCTTCCGTTTCCTGGACACACGAAGTCATGCAAGGCGCCACGTGGCGCGATCCGGAGCGCGTGCAGGAATGGGTTGGCGAGCTGTCGAAGTCGGACCCCGTGGTCGTGTACTGCGCCTACGGCTTCCACGTCGGATGCAAGACCGCCATCAAGCTGCGGGATCTCGGCTTCGATGCGAAGTTCATGCAAGGCGGGCATTCCGCCTGGAAGGCGATCGGAGAGGCGATGAAGCCGCACGGCTGATCGTTGCAGACGACCGAAAGGAACGCAGGCGCTGTGCGGCCGCAGCTGGCGGCCGGGGCGCCTGGCCGGGTCCGATGCAGACACCCGGTAAGGACTTTTGTCCCAAGCGCTGCTCCTGCCTCTTGCGAGGAGTGTGTATCCACTCTTCCAGGCAATTCTGAAGGAGCCCTCGATCATGAACACGACCGCACAAAGAACCGAAGCACCCGGGCAACTCGAGCAGAACACGATAAGACGCCGCGGCGTCGGCCTCCGCGGCTACGACCGGGCGCGGGCCTTTCACGGCTTCACGCTCTTCGCGCCCGACGGCAAGCCCGACAACAAGACGGTTTACCTCATCGACATGGAGGGCAACGCCGTCCACACCTGGGAGATGCCGTACGCGGCGGGCCTGACCGCATACCTGACGGACCGGGGCACTCTTTTCTACAACGGAAACGTTCCCAAACCCACCACCGCAACCTACATCGGCGGAGTCGTGATGGAGGTCGACTGGAAGGGCCGTGTGCTATGGGAGCTCAAGCATCCCGACCACCATCACGACGGCGTACGGCTCCGCAACGGCAACGTGCTCCTCATCTGCGCAAAGGCGCTGGCGCCGGAGATCGTTTCCCGCGTTCGGGGCGGGCGCGCCGGCACCGAGCAGGAGAACGGCAGGATGGACGGCGACTATCTCGTCGAGATGACGCTTGGCGGCAAGGTTGTGTGGGTGTGGCGAAGCTGGGAGCAACTCGATCCCGTTGCCGACGGCATCACGGCGGTTCAGGACAATCGCGACGCGTGGCCCCTCGGCAACGGAATCTCCGAAATGCCCGATGGAAACATCCTGCTCAGCTTCCGCAATAACTCGACCGTGGTCATGATCGAACGTCAGAGCGGAGCGATCTACTGGAAGCTCGGTGCGCCCCCGCTCTCGGGCCAGCATGCGCCGCACCTGCTTCCGAACGGGAACCTCCTGCTCTTCGACAACGGGCCGCACCGGCTGGACCATACGTTCCCCTACTCGCGCGTGCTCGAGATCGACCCGGCGACGCAAAAGATCGTATGGAAATACGAGGACAACCCGGCCTGGAATTTCTACAGCCCGAGGATCTCGAATGCCCAGCGCCTGCCGAACGGCAACACCCTCATCAACGAGGGTTCCTTCGGGCGGTTCTTCGAGGTGACGTCCGGAGGCGACGTGGTCTGGGAGTACGTCAACCCGTACTTCACCGGACCGCCCAAAGCGCAACACAACCGGGTGGCACGCGCCTACCGCTACACGGCCGAAGAGATCGCCAGGGCGCGGGCGGCGACAGGATAGAACGCGGCACCTGGAATCCGGTGACGTACCGCTGAGCTTGGTATCGACGAAAAGTCCCGCACGGAGAGCGCATGGACGACCTTGCAACGTTGCAGCTCGCAATCTTCCTGGCGGGCGTATTCGTGGCGGCCTTTGTCACCGCGCTCGCCGGCTTCGCCTTCGGCATGGTCGCTGCGGCGATATGGCTGCACGCCCTTACGCCCCTGCAGGCGGCGGCTTTGATCGCCTCCTATGCGCTGCTGGTGCAAAGCTATGCGGTCTGGAAGCTCCGGCGGTCCGTGAATGTCTGGCGGGTACTACCGTTCGTCGTAGGTACGGCTGCGGGCATTCCCGCGGGTATTTTCGTTCTGAACTGGGCATCGCCGACTTCCATTCGAATCGCGATCGGCGTGCTTCTCGTCGCGTTCAGCGTCTACAACCTCGTGGGCCCGCGGTTGCCCCAATTCAGGCAGGCAGGCCCCCTTCCCGACGGCGCCGTCGCAGTAGCCAACGGCGTCCTGGGCGCGTCGACCGGTCTCGGCGGTACCTTGCCTGCGATCTGGTGCAGCATGCGCGGATGGACCAAGGACGAGCAGCGCGCCGTCTTTCAGCCCGCCGCGGTCGCAACCTTCCTGATGATCATGGCATGGTACGGCGCCGGGGGCATCCTCAGCGCCGATATCGGCTGGCTGTTTGCGATCGGCCTGCCGGCGCTGCTTGCCGGCACCTGGCTCGGCTGGAGGCTCTACGGGCGGCTCGACGAGGCCGCCTTTCGTAAGGTCGTTCTCTACGTGCTGCTCGTCTCGGGCCTGGCTCTGGTCACGACAGCATACCGCGCCGGCTCCTCGGTTCAGTGACCGGCCCGGGCCGTCCTTCAAGAGATAGAATCGTGGCACCGTGAATTATCTCTGGAACCTGCGACCCTACTTCCGGCAGACGGCGGGCGAGCTTATTCTCGGCTCGCTCGCAGGCATCGTGATGAATACGGCCGTGGTCCTTCCGGCCATCCTGCTGGGCGCGGCGATCGACAAGGCGCTCGCGCTGGAGCGGGGCGAGGCGACGCCGGCCGACGTGACGCTCGCCGCCCTGCTGCTGGTAGCCGGGACGCTTCTCACGGAAGGGCCGCGCGTGCTGAAGCGCTGGTGGCTGATGACCGCCAACGCGCGCATCCGCGCCAACCTGCGCGCCGATGCGTTGCGCGGGACCCTCTCGCGACCCCTGGCTGACCTGCACAGGTCCTCTATCGGCGACCAGATGGCGCGCATCGTCGGCGACGTCGAAGTGCTCGGCGTCGGGGTGCGGGAGTTCACCATCGAGACATGGGATACCGTCCTCTTCTCGCTCTCGTTCGTCGTTGCGATGCTCGTCATCGACGCGCATCTGTCGCTCCTCGCGCTGGCTCCCGTTCCGGTCGCGATGCTGATCGCCCACGCATCCGGCCGCTGGGTGGCGGCGCGAACGGCCGGCGCAAGAGAGGCGAACGCCGCGCTGACCGCGAGCGTTCAGGAGCTGCTCGCCGGATTCCGCGTGCTGCGCTTCTTCGGCCGCGCCCCGGCCGCGACGGCTGAGGTGGAGACGTTCTCCCGGACGTTCGCGGAACGCAATCTGAGCGCAACCCGCCTCCGCCTCGGTCTGCCGCCGCTCTACGGCACGCTGATGATGTCCGGCGTGCTGTTCGTCATCTGGCAGGGCGGCGAGCGCGTGATCGACGGCGCGATGAGCGTAGGCGCCTTCGTCGGATACCTCGCGTTGTACATCCGCTTCGTTGAGCGCGGCTTCCGCATCCCGCAGATGGTCAACTCGATCCAGAGCGGCGGCGCAGCGTACGCGCGGCTCGAGCCCATGCTGGCGCCGGCTCTTGCCATGGCGGGCGAGCCTCCCTTGTCCTCCTTCAAGGCGGGCCACGTTGCCGGCTCCGGGCGCCAGGAACGGATTTCGATGCGCCGCCCACCCGGTCCGATCGGCGTCTCGCTGCGGAAGGTCGGCTTTACCTACCCAGGTGCGACGCGGCCGGCGCTCGTCGACTTCACGCTCGAGGTCGCACCGGGCAGCATCGTGGCTGTGACCGGTGCGGTGGGATCCGGCAAGAGCACGCTGGCGCGTGCCCTGCTGGGCATTTATCCCATCGAGTCGGGCACGCTGCGGCTGTCGGCATCGAACGGCTCGACGCTGGACTGCGGCGCCGGCAGCGCCGGCTACCTGCCCCAGGACGCGCAACTCTTCTCCGGATCGGTCCGCGAAAACGTGCTCATGGCTGAAGCATCCGGTCATCCGGAGCTTGCCGCGTGGGCGGTGCGGCTCGCGGCCATCGACGCGGACATTGCCGGGTTTCCCCTCGGCGCGGACACGCAGATCGGCGAGCTTGGCGTGCGCATTTCCGGTGGCCAGCGACAGCGCCTCGGGCTGGCGCGGGCGATCGCGGCCTACGCTCCCGACTTTCCCGGATTGCTGGTACTGGACGACCCTTTCTCGGCGGTCGACGTCGAGACGGAGGCGCGGATCGTCACGGCGCTCCGCGAGGCCTTTGGACCGCAGCAGCCGGAGAGCAGGCGCGCAACGATACTCCTTTGCTCCCAACGCCTCGCGGCTTTCCCCCAGGCCGACCGGGTCGTCGTGCTCGAAAACGGGCGCATCGAGGAGGAAGGGACCCACGCCGAGCTGCTGGCGAGAAGCGGCCTGTACTCGCGCATCTACCGGGCGCAGATGCGCAGCGATCTCGCACTGGCGGAGCGTGCGGCATGAACGTAGCCGCGCTCGGTGTTTCCCCTCCACGCCAGGGTCCCGGCAGGCAACTCGCCCGCCTCGTGCGACCCTGGCAGCGCACGCTCACGGTCATCACGCTGCTCGTGCTGGGCGGCGCGCTCTTCGAGCTCGTGCCGCCGCTCATCATCCGCTCGATCGTCGACGACCACCTGGCAGTGGGAAGGAGCGAGGGCCTGCTCGTGCTGGGGCTCCTGTACCTGGGCGCGACCGCGCTCGGGCAATCCCTCGCGTTCGTCTACGGCTACCTGGCGGCGACCGTGGCACAGGGCGTCTTGAGCGATCTGCGCGTGCGGCTGTTTGCGCATCTGCAGCGCCTGCCGGCGGGCTACTTCGACCGGACTCCCGTCGGTGACGCCATCAGCCGCTGCACGGCGGACGTGGACACCCTGGATACGGTATTCACCAGCGGCGTTGCCACGCTGGTGGCGAATCTCGTTCGCCTGGTCACGATCGCTGCGGCGATGGTGATCCTGAGCCCGATGTTGTCGCTGGCAGCAGCGATCGTGCTGCCGCCGCTCGTCGTGGTGACGCGCTTCTTCCAGGTGCGCATACGCAGCGCGGAGCGCGCCAACCGGCGGGCCGTGAGTGAGATGAACACCCACCTCCAGGAAACGCTGCGCGGCGTCGAGGTGATCCAGGCATTCAAGCGCGAGGCAGGCTTCGTCGACCGCTTCAGGGGGGTGCTGCAGCGAGTGCTGGAAGCCTCGAACCGCGCCACGGCTTATTCTTCCTTCTATCCGCCGATGACCGCACTGATGACCTACAGCGCCATCGCCTTCCTGCTGTGGGCGGGCACGCGCGATGGCTTTGGCGCGCTCGACATATCGATCGGCACTCTGACCGCGTTCGCGCTCCTCCTGCAGCGCTTTTTCACGCCGGTGACCGCGCTGGGCGACGAGTGGCAGACGATACAGGGCGCCCTGTCGGGGGCGGAGCGCATTTTCGAAGTGCTGGGCCTGCCCGCCGCCGAGGGCCCGCCGCCCAGCCCGCACAGCGGGCGGCGAGACGGTCTGGCATGCGAAGACGTCGTCTTCGGCTACGTACCCGAAACAACGGTGCTGCGCGGCGTAACCCTGCACGTTGCTCCCGGGGAACACGTCGCGCTCGTGGGGCGCACGGGAGCGGGAAAGACCAGCATCGTGCACCTCCTCGCCGGTCTGTACCAGCCGGTGCGAGGCACGGTGCGCGTTGCAGGACGCGATCCCAGCGCGTTATCGGACGAAGAGAAACGCCGGGTCTTCGGCATCGTGCCGCAGGCGTCGCAATTGTTCCACGGCACGGTCCTCGCGAATCTCGCGCTCAAGGATGCGACGGTGCCGGAGGCGGCCGTGATCGAAGCCGCGAAGATCAGCGGCGCCGACGCGTTCATCCGCGCTCTCCCGAACGGCTACCAGACGGTGTTGAGGGGCTCCGGTCGTGGCGTGGGCGTGCAATTGTCCGCCGGCCAGGAGCAGCTCCTGACGCTCACCCGCGCCCTGGTCTCGCGGCCCCCGGTCCTGCTGTTCGACGAGGCGACGTCTTTCGTGGACGGCGCCACGGAAGCAGCGCTGCGCGATGCGCTGCGCTCGACCGTCCTCTCCCGGGGCACGGCGGTCCTGACCGTCGCGCACAGACTGGCGACAGCGAGGGAGGCGGACCGGGTGGTCGTCATCGACCACGGCCGTATCATCGAGGACGGCGCGCCGGCGGATCTCGTTGCACGCGGAGGGCGCTTCGCCGCCCTGCTGGAGCTCGAGGCCGCCGGATGGGACTGGCGCTCGCCAGTTGCACTTTGAGGACGCTTTCTCGCAACCAGCGTCATAGTTACGGTCTAACGCGCAGGAGCCGGGTGCATGAGCAACTGGCGGCATCGCGGAATCGTGGCGGCGTTGGGGGCGGCCCTCCTGTTCGGGGCGGGCACCCCCTTTGCCAAGCTGCTGCTCGACTCGATGAGTCCCTGGCTGCTCGCGGGCATACTCTATCTGGGCTCGGGCATCGGGCTCGCGGCACTTCGTTGGACCCGGCGGGCCCGTCGTCCGGTCAAGCTTGCCGCGCGCGATATCGGCTGGCTGGCCGGGGCGATCGCAGCGGGCGGAATAGCCGCTCCTGTCTTGCTGATGTGGGGACTCTCCCGCAGTCCCGCCTCGACGGCGTCGCTCCTGTTGAACGCCGAGGGCGTTTTCACCGCGCTCATCGCCTGGTTCGTGTTCCGCGAGAACTTCGACCGCCGCATTGCGCTCGGCATGGCGTGCATCGTCGCAGGCGCGCTGGTTCTCGCCTGGCCGCACGACGGTCTTGCCGGGGAGCCCGGAACCGCTGTTTTGCCGGCGCTCGCCATCGTCGGCGCGTGCCTCGCGTGGGGACTGGACAACAACCTCACCCGCCAGGTCTCGCTGGCCGATGCGACCTTCATTGCCATGGTCAAGGGGCTCGCGGCCGGCGTGACCAACGTGGCGCTCGCCGCTGCAATGGGGGCAGCGCTGCCGCCGCCCGGGGTCGCGCTCGCAGGCGCGGCGCTCGGTTTCCTGAGCTACGGAATCAGCCTGGTGCTGTTCGTGGTCGGGTTGCGACACCTGGGAACGGCGCGCACCGGCGCCTACTTCTCGACCGCTCCCTTCGTGGGTGCGCTGGTCGCCGTAGCGTTCGTGGGCGAGCCCGTGAATATTGCGCTCGTGCTGGCAGGGCTGCTGATGGGCGCCGGCGTCTGGTTGCATCTGTCGGAGCGACATACGCACGCGCATACGCACGCGGATATCGAGCACGAGCACGAGCACGGGCACGACGAGCACCACCAGCACGCCCACGACGAGCCGGTCGCCCCGGACACGCGGCACAGCCACCGGCACCGGCACGAGGCCATGACGCACTCGCATCCGCACTATCCCGACGCGCATCACACGCATCGGCATTGAACGGGGCGGCCTCCCCTTGACAAGGCCATGCGCGCGAACGAACATGGGTTCCAGCGGGGGACTGCAGACTCCCCGTTTCCATTCAAGACGCCCGGCGTCCAAGTTCTGCTTCTGTTCGGCTTTGCCGGAGCAGGAGATACGGACGCGCCCGTTCATCTTTCTACCTTCGATCGACCATCCGCGGCAGCTCCGCCACGCGTGACCGGCGTACGGCGCGCGCCGCATACCGCCTGGACCGGAACTAAGGAGATCTCTCATGGACGATCTGTCCCGCCGCGATACCTTGAAGATGCTTACGGCCGGCATGGCCGGACTCTCTCTTGCAGCAGCAACAGGAGGCAATGTGGAAGCACAGGATAAATCTCTGGCTCCGGCTTTTCGCGGCCAGCATCAACCAAAACCACTCGGTTTCGACCCGTCGAAGCTGAAGGGGCTGTCGGAAAAACTCATCCGTTCGCACTGGGAGAACAATTACGGCGGCGCGGTGCGCGCCCTGAACGGGATCGAGCAGCGGCTGGACGCCATGATGAAGGACAAGGACCTGCCACCGTTCATCTACGGACCCATCAAGCGCGAGGAGCTCAACCGCACGGGCTCGATGGTTCTCCACGAGCACTATTTCGACAACCTCGGCGGCGAGGGCAAGGTGGCGGGCGCCGTCCTCGACGCAATCAAGCAGTGGTTCGGCGGCTACGACGCGTGGGCGGCGGAGTTCAACCGCACCGCCATGTCGCTTGCCGGCGGCTCGGGCTGGGCGATGCTGAGCTACAACCTGCACACCGGCGAGCTGCACAACTACTGGGCGTGGGATCATATGCACAACGCGCCGACCGGCTCGCCGCTCCTGGTGCTCGACATGTACGAGCACGCGTTCCACATGGATTACGGCGCTGCCGCCGCGAAATACGTCGAGGCGTTCATGCAGAACGTGCAGTGGGAGGAAGTGAACCGGCGTTACGTTGCTGCCCAACGCGCCGCTGCCGCTCTCCGCGGCTGATCCTGGAGACGAGAACATGTCCGAATCGACCGACCCCGCGCCGGGTCCGACATATACGCTGACCCAGCTCGTTCTCTACGCGCTCAAGCTGGGAACCATCGGCTTCGGCGGCCCCGTGGCGCTGGTGGGCTACATGCACCGCGATCTGGTCGAGGCGCGCAAGTGGATCACGGAGCAGGATTACAAGGAAGGCCTGACGCTCTCGCAGCTGATGCCCGGACCGCTCGCCGCGCAGTTGATGATCTACCTGGGCTACGTCCACTACGGCAACCTCGGCGCCACGCTCGCGGGAATCGCGTTCGTCGTTCCGTCCTTTCTCATGGTCGTAGGGATAGGGGCAGCCTACATCGAGTACGGCGGGATCACGTGGATGCAGGCGGTCTTCTACGGTGTCGGCTCGTGCGTCATCGGCATCATCGCGATCAGCGCGTACAAGCTCACCACCAGAAGCATCGGCAAGGACCGGCTCTTGTGGGCCATCTTCGCCGTCAGCGCGGCGGTGACGATCCTCACGGAATCGGAGTGGGTGCTCCTCTTCCTGGCGGCGGGCGTGCTGGTCTGGCTCGTCAAGGCGCCGCCGAAGAAATGGTCTGGCGCGAATCGGGTCAACAGCGTGGCCGCCGCAGCGTTGCTGGTGCCCGCGTCCGTCGCTGCGGCTGCGGCGGCAGCAGTGGACTGGCCGGTGCTGGCGAAGATAGGCGTCTTCTTTGCCGAGGCCGGCGCGTTCGTATTCGGCAGCGGACTGGCAATCGTCCCATTCCTGTACGGCGGCGTGGTCAACGAGTACCAGTGGCTGAACGAAAGGCAGTTCGTCGATGCGGTCGCGGTGGCGATGATCACGCCCGGGCCGGTGGTCATCACGGTGGGCTTCATCGGCTATCTCGTCGCGGGATTTCCCGGCGCGGTAGTCGCCTCGCTCGCCACGTTCCTGCCGTGCTATTTCTTCACGATCATTCCCGCTCCTTATTTCAGGAGGCACGGCAAGCACCCGGGTATCGTCGCGTTCGTGGACGGCGTTACCGCCGCCGCAATAGGCACCATCGCGGGGGCCGTGGTCGTGCTCGGAAAGCGCGCGATCATCG
>Ga0075428_100001016_pt1 | contig 29751 bp, 30 predicted proteins | sample RhiMetdeltSRZDD2_FD_75291 | JGI IMG/M metagenome (GOLD analysis project Ga0075428, IMG submission 75291) | Populus rhizosphere microbial communities from Tennessee, USA - Rhizosphere MetaG P. deltoides SRZDD2 | ecosystem: Host-associated > Plants > Roots > Rhizosphere > Soil | place: USA... | reverse complement strand
GACCGCATCCTGCACCTGGAGCGGCTGCGCGACAACCTCGCCGGCTGCATCGGCTGCGGCTGCCTGAGCCTGAAGACCTGCGCGCTGTCCAACCCCGGCGACGTACTCGCCGACCAGGGACCCGGCGCCGTGCGGCTGTAAGAAATCGAACGCCTGTGCGATAGACTCGCGATCATGGAGCTGGCCCTCCAAAGCGCACTGTTCGACCCCGCCGAACGCCGCGATCTCGGCAACGGCGCGTGGGTCGAGGTGCGCTCCGGTTGGCTCACCGACGCCGACGGGCTGTTCGCAGAACTCCACGACGGCATCCCGTGGCGCGCCGAACGCAGGCACATGTACGAGCGCGTGCTCGACGTGCCACGTCTGGTCAGCTTCCACCACCTCGTCGACGAGCCGGCCCCGCACCCACGGCTCAAGCAGATGCGCCGACGGCTCAACGACACCTACGGAGGCGAGCTTGGCGAGCCGTTCACCACCGCAGGTCTATGCCTTTACCGCGACGGCAACGACAGCGTCGCATGGCACGGCGACAAGATCGGCCGCAGCAATACCGAAGACACCATGATCGCCATCGTGAGCCTCGGCGCCACAAGGGTTTTCGCGTTACGCCCGAAGGGCGGTGGCAAGTCGCTGCGGATCGCGCACCATCACGGCGACCTGTTGGTGATGGGCGGCTCGTGCCAGCGCACCTGGGAGCACTCGATCCCGAAGACGACGCGACCGGTCGGCCCGCGGATCAGCATCCAGTTCCGCCCGCACGACGTTCGCTAGCTTTTCACCGCCGCGACGGCCGCCGTCAGCAGGTCACGCGCTCGCTGCGTGTTGACCGGCGTGACGGGCTTGTCGGGCAGCACCAACGGGTTGGCCGTGACGATCACCAGGAAGGGGCCGAAGCTCGCGACGTAGTTGTAGAGCTCGCCGGCGCGTGGTTTTCCGTCGACGGTCGTCTGCAGCACCCGACGAGTGCCCAGCGTGTGCACACCACTGATCTGCGGCGCCTCGACCACCTCCACGAGACCGCGCACCCCCGGCCCGGTGAACCCGACCTTCTGGCAGTTCTGCGACGGGTCGCTGCGCGGCACGGCCTCCGACGTTTCGACGGCGATCGCGATGAACCGATTCCCCTCGCCCTCAGCGGTCGTGGCGGCCATGTTGCCTTTCACCCCCGACGGCACCAGCTGCTGGCTGGCGGCCTTCCCGCAGTCGGCGGGGTCGAACGTCATCCCGGGCGGCAATGTCTGCGGGCCGAGCAGCCGCGGATCGATGCCCGTCGGTCCCACGCTGGTCACCTTGAAGTCCGACCCGAAGCTGGACTTCACGTTCGCCACGTGCGCGATGTCGGCGTGCGACAAGTCCGGTTCTGCGGATTGTCCGGTCCCGCAAGCGGCCAACACGGCTGCGCACGCAACGGCGAGCATCGCCTTTGGGTTCGACATCGCTGCCAATGTACCCGCAAGACACCGCTCAGCCGCGTAACGCCGACACCGTTTTGACCAGCAAATCAGCCGCGAAACCCTGTCCGAGTGGAGGATTCGGCGAGCCAGGATCGCTGACCACCGTGACGAACGCGACGTAGTCGCCGAGATAGGCGATGAAGGTGTCCGCGTGCGAATGGGTTTCGGTGCCGCCCTCGACAACTGTGGTCGTCGTGGTCGACAGGCCGACGGTCGCTGAGCCGTCGACCGCGGGCGCCGCCACGAATGCCACGGCTCCGCTCGTGTGCCCGGCCGACACCGACCACTGGCCGCAGTCATCGATCAGCGACGGATCGAGCGTCGCCGTTGAGCCAGCGATCACCGCGTAGACGATCCCTCCGGCACCCGACGCCGACCATCCCCGCGTCGTCGTCGCGCCGGCGGCGGGGTCGGCGAGCGCCCCGCACCGCGGCGGGTCGGCGGCCCAATCGGGACCCAGGCCCCAGAATGCGACCGGTGCGGCCATGCCGGTCAGCGGCGCCACCTCGTAGCCACTCGGCAGTTCCGCACGCACCCGTTCGATCCGCGCGGGATTCACCGAAGCCGACGAGACCGTCGTCGACGGCGCGGGTGACGGCGACGTGCCACAGGCGGCAACGCCGAGACACAGCGCCACGAGCGGGGCAAATAGCCGCACGCCCGTTAATACCACAGAGATTGCTTAGAAAACCCCTGCAACGAACCGTGTCCGGCGAGCGATGAAACGAGTACCAGGCAAACAACAGAACGGAGACTGTCATGCGCACAGGCTGGGGTGTGGCAGCAACGATAACGGCCGCGGGCGTCATGCTCGCGCCGGCAGGACTCGCGACGGCAGAGCCCACTCAGGGCGCCAACGCCTACCAAACGATCGGCGTGCTGGAGGACGAGGGCTACGACGTCATCATCGACCGTGTCGGAAATGCGCCCCTCAATCAGTGCATCGTCACGAGCGTGCGCAACCCACAGACGCAGACCAGGACGTTCTGGGTCGATGAGGGCAAGCATCGTCGGCTCATCACCGTTGTGGTCAACCGAACGATCAACGTGACGCTGAACTGCGACGTCTGAGCCTAGGCTTGGGTCATGCGAGCGGCACTAGGTGCGGCCGCGCTCGCGTTAGCATTCACGCCGACGGCCGTCGCGACGGCTCAGCCCACCACTTCGGGGGAGGCCGAGCAGACAATCTCGCGGTTGGAATCAGAGGGCTACGACGTGATTGTCGATCGGGTCGGCAGCGGTGATCTCTCGCAATGCGAGGTGACCGGCGTCCGGCATCCCTAGACCCTGACGCAGACAATTGTCGGAGGGCACGACCACAATCGTGAGGTCGTCACTGTCGTCGTCAGCAAGACGGTTCATGTGTCGCTCGACTGCGGCGGCTGAGCTTGCTGCGCGCCGTTATTGAGGTGCGGCCGCCCCGAATTCATCTAGCCGATCAAAGTAACAACCGGTAGTCGGCCGCGCCGCATCGAGTTGTGGAATCAAACTGCGCTACTACGAGTTTGACCAATCAGACCGCGGTGACCAGAGGGGAAGCCGTCGGTCTTAAGGAGCAAACGTGAAGGCACCACAAGTAAATCGCTTGACCTTTGCCACCGTTGCGGGAGGAGTTCTCATCGGGCTGGTCCTCGGATTTCCAGGGAGCGCACAGGCCGCGCCGTCGGGCATCGGGTCCGCACAGGACGCCTGCACGAGCTAGAAAACAACGGCTTCAGGGTCGTCCTCAACAAAATGGGTAGCGGGCCGCTCGATCACTGCCCGGTCGACTCAGTCCGGCCGGGCGAAACCGTCACCCGCCCCGTTCAAAGCGGCGGCGAGTTCGTTGACCAAATCGTCTATGAAACCGTGTATTTGACGGCCAAGTGCTGACGGGCGGCCAGCTTGGTCGCGAGTGGAATTTGCGGTCGCTTCAGCGATCGATGTAGAGGTCGCCGGGAACGCGGAGATTTCCACCTCCTGCGCGACGATTTCGCATGCGCCCGTTGTTTGCCGACCGTAGGCTACGCCCGAGATTTCTACTCGACAGGAGACCCAATGACACGCTCACTTCGGGCCGGCGTTATTGCCGTTGCGGCGATAGCCGTCGGCATCGGACTGTCCGGTTGCGGATCGGACACCAAGTCCGAACCGTCCACCTCCAAGGAGACGTCGGCCGAATCGTCGAAAACCACTACCCGTAAGGTCGCACCGACGACGGAACAGGCCGCGGGACAAAACAAGACGATCGTCGACTACATCAAGGAAAACGGCATCGTCGAAACGCCGGTGCACCGCGGTGATCCCGGCTCCCCGACGATCAATTTGCCGTTCCCACCCGGATGGGAGGACGCCGGAGATCGTACGCCGGAGTGGGCGTACGGCGCGATTCTGCTCAGCGATCCGGCAGTGGCCCAGGATCCGCCCACTGTCATTTCGCTGGTGTCCAAGCTGGCGGGCAACGTCGATCCGGCCAAGATCCTGGAATTTGCGCCGGGTGAGATCAAGAACCTGCCCGGTTACGACGGCGCCACCGAAGGCAGCCCGAGCACGCTTGGCGGGTTCGACGCGACGCAGATCGGCGGCACGTACACGAAGGACGGCGCCAAGCGCGCCATCGCTCAGAAGACCGTGGTGATCCCGGGTCAGGACGGGCTTTATGTGCTGCAGCTCAATGCCGACGGCACCGAGGATCAGATGCCGGCGTTGATGGACGCGACGGGCGTCATCGACGAGCAGACCACGATTACGCCGTAGCGCGATGGCACGTCGCAAGTGTGACGCACCCTAGTCACGCCCGCGAAATCGCCGAAGCTTCCGCGATCTGCTCGGGAGTCGGACGCACTCCGGTGTAGCGCTCGAACTGCTCGGCCGCCTGCAGCGCGATCACCTCGGCACCGGTGATCACCTTGACACCCGCTGCGCGCGCCGCCTTGATCAGCGGAGTCTCCGACGGCAGGGCCACCACGTCGAAAACGGTGTCCGCCTTGGCGATTGCCGCCTCGCCGTACGCCGCCTCGCTCTCTTCAGGACCGCCTGCCATCCCGATCGGCGTGACGTTGACTATGATCGGCGCCGCAAGGTCGCCGACGTCAGGCGCATACTCATAGCCCAGCCGGTCAGCCAGCGCACGCCCTGTTTCAGGGTTGCGTGCGACGATGATGCCGGTGTGAAAGCCGTTGCCCTGGAAGGCGGCGGCGACCGCGCTGGCCATACCACCGCTGCCGCGGATCAACACGGCGTCGTCTGGATCCAAGCCATGTTCGTCGATAAGTCGTTGTACCGCAATGTAATCGGTGTTCGACGCGGTCAGGTAGCCATCGTCGTTCACGATCGTGTTGACCGAGTGGATGGCCCGCGCGGACGGCTCGACCTTGTCGACGAGGCGAATCACGGCCTCCTTGAACGGCATCGACACCGAGCATCCTCGGATGCCTAGCGCACGCACACCGCCGATGGCTGCGGCGATGTCGGTGGTGGTGAATGCCTTGTAGATGAAGTCAAGGCCGAGTTGGTCGTACAGGTAGTTATGGAACCTGGTGCCGATATTGCTAGGCCGGCCCGCCAGCGAGATGCACAGGCGAGTGTCCTTGTTTAAAGCTGGGCGCATCAGCCGACGACCCTGACAACTTGGTTGGTCATATCGCGAATCTGTTTGGTCAGCTCAGGCGAGAAGGGCGGGTCGGGAACGTCGATGACGGTGGTCACAACGCCGAGGTCGTCGCGGTGCCATTCCGCGCCGAGCAGATCGAGAATTGCGCGCATCGGGTAGTTCTCTGTCAGCACCCGCGCCGTAAAGCGTTGGACGCCATGGTAATGCGCTGCCACCGCGAGAGCGCCCATGAGAAACGTGCCGATACCGCGACCCTGGTAGGCGTCAGCGACGATGAAGGCGATCTCGGCAACGGCAGGGTCGACCTCATCGCGGACGAAGCGCGCATCGGCCACAACGGGTCCGTCGAAGCCGTCGGTCATCACCCAGACGAAGTGGTGGACGTAGTCCACCTCGAACAGGTATCTCATCATTGATTCGGTGGGGGTCCGCGGGGTCTGGAATCGGCGGTACAGCGTCTCACTGGAGAACTCGACGGGGCCGTTCGTGGTCCGTTCGTTGTCACCGGGCAACACGGGCCGCAGGTGCAGCTGGGTGCCGTCGCGCATGCGCACCGGAATCGGTGTGAGAAATGCGGCGAGGCGCTGACGCCCTATGCGCAGGAGCTTCTCGAGCATGCCTGGCAGCTCGAGCATCGTCGCGAACGCCTCTCGGCCGCCGAGCCAGCCCGACAACGGTTCCTTCGCGATCACGGTCGCCGTGCGCGGCCCGTCCCGGAGCAAAGCGATCTCGCCGACGATCATTCCGGGTCGTGACTCCGCCGCGGTGTCGTGCCCGTCGAGGCCGGTGTGCGTGACCTCGGCGCTGCCGGATCCGATGATCAAGAAGGAAACTGCAAGCTCGCCCTGCTGCATGAGCACTTGCCCGGACGCCGCGGTGAGCGGCCGCAATTGCGCCGAGAGCGGGACCAAAGTTTCGACTGGGAAGCCGGCGAAGACATCCAGTGCGGCTAGCGCTTCGGCGCTGACCGCAGTCACCGCGGCCACGTGTCCCGCTCGATCTGCGGCGCCGTCGTTACTTCCGCAACCTTGAGCTACCCCTCCGATGTCACGAGGCTACGGCTGCACGTCGCGACGGGCAACCAGGGAAGCCGCCCTGCGTAGGGTGCACCGGATTTAGCGTTAGCCAATTTTGCACGGTGATCTTGTGTATCGACGCTCGCGAAGGAGGTTCTGGGGGACCATGCGGTCCGATCCTCAGGCACGATCGCCGGTCAACTGAGACGGTCGCGCTTAGCCGATGGCGGCACCGGAAGAGATATGTCTGGGTGCACTGCTTATTCCCTCCCTTGTCGCGTAGTCGTGGGGGGAATCTGTGGCATTGTGATCAGTAGCGCGCATGAATTGGGTCACAAGCCGGAGCAGGCGCGAAATGGCTAAGCAAGATCGCGCTCGCCCAGACCTGATACGGGCATTTCTTTGTCGAGCACAACCGCGGACATCATGTGCGCGTTGCCATGCCGGAAGACCTCGCCAGCTCGCGAATGGGAGATAGCCGTCTACTCATTCATTGCAAGGTCAGACCGGCAGTCTGCGGTCTGCCTGGTCGTTAGAACAGAGGCGCTTGACGTGCAGGGGTAAGTCTCCATGGAAGAATGATGTGCTGAACGCGTGCTTGATGACGGACCAGTGCATCCGTCACATAGCTGGAACAGCGATACGGTGATCGCGAACGTCTTCCTGTTTTATCTTCAACGGCACTCTGACCATCATGTGCACCCTGTGCGCCGGAATCTAGCTCTATGCCATGCCGATCAAGCACATCAACTTCTGGCTGGTTACGCCGCCATGATGGGTGGCCATTTCCCCCTGTTGTGGCGTCGCGCCAGGAACCCGCGCGTACTCGACCACTACCGCGCCGAGATCCATTCGGGAGCGCTGAGCCTACGCCACGAGAAGCGGCTGCTGGAAAGATATTCTGCAGCGATAAGTGATAGGGCGCCCACGACGTCCAAATCCTTTGCGAGAACGAATTATTGATGAAGCAGGCCTGATTTCATCGAAGAATCAACGACTCGAGCCAAACGGCCCCTGGTCTCAACCCCGAGCTAGCTTGTGATGCAGCGACGCGGACGTCAAAGTATTGCCTCGTCGCACGCGAAACCGGTCTGGTCTGTGGCGGCATATGCACCGAAGCACATTGAGAGTTGCGCTTTCGTCATCGCATGAACATCCGCTCGGAGCCGGTGCCTACGCGGGCGCCGGCATGGTCCGTTGTTGTACCCGCTGCGGGTGCGCTTGCTTTACGCTGGGCGCTAATAGCGACGAGCAGAGGAGACGCAGTTGGCGTGGTTTCTCGCCCTTCAGGGCCCGGCCCACATGGCCCATCAGTCGTCGGTCTACGAGCTTCAAGACTCGGTGGATGTGGAGAAGATTGCGCGAGAGCTGGTCAGTTCGGCAACGCTGGACCGAGTCGTTCCTATTCCTGCCATGTTGCCGCAAAACACTCGCCGACAGCAGAAAGTGACGCTATACGTCCGGCCGGCCGCCTGGGGCATGTGGACCTTCTACCAGTTGTCGGAAGAAGACCGACGTCAGCTGATGAAGGAAAACCCGGTGCTCAATGCGCTTTCTCAAGCAGCACAGCAGCGAGGGCAGACGGGCGGACCGATGAATCCGCTCACGGGTCAAGTGAATGCCGGCAGCGTCGGCTCCCTGGGTCCCCGCCCCTAGGCTGGCGGCCGCATGTAGCTCTTCGTCCCTGCACGGACTGCGGTTTCGCGCCGAGAGTCTCTTCACCTGGCGTTGAGGCGGACACGCCACTTGCAGCACGACTTGGCAACAGTTTCTTCACTATTCAATCGCGCGAGGGTCATAACTACCGGTGACATGCGAGCGTTGGGAGGTGAGAGCACATTTCCTTGCTACTGCTGCGGTGGTATCAACGTTGACAATGCTGAATACGGCCATCTGCATTCCTTTGGCCGTTGCTGCACCGTGCCCCGACATCGAGGTGGTGTTCGCCCGCGGCACCGGTGAGCAAGCTGGTGTTGGCTGGGTTGGACAGTCATTCGTCGATTCACTGCGGTCGAAAGTCGGCGGAAGGTCGGTCGGGGTGTATGCGGTCAACTACCCTGCCAACTACGATTTCTCCAAGTCCGCGTCGGCCGGTGCTGCCGACGCGAGCGCTCATGTCCAGTACATGGCTGCGAACTGTCCTGCTACCAGGATGGTGCTCGGCGGAATGTCTCAGGGTTCGGGCGTTATCGATCTCATTACGATGAGCCAACGAACGGTCTGGTTCTTCACGCCTGTGCCGATGCCGCCAGAGGTGGCTGACCACGTTGCGTCAGTCGCCGTCTTTGCAAATCCATCGCGTACTTATGCGGGCCTTGGGCCCCTCGCCGCGATCAGCCCTCTGTACGGCCCTAAGGCCATCGACTTGTGCGCCACCGGCGATCCGGTCTGCTCCAATGGCACTAACCTCTTTGCGCACTTTATGTATCCCTTTAACGGAATGGTCAGCCAAGCGGCTACTTTCGCCACGAGCCGGCTGTAGGCAAAGTTCCCGAAAGCCTTCGTTCAGAGGCTTGGGCTTTCTCGGCTCAGCTCTCGATGTATCCGGCAAGCTCGGACGGTCCGTAGCTGACGTCGGCGATCGCCACGTTGGTGGGTGAACGCGACGCCGTTGACAGCAGGCTCAGCGCCGCGCGGATGAACTAGGTCTGCGGCGGGCCGCAATTCACGCAGCCCGGCAAGCACATCCCGTGGTGGCGGGGACGCGTAGAGCGCCGCCCGGCAGGTGCAGGACCACGTGCTGGTAGCCGGAGGAGTTCGACTCGTAGCCATGTGACAGAAGCACCGTCGGCGACGCCACTCGACACGCTGCAGAGAATCACAACCGGCGCGGTACTAACACTTGCGCCGTGAACATGCCAGCGAATTATGTGTCGCGCCCGCGTTTTTGGGTAATCGGCCCACGATTCGAATATAGTTTCGCTCAGTAACCGTGCCATTTGCTGCTGCGAACTGTTACCGGGTCGTTGCGTCTGTAGGAAATAATTGACGAGCGAGCAGCTTACGAGGGGTTTGGAGATCAAGTGTTGTCTGACCGACAGACACGTGTGCGGACTGACCGGGAATCGGCAACGCGTCCGGCATGGAAGGACCGGAAGAAGTATCTCTGGTTACTCGGGTTGATCATTCCGGCCCTTGTCGTGACGTCTTGGCTCGCGGTTAAGGCGACGGGGCTGGGCGTGTTCTGGTGGGCCGGTCCCATCACGATGTTCGGGATCATCCCGATGCTCGACTATCTGGTCGGGCCAGACACAGAGAATCCCCCCGAGAGCGTGCTCGCATGGTTGGAGAAAGATCCATATTACCGCTGGGCGACCTACCTGTATCTGCCGACTCAGTACCTGTCACTGCTTCTTGCCTGCTGGTTATGGAGCGGTGGGGGCTGGCTCACGATGGGATGGATCGACAAGATCGGGTTGATGTTGACTGTCGGTGGCATCGGTGGCATCGCGATCAACACCGCTCATGAGTTGGGGCATACGCGAGCGCGAGCCGAGAAGTGGCTGAGCAAAGTGGCGCTCGCTCAGACCTGGTACGGGCATTTTTTCGTTGAGCACAACCGTGGACACCATTTGCGGGTCGCCACCATGGAAGACCCTGCCAGCTCGCGAATGGGCGAGAGTCTGTATTCCTTTGTTCCACGATCGGTAATGGGCGGTGTGCGCTCCGCGTGGAACCTCGAACGCAGACGCTTTGAGCGCAAGGGAAAGTCTCCGTGGACGCCCAGGAACGACGTGCTCAACGCATGGTTGTTGAGTATCGCCCTCTTCACCGCGTTGGTTATCTGGTTTGGCATCGGTCTCCTGCCGTGGCTTATCGGCCAGGCGATTATCGGCTTCTGCCTGCTGGAAACCATCAATTACCTCGAGCACTATGGGTTGCGGCGGCAAAAGCGGCCCGATGGACACTACGATCAGGTGCGGCCCTCGCACAGTTGGAACAGCAGCTCCGTGATGGCGAACGTTTTCCTGTTCCATTTGCAGCGGCACTCTGATCATCACGCGAATCCGATGCGGCGCTATCAGGCGCTATTCCACGCCGACGATGCACCTCAGCTGCCGGCTGGGTACGCCACCATGGTGTTGTTGGCCATGTTTCCGGCGTTGTGGCGCCGCGTCATGGACCGGCGTGTACTGGACCATTATCGCGGCGATATACGTTTGGCGGCACTGAGCCCACGCAAAGAGAAGCGGTTACTCGAGCGATATCTGCAGAAGTAACAGCACAGCGCTGATCCGCCGACAACGGCCCACACTAAAGGGGCGACAGACTAGGCAAGGTTCTACGAGCAGTAGCGCATAGGCGGCGTAGAAAATTCACCCAGATGGGCTGCGCAGACCGGTGAGATGACACAGGATGCACGTGTGGGAGTAGGAGTCGCGCACACAACTTCGGCTGCCTAAATAGGAGGTTCGCATGCGTGGATTCGTCCGCTCGGCAGGTGTCATCCTCTTGGGCAACCTCGGCGCCGTGCTACTGGCTTTGACATCGCCCACATCGTCAGCGCTTGCCGCCACGGTGCTGACAATAGAGCCCATCAATCTTGGCGTCAGCAACCTCACGCCTCGGCAGTTACAAGGATCACTATGTAATGCGCCGAATACGTGCGAGGACGTCCCCTATATGGCCGAACTGTCGGTCTTCTCGATTCCAGGTGGCGCTGCTGCGCTGAATGGCGCCATCATTGCGACACGGGCCCCCGATCCCTCAGGAAATATCGTCGTCGCGGGTTACAGCGAGGGGGCACAGGTCGCCAACCGGTGGCTCAATGATTACGGTCGCGCCCCGGATGCCCCTTTGAATTTGAGCGTGGTGTTGATTGGAAACCCATGCCGGAAATATGGGGGCTACACCACCCCGGTCGGTCAGTTCCTCGGCTTGGTCACACCCCCCGATACGCAATATCAGGTCGTCGATGTGGCGCGCGAGTACGACGGCTGGGCCGATGCCCCGACCAATCCCTTCAATCTGCTCGCTTCTGTCAACGCCGTGGCCGGTGCACTCCTTACCCACAGTGACTACACGAATGTCGACCTCCACGATCCGAACAATGTCACCTGGCAGGAAGGCAACATCACTTACGTTCTGGTGCCCACCCGTATCGTGCCGCTGCTGTATCCGTACCAGGCATGGGCGCAGAGTCCCCTGGGCCAGTTACTGGGGTGGAATACGCTCCTAGAATCGGTCAATGCGCAATTGAAGCCGATCATTGACAGTGCATACGTCCGGCCCGTACCGATTTCCTCCGCGACATCGTTCTCAGTGGCCGACACGCAGTCGTCGACGCGGGTCGCACTCGTGGATAGCGCATTATCGTCACCCGGTGCCGCGGTCGCCAGTACGCCTGACGATTCGGTTAATACGCCAGAAGAGCAATTGCAATCGCAAGATTCTGTGTCAGCAGGGACACCGCAGACAGCCAACGCCACCGCCGAAACCAACAACACCGGCGAAACCAGCGAGGCCAGCGAAACCCACACCATCGGCGAAACCAACGCCACCGGCGAAATCAGCGCCGCCGGAGCCATCGACGGAACACACCGCGCCGGGGCTTCGATGGCAACGAGCGAAACCAGCGGTGCGGCGACGACCGTTGAAACCAGCGCGGCTAGCGAGATTATCCAGACCGGTGCCGGCGCTATTGCCGGGAGCACCGGATCCAGCGGGGCCACCGGGACCAGCGCCACCGACGGACGCAACGGAACTCGCAAGATCAGCGGACCAAGCGGCAACCGCGAAACGACTCCCTTCATCGGTACCAACGTCACTGCGGGAACTAGTAACAGCGGTACCGGTGACACGAGCGGCACGTCCGTCACGGGCGGAATCAGCGCCGCTACAGGTGAAACCGGTGGCGAAACCGGCGCCGATGGATCAGCCCAGTAAGCGTAAGCAGAGCGGGACGTAGAGGGCTAAGTCGGCGCGAGGAGCTCTTGTTTTTTGCCGCGGCGACCCTGCTCATGTCTAATGCCGAGCGTTCCATCGATATCTGATGGACCCGCCAACGACATTCGCTAAACCGTCGCCCGCGGTTATGGCGTTGTGGCGGCCGCATCGTCCAGTGATGCCCGCACCCAGCTGCCAGCATTTGCGGTGCAATGGGTTGACGTCGGTCACTGATGTCCATCCAGCGAAGCCGCCGCGTGGGGACATCCTTCGCGACGGGCCGCCGTACGACTGAGGACCTGACCTCTGACGATCGTTCAGCAGCAATGATTCTGGAGCCGTGCTCAACAAGTCGGGGCTGGAGTCCCAGATTTACTACATCGATTTCACGGCGTGACTAGCTACGTCCGTGCGACACTGTCGGGGTGCCGTCCGCAGATTAACCGATGTGGTCCTGCCGACGTCGAAGTACTTCATCACTTTTGGGGGTAGTTTCATATGCGACTCGCGATCCGGTCATTCGTACTGGCCTTCCTGGTCATCGTCACAGCGCTGCTCATCGGGCTGACGGAGACAACGACGGCGGCCTTCACCCTCGCCGCTACGACGGTTCTCGTCACAACATGGCAGGGAGACCCGCTATCAACTCCGCCAGACACCGTCGAGCAAGTTCAGGCGGTGCTGGCCCTGGCAGTGGACAAGTTCGTCACCCCTGCGTCGACGGCCACTACTCCCGACCCGACGGGTATTCCGACAGGACCGTACAACGCCGTTGCGGTGATTGGCATACCTCCGCTCGGTGGTGACGAGGCGAGGCAGAACAATCTTGAGAACGTCGATAACTGCATTCAGGGGTCTGGCTGCATCTACAACACGTCTGTTGGATCGGCGGCACCACAACCCTATGTGAGCGAGGAGCAACGAGGCGACACGTTCATCGTGGGCGCCTATTCGGAGGCCACGACGTGGGCCACGCTTGAGAAGCGTGCGTTGGCCGAGCAGTATCCGATTGCTGGGACAGGTCCGCAGGTCTCCTTCATGCTTCTGTCCAATTTGAATCGCCCGAACGGTGGCATCTTGGCGCGTGGCCCCGAAGGTTCCTTTAACCCGCTTCTGGGTGTCACGGCTAACGGACCCACACCGACGGATACCCAATACAAAACCGTCGACATCACCCGACAGTACGACGGCGTGTCGGATGCCGTGACTAATCCGCTCAATGGGCTCGCTGTCCTCAACGCGAACATCGGTTTCTTCTTGTTGCACGGTGATTACTCTCGGTTCAGTCTGGAGCCGGGCGGCGGCGCGATATTGCAAGACCAGTACGGCGACACCACCTACTACATGATCCCCACAACGGTCCTCCCGCTGCTGATACCACTGTCAAACTTCGGAGGCCTTGGATTCGCTCTGGCCGACATGTGGGACCCGGTGCTGCGCGTAATGGTCGAGGCGGGCTACAACCGAACAATCAGTCCGGGCCAACCGACTGAGTATGACTACACGTACTTTCCCGACCCGACTACATATTTCAATAATCTCAACATCGCGAACCAGGTCGGTATGGACAACCTTGCAGAAGACCTCGGATTGGGTCGCCCGCTCGGCACCACTAGGCCGGACCTAGCCGGTCAGGGCGCGTATGGAGTGGGCGGGCCGCCGGTCACGATGGATCCGACCACCAACCAGCAGCAAGAGCAGCAGACCACCACGCTGGCGGCGTCGGTTCAGCCTGCACCATCCCCCGCCGCACAGGACACGTCGACGACTGTTTCCACAGCCTCTGAGTCAGCGAGGCTGACAGCTGCGGGCAGCGAGGTAGCGGGCGATGCCCCTGCCTCGTCGCTTCCGTCGGCGCCCGAACCGACGACACTGTCGACAGGCACACCCGACATGACTGGCGGGAACAAGGTCGTCCCCGGGGAAAGCACGACCACCTCTTCATCTGGTAGAGCTAATCCGCTCCGGCACGTTCTCGGCAGCATCAGGTCGGCACTAAACGATCTTGCTGGGAGCCTTACGAATGGCGCTCAACAGGGTGCGACCGACAGCACAGAATCCGGCGCGTCAGATACCTCGGGCTCAGAGGGCCCGGCGCAATAGACGTCACCTGAAGTGGCGATCGTTTATGCGTCCGCCAATCCACTGGAATCCCAACGGAAACCGCCGATTTGGGGGTACGGATAACTCGGCGGACGTGCCGGGAGAGGGGACGCCAACAGTCCGTGTTCGGTCATCCCTCGCCTCCAGAACAGGTGTGTGTCGTCAGGGGGCGGTTAACTCCACTTCCCGTGTGCGCTTGAGGGCCACTTTGGCGGCACGCATCGACAACGCCGGAGACAGGCGCTCCAGGTACCACAGCGCCTTCCACCACCGCGGCACCACGATGATCGCGTCTCCGCGCAAAACGGCACGAAGAGCGCGATCAGCGAATGCATCGGGTGCCATCGGCCGCAATGCCTCGCCCAGTCTGAGCAGGTCTTCGTCGCTGACACCGTGATGGCGTCCGTACTCGCCGCCTGTGAGGATCGGAGTGCGGACGACGCCCGGACAAAGTACCGACACCTGGACGCCATGGCGCTCGGCCTCCAGCCGCAACGTTTTTGAGAGTGCGACGACGGCGTGCTTGGTGGCGGTGTAACCGGCCTGGCCGACGGTTGTGATTAGACCGGCCATGGAAGCTGTGTTGACGATGTGGCCGGAGTGCTGCTTGATCATGATCGGATAAACCGCTTGGATTCCGTGTACGACACCGCGCAGGTTCACATCGATGATGTCGCCCCAGTCACCGAGCGTTAGTGCGTCAACCTCCCCGCCGATTCCAATGCCGGCATTGTTGAACAAGTAGTCTATGCGACCGCATTGCTGCATCGCCTCGGCGACGGCGCGCTCGAACGACGGATAGCTGCGGACATCGAGCTCGACGGCGTGCGCGCGTCCGCCAACACTTTTGAGGCGTTGCGCAAGATGCTGCGCCCGGTCGATCTGGCGATCGGCGATCCAGACCTCAGCGCCCCTGTCGATGAGCTTGGTGGCGAACGCGGCGCCGATGCCGGACGCCCCGCCAGTAATGAAGGCAATCTTTTCCGACACGCTTGATGCCATTGAGGAAGAATAGCGGTCAGGTTCGAGGTAGCGGAGCGTCCATGGGAAGCCTTCTTCTCGACGACGTAACCCACGTCGACATCGCGGACGGTACGGACCCACGCCACCCGCCCGGTTAATGCTTGAGCAATGTGTGGCTCGCCCGGCAAAACGTCGTCGACGCGGCGGCTGGGTTTGGCTGACGGCATAGATGTGGGTGAGCTCGCTCCGGGGAACAAACACCGCAGCGCACCGAGTACGCGCCGGCGTTCGACAGCAGAGCTGCGCCGTTCGATTCTCGGGACAGCCCGGCCGACGAGGCCTTTGAAAGGTTGACAACGACTTCGCCGGCTTTGGCTTATTTCCAGCGTGGTGCGGCTGGCGGCGCCGCGGGCCAAGATGCTCGACGAGTGTGTTCGTGCGCTTATCACAGCACATTCCGATACCGTGGTGGCCGAGGTTGCAGCATGGCCGCAATGGCATTCTTTCGGCCCGACCGCGCCGCGGGCACCGTAATTGAGTTCACCGCATTCAGCCTGTCATTTTACAGATGCTTTCCGCACGCTTCCCGTTGACGGGCTGCGCAATATTGACGATGCTGACAGTAGAAAGAGTAGGCTTTGCTCAGCAGTCAAAGGTGTTTTTACAACTGGGGGTTTTGATTATGGTTTTGGTCGGCGTCAAGGCACGTAGAAACCGACTAAGGATGGGGTGTGCCTTGATCGCAGCCCTGCTGCCGCTCGTCGCCATACCGACCGCGCAGGCCGCCACGGTGCTGCATCTCAGTCCGCTTGAGGGGATGGAAGATTACCTTCAAGGCTCTCTCTGCCAGGAACCCAACACATGTGTCCGGATCGAATCGCCGAACAGCTCGCCGCTAGCGCCGGTGCCGGGATTCCCGAACACCTACCCCGAAGGCGTGGCCGCCATCGAAGGCGCCATCGACGAGACGTCCGGCGAGAAAATCTTATTTGCCTACAGCACAGCGGCACGCATGGCATCGCAATGGCTGGCGGAGCACGCCGACGACCCCGATGCCCCGTCGCCGGACGAGCTGTCGGTCGTACTGGTCGGAAACCCCACCCGAAAATATGGCGGCTCAGATTTCAATGTAATGCCGGAAACGAAGTACGACGTTATCGACGTGTCGATCCAGTATGACCTGACCTCCGACTACCCCGACAACCCGTTCAACCTGCTGGCGGTGCTTAACGCGTTCGCTGGATTCAGCCTTCACATCCGATACGTCGACGTGGACATCAACGATCCGGCAAATGCGGCGTGGACTGAAGATAACACCGCCGGAGGTCGCACCACCTACATCTTGGTGCCGACTGAGAACCTCCCCCTGCTTGATCCGCTGCGCGCGCTGGGGCTGACGGCGCTGGCCGATGCGCTCAACGGGCCGCTGAAGGAGATCGTTGAGCAGGGCTACAACCGTCCCGTTCCCTTCCCCGAACCGATCGAGCCGACACCAACCACGTCCGCCACCACCGCTACGGCGCTGTCAGCTTCGGCGGTCGGCGACCCGATGGTGGGTGCCGACGCCGGCACCAGATCGGCGGACCTTGCGCGGACACCGAACGCAGAAGTGGCCTCGACAGCCCCAGTGACGCAGCGGAAGAACGCCGACAGCCCCGACACCGTTGTGGCCGACGCGAACACGCTGACCACATCACAGCCTGACCGCGCCGACGTGCAGGATACTGCGAAAACGATCACGCGGACCGCCACGCAGCCCGAGCTGAACAAGACCACCGCCACTGTTCCTACCAACCGTACTGCCGCCACATCGACTAGTGATGGCAACAAAGTGGAGCCCCGCAAGCTGCGTGAAAGCGGGGCCACGACCAAGAGTGGAGAGCAGGCGACGTCTACCAAAGCTGTCGAAGATCGCGGCGCGTCTACGAAAGACGCTCAGTCGAATGCCAACAGCGCAAACGGTAGATAGCGCTGCCAATCACGACCGGCGAGTCTGGCGGTAACGCGCTCGGTCGCCACGGCGAACGGCGTCGCGACTATGCAGGCCGTGCACCCGCTCCGTCGATGTGTTTGGCTGGCGGCATGAATGTCGGTGAGCTCACGCCGGTGGAACAAACGGCGCTGCTCACCGAGTACGCGCGGGCGCTCGACAGCAGAGCGCACCATTCGATCCTCGGCGACAGCCTCGCGGATGAGGTCGTCGGCGCGATTGAGTACGACTTCGCCGGCTTGGGGGTCATCCCCAGCGTGGTGTGTCTGGTGGCGCTGCGGGCCAAAATGCTCGACGAGCGCATCCGTGCCTTCATGACAGAGCATCCCGTCGCGGCGGTGGTGGACCTCGGTGCGGGGCTGAGTAGTGCGGTTTACCGGGTGGATCCGCCGCCAACGGTGGATTGGTACAACGTCGACTTTCCGGCAGTTATTGCGTTGCGTGACACCGTGCTGCCGCATCGTGATCGGTCACACTCGGTGGCGGTGTCCGTGGCCGAATCGCGCTGGGCTGATGCGATTCCCGCCGATCGGCCGACGATGGTAGTCGCCGATGGTCTGTTCGCATTCCTTCGTGAGTCCGTTATTGTGGCCGTATTGCGGCGAATCACTGGTCATTTCGGATCCGGGGTGGTCGCGTTCAATGATTACGGCACGGTAAGCCGGGCAAATCGCTTGGCGGGCAGGCTCATAACGAGTGGGAAGCGAATACTGAGTCGCGGGGGCACATCGAACTCGCCGCACAGTCAGTGGCAGTTCGAAGGATTCAAGGACGCCCACTATCCCGAGACCTGGAATCGGGACCTGACGCTGTTGGAGGAAGCCAGCCTCATGCATGAGCCCGACGCCGCCCTGTTCCCTGCCTCCCTGCGGCTTGCCAGCCGCATGGCCGTCCACTTCCCGGCCATTGCACGCAAAGCGCGGGTTCTGCAATATCGGTTCTAGCCAACCGCCAAACATCAACGGGCGCAGCGGTCTGCCACCGAATCAAGCCAATATCTTTGGACGAGTGTTTCGCTGGTAGCGGTGCGCATCCGCAGTCATCCCGGATGGGCACACAGGCTGTGATGTGGTTCGGCGGCTCCGTACCCCTGGTGTTGACCAGTTGGACAGCTGGCGAGCTGCTCACAACCGCGATCGCCGAAGACGATTGATGGCCACGAGTAGCGTGCGAAGCTTCTTGCTGACTATTACCCGGCGCGACCCACCCGGGCAGCTACCGAAGGGTTTAAGGGATTTGAACGCGGAATTAGCAAAATTCGCGAAGGCGGAATCCCGTTGGCTCCCGCCGAGCGCTCAACATTCGCTTACGACGCCTTCGACTAGACCGCCGACCTCGACGCCGTTCTCAAGAAAAGCGGGTCTGGGCCTGAAGACAGTTATCCGCGACGCGAAAGGCCGCGGCCTGGAGTCGTACTCGACGGAGGCGATGACACGAGGGTACTTCAAGCGCTGAGCTGCTTTGCTGGCGAGCCCACGAGTTGAGGAACTCACTTTTCTGGGGCGTACTGCCCCGAGGCTGCAGGAACGATCTTGCCCGCTGCCGCTTGCGGGACTGTGCCGGCGAAACCAGCAGCCTTTTCCCCATTTGGCGTCCCATTCCGTTTCCGCAGGCACGACTACCGTCGAGAATTCTGCCGAGTTTGCTAGAACGGCACTCGCTTGAATTCTTTCGATTTTGCTGCGCAAACCGCTCGGGTGACGCAGAATGCCTCATGGGTGGCTGACCTGGCCCCGAATTTTGTTACTGCTCATTTTGGGAGTTCCCATGCGGGTTGCCATTCGCTCAGCAGGCGTATTTCTCTCCGCCATCATTGCCGCTGTGCTCGTAGCTCTCACGGCTACTACGTCGGCACTGGCGGACACGGCCCTCATGATCGGCGGCGTTGCCGCAGGCACTCTCCCCGACTGGTTGATGAAGGAGGTTGTCGGCAGGGCATACAGTAACGACGCCATCTACGACAGGGTGAACGTCGTCTGGCCGGCCCAGGCGGGGCGGGGCACCGGACCCAACGACCTGACCCTGGGCCAGTCCATTGCGGTCGGCACCAACAACCTCGACGCGGCCATCGCGGCCGCCATCGCCACGGGCGAACCAGTCACCGTCGTAGGGATGTCAGCGGGCGCGCTGGTGGTCGACGAAGAACTGCGCCGACTGGCCAGTCGCACCGACGTGCCGGCCAAGACTCAACTCACCTTCGTGATGATCGCCGACTCCAGTCGCCAATCGTTCATCAACGAATCCCAGTACAACCCGGACCTCGACTACACCTACCGGCCTCCACCGGAGACCAAATACGACATCGTCGTGGTGACTGGCGAGTACGACGGAGCCGCGGACTTTCCCGACAGACCGTGGAACCTGCTCGCGGTCATCAATGCCGTTGTCGGCGCTGTAGTTGTCCACGTTCCCGTCATGTTCGCAGATCTGTCCAAGGTGCCCGCCGAGAACATCACCACCACAGTTAATTCCGTTGGTGGGATAACCAAGCATTATCTCGTTCCGACTGAACGCCTTCCGCTTGTGCAATGGATTCCGTCGCTGGCCCCGATAGAGGGAGCGTTGAAGCTGTTGGTCGATTCTGGGTATAGCAGGAATGATCAGCGCGCTGTCACGACATCTGCGGCCCTTAGTCTCGCAACGGGCGCGGCGGTTGAAAGCTTCCAACCGGCAGTCGACGCGTCCGTTGGCGCACTGACGGAGACGATCGAGGCACGAGCTCAAGGTGGCCAGGCACCCAGCGACGCATCCGCTCAAGCAGATCAGCAAATCGTAGACGCCGCCGAAGAACCCACCGCAACAAACATAACGGCAGCACCTAAGGAGCCCGCGGAGGCAGACGAGGAACTTGCCGACGCAACCAAGCAATCGGCCAACGCAACAGACGAACTCGTCAACGTGGCGGCCAAGGAACCCGCCCTGGATGCCGCCACTGAAGCGGCGTCTGACCGACTCGCCGACGACACCGGCAAGAAAGAGCCCCTGTCGACAAAGGCCGGGACGACTCGGTCGTCCAGCGGATGGAAACCGGGCGACGTCATCCAGGCCACGACCGGCACGATCCAGCGGTGGCTCTCACTCACGAACACGAGCACCCCGAAGGTCGAAGCCCCCGCCAGCGAGCCGTCCACCCCGACGGAATCTGAGGCGTCATCCAGCACATCGTCGTCCTCCGACAGCGCGGGCACTCCGTAGTCGGTGGTTCGGCGATGCGGGGCGGTAGGGCTGGCAACGGCCCACTAGCCCAAGCTCGCCAAGGCGAGCGCGTAGCACCACCCAGGCCTATACCGCTGATGTTCCGTTTGCTGTCAGGTACCGTCTACACACATGGATTCGCCGGAGTTCGACGTAATCATCGTGGGTGCCGGTTTCGGCGGAATGGGTGCTGCGATCCAGCTCAAGAGGCTGGGCTACGAGAGCATTTTGATGCTGGATCGCGAGGACGATCTGGGTGGCACGTGGCACGTCAACCGTTATCCCGGTCTGGCGGTCGACATCCCCTCGCCCACTTATTCCTATTGGTTCGAGCCGAATCCGTACTGGTCGCGGCTCTATGCGCCGGGCGACGAACTCAAGCGTTATGCCGACCATGTCGCCGACAAATACGATGTGCGCCGGCACATGCGGTTCAACGCCCCGGTAGAGGGCGCCAGCTGGGACGAAGACGGCCAGGTCTGGCACGTGGCTCTGGCCGATGGCGACACGCTGACCACACGCTTCTTGATCACCGCTACCGGCTACCTGTCGCAGCCACGCACGCCGGACATCCCCGGCATCGACGAGTTCGCCGGCCGAATCATCCACACCACCGCCTGGGACGACAGCTATGCATTTGACGGTCGTCGCGTCGGATTGATCGGCACCGGCGCGACGGCAGTACAGCTGATCCCCGAACTGACCAAGAAAGTCGCCGATCTCACGGTCTACCAGCGCACGCCAATACATGTGGTGCCCAAGATCGACTTCTCGATACCTGTGTTCATGCGGCGATTGTTCGCCTGGGTGCCGTTCGTCCAGCGCGCCTTCCGGTGGTGCACCGACGCCCAATTAGAGGCGATGATGATCCTCTCCGTGCTGAACTTCCGGTATTTCCGCCAACTCAACGTGGCGGCTTCCAACCTGTCCTGGCTTCTCCGGTTCGTCTCCATCCGGGATGGAGAGCTTCGGCGCAAGCTCACGCCCGATTACGACTTCGGATGTAAGCGGCCCACGTACTCCAATTCGTATTATCGGAGCTTCACCAAGCCGCACGTGCATCTGCAGACGGCTGGCATCGAGCGCATCGAACCGGACGGCGTCGTCGCGTCCGACGGCGCCAAGACGGCGATCGACACGTTGGTGTTGGCTACCGGCTTCGACCTGTGGGATGCCAACATTCCCGCGATCGAAATCATCGGCCGCGACGCCCGCAACCTCGGAAAGTGGTGGCGCGACAACGGATTCCAGGCCTACCAGGGAGTGTCGATTCCGTACTTTCCCAACCTCCTGAGTTTGGCCGGCCCATACGCCTCCAGTGGCCTGTCGTTCTTCAATACGGTGGAATACCAGATGCGCCACATGGATCGGTTGTTCGGTGAGGTGCGTCGGCGCAATGCGACCAAATTTGAGATCACCGAAGAGGCCAACGCCCGTTTCCGTGACCGCATGACCAAGTTGCTCGGCAAAACGGTGTTTGGCCGCGGTGACTGCGCCAGGTCGCGGTCGTACTACTTCAGCCCCAGCGGCGAGACGCTGGTGCGCCCGGTGTCCACACACAAGACAAACAGGGAGCAGGATCGCTTTCCATTGAGCGACTACGCAATAGCGTGATCACGCGCGCGGCTGTAGGTGTCCGGCGATGTGTCAGCATTGACGTATGTGCGCAGGACGAATTGCCCGCATCATGGGCGCTGCGGTAGTGACTTCGTGGGCAATCATGAATACGGTCATCAGCCTTCCGTCCGCCGCTGCAGATCCGTGCCCCGACATTGAGGTGATCTTCGCCCGCGGAACCGGCGTGCCACCCGGCATTGGCTCGATCGGAGAGGCATTCGTCGATTCGCTGCGCCAGAACGTCGGAGGGAGATCGGTCGGGGTATATGCGGTCAACTACCCTGCCACCTACGATTTCTTTACCTCCGCGTCCGCTGGCGCCAGCGACGCTAGCGCCCATGTGCAGTACATGGCCTCGAATTGTCCAAGTACCAGGATGGTGCTAGGCGGAATGTCCCAGGGCGCTGGCGTCATCGATCTAATCACCGTTGGCTCCATAAGCGTTCCGGGCCTCACGCCCGCGCCGATGCCCCCAGACGTGGCTGATCACGTCGCCGCAGTCGCAGTCTTCGGAAATCCGTCGCGTGATATGCCGGGCCTGGGGCCGCTGACCGCGATCAGCCCCCTCTACGGCAATAAGACCATCGACTTGTGCGCCCCCGGCGATCCATTTTGCTCGGATGGCAATGACCTTCTTGCGCACGTTTCTTATGTTCAGAACGGGATGGTCAGCCAGGCCGCGGCCTTTGCTGCAAGCCGGCTATAGCATCAACACCACCGGCACGGATTCCGGTAGTGCCGCGTGTGCCAAAGCGATACGGGCTGCCTCAATCGGCTGGAGACACCGCGAGGATGACAATTGCCGTTGAGTGACGTGATCCGGTGATATCACTGCCAACAAAGGGCATTTCTGGCCTCCGGGGTTTCGAGTTAATCTTCCCGGTTGCGAAGCCACTCAAACTAAGCCGAGTAGCGAAATGGCTTACCGCTCTCAACATCCCCTGTCTCGAACGCGACGGTGGCTCGCGCGGCCGCCACGATGCCAGTGAGGCCCCGAGCGCGGGCCGGCAACAGATAACTCTACGTCGAGATCAACGCGCCTGGAGCAGGCCGATGCCCCACAGAGGGGAACTGCCATCACGCCGCCCAGCGCGCCTGCTGCAAGAGGCAATCTTCGACTCCGCCACAGAGACGAGCTCCGCGTGAACCACGCACACCGCCGCTACGTCAACCACCGACTGCAACAAAGCGGAGCCCGCCCAAGCGGGCAACCAGTTCACCCCAAAAGGGCGAGATCAGGCGCTGTCCACCGAGCATCTTGACGACGGCGCCCCGCCCCGAAGGATCAACAGGATCGCCGTCGGACGACGGTCTCGCTTGACGCCCGTTGGTGAACGCTCTCAACTGGTGTGGTCGCCGCCGATACCGAGTCGGCCGTACTCGACGCGCGAATCTTTCGCCTGTAGACCACTGCACGTCCGCCACGTCCCGGCGCGATCGCGACACCGCGACTGTGACGCCGTTCGCCCGGCGCATCTGTTGGCTCGAAATGAAATTCGCGCAGCAGCGTGCGTAATACGACGTCCATCTCCATCGAGGCAAACCCCGCGCCGATGCAGCGCATCATGCCCCCGCCGAACGGTATCCACGCGAAGGAGTTTGGCGACCCGCCGACGAATCGGTCCGGATTGAAAGACTCTGAATCCGGGAAGCTCTGCTCTGCGGCCATGGCGAGCTGCAGGCTGGCCATCACCGAGGTATCTTCGGGAATGACCCACTCCCCCAACTGAATCCGTTTCTTCGTACGACGCAATGCGGCGGTGAGCACCGGGCGGGTACGCTGCGTCTCTGCGATCGTCGCCTGCCGTAGTTCAGATCCACCCGCATCGACTTCGTCCGTCAGCCGCGACAACAGCCGTGGATGTCGGCGTATTCGCTCCACTGCCCAGGACAACTGTGCAGATGTAGTCTCGTGACCTGCGACCAACAAAGTCAGCAATTCGTCGGCGATGTGCGCATCTGAAATCGGCTCACCATTCTCGTAGCGGGCTCGCAACAGCAGGGTGAGCACATCGCTGCGTTCCTCGAAGGCCGGGTCGGCCCGCGCATCGGCGATCAACGATTCAATCAGCGCATCCATCCGCCGCCGATACTGGGCAAATCGACCGCCGGGACTCCACGGACCGAAGTCACGGCGCACTTTCGCCGGCATCAGAGCGATACGGGAGCCAAATGTAACGGCGACCGGCATCAGAGTGCGAAGTTCGTCCAGCGCCGGCCCCTCCGCGCCGAACACCGCACGCAGGATGGTGTTGAGCGAGATGCGCATCATCGGCTCCAGAGTCTCGAACTCTCGCCCCTCCGGCCATGTCGCGACTTCGCGCAGTACCTCCTCTTCGGTGATGCGCTCGTAGCTTCGCATCCCCTTGCCATGAAACGGCGGAAGCAGCAATTTGCGGCGCTCTTGAAGCTCTTCGCCGTCAAGGCTGAACGTCGACCCCTCGCCGAGAACATCTCCCAGGTTATTCGTGGGCCGCCCGATCAGTTCCCTGCTGGTGCTGAACAGTTCCTTTACCAGTTCCGGATCGCTGACCACGACCATCCGGCCGAAAACCGGCACATTCACAGTGAACGGGCTGCCGTACCGGCGAGCCAGCGCGGCAATCGATCCGTGGCGGGCAACCAACAAAGCAAGGCCCTGAACGGTCTTGGGTAAGCGCGGCCCCGGCGGTAGCCGTACGGGTTCGGTTGTCGCCGTTGCCATCTCATTACCCCTCTGTGCTGGTAATACAAACGATCTGCGCTCACCGCGTCAGACCGAATGGTGGTATCGGTACCAACAGCCCGACACGCACATCACGCTATCTGGTAGTCGCTCAATGGGAATCGGTCCTGTTCCTTCACGGCAGTACGCACCGACGTCGGTCGAAAAAGCGGTGCTTCGTCAGAACTGTAAAACCAGTACGACCGCGAGGTCGCACAGTTGCCGAGTCGAAAAACCGAATCATCCAGCAGCCCCGTCATCCGATCAAGGAAGCGGGCGTTGGCTTCTTCGGTGATCTCGAACGTGCTGGCCTTCTGCCGGTGCAGTTCGCCGAACAACCGGTTCATGTGTCGCATCTGATATTCCACTGTGTCGAACCAAGACATGCCGACCCACGCATAGGGGCTGGCCTGGGTCAGCATGTTCGGGAACAGCGGCACCGATATGCCTTCGTACGCCTGGAATCTGTTCTCTCGCCACCACTTTCCCAGATTACGGCCGTCTCGACCGACCACCTCTATTGCGGGCAGATTGGACTCCCATACATCGAAACCTGTTGCCAGCACGAGCGTATCGATCACTCGCTTCGTCCCGTCCTGGGCGACAATGCCGTCTGGCTCGATCCTGGCGATACCGGCGCTTTCGAGGTGCACATGCGGCTTGGTGAACGTGCGATAGTACGTGTTGGACAGGGTTGGTCGTTTGCACCCGAAGTCGTAATCCGGGGTGAGCTTGCGGCGCAACTCCTTATCGCGAATCGACAGAAATCGGTGCAATGCCCCGATCCGCGCCGCCGCTGCGTTCACCGGTCTGAACTGCCGAAACTTCCACATCGCCAGCGTTACCATGAGGTCCATAAACAGATCGGTGGACAACCGCAACATACGCTGTGCGGCAGGCAGTTTCGCAAAGAGCCGCTGCACCGCGGGCGCGAAGCCGAAATCGAGCTTCGGCATGACCCAGATCGGTGTGCGCTGATACACGGTCAGCTCTGCGACCTCGTCAGCCAAGGCGGGAACCAGCTGCACACCGGTGGATCCCGTTCCGATGATCGCCGCGCGGGAGTCCTTGAGTGAATAGCTTTCTTCCCATCGCGCGGAGTGCACGATTCGTCCGGCGAACGTGTCGATACCGGGAATCTCCGGAGTGCTTGGCTGGCACAGATAGCCCGTGGCGAGAATCAGGAACTGGGAGCGCAGAGTGTCGCCGCCTGTGAGCGACACGAGCCAGGCCTGCGCTTCCTCATCCCAACGAGCCCCCTCGACCGTGGTGTTGAAGCGCATGTACCGGCGCAGGTTGTACTTCTCGGCGACATGATCGGCGTAGCACTTTAATTCCGCGCCTGGTGCGTACAGTCGCGACCAATTCGGGTTCGGTTCAAACCAGTACGAATATGTAGTCGACGGGACGTCAACCGTTAGGCCGGGATAACGGTTGACATACCACGTTCCGCCGAGATCGTCCTCGCGCTCGAGGATCGCGATCTTCTCGTACCCCAGCCGGTTGAGCTGGATGGCCGCGCCGATACCGCCGAACCCCGCCCCCACGATGACCGCATCGTACTGCTCCGCACTCACGGGGCGATACTACGTCTAGTTGCTGGTGTCGCCAGTGCTGCCCTCACTGCTCGTGGTGGTGCTGCCGCTCGTCAATCCTCCGGTGATCTTCGAGATGGTGGAGTTGATGGTGTCCCGCACGGCCGTCAGACCACCGGTCAGACCGCCGCCACCGGGCGCACGATGCTTCGGACCGATCGGGAGGGGTTCTACCTTGTTGCCGTCCTTGGTCAGATCCAGAAGAGGCGGCGACGTGGTTGTGCTGGCCGGTTCAGTGGCCGCGGCCGCGGTATCTAGGCCCGATTGGGCGGGCTCAGGCGCCACATTTGCCTGCACCGTCGTGACCACATCGGTGGGGGTGGAAGTAGGCGACTGTGCGATATCCGCCACCGACAAACCCTTCTGCTTGGCGTCGGGAGATACCACCTCGGTGCCAGAGGCCGCTCGCAGCTCCTGCGCGTCCAAGGTGAATGTCTGCTGGGGCTGCGGTGCAACAGTTTGCGACGGTTCCGGGGGCAAGAATGGATCTTCGGGATTGCAACTGGGGCAAAGAATAGGCGCGAACGGCCTAAACAGGTAGGCGGATATCGTGTATTCCGGTTTCCAGATGTAACTTTGAGGGACAAACGGATACCAGCTGTCCCAAAGCGCCGTTGCGAGTCTGGTAAAGGCCTGAATTGCCTCCTGAGCCGTGGGATATGTGACTTCAGTCGGATCCGACTGCAAATAATTCATGAGGGCATTCCAGCCCTCGTTTGGATCAAGTTTAACCGTTTCGCCTGACCAAGGTACTTCGTCCCCAGTCTCGCCCAATTCTTGTCCCTCTTCGCCTTCGTGCACGCTGATGGGGCTAAAGATCTTGGGGAACGTGTAACCGTCGCCCGTATAGAACTCCCAGGGCCCGACGGTAAACATCTTGCTGAAAATCGAAAGCGGGTTGTTGCACGGGGGAAGCCCAGAACAGCGGTTCAGCGCATCCGGATCGTTGGGACTGGTCGAAGCATCCATCGGCAGGTTAGCTGCCAGCCACCAGTTCAGGTGCGTGCCAAAGACCGTGGACAGCGTCGGGAATGGCATCAGCGTGTCGACCAGACCCTTGGTCATCTCGAAGTTGGGAGGGTCCCAGCCCAAGACGTTCTCCGGCGTATAAACCCACCAACTTCCGCTCCATTCCAACGCGGCCGCAAGTCTGTTCATGCCATCGACCTCGGCCTGTGGAACACCGAGGAAGGCGTTGATGATGTTTGCAGGAGCATTTGCCCACGAGGCGGCGGCCAGACTGACGGGCAGGCTGGCAACACGGATGTCGGGCTGTGACGGCGCGATCGGAGTAACGGATATGACGCTGGCCCCCACCAGCGCCACGCCCGCCGTGACATACGGACGTACGGCAGCAGGCATGACGCCCCTTCCCAATTGCTGGTCGGAAATGATGACAGCAAGGAACGTATCCAAAAAGTGACCGAGTGTCTAGCAAATCGATAAGTTTCGTCAGAATGGAAAAGTTCGCTGACGGGCGCGTCAGAAACGCGCTCGATGATCTTCGGGCAAACACCCGTCGACGTGTCCGCCAGCGGTACGCGGACTCTTGGGCAACAGCCGCCGTTGCACTATGCAATCGCCGTCGCCTAGGGCCCTGACGTGGACCGCCTCAAAGATCGAGCGTCCCCAGCCAGTCGTGAATTCGTTCCGCGACGGATGCCCATCCAGGTTCGAGCATCATGTCGTGGCCCATCTTTGGGAAAAACTTCGCCTCGGTGCGGTATGCGCGTGCCGTTGCGAGTACTTCTTTGCGGGTCACGGCGCCGTCATCGAGCGCCCCCAGCACCAGCAGCCTCGTGGTCACATGCTTCGGTCGAGGCAGGTTTAGCAGACCGTCGAGGCCTGACCGTGCACTTTCTTCCTCGAGTCGCGCCGCGTAGTTCAGCACGAGGGACTCGGGCGTATGTGTCGAGAAGAATCTTTCGCGCGCGAGTCGAGGGGTGCTGACGTAAGGCAATGACTTGCCGGTGATTGTCATTTTTGCGAAATGCCACGGGTGGCGTCTGATCCAGCGCAGGCCGGACGCGAGATAGCCCTGCGGTGGCATGGATGCCATCAATACGCCGGCGGGCGCAATCCGGGACTCCAGATACTTCTGCACGAGGAAGCCGCCCATGGAGTGGCCGATCATCACCGGTGGCGTGGGCATGCTGTCGGCGACGAGAGTGACATCCTGCAGATAGTCTGCGAACGAACAGTCGCGTAGCCGTTTGGAAGTCGCGCTGCTACCGTGGCCGCGAAGGCTCAGGGCCAAGGCGCGATATCCCTTGTCGGCGAAGTAGCTTAGGAAATGTTCGTCCCAACACCACGCTGCGTGCCATGCGCCGTGGACGAAGAGCAGTGGGACGGGGTGCGATTCGCTGATACGCCCTTTGTCAATTACCTCAAGAATGGTGCGCGGCCGGGACGGCAGTTCGTCTTTGGCACGCAGACCTCGCCGGCTGGCGATTGTCCTGAGCCTGGCCAAACTGCACGCCCTTCTGGGTGAAGGTTCCTCCGCGGAGCACGGGCAACGTATCACGGTACGGTCCATGACATGACGTCGACCGTCAGTGCGAATGGGAGCCGCTGAGCCATGGCCGGAGTGCGTTTCGGGATTCTCGACGGCATCGTGAACTCGCGGTTTTCACCGACTGTATTGCCGAGAGCGGCGTACCTGAGTGCCGCCGCGACGGGTGCCGACTCGTTTTGGGTCGGCGACCATCTCAACTCGCTGATTCCACGCTCGATCGCAACACCCGAGTATCTCGGCGTTGGCGCCAAACTGGTTCCGAAAGTCGACGCCATCCTCGAACCGTGGACGATGCTTGGCCATCTCGCCGCGCGAAATCGGTTCCGGAGGTTACGACTTGGTGTGTGCGTGACGGACGCCAGTCGCCGCAACCCTGCTGTCACGGCACAGGCAGCCGCCACTCTGCATCTGCTTACCCGAGGCCGAGCCCTCCTCGGCATCGGTGTCGGCGAACGCGAAGGCAACGAGCCCTACGGCGTGGAGTGGACCAAACCGGTGGCCCGGTTTGAAGAAGCCATCGCCACAATCCGCGCGCTGTGGGATTCGGGCGGGGAGCCGATCTCTCGTGACTCGCCGTACTTTCCTCTACGTAACGCCGTGTTCGACCTTCCGCCATACCGCGGAAAATGGCCCGAGATCTGGATCGCTGCCCACGGGCCGCGGATGCTGCGAATCGCCGGACGTTATGCCGACGCATGGGTTCCGTTCGTCCTCTCTCGACCCACCGACTACGCCCGGGCACTTGAGGCCGTCCGCACGGCGGCATCCGACGCAGGCCGTGACCCGATGTCGATTGTCCCGGCGGTGAACCGTGCCATTGTCACAGGCCGAACTCGAGACGACGTCGATGAGGCGTTGGATGGTGTCATCATGAAAGCGTCTGCGCTTGCCGCGCCCGCAGAAGCTTGGGCACGCCACGGTGTTGAGCATCCCCTGGGAGCTGACTTTTCCGGCGTACAGGATCTGGTCCCACAAACCATCGACAAGCAGACGGCCCTGTCATACACAGCGAAGGTTCCCGCATCACTCATGAAAGAAATCTGCTTCAGCGGGACACCAAGCGAAGTCATCGATCAAGTAGCGGAATGGCGTGATCAGGGCCTCCGATACCTTCTGGTGCT
>Ga0075428_100001015_pt1 | contig 29763 bp, 36 predicted proteins | sample RhiMetdeltSRZDD2_FD_75291 | JGI IMG/M metagenome (GOLD analysis project Ga0075428, IMG submission 75291) | Populus rhizosphere microbial communities from Tennessee, USA - Rhizosphere MetaG P. deltoides SRZDD2 | ecosystem: Host-associated > Plants > Roots > Rhizosphere > Soil | place: USA... | reverse complement strand
AACCGCTCCTGCGCGCGCTGAACATCCGCTTGCCGAGCTTTATTGCCGATTTTGGTGGGGTCAAGCTGTTTAAATACCCACTCCCGTTGTTTTTCAAGCGCCTCAATCTGCGCCTCTGTCGCGTCCTTGATGGCATCGGCCTGCATCATGCCGCCGACGATGCCGCCTACCGCGCCGAAAAGTGAGTCCCACATATGTAAACAGTGCCTTTTTTATTACTCTTTGACAAGCGTCCACAGGGCCACTGTAGCGGGAAAGTTGACATTCACGCCACCGGGGTCTGAGTCGATTAAAGTGGTTTCACCGTAGGTTTCGAACGCTGCGCGCTCGGCCACACCTGCCGACACCGTGAGCACGGTTTCGGGAGAGCCGCCTGCATCCTTCGTCGCACCGGAAATCCATCGGCCACGTAGATTTTGGTTCGACGCGCCGAACAACACCCAGCCCGGATTCGCAGTGAGCGCATCCGTCAACGTGTTGAACGAAACATGCTTGATGTCGCCGGGCACGCCAGAAACGGTGCGCCACAAATTACGCTCCCACCAAATCAAGCAGGCGATGGTCGTGTCGTAAAACTGTTGAAAGTCCACCGGGTTCGTAGGACGAACGGAAGTGGGACCAGACAAAGTAATACCCGTAAACGGAATCCATCCCGCTCCGTTGTTAACATACCAACCAATCGGACTGCCGATGCTCGGATCGGACTCTGTCGCGTCTTTGGTGGTGCGCAACCACACCGGAGGGTCGGCGGTTAACGGCGTGCTGGACCCGGTCTGAAACCACAACGTCTCCGAATCGGAAATATCCAACGGCACATAGCGCTTCAAGTCTTCGTCGAAAACATACCATTTGTTTCCGTCTTTCAACCACGGACCTACATTAGATGTCGGCTCATTGTCACCGATGAAAATAAAGTTCACGGCGGTCGGTGAGACGATTTTCATCCGACGAACCATTTCGTTCGCCAACTGTTGTGGCGAGACGTGCAGATCACCGGGCAACTGCCCCATAGTGATGATCAAATTTGTATCATTCATATTAGTATGCCTCTATTCTCATGCACTCGGGACCGGGGCAACATCCCGCAATGCGTTGGTAAATTCCTACTGGGCCTTCGCCCTTGTTTTTTACACCCGTCCAAATGTCTTGGCCGAGATAACTGAAAATGTGAATCGCCCAACCGCAGCCGGTCGAATTGAACGAGCCTGATGTTCGCAAACTGGCACCGATACAAAACCCATGCAGCAAATGCGCCGGGGGCCACGGACAGCCACCGCATGGTGACGCCGGTTCGAATTCCTGTTCGATAAAATATCCGTCGTCCACTTTGACCGGAAATGTTCCGGCCCACGGAATTGGGTCCACACAATTTGTGTCAGGATAACTTTCACAATTGACGCAAGTCGTCCACGACAGCCCGCAAAGGCTGATGTCGAACAGACCTTCACTGTAATCGACGATGCGATACCGATCTCCCGTAGGACCATAGGCGCACGTTGTGTCATCGCCCGTTTCCTCGCAAGGACCAGACGGAGGATCGGGAGGTTCGCCGCCACCTCCGCACTGTAGGTAAAGCGAAAATTTTAACTTGTTATTTCCTTGCGGATTGACCCCGATTTTACCACCCGTGTGGACGAACTGAAAATCGTAGGGCGGGGGCGTAGCCGCAAACATATCCTCTACCGTTGCGTAACACGTGAAGTCGGTGTTATACGGATTCAACGCCGAATTTGTCCCATCGTTCCATTCCGCCGTGTAGTCTTCGGGAAACTGCACCGCAAGACATGGAGACTCGCCAGAAAAATTGCTGTCCAATTCTACAACGATTTTATACGTGCCGGGTGCAAAGTTTGTGTTAGTCCCAAACCATGTCGTGACCTGATTCGGAGTAATCTTAGTGCTGAACAAAGACCATCCGCCTATACACGGACCGAAATTCCCACCGAGTGGCGGTGCGGGAGGCTCAGGAGACTCAGGCGTTCCAGTTCCATTAGGCGGACTCGGCGGACCTTCGCCTTCGGGAGTAACCGGGGTCACTACGTAATCGCCGGGCGGCACCACGATGGGTCCATTCGTAACGCACTCGTAAAGTAACACAAGCTGTCCGTTAACCACCTGATAGATGTTGTAGCAAATCGCACCCGGAAACGTTTCCCAATCGATGAAAAAAGGACCCGGAAACGTTCCGAAAATCCTTGGCTTACCCATGGGCGTCAGCTTTGTGAACAACGCGGGCAAGAAAATAGAAAGCAGTGCGATGCCCGTCGAAGCGATGGGCGGTTCGCAAGCTGCTGGCGACACATAATTAATGATTGGCCGTCGCGCGTATAAAACTTCAACGATTGAATTCATGCTTTATCCGAGACTGAAAATTCTAGGCAACAAGGATGACAGTTCCACCTCGGCGCGCTTGGTAGCGATTCGAGTGGCCACTCGGTCAGCCGCTGACTGTGACACGACGCTCTCCGCGTCGCCAACCCCCACGGTCGTGATTCCATCCTGAGTCAACGACACCGTCTTGTTCGCAAAAAATTGTCGGAAGGCGAGATTGGCCGTCTCAGCAGCCAACTCGGCTCGGTCTTCCGATTGAACGCCGACTCCATCGAATCGAATCGCGTTAAATTTGGTTTCGTCCACGCACGCTTCATTCGTCCCGTTTGGCGGAACCGGTTCGTGCGTGCTGTAAGCTCGAATCCATCGAACTGCGGCGGGACCGTGACCGACAATCAGTAACTGAAAGCTATCATCGATGTCTTCGTTGCTTTCGGACTCGATTGGGCACGACCCGGTTTCGTCCGTCTTCTGCGCCGCTTCCTCTGTGCGCTCCACGCGAGATTGAGGTTTAAACGAGAACAATTGCGTGGTTGCAGTGATAGGGACTTCGGTCATTAAATTACCGCGCTCCACTGAAATCGTTTTTGCGAGCACGTTCTTGTATGAACCTCGCAGTCCACCCGCATAGAATACTCCAAAGTCGAGAGCTTCTTCTATACCAACCAAACCAATTTCCGCCCACCCAAATTTACAAAGCTCGCCAGCCGGTTTTCTTTCGGACGATTGCCCGAAATAACCGCGAGTTTCAATCGACCACGTGATCGGACAATCGCTGTCCAACCGCTGCGAGATAAACGCTTCCCACAAACGATTGGAGCCGTCGTTATCCACTGACACGTGAAAAATTCTTTCCTGACCGGCCACGGTGCCGGACAACCATTCCACGGGACGGGTTCCCATCCAATAGCTGGCCCACGACGCGCCGGAGTCATCGTTGATCGTCTCAATGCTGGCATCATTCAACACCCACGTATGCTTGTTGTAGTTGTCCTCGGCTGGGACACTCATCAGCAGATACGAACCGTAAGCCGCACCTGCCGCCAACGACAGATCGTCACTCAACTTCGACTTGCTGAACATCATTTCGTTGTCGCGAATGGGTAAGCGAGATGACACCTGACTCGCGCGCGCATTGTCAAACATGACGATTCCAGACGCGCTGAACCACGATAGCCGACCAAAGCTAGAAACAACTGACCGCTGTGAAGTGCAACCGACTTTAAACACTTCAGATTGCATATTAACGGTCGTCGGCCACGAACTGCGATCACGAATGTAAGCCTGAATCAACTCTGCGTTATTGTTGGTAAACACAATCAACTGTGGGTTTACCGTTCCGGGTGTCTTCACCATGGCGGTTACTTCTCCATCGAACGAAAACGAATCCGTGCCGCCGAGATAAATGCTTTCACGGAAGCTGAACGGATTGGAAATATCCGACGCGCGCACTGAATTTTTAAACGCAACCCACAGGCGGTCACCTACCCACACCATTGGTCCTCCAATCGGCGTTTCAAAAGGCTGATTACGGATATGGTCCGAGTTGGACCCATCGTAAAATGCCGGAGCCGTCAATCCGCCGTCTTGAATGATCAAAACGTTGCGAGGGTCAATAGTCTCGATGGCCGAACCTTGATCCGCTGTTTTCCGTTGCGCGGATTGCACCGTTTGGCACCAGAACACTTGCTTCGCAAACGGCGACATCAAAATATTAGGAATCTGTTTAAACGTCAAGAAGGGCCACGTCGCAGTGTAAAGAACTCCGTCCACGCACACGATAATTTCTTCGATGCCAGATCGAGGACGAAAAAGAAATGCACCCTGAAGCTTACCGACTGGAAGGGTCGCTACGCAGCGATACCCCGGACGACACGACAACATGCCGCCGATGTTGAGGATATTCATGCCGCTCCAGTAGTAACCGAGCGGCAGTTGCGCGGGGTCCGAGTCGGACTTCATCCCTCGGAAAAACGTCCCGTCGAAATCGTAGAGTGGAGTAGCCATTATACAATGTCGTAATCCCTGCGGTCCGTGAGCGAACCTTCGCCATCAAGGACCTGAATCGGACTCACCGTAGTGGTCGGTTCGGCCTTCTGCTGGGCTTCGATCTCCAACCGCGTGGCGTTCAACTCGAACTGTTGCGCGTTGCCTAAATCATTAGAGGAATAAAATTTGCGCGCCTGCACACCGAGCAGAAACGCCATGCGACTGCGCATCGGCACATGATCAAACCTACTTTGAAAGACCGGATTGTGTCGCATATAAGCTACACGCACCCACGTCGCCGGGCGGTTGATTTTGATGCGCCGGAACTGTGGAATGGTCTCGTCCGGCTCGTAAATTCCCAGCAGAACATTGTCCTGCGTCGCCAGCTTGATGGACCCCGCTGTCATCTCTTTGAAAATTCCGGTAATGCGCGCCACGGTCGGAGCAATGGTGTCCGGGACCGCGACGCCGTAGATTGTCGGCACCTGATAACCGTCCATCCATACGCCATCCACTTGACGACGCAGCTTTTGCCCTTCGGAATCATATCCGAAAATTATTAATTGCTTACCGTTATCGTCGGGCATCTGTAACTGAGCCACGAGCTTTTTGGGTTCGACGATGTCGCGGTAGGTGTAATGCCACGCACCCTGATCTTGCCACGACCAGTCGCATCGTTCACGACAGTCGCCCATGCCGTTCATGTGAAAGTTGAACAACGTCCCGTATCCCACCGTAGGGTGACCACCGATGTTAATCGCAGTAACTGTTTCCACCTCGCGCGGGAGCGTAATGCACTTGCGCGCGCAGTCAGAATCCCCAGAGGTGCAAATGTCTAGCCAACCTTTGAAACCCTCGAAGTCCCCCTTGTTGGCAATCATCGACACCACGTCGCCCGTCCAGCGAAAAAGCTTGGCGTCGTCACAGGTCCCGATAATTTTCCGGGCCTCATCTTCAATGTCGGTGATACGAAACATTACTTGTAAGATTTTTTCTTTTCATCCATGAGTTTATCGAGCGCGTCTTCCGACTCGCTGTTGCGTTTGGTCGGCGACTCTGCCTCGTCCGACTCCGCAGACACGATCTTATAGACTTCGATGGTGCAAGAGTAACGCGGCCCCGACTTTTCATTTCGAGATTCCGAGCTACTAACTTTCTTGTATCGCACCGTCATCAATCCCTCCTTGGGGATGTCCAGTTCTTCCTTACCGCTAATGTGAAGCGACGGATAGTATTTGTCCGGGATAGACGGGGGTCCTTCTGGTCCACCGTTTTCTTCTGACAGGTCAATATTGAGTTTCATAATTATACAGAGGCAACGTTGCCTTCTCGCATCTTCTGGAAATACCAGTTAAGGGTTCGAGCGGAGCCACCGCCTCCGACGATATTTTTAACGCCGTAAACATTACGCATGGCAGTGTCCGCAGTTGGAAGGGTAGTGTTGATCGTAGCCACCGCCACGCCGTCGATAAAAAACCGAATTTCCCCACCGCCCTTGGTCCATTCGATACGTAGCAGCCTAGGGATTGTCGCACTTGGCGCAACACCCGTATTCACCACGGTCTGATTGGTTCCATCCGAAACCACGGCTTGATAATTGGTATCCGGGACCGCTGTAGAAAACCGGAAACCCACGAACACCACGGCGGGCAAATCCGCCGCAAGAAACATGTTGGTCCCAGTTTGATTCGTGAACCCAACCCACATACGAACGCCAGTGATTTCATTGGGCCGCAAATACCAAACGCTTTTCATGTTCAAGCTGAACATACGAAATGACGTAGTCTGCGATTCGAAAAATGTCGAGTTGTTAAGCGTCGTGCTCGTCGCAATGCTGCGACCTTGGGGCTGATTCGCATCCGCAGCGACGGCACCCGCCGCCGAGGTGGTGCTTCCCCACGCAGCCTCGCCCGTAACGGTTTGGCCCGCGTTGTGAGCGATGTGCTCACGATCCACGTAGAAAAACCAGTCGTCAACGGTTCCGCCTGCGCCCGGAGCGCCCGTGGCACCCGTGTCACCCTTGTCGCCCTTGGGAATGAAATTGATAATTACTTCGTCGGGCTGAACCAACGTCCCGTTCTTTACGACATTCGCGACGGTGAACGTATCCCATGTTCCATTATCAGTAATTGTCCCGCTAATGGTGAAGATGGAAAAAATGGCTGGATTAGTTTTGTGCCGAACGTGCAAAAATCCTCGAATCGTCGAGGTGCTGTCATCTAAAGTGGCCAGCCATGCGGCCAAACCGTTCCCATCGTTGTCTGTTTCGGAAATGAATAAGGAAGTCGCCAAAGCGAGATCAGCGTTATTAAAACGCAAAACACCGGAACCGGGATCGCCTGAAGAAGTGGTGCCACTGTAAACATATTCCAACCCGAAACTTACACCGTCTGAGCCGTTCGTGCCGTTCGTGCCGTTCGTGCCGTTCGTGCCAGCCGGACCTTGGATACCCTGAATACCCTGAATGCCTTGCGGACCGGTGGCACCTTGCGGGCCTGTCGGACCAACCGGGCCAATGGGACCTTGTATACCTTGCGCGCCGATGAATTCTTTGGGCACCCGACGAAGACGAAACGTGCCAGTCGAAATCTCGACCGTGCAGATCACAAAACTATTGTCGCCGATATCGGCGCTATGGACTGGAATGTTGCTCGTTTTCATTACGCGTTATCGATGCAAATAAAATCGCTGTTGTCCTCCAGAATCATTTCATCGTCATCGTCAATCCAAAAATCGCAATCGAACTGCAACGGCGAATTCTGGACCACCAATTCGTAGACCGGCGCTTCAATGACCGGCGTCCCACCCGGAACGACCTCGCACGGCTGAGACAACTCTGGACCCCTATACCGAGGATTATGACAGTTTGACATACGTAATCGTTGTGCGTAGCGCGACGACCGCTACTTTGTCTACCGTCGTGCATTTTCCCTGCAAGGAAACCTGTTGATTCTGACCTGTCGTTACCGTATTCACGGTAAAAGACATCGTCCGCAACTCGTTCTCAGAAATTTCCGAAGTGGCGTGCTCCGAGCCGGGGAGAACCACCGACGTATCGTCATTCTGCAAACGAAAAAATACTTGGTCCGTGTCCACGATGCCGGTCAACCCCACAAAATCCACCGAGACCGTAATTTGAAATGTGCCCTGACCATGCAACAAAACTCGGGGCGATGAGTTAACGAAATCAATGTCCGCATACGCGATACCGAGATTGTCATTCGTGCCCACATCCGCGTAATACATCCCATTAATCGCCGTGTGCGACACGCCGGGACCGCCTTGCGGGCCTTGTGCGCCTTGCGGGCCTTGCGGACCAGTGACGCTTACGCCGGGAAACCCAGACGGCACCACCAACTTGCCTGCCACAATCGTGCCGCCCGCGCCAGAAAGTTCTTTCACCAGCGTCAGCCATAGCGCGCCCGCGCCATCCGTGGCCGTCACCTGATACCATCCCGAGTCATCGATAAAAATATACATCCCTTCCAAAATGGCGGGATTGAACAGCGTAGAAATCTGAATGTTCGGAGCGCCGAGAGATGGATGCGAAAAACTGGCGAGCGTTATTGTGAACGCATTCTTACCGGCTGCACCGGGAGCGCCGGGTTCGCCTTGGGGTCCGGTTGCACCGATGATGCCCTGATTGAACAGGCGAAGGAAATAGCAAGCGAGACCTTCGCCCACGGCACGAGGATTATTCTGGAGACCGATGTTCAGTTGACACGGAAGCGACCAAACGACTTGACCATCTTCTTCCGTCTTAATAACGGTCCCGAAAAAGTCAGTCGTGAAATTCTGAATCTGCGACGACAACGATTCACACGCGGCTGTGTTCGTTTCCGAAACACCGCAAGGAGTGCATGATTGGCATTCGGCCATAAATTATTTAGAGTTAAGCTTCCCGCGCAATTCCCCGTGGCGATGCGCAAACCAATACGCCAGCACGGCACCAACGCCGATGCACAGAATCAAAATCTCGTGCCCAACGATCAAAGAAGGCAGCATGATAAGCGCAATCCCCGCCGCACTTGCAACAAGGCTCGTGGTAGTGCTACCAACGATTGCCTTGAGAGGGGGCCAGACCAACGAGGCTGCGCCAAAAATAAACAGGGCGATACCCACCCAAACAACGCCTTTTAACGAGGCAAGCTTCGCGCCCATCTCGCGCGCGGTATCTTTCTGAGCAGAACCGATCTTCGTGTTCAATTTTTCCTCGGTCACAATTACAACACCATCGGTTCGAACTTCGCGCGTGACCCGCTCCAAAACTTGAGTAGTATCCGACTTCGGATTTTCTGATTGCCGGACGCCACCGGACAAACCTGTCGGTGTGGAAAAAGAACTGTGCCCACCTTTTTGACTCGGAACATAACAGCCACTGCACGCCAGAATGATGGACATGCCACCGATAATCAAAAGTTCTTTGCCGTCCTGCTTCTTGGCCTTGAGTTTTCGGTAGACGTAAATTGCGGTGATCGCTCCGATCACGATTTGAATGAGCAGAAGTGCGATTCGCAAATACGATTCGACTTCGGTTGAGGTAGGCATAACTTGCTGCGCGACTGCGCCGGAAACATTACCGCCCACAAGCGCGGTCACCTTGGCTTCTTCGGCCCGGAACAGGCTGACGATTTTTGTGACTAGGGCGATCATAACTACTTTATACTCGAACGGGCTGGCTGGTCTCCCAGCCAGCCCGTGTTTTCACCATCTGATTTGCTCAGACTGAGCTTTCGCTTAGTCTTCGCACACCCCAACCGTGGTGAAGCTGTCAGCCCCAGTGAAGCTTGACGCCGGAGGCGTATCGCAGTTCACGAGACCCAAGTCAGCTTTGCAGCGCTTGTAAAGAATCGGGATGATGTGCTGCGGACGCAGCGGCTTGTAGGCGCGAGTGATCTGGTATTTGTGCCAGCCGAAATCGCCCCACTGATTGCACTGATTGTCGATGTGGTAGTGCCACTCAAGCTCGCCCATGTGCAACTGGGGAGCAAACTTGAAGCTGCCTTCGCCGACATAGCGTTCAGGCACCTGACGTTCGAACGAACCATCGGCGATGAGAATACCGATCTCGTAGTCCGCATCAATCCACGCGGGATTGGCTTTGGCATACGCGGTTTTCTTTGCGGGGTTCGAGACGATTGTGACCGGGTTCACCAGCACAGGCAGACCGTTGACATCGAAGCCGGTCGCGCGGAGAGGACGTTGGTCCACACCGAAAGCGATGCCGCGATACGCGGGAGACTGCTCGAAGCTGTAGGCCGTCAGCGTGGTTTCACCAAGCTTGTAGCCGCCCTGAGTCAAGCAACACATGACGTTCTGGACGCCGACTTCCGAGCGAAAATACTCGACCTGATCGGACCCGCCAATGAACCGAAAATGCGGCATACCCTTTTCGGTCGAATACCATTCCCCGAACAGGACTTCGCGGAGGTAGCGAGCGATGTAGTGCAGCGCTTTGAAGGTCATCGGGCCGGTCGGCAGGAGCGGCGCGAACTTGACGCCCAAATCGGTCTCGGACCCACCGGTAAACAGCGAGTTGAAATCGAAGTTGGCATTAGCCGTAAACTTGGAAGCGGACCGGAGATACAGTTGCGCGCGGATGTCCGCGTTGACATACTGGGTCACCAGTTTCTTCAGAGAGTCCTCGGCGACGGAATAGCTGCCTTTGAAGGCCGAATAGCCTTTCTTAACGCAGATGTTCGGGCCGCGACCACGGAAAGATTCCAGTCGAACGGTGAAATCGACGGTGTCAGTCAGGTCTTGATGACCGGCTTGACCGCAAATTTCGGTATCACAGACGAACTGGGGAACGGCGAGACTGTCGCCGGGAGCCGCCTGCATTTGCACAACCGAGCGGATAGCATCGGAGGTGCCAGCGGGAAACGTCCCGCCTTGGACCACGTTCATGTAGGGAGAATTGGCGGCAAGAGCCTTCGCAATAGTCCCCACGATGCGATTCGTGTCCTTTGACGCAATATCACTGATCTGCGTCGGATCATCACAGAAAAAAGCCATTTTAGTGGGCCTTTCATTTGGAGCGAGTTAACCGTGCTCCGTTTAACCGGACGTAGCGAACAACCAGCCACGCAAGGCAATGAGTTTTTCTGCTTGGGGCCATCAAGCGGTAAGGCCGTCTCGGGGGTGCCAACCGAGAGGATAAGGCACTCAATAAGAAGTGACCGAAAAATCGAAAAACGTCAATGATTTTTCACTAACGATTCGCGCGCCCAGTGCGCGGCGCTATCATCCTTGACGCCGTGTAACCACACCAGCCCTTGCTCCTGTAGCTTCGCATATTCCTCGCGCGATAGCGTGCGCGTCGCGTAGGCGTTCAAAAACTTATCAGAGAACCCGACGCCCCATTGTGAAAATTTCGGAAACAGATAAACGTCCCACGGCTCGGCGCGAGGGACACCGTTCATAGTAACGCCCATCACCAGCCACTTCAAAAATTGCAGGTTGCCGCTTACCATCATGTTACCATTGATGTGATGGTAGCCATGCAGCCACTCCGCACCGACGAGCATAGACTTCTGACGAAGAAATTCTTCGTGGCAGTCGTTAATCCAATTCTTAGTCATCGGCACGCAGTCAGCCTCGAACGGAAATATCCACTCGTATGCCGGTATTTTGTTCGCCGCGCGCATGTGATAAACCCACTCAAGCAAAGAGAACCACAATACCCAGCATCCCCACGGATGGCCGGTTGCGCGAGCCATGCACTTCAGTTTCTTGACATTGAACTTTCGGAGAACATGATCTACCGATGCTTGATCGTGTTCACAATCCGCTCGCGCGATAAAAACGAAATCCACGTCGTCGCGATGAAGGGGTTCGATGTCAGCGATCAAACGAGCGAGGTGCATCGCCTTCTTCTTGTCGCCTTCCCAGTATTGAACTGCAATTAGACCTTTTTTCATATCAGTCAAAAATTTTCCACGGGCCACGAAGCTCGGGGCCGGGCGTGCCCTTGGCGTATTTATGAAATACTAACGTCGTGTTGGGTAACGCGCCCATAGCGTGCAGCGATTCCGCGAGTTTCAAAAACGATGAATCAATAAAATGCAACTCCGACGCCGACAGCATTTCGGGTATCCAGTCCAAAGCAGAGGACCGGTTAACCATACGAAAAATATTCAACTTGTCGGGGAGGAAGTCTGGCTTGACCAAAAACTTCTCCGTCTCATAGATGAGTGCCACAGACTTCTTGGTGGGTGTCGCGTCCTTGACTAAGGCTTTGGGAAATTTGCATTCAGTCCAACGCGCGTCGAACGGGACGCCAGCTTGCGCATAAAGTTCTGCATCAGTTTGAGGTATGTCGCCCTTGGCAGAAAAACATCCAAGCCCCACGCGCAAGGGGCACTGCGGTAACCACCGACTTCGAACCTCGTGCTCGTGTATCGCGGCAAGCACCTGAACATTGGGCACGTCCGAGATCATCTGGCGCACCGCATGAATATACTCCGACTTCACGACCCAACGAAGAATCGAATGGCGACGAGCCAACACTCGTATCAGTCCATTCAACGCAATCGCCGTTCCAAATTGAAGCGGAGCAAATACGTAAAACGATTGCGGCGGAACCGGTATATTATAAGGTATGCTTTCCATATTCAGACTCGTAAGTTCTTTTCATCGCTTCGAAAAACGAAACTTTGGGACTCCACCCAAGGCCCCTGATCTTAGAGTTGTCCATTATCTTGCGCGGCGTGCCGACCGGCTGAGAGGGGTCAAACGCGATGTAGCCCGGATAACCCACGGCGGTTTTAACCATCTCCGCGATCTCGCTCATCATAAACTCTATGCCACTACCGGTGTTGATTGGCTCCGGCGCTTCGTAATCTCGCATGACGACCATTAGCGCTTCCGCCAGATCGTCGGAGTAAAGAAGTTCCCGGCACGCGTATCCGTCGCCCCACACTTGAAACTCAGGATGGCTTTTAATTTTGGCTTCGTGCATGCGCGCCATCATCCCCGGAACCAAATGGCCGTTTAAACCATCGAACGTATCATTAGGTCCGAACAAATTGCAAGGCATAGCGGAGACAAATCGCAGTCCGCGATCTTGGTTCAGATACTGACAAAGCTTGACGCCAACGATCTTCGCGAGCGCGTAGGCTTCGTTAGATTTTTCCAGTGGACCGGACAGCAGATATCCTTCGCGAATCGGTTGAACACAATCGCGAGGATAGATGCACGACGAGCCTAGAAACACCAACTTCTTCACGTTATACTCTGCGGCCTGCAAAATCGTGTTCTGCTCGATCAACAAGTTCTGGTGCATGAAACCGACGCGGTCGTTCATATTATCCTTGATGCCGCCCACGCGCGCCGCGCACATGAACACATACTCAGGCCGGTAAACCGAATAGAACCACTTCACCGCAACCGGGTCCGACAGATCGACTTCCTGCCGCGTCACCGTGATAACATTCTCGAAGCCCTGCGACTTCAAAAGCCGAACCATGGCGCTACCTACGAGACCCCGATGGCCCGCAACAAATATCCTAGACTCTTTCTTCATCGATCATCAACCTCACAAGTTGTTTAAACGTAGTCTTTGGCTCCCACCCGAGTTGTCGTTTGGCTTTAGACGGGTCTCCCAGAAGCAAATCCACCTCAGTGGGACGAAAATATTTGGGATCGATCACCACCCGGCTCTCCCAATCGGCGACGCCTGCATACGTGGCGGCTTCCTCCAGAAACTCGCGCACGCTATGAGTCTCTCCGGTCGCGATGACGTAATCATCGGGCTTGTCTTGCTGGAGCATGAGCCACATAGCCTCGACGTATTCCTTGGCGTATCCCCAATCGCGCCGGGCGTCCAGATTTCCGAGACGAAGCTCGTCCTGAAGCATATACCGCATTCGCTTTATTGCCCGCGTTATCTTACGCGTCACAAACGTCTCGCCGCGCCGAGGTGACTCATGATTGAAAAGGATTCCGTTGCTCGCGTGCAGCCCGTAGGACTCACGATAGTTCACTGTGGTCCAGAAGGCAAACACCTTCGCGCACCCGTATGGGCTGCGCGGGTAAAACGGCGTATTCTCCGTCTGAGGTGTCTCCCGCACTTTGCCAAACATTTCACTCGACGACGCTTGGTAAAATCTCGGCTTAGCGCCGGACTCATGAATTGCTTCCAATAACCGGACGGTGCCCAGTCCGGTAACATCTGCCGTATACTCCGGGGTATCAAAGCTCACACGCACGTGCGATTGCGCACCGAGATGATAAATCTCGTCCGGTGCAATCTTGTGCAACAGCCGGGAAGTCGCACTGGAGTCACTCAGGTCGCCGTGATGCAAATGCAAAGCATCGAAAATGTGATCGATGCGACCGGTGTTAAAGCTGCTCGACCGACGAATGATGCCGTGAACTTCATATTCCTTAGAGAGCAAAAGCTCCGCTAGATACGAACCGTCTTGACCAGTGATGCCGGTTATCAATGCTTTTTTCATGGATGTCTTTTCTTCCACGTGCGATGGTCTTCGAGAAGTGCCCCGAGGACCTGCGGGGTTTTAACGGAATGCACCATAGTTCGACCATGGTTTGCTACCAAGTCTCGCATTGTTGCGAACCCGTGGGCGCTTGCGGTTTCAAAACTCGCTCCCGTCAAAAAGTTCTCGTGCGGAAATCCACTCCCGCACGCAAGTTGAAGCTGATAGTGATCGATGCACTCCGTAGGAAACGGTAACGGCCAATCTTCTGGATTCTTCGACCCGATGTGATACGAGATCGGAAGCTTGTCCACCGTTTTCAGCATGCCTATAATGGTATTTCGCGATAACCAATACGGAGGCTGACACGCAATCTTAGGCAAAAAGGACGGAGCCGGATTCGTATCTGGAACTTCGTTGCTCCAGATGACATCCGGGTGGTCATATAAATACTTTGGAATTTCCGGCGAGAGGCAAAACGAATCGGAATCATTGAACAAAAAGTGTTGATACGGAAACTTCAACAGTAGTTTCAAAAAACGACGATGCCGCTCCAGCGTCTGCGGACCAATCCAACCCTTTAACCCGTCGATCATACAAATCACACCGGGATGCGAAACCTTTTTGATCGGTGCATCTTGCGGCGAAAAAATTACCACCGGGCACTGGTGGTGCAAATACGCGGCGAGGTTTGCTTCAACCTGATGAAGGTCTCCCGCGTAGGCCGAGACGGCCACTAATGTGTCTGGGTTCATTGCCATATGCCTGTAGGAAAGCAGGAGCTACCGATGTGGCCGCAAACCAAACCCAAGTCCACGTGGGGTTGATGGCCTGCGCCGCTCGCGCGCCTGCAAAAAATTACGTCCTCTCCGGTCCCGAGACCCGAGATGACCTGCGCTCGTTTTGCTGCGCCTTCCAAAATTTCATACGCCTTGAGCGCTTTCTCACCCGTCATGGGGCCATCGGCCAGCATCGCTCGCGCCACGTTCACATCGGATACCAGCGAGTGCTCGCTACTCGAAAACCATTGACCGTTCAACTCTGGGTGCTTGGCTACAATGGACTCGAACACACTTCGGTGAGTAAGACAGCAGCCAAAACCCACCCATGCCGTGGGTTTAATCTCGGACCGCAGCGTCCGCGCGAATTCCGATTCCTTTTGGTTCCCCAATGCCTCAGCGTAAATTGCGTTAGCTCCGGGATGCCGACCGAAATACAAACCGCCGACCAGCGTCTTTCCATGAGAGAGAAGCCGGTCAATTGCGTTTAAACCTGCAAACGAATCAGGTAGATTCTTCCACCTCGTGTGCGCCTTGAACCACGCCGCGTTTCCGCATGGCACCAACATGTCATCGTCAATCCACAACGCCCACTCCGAGTCCGTCTTCAGAAATTCTCGCGCGCAAGTGTTCCTCGCATGCGCTACGAACGCATCGTCATAAGACAGAAGCATGCCCACACGACGCCGGTCGTTCAACTGCGCAATGCACAGCGTGGTAATGGGATGATATGACTTGTAAGCCGGAAGGATGAGCATCACCTTCTTGGAGAGCGGACGAAAAATGTCCGACTTCTCCAAAGACTGGGGCGTGACACCGAAACCCCGGTTGAGGGGGTCGGTATTCATTATCTACCGGCTCCGGCTGCTCGCGCGCGTTCCTCTTGAATCCCTGCCGCGATCTTGTCGAGCGCGTCTCCTGCGCGCGTGTTGAAGATGTCGTTCTCGGTCTGCTTCGCTTCCGGCAACTTGCCACCGGGAGGAACCGCAGATTCGCGCAATCGGGACACACTCGCGCCCTTGAATCCCGCGATCTTCTGATTCGCCTCGGCCAGTTCCTTCTCCAGCTTCGCGACTTTAGTTTCCGCAGCCGCCAGTTGCGGCTTCAGATGCAAGAGTTGAGCCATGCCCACGATCATAACCGCACGCATGTCCGGGGAATCATCGGCCAAAGCCGCATTCACCAAACCCAAAGTTTCGCCGACCCATTTGTTGTGGGCCTCGACCGACTTCTTTGTCGCTTCATCTGCGCCGGGCTTTGCCGACTGAGTCTTGAGATAGTCCAACTTCGGCAACAAATCCTTCTCCAAGATACTCTTGGTGTCGTCGTTGTGTTGAGTCGCCGACTGCTGCCACTGCTTCTCGCGATCAGCCATATAGCCCGAGATGTTTTCCTTCGCGGCCTTTATGGCTTGGTCGCGATTGAACTTCGCGGTCTCGATGGAAGCGATCTTGGACTCCACCAAAGTCTGAATGGTCTTGTCGCCAATCTCAGCGAAAATCTTCTCCAACTGAACATTCTCGGGACCGCCGTGACTCTTAATCTTCTCGATAACCTTGTCGGTTACTAAGGGCGATTTACGCAACTGAGCGTAAATGAATTCACGATCCGTCTCGATGGTCTTGGTATACTCCTTGAACTTGGGGTCCAGTTCCACGTCGAGTTTGGCCTGCCACTCGCGCAACGTCTTCAGTTCCCGCTCGACTTCGGGCGTAACTGCTTTCGTAGTGTTGACCTTTTCTTCCAGTTCCTTGTTCTTGGCTTCCAACTCAGAAATTCTCTGGTCTCGCGCACTGACCTCTTGCGTGGCCTTGAGCTTAATCGCAGCGAACGCTTCGGAAGACTTCGGACTCGCGTTCGGTGGGAGAGCCGGGGAGTCCTTGAAAAGATCGTCGGCCTTGGATTTCTCCGCAGTCGCTTTCTCCGCAGCCGCTTTCTCGGCGGCTTCGCGCTCGGCTTTCTTGGCCGGGTCGTTCGCTTCAGCTTCCTGCTTGGCCTTTTCTTCGGCAGCTTTCTTGTCCGCCTCGGCCTTCTCGGCAGCAGCTTTCTTAGCGGTCTCGTCGCCTTCGTTCGCGGCCTGCTCTTTTTCTTTCAGCAAGGCATCAAGCACGTCACCTGTAGCCTTATGCACTTCTGCCGTAGGCGCATTGGACTTACCATTGATGTCCTGAGACTCAAGTTGGTCCGCGACTTTCTTGTTGTTTTCTCCAGCGTCAGGAAAACCTGTCTGGTCCGGTGTGGGGGTTTGGGTATCAGCCATAAATTATTCGTGTTGGGTTTGAATTTTCTGCCCGTCGTTCCATTCTTTGTCGTTGGTCAGATCGGGGTAATGATTTGGAGTCGTATCGGGCGGCGGAAGCGGTTCGGGGCCTGCAAGCGCGACGAGCGCTCGAATCATGTCTTGCCCACCGGCAACCTTTCCATTACGTATTAACACTTTGTTGGTGTCGCCTTCTTCCAGAAGTCCCGGAATCGACTCCACCAATTTGGGGAGCAACCGAGACCCGGTGTGAGTTTGAAAAAATGTTCGAAGATTCTGAATGTCTTCAGAAGTCCAGTCGGGGGCAGAGACTACGGTTTCCATTATTGAGTTGGGGTTGTGGTGATTAATTCGTCGTCGGTTATCGGGTCAACTTGTTCTTCGAGATCGTGTTGTGCAGACTGTGCCTGAAGCTGTTCGGCCTCGGCATCCAATTGTTTCAACTGAGCGATTACGTCACCAGCTTTCTTCACGAAGTCAGCGACTTGTTTTAATTCTTCTTTCGGAATACCTTGCTCCACCGCGCGATTATAGTGGTCCGTGATGTGAATCACAATGGGTTCCAACTGAGTTGTCTCCGCGCCCCCATGCATAATCGCTGCCGCCAATTGCTCGGCCACCGGCATGACCACCTCCAAGTGAATCATGTGATTGTCGCGAGGACTCACCGGCACAGACTGACCAACGCTCAACAGCGACAGTTCCATCTGCTGTAACCGTTGCTGCTCGGCCTGCATAGTCGGGTCGTTCTCGGGAATCAAAACCCGATTCGCAAAATCCGTTCCCAGCCGAGCGGTCAGGTCTTCCACCTCAAGCTGCCGTTGATTGTAAAGCGGGTTGCCTTTCTTCTCTGCCGCCAGCGATATAACAAGCTGCCGTTGCAACGGAGTCAAGTCCGTGATCGTCCCAGCCACGGGTTGGTTCGCAAGCTCGTTCAATTCCTCGCGCGACATGACGTTAAGCAATTCTTTTTGCATCGCCTTCGCGTCCGCTTCGACGGTCTCCGAATCGCACAGCCGCTTCTGCATCGTGCCAACGAGATCAACGAACTGCTCCAAGAAACGAGCGATACGAACGTCCTGCTGTTCTTCCTCTCGCTCCGCGTAGAGGTTCACCGCAGCCGGAGACCGGAAAGCTTCGCCTTCGATCTTGGGCGGCGACGTGGACCCGATCAATTGGTCCACCACGGTTGAGAAAAATCCATCCAACTGAATAAATTCCTCGACGTTGCCATCGAACTTTTGTTCGAGCACGTTCCATCCAGTGGGGATGATGACCATGTTACCGATCACCGACATTTTGAAAGTATGAATACGTTTGATGTCGCCTTGCACCAAAGTCTTGCCGGACAAAAGCGAGCGGTCAACAATTTCATTTCGCGTGCGGTCGATCATACCCGCCAACTCGTAGATGTCCCGGCCCACGCCCTTGGAGCCATACATCGTGCCGTTGCCTTTTTGAAACGCGAAAAACGAAATGCAATCGTCCATGCTATCGAAGCGATCATCCTTGCTGAAAATTTCTGTATATTCGTTACCGGCGAGCCGGTAGTGCGACACCTTGCCCGAAACTTCTCGGGCCAGAAGTGAGTAGACGTTGATCACGTTTGCTCCGGCCATGTAAGACGCGCCGACCGTCAACTCCCGGATGGCGTTTTGATACCACGTCTCGTTGGACGTGTCGCCAAGCCTCTCGCGAACCTGCTGCGGAGAAGCTTTGTTAATTGCGTCAGTCGTCGCTTGGATATTCCACCCGACTGTCTTAGCCGCCTCACGGTTTTGAATATATGAAAATAATTCATGGGGCATGAATGTTTCGCGGAGAACGACAACCTGAGCCATGGACGGAAGTTGCTTGGTGCCGTCCGAGAGATACGATTCGTCCTGCTTGAAGTGTTTCGGAAACCAAGTAAACTCGTCGAGCCACGCCACCACCGTGTTTCCGAACAGTGCATTGTCAAACGCAATATCCTCGATCAAAGTCTTCCAGCCCTTGCGCGCTCGGATGGTTTTGGAAATAGCGGCACGAAACTTTTCCGTCTTCTCCACCGAGTTGTGCCACTTCTCAGAGTTGAGCGAAGAATTGGTCAGATACTTTTGGGCGTTAACCGCGCGGACGAACCGGGGAGCAACCTTCTCGATCATGCCCGGCAATGGCTTCGTGGTAAAATTCTGCTTCCATCCGAGACCTTCGGCCTGCAACCGAGCGGGGTCATGAGGACGTTCAGCGTTATACTTTGCGAGGATGCGATTGTTGACAATTTGTCTATTTCGGGCCGCTGCGACGATGGTTTTCACCACCTCTTGGGCCATATTCAGGTCCTTGATGCTGCGCTGGGTAGGCTCTCCCGCCTTATTAATAGCGGGGCTTTGAATTAAACCATCTACTGCCAAATCTTTTGGGTCTGCCATAAAAGCTCTATGAATTAGTGCCGTTTATATGCCTTTTTGTCCATATCCGTTTCCACTTCTTCTTCGGGCATTGTTCCAGTGCCAACATGGCCTTCGCATCCACATAGCATGTGCAAATCCGACACTGCTCATCATTCACAAGTTCCGGGCACTGAGAACAAATTTCGCGACGGTCTCCCCACTGCGCATCTGTTACCAACGTCTCGTAGTCCAACATCCACGCCCACAACCTGCGCACTTGCGCAGCGACGTAACGAAAAGGTGTGTGCCAACGAAAAATCATTTTCTCTTAAACCAGCAATGGTCTGGCAAATTCGGATTCTCCATCGTGGGATGTTCCATGTGCGCCAGCATGGCGTTGTCTACTCCCAGTCGCTCGCACGTGTGCAACCGAGGGTCGATTTTTTTTCTGTCCAGCACCTGCGCGCGTATCTCGCCGATTGCGGCCTTGCACGAAGAACATCCACCGCTCGGCAGGGGCTTGTTGAACGGACACGTGGCGCAAATGTTCGCGCGCGCAGCCGCTAACTCCGCAGACACGAACTGAATCTCCGGCTTGCGGCGTCGCACATCGGCCAACCACGCCAACACACTACTCTTGAGAGTGCGCTGCGGTGGGTTCGGCACATTCGTGACCACGTTACTAGCATCGTAACAATACGCCGGATTGTTCTGGCACGCCTGCACGTGAACTTCATTCTCTACGTCGCCGGGCGGCATGTTATTCATTCGCCGGTAATCGCGCACGCGAGCTATTAAATCTTTCCAGCCCTTTGTGCTGCGAATAATGGCCCCATCCGGGTTCTTGAAAACGTAACCGTCGCGGGGATATAAATTAGTATTGATTCGCATCTTCATACGACAACACCTCTGTTTGGTTTGTAGGGTCTATGCGCGCGCCACCCGGATACTGATTATACCACGCGTCTTCCTCATTTACGTCCTCCGGGTCCGAACCTTGCATGGACGGAATTGACGCAGTTCCTTTTCGGACCGCATGCACGAGCAACGTTAGAGAATCCGCTTCGTCCGGCGATGCGTTACCACGACTGATGAAATCTTTTTTGGACTCAACCTTGGTCTTGGCACCAGAGCTACGATACTTCCGTTGTGTCAACTGCGGTGTGAGCTTTGTGAGATCAACAGCGGGGTCGATCAACACGTAACCAAATTCACCGAAAGCTCGCAACGCAAACCAAAGCTCCGTGCATACATAAAGATACTGCTCATAGGCGGTCTGCGTGTCCTCTTGCATGATCTTTGACTCGGTCGAACTTTCGGAGTAGTTGACCGCGTGAATGGCCGCGCTCCATTCGTGCTTCAGAAGATCGGACACACCCTGCCCGTGCGCTGTGCGGTCGCATGCAAAATATTCGGGTTTGATGCCCGAACGACGCACCAGCTTGATCAACTGATCTTTCATCGCCACAGTGTCGCCCTTGGGCAACGTAAATTGATTTGTAACCTGAATTGCCAACCGGGGCGTAACGACGTGTGTCTTCGGGTCTTTGAACATGATCGTCTGCCCCTCAGGAAAATCTATGGACGGTGGGAGCTTGTAGCCGGTAGCCTTGCCCCACTTGCCGAGCGTGAACGACGCAGCCGCGCCGCCTTCGAGCGCTAGATCACACGCGCCACACGGTTGCGGGTCGGAATACCAGATGTAAGTGCCACGCCACTTGTTCAGCATACCCGGAGGAATGATCGTAAGCTCAACTCCCGATGGTGGATATGCTCCAAGCGCCATCGAGTAATACCCTGCGCTATTACGTCCGCCCGCGTTACGCGCAATGACTTCGAGACCGGCGCGCGTCTGCAAACCGGGAAACACGAGTTTGTTCTGCACGACGTTCTCTGACTTTTCGCCGGACAGCCGCAGCACTTCCCACCCGCGCGAAGACTTCCATCGGAAATGCACCTCATGATCGAAATTCGACCAACCAAAAACTGGCTCCGCTCGCCTGCCGACTTCATCGTTCTGATTAGTCGGATTATACGCGCCGAAAATCTTAAAGCCCTCGGGGCCTTCTTCCTGAATCTGCGATAGGACGTTGTCCACGTCATTCCACAAACCGCCCGGCACGTTTTCAATTTCGTCGATGAAAATAAATAGACGCGACAGTGGCCCGAACACCGGGTGCGGATGCACACGATTGATGCGCTTGTTACCTTGTAATCGCGCGGCCTTCTTAACTTTGCCGACTGGGATGATCATTCCCTTGAGACACGACGCCGTCTGATTCCTACGGTCCAGCCCGATGAACAATTCGCCTACCTCCCCCGGCATCTCCAGCGAAGCACTCTCGTGCAGCCGCACCAGATGCGAAAAAAGGTTGGCTTCCAAATGGTCCTCGCTGGGGCCGATGACCGAGATGCGCGTCCACTCTGGGTCGCGAACCCATTCGAGAAACAACCGAACGCCAATACCGAACGACTTCGAGCACGACGCCGCGCCCATGATCAAACCCAGACTGGACTCATCGAACAGCTTCCACAGGTCTTTGGTATATTGCGGCTCGGGGCTGAACTGGTTTGGCGTCCACAACAGTTGCGCGGCTTCCTCCATACCGTTGTTGTTCAGCAGATAATGTAAATAATGTTGAAGCGGTGGCAGGACCTTTTTCGGGTCGTCTGTGTCGATCTTCAAACCAAGAGCACAGAAATCGTTCACGGCGCGCGATGCCTCAAGCAGATCGTGATTGTGGACTAGCCTCGCGACGTGCGCGGCAAAGGGTCTTAGCGGCTCGGGAAGCATTAGAATTCTCGCCCGCACGCGAGCGCTTCTTCGGGACTCGCGAATGAAACCAATTGAGATTTCAGCCAATACGCCTCGCCGTAAAGGCTGCACCATGCGCTACACGCCACGCTTCGCTTTCCGGTCTTAAGATACCGTTCAAGAGCGGGCCGAGTGGCTTGAAAAATTCCGGGACCAACTGCCGTAAATGATTTTGACAGGGCCTTGGGTTCGAAACTGAAATTGATGACCTCCAGCCGCGAGAGCCAACCGCCACCTACCGCGTGAAGCGCGAGCAACGGCATCGCTAACGGTCTATTCTTGTAGTGCGCATACAGTTTGCTACGCCGCGCATGCCGGGCAGTAATCAGCCGGGGGTTCCAGCCTCGTGCGCGCCAGCTTCGTTCCCACAGGGGCACCCACGCTGGCTGAACTTCGGGGGCGTCAAGGGAACAGTCATAATAAGCGAATATGTCCATAAATACAAAAAGCGGGGCTTTGTTCTACCAAGAGCGGCCCCGCTTTGCGGTGAGTTACTCGACCCGCACGTGCTCTCTAATAAACAGTGCCTCCAAAACAGAGCAACTGCCACGCCAAAATGAAAAAAAAAAATGCCGGAAGTTGGGACCTCCGGCATGAGCCTTAAGCGGCTTGGACTAATCCGCGCTGGGCGGCGAAATCACGGGCGGCTTGCGACGCGACCTTCCTTTTTCCGCATCCTTGGGGTGACCGTTCTGGTAGGCCGGTTCCGCATCGTTCATGATGCGAGCGCGGCGCAATTCGGCTTCCTCTTTCTTAAGGGCCAATCGGGCAACCGAATCGGCCTTGCGTTTGTTGTTGACCGCCTCAACTGCGTCGGTATAACGACCTACGCCATTCATGCGCAGATACTGGTAGTAAGCGCCTCTCATTTATTTTTTCCTTTCATTTTGTTGTTCATATGATAATTGTAAAGATCACACACCCGGCCTCGGCTCCACAGACCGTTTACACGAGTGCGGAACCCCGACTCGTTCAACAAAGCCGCAATGCGTTCGAACGTAAATTTCTGCCCCCGCCACAACTTGATAAGACCCACAATCGTGCGCTCGTTTTGATTCTGACCATAGGGTTGATAGCCCCCCATTCTAAATCCTTGTGCTTTCTTCCGCTCGCGAGCAATTCGAAGTTTCAACACGAGTTGCGATTTCTCCCACTCGGCCAACGCGCCGATAATCTGACGAATCAACTTACGTGTGGGGTCGCCTTGTTCGTTGGCCATGTCAATAAGCACGCCCTGATCGGCAGCGAAAACCTTAATGCCTCGCGAACGCAATTCCTTCAAGAGAATCTCCGAGACCATGAGATCGCGCGCAAGACGGTCCAATCGTTCGACGACTACCGCACCGACATCACCCTTGTGGACGATCATCGAGACCATGTTGGAAAACGATTCTCGTTCCATTCCCTCCACGGAACCGCTGACGCCTTCTTCGGTGAAAGTCGCGAGCAACGACAAATTCTGCGCGGTGCAAAAATTCTTGATGGCGTCCATCTGACGCTGGGGGCCGTCACCGTCCATTTGGCCCTTGCTGCTGACTCGAATGTATCCGACTACGTTCATTGCAGCCAGTATAGCATGGCTGTCAATAGCCGTCAAGAATTATCGTCCCAAGCGGGAGAACCCCATTCCGACCAATTGGATTGATCAATCGAAACCCGCCCGCGATACCACAACCCGCCCGGCTCTCCCTCGCCCGTAAAATCGAGCAGGTAATCTGCACCGGGCGTGGCGATACCGTCAAGAAAATCGGTGAAAGGCCCCTCGGCGGCGGGACCGTGCTGAATCTCCAAAAAACCTCCGGCCAATGTCGGGCTTACGAAAAATGTTTGGGGACCGACCCACGACAAGAATGGGGCATCCGGTGGCGGTCCAGTGGGTTCAGATGGTTCCGCGCTCTCGGCCAGAATTCTACGCCACAAGTCGATGATCATGTCACCGCACTTGCGGCACTCGTCTAACGTCTGCAACCACTTAACGAGAAGATTCCACTCGGTGTCTCCGGGTGTAGGTGTTCCGCCCTTTATGATGACGACCTTCCGAAGGAGAACGTTAAAATCATCGCCCGGAACCGGGGTGCCGCCGATGGCGCGCAAATACTTTTCCAGCAGGTCCGTTTCCAGATCGCCAGCCAGTGGTTCACCGCCTGCGGCTTCCACCAACCGTCGAAGTATAAGGTATTTATTGTCACCGACCATTAGAATCCGGCTGCGATAACCGTGTTGCTGATTGCCTGACAATCCAAATCGGTGCCTAGCACGCGGACTCCAAAACGCACCGCGTCGCCATTAGCCACGCCCACGTCTGCGCCTTCAAACGGAACATTGAGACCGTCCTCAACTGCCGCGACCGTCCACGCGCCTCCGTTAAGTGACCGCGTGATAATATACTGGACGCCGGGAACAGCCGGAGACCACGAAACGTTGAACGGACCACCGGGACCCGCCTGCGCGAGAACAACTGAGTCCGGTTGATTTTCACCACACGAATCCGTAACCGACAACAGCTTGCGCCAGAGATCGATGATCATGCCATTACAGAGACACTGGCCTTCCGTTTCCAACCATTTCATCAGCAGATTCCATTCGTTGTCACCGGGGCGAGGTGTGCCGCCTTTGATGGTCACGATCTTGACCAAAAGATTGATGAACGAATCCCCCGGCACAGGCGTTCCGCCAATAGCAGTGAGATATTTTTCCAGCAGGTCCGTTTCCAGATCACCGGGTGACGGAGTGCCACCGACCGTCTCGACGAGACGCCGGATAATGAGATATCGATTGTCGCCTACCATATTAAATTTTGGGTGATTGATTTTCCGGGATTTCGGGAAAACGCTCGTCGGTCTCCAAAAACATATTAGCGGGTATGTCCCAAGTCTTTTGACCGGTCACCAACTCATTCCCCATCTCGGCAAAGTAGTCCAACTTCCGGCGCAGCATTACCGCTTTATCAATTGTCTTTTCATCCACGTCTTCGCCTGCGGCGTATTTGGATTTGATCTCGTCGTGAAGCGCCGCAAGAGTGTTGCGAACTTTCAAAGCGTGGTTCTTCAGCGTGACCAGTTGACCGGCCTGCTTGGCAGCAACCGGGTCCTTTATGGTCATGCGACCCTTTATGCTGGCGGGATTCGCGGTAGGATTAACGCGGACGCCCTTCTCTGCCTTTCGCTGCTGCTCTTGGCGCAATGCGTCTAGCGCTCCAATCGTGTTACTGTAGTCTACATTATCCATGTTAGTTTACGCTGAATGTTATTGTCAATACATTACGGTCGGCGAGTTGCTCCAACAGTTCATCACTAGGACTTCGCCCCTCGTGAATCGCCCAAAGCACTCCCGCCTTCCGCGCAAAATCTTTCATTTCCCGAACCGGAACAAAATTAATGTAGCCCTTGCCCACCAGTCCGCCTACGAGCACGCCCACAAATTCTCCGTCCTTATTGAATACCGGCCCGCCACTAGAACCATAATACGCCGAAAAAGTTCCTTGATCAGTGGGCAGCTTCCAAGGCCACGTAGGGTGGTCGGCTTCCGTGGGCTGCACATTTTTCTGCGAGAGGATGCCCATCGACACGCTCTCATCGAAATTTTCTACGCCAACGTTTCCTACATGGGTCAGCCGGGCACCGACTAAAAGTTCTTCACTGGAAATGTGCGCGGCGCGAAAGTATCCTTTTGGCACGTCCACCCAAAACAAAGCAAGGTCGCGAACTGGGTCGCGCGCCAATAGACGGGCTTTAAACTTCACCTCGCCCGCTTTCTTTCCCGCCACTCGAATGGTCTTGCTGACCGTGATCTCGTGTTCCTTAGGCACCACGTGATTCGCGGTCCAGACGAACACATTGTGGCCGCGCTCGATGATCGTGCCAGTGCCGTTTCCGTTCACCATTACCGTTTGCTCTTGCAATCGTTCATATTGATGCGCAGATCGATCTCGCACCTGAATAATGACCATAAGCCCGGCAAGGGCGAGCGCATACACAGAAAGCCAAATCTTCTTCACCTTAAACAGTGCCGTGGATTGCGTCGCGGGTCAACGAAAAAGGCCGATCTCTTTTTACGGAGACCGGCCTCGGAACTTGCCAAGCGATTAGCTTTCGACCACGGTAGCGGTCGGCTGACCCGGAGCGGAAGGAATCTCCGGCGTAGAGGCTACTGGCGAATCAGGACTCGCGCCAGCGAGGTTGAGTGCCTTCACCTTGAACGCGTGGACGCCCGGAGGGGGACTCACGATTTCAAAGCTGGTGGCTCCACCAGTTGCAAAGCCAGCAGAGCTAAACGCTCCACCATTCTGCGACCAGAAGACTTGATACTTGGTAACCTGTTCGGCTGCGGGATTCGCGGGCCATGACAGAACGATTTTAGTCATAATTTTCCTTTAGTTTTTATCGACGTGCAACTCGCACATCAAAAAGTGCCGCTATTCGTCGATGATGTCAATGAAAGCCGACGCATCCCAAAAATACTTTGGCCTCATGATCTTTTTGTGCCGCTCATGATACCCTTTCCAGAGAATAAAAGCGACGCGCATGCGTTTAAACAGCTTCTTCATACACCGTGTCCAGTAGGAAAATCCTTAGCGGCTTTCTTAGAAGCGGCAATCAGTCGCGCAGTCTCAATGCGCTTTTTGCACGCGCCAACCGGGGTGAGGTGCTCGTAGTGCGCGCCCATGCCGCACGCGAAGAAGCACCCCTTGCCGTCGCTGGCAAATCCGGTGATGTCGCGCTCGTCGCCTTTGTGCAGCCACGTGTCGCCGTATCCATCCTTGATGTCAATCTCAATGCGGACAATGTCACCGATTCGGAACGGATTCATTTTACTAAAAGCTGAACCAAGAGTTTAATGCACTCCTTCATATCACGGTTGCACAGATCGCCAGCCGCAAAGTATTTCAACCGCGCCTCGGCGGGCAGCTTGAGAAAATCTTCATGGACCGCCAAAGCTTCCATGGCGCGCGCAGTTGCCTTCTCGGGCGTCTGGTCGATTCCTAGCACGGTGTGGCCGTCCGAGCACGTGAGAAACTGCCGCCAGTAACCCGGCACTGGGTTGGCCATACAGTCCTCGCTGGGGGCGACGAAATGCGGAGGGTCTTGCTTCATATGCGTCCCATGTTGGCAGGCCACTTGCCGCCCTTGAGGATATCCATGTAGGGAGAATTGGCCGCAAGACATTTTGCCACTGATGCGACGATACGTTGTTGATCTTCGTAAACCGCGAGATCGAGCAGCGTTTTGATGTAAGGAGGGATTTTCTTGAGATCATATTCGGATTCCACGACCAAAAATCCGTCAGCCTTTTCGACGACGCACCAATTTCCACCCCAGTGCGTGAACGTGGAAACGACGGAGCCAATAGCCTCCTTGGACAGAAACTTAACCCGCGCGCCTTTGCGAAATTTTTTCTTCATGCCCGGTAGTCTACACCCACAGGTCGGGTTTTGTCAATAGGATTATCCCACTGAAATTTCCGCGCGTAATCCACTACCAGAGACGCTGACCAAGATAGGTTGTCGGGAGACAGTTTAAACGACTCGACTCGCTCTTGCAGGTTCTGTCCTCCAGTCGCGCATGCGTCGGCGGTAAACTCGCTACAATTATACTTGGCCTTTGACCGGCGAGGTTTGATTCCAATGAGGAAACAGACGATGCTCCAATAATCGTAGGGGGTTCCGAGTTGCGATTCACAAAATGTTCTAACTGCATAAACGTCGATGTAGTTGCCGGTCTTGAAAATGAACGGGGTCACGCCTTCGTTGGAAGTGAGCGGTCCCTTGACGACGCCTTTGCCGGGCCGGGCTTCGTAAACAACTTCGTCGCCGAAAGCGATGGACACGTGCGAATACTTCGAGCGCGTGAACCAGCGAATCATCGCCGCCCAAAATCCCTTGCCTCGGTGAAAGTAAATTCTCATGCGACTTCTGCGTGCGCGCCGAATGACTGCATGCTAACATCCATCACGTGGAGGTTCGCGTTGATGCACTCGTCGGCCTTGCGGATGGCAATTTCCTCGGCGGCGACTTCGTTGGGGGCCTCCACGTCCACCGTGGCTTGGCCTTTGTAACTGACTGTGACTCGATATTTTTTCATAACTTGTTTTTTGTTCGACTCGCGCATGGCGCGATACCATTCCTCGCGAGCGGCGTCATCTAATGGCTCTGGCTCATTGTGATACCTCATGAAAAGAAAAGTGCGAATGATACGGCGAAGGCTACCACTGTGATCGTGATCAACAATCCTACCGTAATGATACTTGGGCGTCCGTAGTTCATATCAGATGTTTGGCGGAATCGACGATCTTGCGCTGCTCGGCCTCGAAGGACTCACGCGCGCGATTCAGGCACTGGTTTGTTTCCTCACTCCCGTGCTTCAAGATCGCGTGAGTCATGTCCACGGTCCAACCCCACTTCGCGCCCTCGATATAGGGCATTATGTCGATAATGTTGTCCACAATAAACAGTGCCTCTAAAGTGGCTGAGCCGCCACAAAAGAACGAAAGAATTTTTTACCCACGGCGGTTGGAATCGGGACCCTATACGTATTACCCAATACCCGAACCTCGACGTGCGTTTTAGTAATGTTTAAACGCTGCTCCACAGTGTCGAGCACCGCATCCGGGAGACGGAAAATAAATACCCCGACACGACCGCCCCACTCGCGTAAGTCCTTGCTCTGCTGGACCACCAACTCAACCGTGACGGGCTTATACTGAACCGCAGGGGAAGGCAGACTTTCCAAGCCCGCATTGTTGCGCGCCGTAATCCACGCGTAGTGGTTGTCCGGGATTTCCACCCCCGCTCTCCGCGCATCCGCAGGGATGACGAAAACGTTCTCGCCTGCATGAGGGGTGGCTCCTGTGTAGATTCGAAATTCTTGGATGGGATCGGAGTAACTCCAAGCGAAGTGGACGGTGTCAGTGGCGCGAACTACTAATGCGCTACAAATTAGTAACAGAATAGTTTTTATCATGTCGCTAGTATACCACACGTGTCAAATTGGTCAAGGGGCAGGACTGATTACCTGCATGGCGGGAGCGACCCTGCCGTCCTACTTCGCCGGTGCCGTCGCACCTTAGCCAGTTTTTAAACGACCCTCGTTTCAAATTGGTCGCGGTCCTGTCCTCAGCCCTGCTCGGTGCTTATGCGGCTCCGGCAGTGACGGCATATTGGCGCAATTCTCCGAGATGCATCTCGGCGCATTACCCTCACACGTGCTTGGGTTATTATGCTACACCGCGTTTAAATTGGAAGCCCTAGATGCTTGGGCTGCGCGTCCATGACAAACGCGGCTAATGCCTCAGATCAACATCGGGCTATACGTTCGATCTCACGTTACCTGTTATTCATGTTGCTGATTTCTGGAGCACCTCCAGCCGTTGCGTTGACCAGCAGTTGCATGTTTCAAGCCACGCCATGAGACCGAAATTGGTTGCGGGAGCAGGATTTGAACCTACGACCTTCACGTTATGAGCGTGCTGAGCTACCGGGCTGCTCCACCCCGCAATAAATCAAAGAACAAATTGGTGGATACTATCGTGACCCTTAACGCCGTGCTCAACGGGGGACAGTCCGATTTTTGAGATCAGGCTATCCCGCTAATATTTGCGGGTGCATCCCGCTACGCAGTTACTTGGGTCCCTTGTTTTCGTCCACCCACGTATCCACGGCGCGTTTCTTATTCGGATTCGCGCGCAGGAACAGGTAGCTGAACACAACGCCCGCAACAAAGGCCCCAAGGCCAACAATTAGATTTTCCATACTCTAAAGAGTGCCTCATCTCAGTGCCGTTGT
>Ga0075428_100001009_pt1 | contig 29829 bp, 18 predicted proteins | sample RhiMetdeltSRZDD2_FD_75291 | JGI IMG/M metagenome (GOLD analysis project Ga0075428, IMG submission 75291) | Populus rhizosphere microbial communities from Tennessee, USA - Rhizosphere MetaG P. deltoides SRZDD2 | ecosystem: Host-associated > Plants > Roots > Rhizosphere > Soil | place: USA... | reverse complement strand
GCCGTCGAGTTGCGCAACCAGGACGACGCCGCGGTCACAGCGCTCGCCGCGCGTTGCCCGGCTCTCGAGCACCTGCGCATCTACGCGAGCGTCGCCGGCCGCCGCGCTGACGACGCTCCCGCCGTCTCGATCACCGACGCCGCGTTCCCCGCGATCGGGTCGTTGGCGAAGCTGCACACGCTCGAGTTGTTGGCGGTGCAGAGCGTCGAGGGTGCGCGCATGCGCGAGCTCGAGCGGCTGCCGTTGCTCGAGCACCTGCGGCTCAGTTACTTCGATCTCGGCGGCGATCAGCTGCAGTTCCTGCCGCGCCTGCCGTCGCTGCGCCGGTTGACGATGGAACTGAACATGCGGCTCGACACGGCCGGGCTCGCAGCGATCGGCGCTTGCGCAGGGTTGCGCGACCTGTCGCTGTGTGGGAGCCACGGCGCGCCGCCGGAGGCGTGGCGACCACTCGGCCACCTGCAGGGCCTGCGCACGCTCGACCTCTCCTCGATCGGCGCCGTGCATCGCGGCATCGCCGACGAGGCGACTCGGCAGCGCTTTCCGCAGTCGATCCCGGTGAACCCGCCCGAGAACCGCATCGCCGGCGCGGCACTCCAGGACTGGCCGGCGTTGACCACGCTGCGGCTCGGAGCCTCTCTCATGGCACCCGACATCGGCAAGCAGCTGCGGGCCCGGTATCCGCGCCTGCGCGAGCTGGACCTCGAGGACTGCGTCGATGTCGACGACACGACGATCGCGCACCTCGTCGGCATGCCGTCGCTGCGCGTCCTGCGCATCCGGGGTTGCGAAAAGGTCGGTGAGCCGTCGATCGCGCTGCTCGCCGCCTCGCAGCAGCTTCGCACGATCGACTTCGGCACGGTGTCGTGGGGCGGCCACGTGAACAGCCCGTGGCTCACGCTCTCGCAGGTCGAGACGCTGCTGCGCAGCGGCAAGCGCGTCGAGTGGTATCCACCCGAGGATCGACGCTACGCGTTCGCCGCGTTGTGTCGGCTACACCGGCAACTGTTCGATCGCAGCGAGCAGGTGCGTTCGATCCAGGAGATCGAGGCGCTGCCGGACGACGTCACGCGCATCGCATGTCGCGACCTCGGCGACGCTGCCGCAGCGCTGTTGTCGAAACGCAGCAACCTCGTGGCGCTCGAGCTGATCAACGACTCGGCGGCCGACCGCCTGACCGGCGCAGGGCTCGCCGCGTTGCGCCAGCTGCCGAAGCTCGCATCGCTCGAGCTGATGAACCTGCGCGAGCTGCGGCCCGAGGACCTGGGCGAGCTCGGCCGGTTGCGTTCGTTGCGCACGCTGCGCTGCGTGAACATAGCGCTCGACGACAAAGCACTCGCCGAGTTGCCGAACGCGGAGCAGCTCGAAGAGCTGTCGCTCGCAGCGATCCCTTCGTTCGGCGCTGCGGGCGTCGCAGCCATCGCACGTTGCGCGGGGCTGCGCAAGCTCGAGCTCGCGAAGGCAACGCAGCTCGACGCCGAGGCGCTCTCGACGCTGGGCGCGCTGCGTGGGCTCACCGAGCTCGACTTGTCAGGCAACCCGGGGCTGCGCGACCGCGCGCTGATGGCGCTGCGCCACTGCACGGCGCTGCGCCGCCTGAACGGCGCCGACGGCGCGTTCACGAGCATGGGCCTGCAGGCGCTCGGCGAAATGCGCGCGCTCGAAGTGCTCGACCTCAGTGGCAACGCGGAGCTCGTGCCGTCGGCCCTGCTGCACGTGCCGGTGAGCGTGCAGGAGCTCGCGATCGACCGCTGCCGCGGCATGGACGCGAATGCCGCCGCGCTGGTGCGCGACCGCTTCCCGAAGCTGCGTGAGCTGCGCGTCGCCGACAACGACTGGGTCACCGACGACGTGTTGCGCGTGCTCGTCGCCGCACCGTCGCTGCAGCGCCTGCACGTGTCGCGGTGCAAGAGCCTGACGGACGCGTCGTTCGTGACGATCCGCGACGCGCGGAACCTGCGGTTCGTCGACGTCAACGGGACGGGCTGCATCAGCAAGGAGCAGCACGTTCAGCTCATGGGCGAGCGCCCCGAGCTCGAGGTCGTGCGCTTCGTGTGGTGACTGCCCCGGCGCTGCGAACGATTGTTGGTGCTCTCAGGTGGTCTTGAGAAGTGGCTTGCCATCGACGCGATCCCGCTGCGCCAATGGTTGGCCATGATCGACGACCTCGCGCAGGCGGCGCGCGTCGGACAAGGACCACGCCGCGCACGCGGTGGAATGGCGCGCACTGGCGGCGGAGTTGGGGGACAAGTAGCCGCCGGTTGGCCCGCGCGGTAGCTTGGCTCTCTTTCCGCCGGCCGCTGGCCTGAACGATGATCTCGATCCGCGGTCTCACGAAGGCATTCGGTGGCACGATCGCGGTCGACGCGCTGACGCTCGACGTGCCGCCCGGCCAGATCCTCGGTCTGCTCGGCCCGAACGGCGCGGGCAAGACGACGACGCTGAAGATGCTGACCGGCATGCTCGCGCCCGACACGGGCACCGCGCTGATCTGCGGCGTCGACATCCACACGCACCCGCTCGAAGCCAAGCGCCTGCTCGGCTTCGTGCCCGACTCCGGCGCCGTCTACGAAGCGCTGACTGGGCTCGAGTTCCTGCTGATGGTCGCCGCGCTGTATGGCATCGGCGAGAAGGAGGCGCGGCCGCGCATCCGCCAGTTCCTCGACTTCTTCGACCTCGACGAGGTCACGCTCGGCGGCAAGCTGCTCGGCGCATACAGCAAGGGCATGCGCCGCAAGATCGTGATCACGGCCGCGCTGCTGCACAACCCGAAGGTCGTGTTGCTCGACGAACCGCTCGACGGCCTCGATGCGAACGCGGCGGTCGGCTTCAAGGCGCTGCTCGAGTCGCTCGCGAAGGACGGCAAGACGATCGTCTACAGTTCGCACGTGCTCGACGTCGTCGAACGCGTGTGCCACCGCGTCGCGATCATCGACAAGGGCAAGCTGCTCGTCGACGGCGTGCCCGCGGAGCTGATCACGCAGCACGGTGCTTTGACGCTCGAAGAGCTCTTTACGCGTCTGTGTGGCATCACGGGCGCCGCCGCGCGCGCCGCCGAGTTCGCGAAGACGCTGCTGCCATGACCGACGTGCCGTCGCGCGAGAAGGTGCTGCGGGGGCTGTTCTGGAAGCTCATGTTCCGTGGCCGCGCAGCGCACGACGCGGCGAGCCACAAGCGCCGGAGGCAGAAGAACCTGGGCCTGACGCTCGCGGTCTACGGCGTGTTCGGCCTGTTCCCGGCCCTCGCGGCGTTCTGGTGCCAGCCGCTCGCGTTCGCGAGTTCGTTGCACATGATCACGCTGCTGTTCGCGTCGCTGACGCTCGCCGGCAGCGTCGGCACCATGCTGTTCGTGCGCGAAGAGGCGGAGATCCTGCTGCACCGGCCGGTCGCCGCGGCGGAGCTGCTGCGCGCGAAGTGCGCCGTACTCGTGACCTTCTCGCTGCTGCTCGCGCTCGCGCTGAACGCAATCGGACTCGTCACGAGCTTCTGGAACAAGGGCAACACGCCGTTCTTCGCGATCGCGCACGTCTTCACGACGCTGCTGCTGATGCTGTTCTCGGCGGCGCTGATCGTGCTCGTCTACAACGTGTGCCTGCGCTGGTTCGGCCGCGAGCGCTTCGAGAACCTGCTGACGCTCCTGCAGACGCTGATGGCGATCGTCATGATCGTCGGCGTGCAGATCATGCCGCGCCTGCTCGACAACGAAGCTCTGCGCGGCATCGATCCGAAGAGCACGCTCGCGCTGCTCGCGCCGCCGGTCTGGTTCGGTGCCATCGACGTGCTGTTGTGCGGCGCGATGCCGGTAGGGCAGGTGTGGTTGCCTGCCGCGATCGGAGCGGGCGCGACGGCGCTGACCACGTGGCTCGCGTTCGTGAAGCTCGGGTCGTCGTATGGCGTCGGTCTGCTGGCGATCGGGGAGTCCTCGTCGCCGGCGCCGGAGCGGATGCAGCAGCGGCGGCTGCCGTCGCTGGTCGCGAGGGCTCCGTTGCGCTGGTGGCTGCGCGATCCAGTCGAGCGCCAGGCGTTCCTGCTGACGAGCGCGTATCTCGTGCGCGACCGCGAGACGAAGTTGAAGCTGTATCCGTCGCTCGCGCCGCTGCTCGTGCTTCCGGTGATGGCCGTGTTCGGCCCGGGCGGCCGCGGCGACGAAGCAGCGCGCGTGACCGGGATGTCGACGTTCGCGCTCGCATACGCGGCGATCATTCCGATCCAGGCGATGGTGCTGCTGCAGCGCTCGGAGCATTGGCGCGCGGCTGACTCGTTTCGCTTCACGCCGGTCCCGCATTGGGGACCGTTGTTCCACGGCGCTCGGAAGGCAATCGTCTGCTGGCTCGCCGTGCCGGCGACCGTCGTGCTCGCCGGTGTGCTCGCCGCGCTGCGCGGAGGGTGGACGCCGGTGCTGATGGCGCTGCCTGCAGTGTTGACCGTCGTGGTCTGTTCGTGGGTGCCGGGGCTGTTCTCGGTGTGGCTGCCGCTCAGCAAGCCGAACGAGGCCTACCAAGTACAGGCGCTCGGCTGTCTCGTGTTCGGCGGCGTCATGTTCGCAGCGATGGCGTTCGGCGGTCTCGCCGCGTGGATGGACCACCTCGGGTTCTTCTGGCCGTTCCTTGTCGTCGGACTCGGCACGGCGCTCTTGCTGCAACAGTGGTTCGCACGCATCGTCGCGGCCCGCCTCTGGCGGACCGCGGTCGACTGACGCTGGCGCCGGTGACGCGGAGGCTTCGCGGCGCCGAGGTCAGTTCAGCCGCAGGCGGTTGTGGTGCCACGGGACCTGCTGCGCGAGGGCGCGCAGGTGGCTCGCGAGCGAATGGTGCACCTCGGCTTCGCTCTCCTCGCGGCCGGTCATCGTGCGGTAGACGCAGTCGATCTGGCGCGCGTCTTCCGCGAGGCGCTCGAGGAACGCTTCGAGCTGGTGGTCGGCACACTTGTCGTTCGGGTCGGACGGGTACTCCATGCCGTCGGCGTGTGCGGCGACGAACTCGGAGATCTCGTGAAGGAACACGCGCACCATCATGAGCAGGCGGCGTTGGTCGGTCGGGTAGGGAAGCATGGCTTGGGCTCCGGTAGGGCTCACAGCCGATTCCGTCGGCAGCCGCGCCGGCCCATCACTTCATCCCAAACCTCCCGGGTCGCCGTCAGCGCGCGAGCTCCCGCCGCGCCGCGGCTCACCTTCGCGTCGTGGCACGACACGAACGGAACCGCGCTCACGCCGGCGTCGCGGGCTGCTCCTGCTCGCCCTGCTTGCGGCCCCGGAACAGTCTGACCAGCAAGCCGCCGATGATCACGAGGCCGACGAGGATCGGCTTGATGAGGCCCTTCAGCAGCAGCCCGAGCTTCGCGAACAGGCCGATCTTCAGCGCTACCTTGCCGGCGATCAGGCCGCCGATGCCATACGCCGCGACCTTGTCGTACGCGGGATCGAAGTCCGTGTAGCGCTTGCCCTCGATGAACTCGGTCGCCGCGAGCAGCGTCTTGCTGTGCGCGGCGACCTGAGCGAGCTGCTCGATGCCGCCGACGCCGTTGACGACCAGGTGGCCGCTCCGTCCGAGCACGCGCACGTTGTAGTTCAGCGTGTCGCCCTCGTGCTCGTCGAAGTGCAGGCGCTCCGCCCAGTACAGCTTGTGCTGCACCTTGTCGTAGTGCGGCGGCTCGGCCCAGCCGATCAAGCGCACCCCGCCGCGGCCCGCCTTCTTCAGCTCCTTGGTCTGCTCCTCGGCGCCTGCCTTCATGTCGGCGAGCAGCTCGTCGTAGTCGGGCTGTTCGTCGTCGTGCACGTGCCCTTCGTCGTCGTACGAGTAGACGGCGAACGTGGCGTCCTCGGCGAAGTCCGGCGGAATCGCGACGCCGAGCACCGACGGATCGCGCAGGTTGCCGCGATCGCGCAGGAACTTCTGGCCGTCCGCACGGTCGAGCCACAGCCAGCCGTCGCCGAACTTCACTTCGGCGACACCGCCGACCTTCACGGTGCCCTTCTGCGGATGGTACTTCGCCAGCATCTGCTCGGCGGATGGCTGCGGCTTCGGTGGATCGTTCTGGGCGGTGAGCAGCGCGGCGAACAGCACGCTCGCGGCGCTGACGAAGGGTGCTCGGGTCATGGCTGGTGAGCTCGGCGAAGGTGGCGGAAGAACCAGGGCGCGGTTCGGTTCCTCGGGGCGAGCCACCGTTCTAGCGGGCGCGAGGTCCGCGGCCAAGCCGGTCGCGGAGGGTGTCGGCCGAGCCTGTACGGTGGTTCCAGGTTGCGGAGGCGTAGGGGGCCGTGATCGTCGGGCAACGCATCACGGCTGCTGCAGCCCTCGCAGTGTTCACTTCGGCGCGTCGGGGGCCGACGGCTCGAGGGCGCGCACCGCGTCGACCGTGTGCGTGAGGTCGCGCAGCAGGCCGTCGGCCACGTCGTAGATCCAGCCATGCACGCGCACCGCGCGCGCCGCCGGCGTGGCCAGCACCGGGCACTCGCGCACGTGCACGACCTGCACGGCGACGTTCAATTCCGCGAGCCGCCGCGCCTGCGCGACTGCGGTCGGTTCGCGCTCGATCTCGTTGCGGTAGAACTTCGCGATGTCGCGCACGTGCCGGATCCAGTGGTCGACGACGCGGCCGCTGCCCGGCGACAACGCCGCGGCGATGCCGCCGCAGCCGTAGTGGCCGCACACGATCACGTCCTGGATCTCCAGCATGTTGACGGCGAAGTCGAGCACCGAGAGGCAGTTCAGGTCGCTGTGCACGACGAGGTTGGCCACGTTGCGGTGCACGAACACCTGGCCCGGTTCGAGGCCGGTGATCTGGTTGGCCGGCACGCGGCTGTCGGCGCAGCCGATCCACAAAAAGCGCGGGCGCTGCTGGTCGATCAGGCTGCGGAAGAAGCCCGGCCGCTCGCGCTCCATCTGATCGCGCCAGGCGCGGTTGTTGGCCAGCAGTTGTTGGGTGCCGCTCATGGTCACACATGCTAGGCAGGCCCGGCGCCGTTGCACGCGCGGGCCACAGCGCGGGGTTGGTTCGCGATCGCCGTGGTCCTGCTGGCATCGTCGACGCAGTCGAGGACGACGATGACGCAGATCGATCCCCTGATCACCTGATGGACGTCTCGTCTTGGTTCATCGCCGACCCTGATCTGGCCAATGGAGTCGAGACCATGAGAGATCGCGCGCGTTCCGGCTCGTAGGCCGGTCGCAGAGGTGACGACGCGCGCCTCTCGTGGACATGCATGCGCCCCTTGCCGCGGTCCCGGGTGCTGCGGACGATGGCTCGTGCTTCTCGGGTGGTCCGAGAGGTGCTTTGCAACTCCCCCCCGTTCCGCCGACGAGAAGCAGAAGATGAAGGCGCCGATCCCCGAGAAGTACGCTCTCTGCACCGCGCTGCTCGGCGGCGTTCTCGCGGCCCAGGAGCCGGCGGACCCGATCCTCGCGCGGTTGTCCGCCGAGACGACGAACGTCGTCGTCGTCCGCGATCCGGTGGCCCTGATCGCGCCACTGCTCGCATCGCCGGAGGCCGTGGCCGTGCTCACCGCGACCGCGGACGCGCAGCGGCTGTGGTTCGGCCGCGCGTTCGACACGGTGGCGCTGCAGCGACAGCTCGATCTCATGGCACCGATGATCCCCGTCGAGATCGTGGTCGCCGCGCCGACGCGGACCATGGACCGGCTCTCGCATGCGGCGCCGCTGTTCGCGTGCTGCACGGCGCTGCAGATGCTCGCGCGTGGGAAGGGCACCGACGACGCGGTGCTCGCGCGGATCCGCGCCGCGGCGCAGCAAAACCTCGCACAGCTCGACGGCATGCCGCTGCAGGCCTGGGTCCGCGCTCGCGACGAGCGCACCGCCGAGGGCTGGTTCGACACGCTGGCCAAGCACGCGCAGGCTCGCGGCAAGGAGCTGGGGCTCACGGTGGAGCTCCGCGACGCGCGCATGACGCTGCGCGGCGAGCCGTTCGCGGCCGGTGCATCGGCGCGGCGTGCGCTCGACGCGGCCGGCATCGACGCGAGCACCGCGCCCGCGTGGGTCGTCGACGCGACGATCGAGCAGCGAGGGGCCGTGATCGAGCTGACCGTCGGCAAGCTGGCTCCGCCGCCCTGCGCCGCTGCGCGGCTGCACCCGTGGCCGCGCGATGGCGCCACGCTGCTGTTCGCGCGCAGCGAGGTCGGCGAGGGCGTCGCGTATCTGACGGGCGCCTATGACGCCGTCACGGCGGTCGCCGGTGCCGACCTGGCGCGCGGCGACACCGCGCTGATGGGCCAGCTCCTCGATTTCCTCGGCCGCGTCGACGCGGTGACGACCAACCAGTCCGTCGCGCTGCAGGTCGCGCAGGGCGTCGTGTGGACGCACGAGAAGCGCCACGAGTCCCCGCCGGGCGACAGCGACACGGATGTGCCGCTGGCGCTGGCGCGCCTGCTGCGGCCGGACGACGGTCCGTTCGCGGTCACCTGCGACAGGCTCGACGTCGTGCTGACGATGCTGATCGACACGCTGTTGCCGGTGCACCTCGACGACGAGGACTACTCGATGTCCACGCTGATGCGGACGCAGTGGCGGGGCGTGATCGAGTTTCTCGACGGCGAGGACTCGGCGGTGTTCATGCCCGGCACTCTGCTCGTGACCCGAGAGAACACCTTGCCGGCCGCTGGCGAACGGCCGGCGCGTCCGTTCGCCGGGGTCGCGCTGGTCGCGCGCACGCAGAGCAACACGGCGGGCGCTGGCTTCATGGCGTCGCTCGCGACGCACATCGGGGCCGCTGCTGATCTGCAGGTGCCGCTGTGGCGCGAAACGGAGCTCGGCCTCGGCGTGCCGGCATACGCGTTCAACGTCGCGGGCGTGGCGCCGCAGCTGCAGCCGTTCGTAGACGCCGGCGGCTTCGTGCCGCACTGGTTCGCGGAGGCCGGCATGTTGGTGCTGTCGACGGATCCGGGGTTGTCCAAGGAGCTGATCGCCCGCGCGCGCGGTGAGGCGCGCCCGCTGCCGCAGGCGCGGCTGTTGCGCTGGGCGCAGCTTCGTGGGGATCACCTCGAAGCGGCCGTCGCCGCGGTGGAGCAGTGGCCGGAGCTGTCCGGCGACGCCATGGCGCGCACGCGCAGCTTGCTCGAGGCGCTGCGCGCTGTCGTCGCGCACATCGAACTGGTCGAGACCGTGTCGTTCGTCGGCAGCAGCGCCGTGCGCGAGCAGACCACGCTGCGGTTGCGCCAGCCAGTCGCGCCGAAGTGACGCGCGGCGCCCCGGCCCAGTTGCCCGAGCTGGCCGACGTGTGCGCGCTGCTGCCGAAGGTCACCGTCGCCACGCACGGGCGGTGAGCCGCGTTGCCCGCGGCTGGTGCTTCTCGGGTGGTTCGAGACGTCGCTTGCTCCCCCTGCAACCGCCTCGAGCGTAACATCGAAGCGTCGGCCAACAGCCGCGGAACGAACCCCGATGCGCATGCACCGCCTCGCCCTCACCACAACCCTGCTCGTGAGCACCCTGGCCGCGCAGGCCGAGAAACAGGAGAAGGTCGAGCCGCTGACGCTCGTCAGCCGCGCCGAGAAGCTGCTGCAGCAGAAGGAGGTCGAGGATGCCGTGCTCGTGCTGTGGCAGGCGCTGGACCTGCTCGCGACGCTGCCGAGCCACCCGGTGCACGACTCGACGGCGGTGTCGGCGCGCTTCCTGCTGAACGAGAACGACCCGCGCGAGGCGCAGCGCCGCGCGGTGTTCGCGTCGGTCGGCAAGCAGGAGGTTGAGCTCGCGGCCGCGTATCGCGGCAAGAAGTGGCTCGACACCGCCGAGGGGCGCCTCGACGTCGCAGACCGCTACGACCGCGACGCCGGCGCGAAGGAGCGCGCGGCGCTCGAGGCGGCGAAGCCGAAGAGCAAGCCTGGGGCTGCCGCGAAGGAAGTGCCGAAGCCGGCGGCAGGCAAGCTGTCGCCGCTGCTGCTGCGGGCCAATACGGAGTGGGTGCACGGCGAATGGAAGGAGGTGGGCGACGCGCTCGAGTGCCAGGCGCCGAAGGGCGACCACCTCGAATGGGTGACGAAAGCGACGCACGGCGATCACGAAATCGTCGTCGAGTTCCGCCCCGTGGAACCGACCCAGGACCACAACGCGATCCTCGCCGTCGGGCTCGGGATCCGGGAAGGTTCGGCGAACTACAGCGGGTATCGCCTGCAGTGCGACTACGACCCGCCGTCGAAGGAGTATGGACTGATCCTCTGGGCGATCCGCGGCATGACCTTCGAGAACCTGGTCGCGGCATGGGTGAAAGGGACGCCGTCCGCCGACGGCTTTCACCGCGTGTCGATCCAGGTCCGCGGCCCACGCCTGCGCGCGCAGATGGATCAGGGCGCGCCGATCGAGGTCGCGACGCCGGCGGACGTGCGCGGAAAAGTAGGGCTGCTGCAGGGTGTCTCCGACGCGTCGACGTGCGCCGTGCAGTTCCGCAACCTGCGAGTCGATCCGCTGCCACCCGATCGGTCGACCGACGGCGAGCGCCGCACGAGCGACGAAGCGGCGAACCAGGACGCGATCGCGAAGGCCGTCGCCGACGCGAAGGAGCTGATCATCAAGAAGCCCGAGCCGGCGTCGCAGTTGCTGCGTGAGGCGCTCGGCCGAGTCGCGGCCATGTCGGCCGGCGTGCTGCGCACCAACCTGCAGAAGTCGATCGACCAGATGCTGGTGCAGGCCGATCCGCTCGCGGCGCGCCGCAGGAAGACCGAGCAGGGCATCGCGACCGAACTCGCGACGCTGGCCGACGCGTATGGCAAGGCCGGCCTCTACCGCGTGGCGCTGGAGCTCGTCGAGCGCGCCGCGGCCTACGATCCCGAAGGCCAGGCCGCCCGCCTCGCCGCGGCGCGGGAAGCCGTCGCGCAGTGGAATCTCGCGCAGGCGAAGGCGCGCGCGAACGAGCTCGCGCCACCTGCCGACGACGGAGCCGTGCTGCGCACGTGGTTCGAGAAGGGTCGCCAGTTCGTCAGCTACGGTTTGCCGTTCGCCGTCAACGGCGCCATCGCGTGCGCGGAAGGGCTGACCGCCGGAACGGTCGCCTCGTGGGCCCCGCCGCTGCGCATGCCGAGGGTCGAGAAATACAGTGTCTACGTGAACCTGCCCGCGGTCGGCGCGAACGGCGGTCTGGTATTCGATGCGGTGAACTCGACGAAGTTCGGCGTCGTCTGCCTCGAACGCCACAGCAAGGGCATGCGGCTGTATGCGAGCCTGCGCGCCGGCGAGAGCAGCTGGGTGCCGCTGGCGCAGCGCGAGGTCGAGATGGATGCCTGGCGGCGCGACGGCTGGCACCAGATCACCGTCGAGTCGAGCGCGGCCGGCCTCACCGCGACGTGCGGCAACACGAAGCTGCAGGTGCCGCGCGCGCAGCTCGGCAAGGCGGCCGGCGAGATCGGTCTGTACGCGTTCCACACCGCGGATGGACCCGTCGCAGTCCAGTTCTGCGCCTTCGCGGTCGGCAAGTAGCAACGTTGCCGCTGACCCTCGGGTGAACACCTGGCGTCCTTGCCGCGGCCCGCCGCGGACGGATGACTGTGTGAACTGATGGTTTGGGTGGAACTGCCACTGCCCGTTGCATGTTCGCGCCTGTACGTCCTCAACTGCTTGTGAGTCACGGCGGCGTGTCCACGCAAACCATCAGTCCCATGACTGTGCTTCGCGGGTGGTCCTAGAGATCGATTATGCTTCCCTGCCTGCCCGCCTCGGGCGGGACATCCATGCGTCTCCCAACAGGCGCGGAACGGACCCCCGATGCGCACGCTCTCCATCGCCACAACCCTGCTCTCGAGCACGCTGGCCGCGCAGGGCGTGAAGCAGGAGAAGGTCGAGCCGGCGAAGCTCGTCAGCCGCGCCGAGAAGCTGCTGCAGCAGAAGCAGGTCGAGGACGCTGTTCTCGTGCTGTGGCAGGCGCTGGACCTGCTCGCGACGTTGCCGAGCAACCCGGTGCACGACTCGACGGCGTTGTCGGCGCGCTTCCTGCTGAAAGAGAACGACGCGCGCGAAACGCAGCGCCGCGCGGTGTTCGCGTCGGTCGGCAAGCAGCAGGTCGAGCTCGCGGCCGCGTATCGCGCCAAGAAGTGGCTCGACACGGCCGAGACGCGCCTGCACGTCGCCGACGGCTACGACCGCGACGCCGGCGCGAAGGAGCGCGCGGCGCTCGAAGCGGCGAGGCCGAAGAGCAAACCGGCGGATGCCGCGACGCCGAAGGGAGGGCCGGAGCCGGCGGCAAACAAGCTGTCGCCGCTGCTGCAGCGGACCAATACGGAGTTCGTGTACGGCGAATGGAAGGAGGTAGGCGACGCGCTCGAGTGCCAGGCGCCGCCAGGCTCCGTCGTCGAGTGGGTAACGACTGCGAGCCACGGCGATCACGAGATCGTCGTCGAGTTCCGCCCCGTGGATCCGAGCAAGGACCACAACGCGACGCTCGCAGTCGGGCTCGTGACCCAGGCCGGTGTGGCGAACTACGGCGGGTATCGCCTGCAGTGCTCGCTCGACGCGGCGGCGGCATCGAAGCAGTACCCGAAGCAGTACGGATTGACCCTCTGGGTGACCCGCGGCGCGAACTCCGAGCAGCTGGGCGAGACAACATGGGTGAAGGGCGCGCCGGGAGCCGATGGTTTTCACCGGGTCTCGATCCAGGTGCGCGGCCCAAGCCTGCGCGCGCAGCTGGATCACGGTGCGCCGCTCGAGGTCGCAGCGCCGGCGGACGTGCGCGGAAGGGTGGGGCTGCTGCAGGGTGTCTCCGACGCGACGACGTGCGCCGTGCAGTTCCGCAACCTGCGCGTCGATCCGCTGCCGGCCGATCCCCTGACCGACGCCGAGCAGCGCGCGAAGGACGAAGCCGCGAACCAGGACGCGCTCACGAAGGCCGTCGCCGACGCGAAGGAGCTGATCGCGAAGAAGGAGCCCGAGCCGGCGTCGGTGCTGCTGCGCGAGGCGCTCGGCCGCGTCGCGGTCATGTCGGCCGGCGTGCTGCGCGACAACCTGCAGAAGTCGATCGAGCAGATGCTGACGCAGACCGATCCGATCTGGGCGCGCCGCAAGAAGACCGCGCAGGCGATCGCGACCCAGCTCGTGACGCTGGCCGACGAGTATGGCAAGGCGGGCCTCTACCGCGCGGCGCTGGTGCTCGTCGAGCGCAGTGCCTCCTTCGATCCCGAAGGCCAGGCCGCGCGTCTCGCCGCGGCGCAGCAAGCGGTCGCGCAGTGGAACATCGCACAGGCGAAGGCGCGCGCGAGCGAGCTGGCGCCACCTGCCGACGACGGAACCGTGTTGCGCGAGTGGTTTGGTCAGGGTCGCGTGTTCGTCAGCTACGGCGTGCCCATCGTCGTCGACGGCGCGGTCGCGCGCGCCGAAGCGCTGACCTCCGAGACTCTTGCCTCGTGGGCTCCGCCGCTGAGCAAGCCGAGGGTCGAGGTGTGCAGTGTCTACGTGAACCTGCCCGCGGTCGGCGCGAACGGCGGCCTGATCTTCGACGCGCTCGACTCGACCAGGCATGGCATCGTCATGCTCGAACGCCACGAGAAGGGCATGCGCCTGTTCGTGAACCTCCGCGTCGGCGAGAAATGGGTGCCGCTGGGGATGCGCGAGGTCGAGATGGATGCCTGGCGTCGCGACGGCTGGCACCAGATCACCGTCGAGTCGAACGCGACCGGGCTCGTCGCGACGTGCGGCAACACGAAGCTGCAGGTGCCGCGCGGGCAGCTCGGCAAGCCGGCCGGAGAGATCGGTCTGTACGCGTTCACCACCGCGACCGGACCCGTCACGATCCAGTTCTGCGCCTTCGCGGTCGGCAAGTAGTGGCCGAGGTGCCGGCCGTCGCCGCTGCGGCAGAAGGCGAGGAACGCCGAGGTCGCCGGGTCTGGTTGCAGGACCACTCTTGCCCTGACCGCGGCCATGGGATGCAGGGAGCGTGCGGAATTGGCGAGGCCCGCTGCGAACCGAACACGGCTGGCCAGCGCGCGGTCGACGCGGCAGGGGGCAGATTCGTCGAGTCGTTAGACTGGTGGCATGTCACGCAACGACGCGTCGCTTCTGGTCCTTGGTCTGCAAGTGCTGCGCGGTGCGACGCTCGTCGCGACGGCCTTGACGCTGCCTGGGCAGGAGGTGCACCACGACCGAGGTCCCGGCGAACTGCTGCCGCCGCAGGTGCAGGTCCGCCCCCCAGCGGCTCCGCCGATGGAGGATCTGACCGACAGCGCGTTCTGGTGGGCGTTCCAGGCCGACTCGCTGCTGCCGCCGCGCGTGGCCCAGCCGCTGCCGCCGTCGACGACGACCATGGTCGCCGACGCGTTGCTGGCGGCGACGCGCGCGACCGAGCCGGAGCTCGCATGGCAGAGCCTGTGGGCGCTGGCGCGCGTTGCGCGCCACGAGCCGGCGCTCGCGGCGCTATTGCACGCGCGCGTGAACGAAGGCGGCCTGCTCGCGCGCGACGGCGTGATCGGCGAAGTCGCCGCCGTCGCGGTCGGGCTCGCGGCCCGTGGCGACGACAAGGTGCTGGCCGCGCTCGCGGCGCGAGCCGGCGACGCCAAGGCGCCGCGGCGTCAGCGCGCGTTCGCGTTCTACGGGCTCGGACTGGCCGCGCAGGATACGACGGCGCCGAAGGCGCAGTTCTGCGTGTTGTCGGCGGTCGAGCGCGCGCTGCTGCCCGAGAGCGACGCGGATCCCGAGCTGCGCTGCGCGGCATTGCACGCGCTCGCGCTCGTGCGCATCGACGTGGCCCCGAACCTCGCGGCACCCGCGCTCGTGATGCTCGAGCGCGCGTGGGCCGCCGAGAGCCGCGCCGCGCCGGTCGAAGTCCGCGCCCACGTGCCGCCGGCAGTCGCCGCGCTGCTGCGGCCTGCCGACGCCGGTGCGGAGCCCTGGCGCGAACGCTTCGCCGCGGCTCTCGGCGACAAGGCGTCCACGAGGGCGGTCGCGCGCTCCGCCGTGCTCGCGCTCGGCGCGTTGTGCCGGCCGTGGGACGCCGGCGACTCGCCGGATGCGCGCTACGGCGAACGGCTGCGCGAGATCGCGGGGGCCCATCTCGACCAGCAGACGCGCTACTACGCGCTCGTCGCGATGGGGCAGGCCGGCGGCGCGCAGCATCGCGCTTTCCTGCTCGAGCGGCTCCAGGGCAAGGGTGCCAAGGTGATCGAGCGGCCGTGGGTCGCGTTCGGCCTCGCGGCCGGCAGCGTGCGCACGGGCGCCGCGGCCGACGAGGTCGTCGCGGCGATCGGCGCTGCAGTGAGTGGGACACGACCGCCGAACCAGCGTGCGGCGATCGCGTGTGCGGATCGCGCCGTGCGCGCGCAGCCGTGGCCGGATCACGACAGCGAGTTCAAGGAACGCTACCGGCACCAGATGCCCGGCAACCCTTCCGACGATGTGCGAACGGGCGAGCTCGTGCGGATCCTCGGTGACGCGAGCGTGCCGCTGCAGCAACGCTGTCTCGCGGCGACGGCGCTCGGCCAGCTGGGTGACGCGAGCCCGCGCCACTGGTCGGCCGTGCTCGCGCGCGCCGTCGACTACCGCAGCGGCACCGCGGTGCTGCTCGGTGTGCCCAACGGCGTGTTGCGCCTGCCATGAACGACGCTGGGCTCCGGGCGGGGGCCGGCCGGGCGGTATGGCCAACGACCACGAGTCGCAGCTGCGCGAGCCCGGCTGTCCAGGGCCCCATGCCGGATTCCGAATAGTCGAGATACGGTTGCGCAGTGCGGCCTCGCGACCGCTCACTCCATGTTCCACCTGACGGTTTTCTCGGCCACCGAAGGCGAACTCGCGCCGGCACGCGCGACGGTGTTCACGGTCTTCGGCAGCGCAGAGCTTCGCGGGCCGACGGTCGCACAGCAGCTCCTGCACTTCCGCGCCCAACAGCTGCGCAAGCCGGGCCGGTGGGATTGGCTGTTCCGGTCCGAGGAGAATCTCGCAGTCACGATCTTCGGCGCGACCACGATCCACGAGCCGACGATCGCCGAGGAGTACAGCGCGCTGGCCGGCGTCGTGCGCGCGGGTCGGATTGCGAAGGAAGAACTGCCGGGCCTGCTCGACGCGTTCGAGGCGCACATCGCGTCGCGCGGCGCGCTGCGCACCTTCACGCTGTTCGGCGCGTGCGTCGTGGCCCCGCACAAGGTGGCGACGGAGAACAAGGCGCTCCAAGCGGCTGCCGACAGCGGCGCGATCGATGTGCGCGCGCGCAAGGGCCTCGAGGGGCTGATCGAGGCGCCGCGCCCCGTGCGCTGGCGCGCCGTCGGCGAGTTGGTGTTGGCTGGCTGAGTCTGGCCGGGCCGGCATGGGCGCGTTTGCTCATGCCGCGCGCTCCGGTGCTTGCTTCCGCGCAGCGCGGCGGTAACCAGGGGCCATGGCGCGAACGCGCGAGCAGATCGACGAAGTGCGGCGCAAGGTTGCCGCGATCCAGGCGTGGTATCACCGCATCCCGCTCGGCGACGGCATCGAGACGCCCGGCCACTTCCGGATGCAGGACTACCTCGCGCACTACCACTTCCCGGAACGGCTCGACGGCAAGCGTGTGCTCGACGTCGGCGCCAGCACGGGCTACTTCGCCTTCGAGTTCGAACGCCGCGGTGCCGGGGAGGTGGTCGCGGTCGAGTTGCCGAGCTGGACCGATCACGACTGGACGCCGCGGCAGCTGCGCGAGCTGCAGGCGCAGGGACAGGCCGTCGTGGACGACGTCGACCGCGTCGTGATGCGCGACGGCTTCGCGGTCGTCGGCGAGGCGCTCGGCAGCACGCGTGTGCGCCGCGTGTGGAAGCGCATCTACGACCTGTCGCGCGAGGAGCTCGGCACGTTCGACATCGTGTTCTCCGGCGCGATGCTGATGCACGTGCGCGATCCGATCCTCGGCATCCAGCGTATGCGCGACTGCGTGAGTCCGGACGGTCGCCTGATCGTGTCGATCTCGACGACGATGCCCGACGCCGCCGAGCCCATTGCGAAGTTCGTCGGCGAGTGGAACCAGTGCAACTGGTGGCAGATGAGCCCGCGCGCGCTCGACGAGATCCTGAAGTGCTGCGACTTCGACACGATCGAGCATCGCGACCGCTACACGCTGCAGGACGTCACCGGCGTGTTCCACGACCCGACCTACGTGTGCCACGCGCTGCCGCGGCGCGGCGTGCGCTGATCACGCAGCGACGATCTCTGCCGAATCAGAACGACAGCTCTCCCGGATCCGCCAAGGTTCGGCAGGCGGGGCACCGCAGCAGGCCGTGTGGCCGCCAGAACGGCGGCAGGCGGCGCGCGTGTTCACCGCGGCAGTTGCCCCTTCACCACCTTGTCGCGCCACTCGGCCTCGATCGCGCGGATGCGATCGGCGGTCAGCGGCACGGCGCGCGGGCGCACCGTCGCGACGCCGCCCGCCATCGTCACGTTCGGGTCGAACGCGGCGACGTAGCCTGGCGGCGGCAAACGTTCGTGCGCCATCTGGCGCGTCGCGTCGAGCAGGCTGCCGAGCTCGACCGCCTCGGCGGCGGAGATCGCACCGGGGCGCTGATCCTCGTGCACCGCGATCAAGAACCGCATCAGGAAATCGCCGGTTGCCTCGTCGGGGTTGGTGCCGAACGCGGCGGCATACGCGTGACGCAGTTCGAGCACGTCGAGCCACCCGTCGTGGTCGCTGTCGCCGCGCGCGACGGCATCGGCGATCGCGCTCTCCGGCTTCGGCGCGCGCAGGTGCGACGGCATGCGCGCGATCACCCAGTCGTTGAGTCCGAACTCGTCGATGATCGCGCAATCGATCAGATACCAGCTCGGCAGCCCGACGGCGCCCGTCGCGAGCGCCGGGAATGGCTCGGCCGGCGTCGCGATGCGCTGCCGCGATCCGTACATGGTCGTGTAGAGGCGCAGCATGATGTCGTGGTGCACGCAGCGCAGCCCGACATACCGCACGAACAGCCACAGCTGCTGGCGATCGAACCACCGCGCGAGCGGTTTCGCGAACGACGGCATCGACGGCGTCACGGGCTTCACGCCGTGGTATGCGGGATCGCTGGTCAGCGCGAGGTGCACCCAGCCGACCGACGACGCGACACCGAGGCACGCCGCAGTCGCCACGGCCAGTGCGGCGCCGCGGATGCGCGCGACCATCGCGACGCACGCGAGCACGCCGAGCGGCACCAGCGGGCTCAGCACGCGATACTCGAAGTGGTCGCCGCCGACTTTGAACAGGTAGTAACACGCGTTGAACAGCACCGCGCCGGCGGCCGCGAGCGCGGGCACGTGGTCAGCGAGCGCCGCGAACGCGCGCGCGGGCCGGCGCAGCTGCACCACGAGCCACGCCGCCGCGAGCGGGAACCACAACCATGCGCCGTTCTCGAGCGCGAAGCACGCGAAGTAGCGCCAGCCCGCCTCCGGCCAGGCCGACACGACTTTCGCGTAGTACGTGTTCGGCAGCCACTCGCCGTAGTACGCGCGGCGCCAGAAGGTCAGCGCGACGACGAGCAGCAGCGGTGAGAGGCCGGCGAGCGTCGGCAGCACCGCCGCGCGCCGGCGCGCGACGTGCCATGCGGCGACCGCCGCCGTCGCGCAGACCAGCGGCAGTCCGTCCGGCCGCGTGACCGCGGCGAGCGCCGCCGCGGACGACCAGACCGCGAGCCAACGGCTCGTGCGCTGCGCGGGCGCGCGGAACGCGTGCAGCGTCCACCACAACAGCCACACGTTGAACAGCGCGGTGTCGAGCCCGCTCGACAGCCACTGCAGGAACGTGCGGTTGCCGACCACGACCGCGAGTGCGCACAACCCTGCGGCCACCGGCAGCCGGCTCCCGTCGCGTTGTCCGATCCGGCGCACGGCGGCCGCGAGCAGCAGCAGCTGCACGAGCCCGCAGCCGATCGAGAACGGGTTCGCCGCCTGCGGCGGCTCGACGCCGAACAGACTCCAGATTCCCCACAACACCATGACCCACAGGAAGCCGGCGCCCTCGACGGGTTGGAACGGGGGCGGGTTCCAGACGAGCCCGAGGCCTTCGTACGCGTTCGCCGCGTAGCGGAAGTGGATGAACGCGTCGTCGCAGAGGAAGGCGAGACGGCTGCCGCCGTAGACGGTCAGCGCCGCCAGCACTGCGATGCCGGTCCACCACGCGACGCGCGCGCCGCGGCGTTCGCGACCAGCAGGCGGGGAGGGCGCGGGCAGGTCGACCGGGGTCACCACGCGATTATCGAGTGGTCGCGGGAGCCGCGCAACGGCGCGGCGTCACTGCTTGTCGGCCTTCTTCACGTTGTCGTCGATCGCCTTGCGCACGAACTGCGCGAGTTCGCCGCCGATCCACTGCCCAAGGTCGTCGCGGGCGCCGGCATCGGCGCGGACGAGCGCGAGCCGCACGTCGCGTTCCGCATTCCTCCGCCGCCCGAAACTGTTCGGTAGGTTCCGGCGGGTCGGGACGGCGAAAGCGTGTTCGCGCGCCCGCAGCTCACTTCGCCGGCAACGGGTAGAGGCTCTGCAGCGACAGCACGGCCAATGCCGTCGCGTAGACGCGGCCGCCGTCGTCGCCCCACGGCCCCACGGGGTCCCACGAACCAGCTGCCGCGCCGTCCTGCTGCTGACCCGCGAGCAGCGCGGCGACCAGCTTCCCGTTCCACTGCGCGCGTTGCTTGCCGCCGAAGTGCCGGAGCGCTTCGCTGGCCAGGAACCAGTAACACTCGTCGACGGCGCCGGACTCGGGATCCCACTCGGGCGGCTTCGCGACCAGGCGGTCGGCGGCGGCGGCCAGCACGGGTACGTCGCGCTGCTGCTGGCCGAGAGCCAGGCGGCACAGCAGACCCGCGGCCGTCATCGCCTCGCCCTTCGCTCTGGGGAATCGCTGGACCTTGCCGAAGGGGCGCGAACTCCCGTCGCCGAGCTTCATGTAGCCCGCCCGGCCGGTCTGGTCGGTGACCGCGTCGAACCACACCGCCGCGCACTTCAGCGCCTTGTCGTCGATCTGGAGTCCGAGCTCGAGGCCGGCGAGCTCGGCGAGCACACACCAGGTCGTGACCGACGTGTCGTTGTCGTTGTCGCGCGGCTGATAGCGCCAGACTCCGAACGGATTGCGATGGTCCTCGAGATAGCCGAGCGCCGGCTTCGCCGCCTCGCGGGCCTTCGCGGAATCGGTCGCGGCGGCCACGGCGCAGAGGCCCAGCGTACCGATCGCGTGGCTGTAGATGAAGCTCGCCGACGCCGCCTGGCCGAGCAGGCCGTTCTTGTTCTGCTGATCCTTCAGCCAGTGCGCGGCCTTCAGCATCGCGAGCCGGTTGGGGTCGTCCTTCGTCGCGACGCCTTCGCGCGCCAGGGCGAGGACCGCGAGCCCTGTGTTGCCGACGTCGTTCACGGGACTGCCCGAACCGCTGCTCGGCTGACCCTTGTCGTGGCGCATGAAGCCCTCGGAATTCCAGCGGCCATCCACATCCTGGTGGTCGCGCAGCCACGCGAGTCCGCGTTCGATCGCCTGCGCCGCGGCTGGTTCGGTCTTGGCCAGCGTGGTGCGCGGCGACGCGGTGCGACCGATCGCCATCACGGCGCCCGGCGACAGACCCGACTTCGGCTCTTGTGACCCGCCCGCCTCCTGCGCGGTTGCGGCGGTGCAGAGCGCGAGCATCGTGGCGGCGGATCGGAGTACGCAACGCAGGAGGGTGGAGTGGGCCATGGGTGTCGGTCGGTACGATACCGATCACAAACGACGTGGGGGCTTGCCGACCGATGACCTGCGCGGCCCCCTTGCCGCGGTCCGTGCGCTGCGGACGATGGCTGGTGCTTCTCGGGTGGTCCGAGAGGTGGCTTCCCTTTCCCGCCGGAAGACTCCTGATGACGCGGTTCCCGCTGCGGGCCACGGTCCTCGTGGCGCTCGTGCTGCTCGGCTGGTGGGGCATCGCGCTCGCGAGCGCGTGTGCTGCGACACCGCAGCACTCGCCGGAACGTGCGGCACTGGCGGCCGCGAACGACACGGACACGACTGGCGCGGCGGCGGGTGGCATCGTGTTCGCGGGCCGTTGCATCGACGCTGCGACCGGCGCGCCGCTCGCGAACGTCGCCGCGGCTGCGTACTTCGACGTGGCGACCCGCGATCTGTGCGACAACGAGCTCGCCGCCGACACGACGGCGGCGCGCGTGGTGTCGGGACCCGACGGCGCGTTCCGGATTGCCTGCGAGCGCAGGCTGGGCGCGACGTACGACGTTCGCGTCGGCAACCGCGAGCACGTGCACCGGGTCCGGACGTTCGAGCCCTTCGCGGCGGACCACACGATCGAGCTCGGCGACGTGGCGCTCGCGCGCGGAGTACACGTGTCGCTGCTGGTCGTGGACCGACGCGGCGCTCCAGTCCCGGGCGTGCGGATCACCGCGGACGGCTCGTACGCGGTCGGTCGCAATGACGTGCTGATGCTGGACACGTACTATCCGTGGCGCAGCGATGCGCAAGGGGAGATCCACCTGCCATACTCGATGCTGCCCGGCCGCGTCGGCGTCGCGTGGTGGGGGTTCGACTATCTGCCGCAGGATCGGGGAGGTGCGACGCTCGAAGTTCCACGCGGCTCGGCAGAGCACCACGCTGTGCTCGTGTGGCCGGTCGAGGACCTCGCCGACGCGATCAGCGGCGAAGTCGTCGACGCGGCCGGCAATCCGGTGGCCGACGTCAGCATCGGCGCCGAGGGCGGCGGCACGCGCGGCAACGCGCGGACGCGCGCCGACGGCACGTTCCGCATGGTGCGCATCGGGCCGTACGACGCGAACGCTCGCGGCCCGGTCGAGCTCGGCCTGCCGCCGCCGACATGCGGCCTCGAGCTGGTCGACGCGCCGACGGCAGCCTGGGGGGATCGCGGCGTGCGGCTTGTCGTGCGGCCGGTCGCGACGCTGCGCGTGCGCGCGGTCGACACGGCGACCGGCGAGACCGTGAGCGACGTCGACGTCGCATGCGCGGCCCACCGCGACGACAGTGCCGCACCGCAGGTCGTGTGGTCGCGCTTCAGCCCGCTCGAGCGGCTGTCCGAGGGGACGGTCCGCCGCCGGCTCGCGCGGTGCCGGCACGACGTGCAGGTGTTCCCGCAAGGCGGGCACCTCGCGCCGAGCTTCAAGGTCGTCTGGGATCCGGCCGCCGGCGACGACCTCGTCGTGCCGCTGACGCCGCCGCGCGCGTGCACGGTGCGCGTCGTCACGATGGACGGCGAGCCGGTCGCTGGCACCGAGCTGTGGACGCTGCAGCCGATCGAAGCGGTGGACGGTGTGGCGGCGGCCGCGGGCTGGCGCGAAGTCGCGCTGCCGGTCGCCGACGAGCTGCGGCTCGATCCGACGACGCGTTGGGGACTCCACGGCATCGACGACGCGCCGCTCGGCACCGCACGCACCGGCGCCGACGGCCGCGCGCAGGTCCTCGTGCCGGCGAACGCGGACGTCGTCGTCGCGGCGCTCGGGCCGGGACACGTGCCGCTGGCGCTCGTGGGCCGCGCCGGCGGCGACGCGGAAGTCGAGATCCGCGTCGTGCGCGGTGCGAGCGTTCGCTTCGTGCTGACGCCGAAGGAGGTCGTGCAGCGGCTGCTGCCGTCGTCGCGGCACGCGCGCATCACCGCCGCCGGCGCGCGCGATCCGGGACCCTCCAGCGTCGCGCTGCGCATGCTGCGCATCGAGTCGGAACCGGATCCGCAGCGCCCGGAGGCGGAGATCGTGATCCCGATCTCGCCCGACGGCACGTGCGAGCATCGCGGACTGCGACCCGGCCGCTACGCGACGGCGCTCGCGGGCAACATCGAGTCGGGAGCGATGGACGGCATCGAAGTCTTTTGGCAGCCGGGACCGGTCAGCGTGCGCGACGGCGAGCGCAACGAGATCCGGATCGACGTGTCGCGCTGGGCCCTCGGGCGGCTGCAGTGTCAGGTGCTGTTGAACGGCAGGCCGTGGGCGTTCGGCATCGGCCATCTGTGGTCGATGGAGCTGGTCGACGAGCAGGCGAGCTCGGCGGGCTACCTGATCCACGTGCCGAAGCACAGGGCGGTCGTGCCGCTGCGGACGGACGGCGACGGACGGTTCGACGTCGAAGCAGTCCCCGGCGAGTACCAGCTGCATCTGCTCGACGTCATCAATGCGGCAGGCGGGGGGAACTGCTGCGCCGTCGAGCCCGTGCACGTCGTCGCGGGCGCGACGCGACAGCTGGTGCTCACGGCGCGCGACGTCACGGCGCGTGTGCGCGTCGTCGATGCGGCCGGCGCGCCGTCCCCGGGCCTCACCGTGACGACGGACTACACGACCGTGCCGCAGAACGGTGTCGAGTGGACGACCGACGCCGACGGCTGGTTCACGATGGTCCTCGCGCCGCCGGTGCCGTTCCACCTCGTCGTGAAGAACCCGGACGGGCCGGCGCGAGCCGGGCGGCGCACGACGAGCTCCGGTGATGCGGTGCTGGGACCGTTTCAGATCCCGCCGACCGGCGACACGGCCGAGTTCCGTGCGGTGCTGCCCGAAGGCTGGCGCTGACGGAAAGCGCTATCTTTGTGAGTCGGAAAGCGCCGGCATGTTGTCCTGCGTCACGATGAACGAACCGCCCGAACTGGTCGATGCGCTGCGCCACGAGCCGGCGCTGCGGCGTCTCGCGTGGGCGCTGCACCTCGGGGCCGCCGACGCCGACGACGCGGTGCAGCATGCGTTGACGCAGGCCGCGCTCGGCAAGCGCCCGGTGGACATGCCGCTCGCGACGTTCCTGCGCGCGACGCTGCGCTACCACGCGTTCAACCTGGTGAAGCTGGCGCGGCGGCGGCGCCGGCGCGAAGCCGCGGTCGCGAGGAACGAGCCGGTGCCGTCGACAGCGACGATCGTCGCGCGCGACCTGTTGCGCCGGCGCGTGGCCGACGCGGTGTTGGCGCTCGACGATCCGTATCGCACGACCGTGTGGCTGCGTTGGTTCGAAGGGCTCGACGTCGCCGGCGTCGCCGAGCGGATGAAGGTGCCGGCCAACACGGTGCGCACGCGGCTGCAGCGAGCGCACGCGCGCTTGAAGCAGCAGCTCGATCGCGACCACGGCGATCGCGAGTGGGGCCTGCTCGCGGCGCCGATCGCGTTGCTCGGCGCTGCTGCGAACGCGACCACCGTGTACGCCGTGGCGCTCGCCGGCGCGGCGGCCGTGCTGCTGGCGGGGCTCGTGGTCGCGGGTGTCGTGGTGGCCGCGCCGGCGGACGACGTCGCGCCGATGCCGGCGGTCGCCGCCGCGGAGCCAGTGCCGCCTGCGCTCGTTCCCGTGGTCGCGCCGCTGCCGCCGCGGCCGATTGCGACCGCGCCGCTCGCTCGGCCGGAGCAAGCTGTCGTCGAGGTCGTCGACGCGAACGGAAAACCAGCAGCGAACCTGCCGGTGTGGTGGTGGCGCGACGACGACCGCCCGAGGTGGACCGAACCGCCATCGGGACGATCGCGTCCCGGCGAAGCCCTCGAGACCGCCGGCGAGCCGCTGCCCGAACCGACGCCGCTGCACACCGATGCCTCAGGTCGCGTGGCGTTGCCGTCCCCTCGGCCCGCGGCGATGACGGTCGAGGTCGCGAGCGGCCTGTGGTTCTCGGTGAGCCGGCCGCAGTCGCGGGTCGTGTTGCCCGCGACCAGCGAAGTGCGGGCGTTGCTCGTCGGAGCGCCGCCCGGAACGGCGTGGGAGGGCACCTGTCGCTTCGCAGAGCCGCACGGGCGCGAGTGGCGGAGCCTCGCCGGCGTCTGCCTCGCGACGTCGACCACAAGCGGCCCGGGCGTCATCCGCTTCGAAGGCAAGCGGTTCGTCGCGCGATGCGGCGAGACCGTGCCGGTCGTCGTGCCGGAGCATCGCAAGTGGTTCTGGCAGTTCGACGTCAGCTGCTACGGCTTCGAGATCGCGACCCAGAACCCGCCGCGGCAGGCTCCCTTCGACGCCGAGTTCCGCGTTGGCCGCAAGCTGCCGCGCGTGATCGTCGCGGTGCTCGAACCGGGAGGGAACCTGACCGCGCAGCCGGGCACGGTGCGCTTGCGCGCCGACGGTCACGTGCAGCGGCGGCCACTCGTCGACGGCCTCGCCGTGTTCGCCGTGCCGCAACCGCTCGGGCCGAAGCCCGACCTGCGGGTGCTGCTCGCCGACGGCCGCGGGGCCACGGCGGTCACCGACCGCGGCGGCCGCGCTGCGGGACGGCAGCTCTCGGTGCAGATCGTCGACACGCGGGCACCGGTGTGCATCCGGCTGCGCGACGTGCGGCCAAGCGAGGTCTGGCGCGTGCTCTTGTCGGGGCGAAAGGGTTGGTCGCGCGTCGACTCGGTCACCGACGAGCTCGCGGTCGGCGCCGACGTGGTCTACGGCCTGCACGAGGGTTGCTTGTGGATCGCCGGCGTCACGGAGGCGCGGCAGTGGCAGGTCGCCATCGTCGCGCAGAACGGCAGAGTCGCGCTGGTGACGACGTCGTTGTTCGGCGACGGCGAAGCGTGGTGGTTGCCGTCGGCGCCGCCCGTCGACGTGCCGCTCGCCGCGCTGTTCCGCGAATGCGGCAGGCGCCCTCCGCTGCGCGCCGAACTCGCGATCGGCTTGCCGGCCGACGACGGTGGCACCTCGTTCCAAGTGCTCTGGTCGCACGATCAGCTCGCCGACGGCGGGAGCCCGCCGGTGTGGCGGTCGATGACGCTGTCGCCGGCACTGCCGTTGCGGTTGCGCGTGCTCGCCGGGTCTCACGGCGATGCAGCAGTCGTGCTCGAACGCTCGACGCTGCGTTGACGCGAGGGTCAATGCGTCGGGTCGTTCCGCTGGGTCAGTTCGCTGGCGCGATGCAGGTGATCACCCGCGTCGATCAGAGACCGCGCCGGGGCAGAGTCCGGGCTTTCGTTCGGCAGGCGAACCATGCGACTGATGCCATCGGGTCCCATCGCGCTGCTCGGGGCACCCCGCGTGCAGCGCCTGCAAGCCCTCGTCAGGCGGATCGAGTTCCGTCTGTTCGGCCCGCGCTTCGAGGTCTGGCGCGAATGGCGCAATCGGCGCGCGATCGACCGGCTCCGGCGACGCACGCTCGTCATCACGCCGATGGAAGCCGCCATACGCATCCTGCACCTGCAGCGTCTGCTGCCGGAGCCGCTCATAGCACTCGACTTGTTTGGCAAGATGGGCGTCATGAAGACGCTCGAGTACGCGCCGTTCGCGCAGTCGATCGAGTTCTACGAGGTCTACGGACCGTTCGCCGCGTACGCGCGCCGCATCCTGCCCGCCGACCGGGTCACCGTCCGCGTCGCCGACTCCATCGCCGCGGTCCGCAACGGCACGACGCTGCGCAGCGACTACTCGTTCGTCGTGATGGACAACCCCGTGGACGTGTATGGCGACGGCTACTGCGAGAACTTCGACCTCTTTCCGGCGATCCTCGACCGGCTGGCGCCACGCAGTGCGCTGGTGTTCAACGCGGCGCTCGACGACTGGGTGCGCGCCACGACCAGTGACCACGACGCGCATTTCCGCCGCCGCCGCGCGTTCTTCGGCGCGACGGCCAACGAGGCGAATCCGGCGAACGACCTCTCTGCCGTGATGGCTGGCTACGAGCGTGCGGTGCCCGCGGACCGCTTCGAGATCCTCGACCTGTTCCCGGTCCCGCATGCCGGCAAGATGATGTTCCTCGTCATGGCACTCGCGCGCCGCTGAACTCGCGCTCGGGTGGTCCGAGAGGTAGCTTGCTGCTCACACCCGCCCATGCCGATGAAGCCGTCACCGTTCGCCGTTCTCGCCGCCGCTTTCGTGATCCTGACCAGCGTTCGCGCGCAGACGCCGTCCGTCGAGGACGTCGCACGAACGGCGCACAAGCTCGCGCAGCAGCTCGGCGAGCTCGCCGACGCCGATGACAAGAAGGCGCTCGAGGCGAAGAAGAAGGAGCTCGTCGAGTTCGTCACGCTGTGCGTGAAGGGAGAAGGCTTCACCGAGCGGCACTTCGTGGAGGCGGGAAGCCCGTTGCTCGAAGGCGAACGGCAAGCGGCGCTCGCGATCTCCGAGGCCGGCGTCGCGAGATTCCCGCAGTCGCGCTTCCTGCACGATCACATCGGATACGCGCGCACCGGCCTCGCGAACGCGGAGCCGCCGTCCGCGGCGCGTGTCGCCGGCCTGCGCTCCGCGGAGGCTGCGTTCCGCAAGGCGCTGGAGTGCACGCCCGACACGTGGCACGCGCACGTCGGGCTGTATCAGGTGCTCGAGCACCTCGGCTATTGCGACGAGGCGCTGCGCGAGCTCGACACGGCGCTGAAGCACGCCGAGGCCGGCGCGACGCTGGGTGTGATCTGGCTGCGCCGCGCGGGGCTGCTGATGCGCAGCGAGAGGGCGAAGGACGCGCTCGCGGTGCTGAAGGCGGTCGCGCCGGCAGACGACGAGAAGGTCGACTTGCAGATCATGGTGCTGCGGGCGACCGCGCTGGCCGGCGACGCCGCCGCGACGCAGGCGGCTGCGAATGCGCTGCGCACGCTCGAGTCGTCGCCGCGCACGCTCGTCGAGGCCGCCGACGCGCTCGCATACGCGGGCAAGAAGGACGACGCGTTGAAGCTGCTCGCGCAACGGCCGAAGCGCGGCAAGTTCGAGTCCGATGAGGAACGCGAGGCGCAGCTGTACTCGCAGTCCGCCGAAGCGATGGAGGCGTTCCTGAAGGCGACGGACTTCTCGCCCGGCAGTCCGCTGCGCGCGGCGTTGACGAAGGCGCTCGACCACCACTTCGTCGTGATGGGCGCCGGCGGCAAGCAGGACGATCTCGCGGGCTCGCCGTTGATGATGACCAAGCTGCTCGGCGGTTCCAGCATGCCCGAGGAGCCGATCAAGGACTGGGGCAATCACGTGCTGTTCGTGCTCAGCATGCGTGCTTTGCCGGCGCACAAACCGACGCCGGCCGAGAAACAGCTCGTCGACATGATGAAGAAGGACCGCTGGCCGACGGCAGACGACATCCCCGGCCGCCTGCTCGCGCTGCGCGCTGCGGTCGGCGAGCCGGATCATGCCGGCGCGCTGACCGCACTTCGCGCTGTGGAGAAGCTCGACCCCAAGACGCCGCCGACGCCCGCGAAGAAGTGACGCGCGCGCGATGTCCTTGGACTTCCTGCAGAACCTGCTGCAAGAAAGACGGCGCCGTTCCGCTGTCTCGACTTCTCGGTCGCGAACGTGCGCGACGAGAACTACCCGCTCGCGATTCCAGATTCTCCTGACGCCGTTCTCGGTCGCAGAAGAGGAGAGATCCGGGCGCACTACTTCGTGTCCCACCCCGCCGGCAGGCGCAGCTCGACGAGCGTCGGCTTGCCGGTCACGACCGTCGCCGTTCCGAGCTCCACGGAGTCGGGCTGCGCCCGCTGCGAGCCTGGCGCGAGCTTCAGCACCGAGAACGTCAGCGGCACCGCGTTGACCTCTGCGCCGGTCGTTCCCTCGGCGTCCGTCGGCGGCAGCCAGATCCTGCTCCCGCTGGAGGTCGTCGCGCAGATGCGCAGCTTCGGAACCACCACGCCGGCTTCGTCGCGCACGACCACCTTCAGCTCGCCGGTCCACACGTGGAACGGCTGCTCCGTCGTTTCGCCGACGAGGACGGTAGCGCGCTCGATCGACCTCCAGGAGACGGATTCGCCAGTGCGGTCGCGCCCGTAGAGCAGCGCGAGATACGCCCCGGCCCCGACCTGCACCTCGAAGCGGCCAGCGGCATCCGTCGTCGTGTTCACGTGTGCGAACGGGCCCGCCGCGCCGCCGATCTGGAAGTTCGCGCCCTGCACCGGCGCGCCGTTCTTGTGCAGCGTGCCCCGCAGCGTGCCGGTCAGCAGGTAGCCGATGTCCGGATCGAGCCGCGTCGACTCGCCGCGGCGCAGCGTGACCTCGCCGAGCCTCAGACCGTTGCCGGCCTCCAGCTCGACCCTCCACTCGCCGGGCTCGAGGCCCGCGTAGTCGAACGATCCGTCGGTGGCGATCGGGAGCCCCCGCTCGAACCAGATCGGCAGCCGGCGATAGTTGGGGGCGCCGCTCACGAGGCGTAGCTCCATCCGATGCTCCGCGCTGAGCCGCTGCAGCGTCTCGAACGCCGCGGCCGGTCGCAATGTGCCGAACAGCCGCGCGCCCTGCTCGACGGTGATCACGAGCGGCGTCACGTCGTCGAGCAGCACACCCCCGCGATGCACCGGCACGTGCTCCGGACCACGCACGCGGACGCCGAGCGGTTGCCCCCGCGGGCCGGTCACGACGAGCGAACCGTCGGCGCCGGTCGCGCCCTCCATCAACAACAGCGCGCGGCTCATCCGCACGCTCGACCACGGGCCGAACAGGCGATCCAGCGGACTGACGTAGGTCTCGTCGCCGAACGGTCCCTCGACCTGCAGACACAACTGCACGCGCGCGCCGGCGACCGGCTCGTTCTTCGCGTCGACGACGCGGATCGTGCGTCGCGCGTCCGCGTGCGCCGTGATGTCGACGCGCAGCGTGTCGTTCGACGTCTTCTCGATCGGCATCGCGACGCTCGCGCGCTGCAACGCGGTCGGGAACTCGACGAGCAGCGACCAGCTGCCGGGATGGATGCCGGGAACGGCCGCGAAGCCCGACGGGTAAGGGCCACGACTGCGTACATCGGCGTCGGTCGAGGAATTGCGGTTCGGATCCCACTTGATCGCGCGGACCGTGAAGTCCGTGATCGCCGTGCCGTCCTCGTCGCGCACATACACCGCGAGCCCGCCCGCGTCGCGCATCGTCAGCACGACGTCCGTGCTGCCCCACGTGTAGGTTCGTTCCGAACGCGCCGGCTCGAACTCTGGATGCGCTCCGTGCAGGAAGACGCTGCCGCCCGGATCGGCGACGCGCTTCTTCATCGTGAACGTCCCGTCGTGCCGAGTACCCGTCGAAGCCACGTGTCCGGTCTTGGGGTCGCGCGCTTCGAGCGACACGTCGCGGATCGGCTGTCCTCTCTCGTCGACGACGCGGCCGGTGATCGTCGGCCCG
>Ga0075428_100001007_pt1 | contig 29880 bp, 24 predicted proteins | sample RhiMetdeltSRZDD2_FD_75291 | JGI IMG/M metagenome (GOLD analysis project Ga0075428, IMG submission 75291) | Populus rhizosphere microbial communities from Tennessee, USA - Rhizosphere MetaG P. deltoides SRZDD2 | ecosystem: Host-associated > Plants > Roots > Rhizosphere > Soil | place: USA... | reverse complement strand
CGGGTGTCTGCGGTGTCATAGCGTCGGGCAAAGCCGTCCACCAATAAATGTTGTTCGATGGCGGCAATCGTGCTTCGAACCCTTGGATCGTCGGGGAGCAAGAAACCGACGGTTGGAATGAGTAGCAAACTGGCATCGAGGTTCTTTGAACCGTACGATTGCACAAAAGCACCAATCTTCGGATCGAATGCGTGACGGCAGATATCTTCGTGGATTCTTCTGCGCAGAACGCGCCAGCGTTCGACCGGACCTTCAAGCCCGAAGTCTTCCGCACCTTTGATGGCGCGGTCAAAAGCCACCCAGGTCATCATCTTTGAATAGGTATAGTGTTGGCGATCACTTCGAATTTCCCAGATGCCTTCATCCGGCTGATCCCAGATCGTCTCCAAGTGATCGAGAAGCGCGCGCTGCACAGCCCAGGCGTCTTCCTCCACGACCAGCTTCCCATTGCGCCCTTGATGGAATGTATCCATGACCTCGCCAAAGATGTCGAGTTGCAATTGGGTGGCGGCGGCATTGCCGATTCGCACGGGTTTGGATCCCTCATAACCCGGCAGCCAAGGGATCTCCCATTCCGTCAGGCGCCGCTCGCCCGAAAGGCCGTACATGATTTGCACCTGCGATGGCTGGCCAGCAACCGCACGCAGCAGCCACGTACGCCACGATCGTGCCTCCTCGTAGTAGCCCGCGTTCATCAGTGCGAGGAGGGTAAAGGTAGCGTCCCGTAACCAGCAGAAGCGGTAATCCCAGTTCCGCGGACCCCCCAGTTGTTCTGGCAGAGATGTCGTGGGAGCGGCAACCATGCCGCCCGTCGGACGATAGGTTAACGCCTTCAACGTGATGAGTGATCGGCGGACATCGGCTGACCATTTGCCAGCGCCTGTGCAGCGACGCGCCCAATGACGCCAGAATGTTTCGGTATCAACAAGAGCTTTCTGTGCGTCGATGGGTACAGGAGGCGACAGATGCGACGCAGAATAGGTCAGGACGAACGGAATCGTTTGGCCGGCCGATACCTTGAAGTCACCGATTGTCGTCAGGTTCTTTCCCCGCAATCGCACCGGCGTCCGCAAAACCACCATGTCTGGTCCGGACACAGCCATCAAGCCACCATCTTCCATCCGGGTTACCCAGGGCACGAGTGAGCCGTAGTCGAAACGTAGAACAAACTCGTTGCGCATTGCGACGTGACCGCGACGACCGGCGACCATGCGGATCACATTCGACGTCTTTCCGTTTGGCGGCATAAAGTCGATCAAGGTCACAGCGCCATCCGCCGTCTCGAAATTAGTCTCTAGAATAAGCGTATCGTCGCGGTAGTGCCGGGAAACGCGCACAGCCTTGTCGGCTGTAGTGATCAGCCATCGACCGTGCTCACGCCCGCCGAGGAGAGCTGCAAAACACGCAGGGCTGTCAAAGCGCGGCCAGCAAAGCCAATCGAGCGATCCATCACGTCCAACGAGCGCGGCAGTTTCGCAATCTCCCAAAAGTGCATAGTCTTCGATTTTCGAGGCCATGGCGGGCAACTCCATGCGACTCTTAATGCTGTACGACGGAACATAATGGCATTAATAGATATATAGACGTGACTTTCGTGTTCGATGCTAAAAGTAGGCACTCTGCCAAGCGCCGCAATCATTCCGGCTGGCTAGGCAAACTGTGACCGACAGCCACTGACGGGAACGGCGCACACGCAGGCCCGGAACCTACCGCACGCGAGTCTTGCAGCGCAGACGCGCCTTCATGACAAAGCCTAATGTTAGCACCAATCTTTGTTCCTCTTTTCTCCAGCGAAGTGTTCAATTCTGCACAGACCTCGGTTCGGCATTTAGGTCACCATCACGCAGCACGTGACGACGCTTCATGCTTTGATGTCCGCATGTCACGTGTTTCGTGTGGAGTGCCACGCAAGCTTGAACCTTATCATCCGTTCGCTGCTGAGGGCCTCGAAGGACTGGCGAGATCAAATGACTCAAAAAACGCTTCTAAGTCTGGTCGCCCTGTAGGCAATAAATTGAATATAAAATTGACACGGCGTTACGGCGCCATCGGTGCTACGAAGGAGTGACAGCGCTATATTTCCTAGCTCCGGGGCCAGCCTCACGAAGGAGGGTTTCAAATGCCTCAAAACCAACAATCGTTTTGGGCCATGGGGTCTGGGGCAACGCCGCACACTGAAGCAAGGTAATCCTGCGCTTGTCGAGGATGGGTTACGAATCCATCTGCCCTGTCGAAAATTCCACTCTCCTCACTTGCGGGCGACGTTCAGCGAACCCGGAAAGTCACTCAGTACCACATTCTTTGGCCTTATCTTTGGAAACTTCGGTAGCGCAATTGGATTTCTCAGCGCATTGCCGGCGTAGCACTGAGTACAGCCTTTGTCGCTTGATTGCTGATGCCAATAGCGAAACAGTAGCGCGAGAAAGTGAGCCATTGAGGAGCACGTAATGGCGTTCAAGGTTCAAGTTGGCCCACCCCAGATTGCCATTCATCAGGGTCAGACAGTGCTCCTAACCGACCCGGATGGGACAATAACGTGGCCGAGCGAGAAGGGTTTATACTTCCTCGACACGCGGATCATCAGCAACTGGGCGATCTATGCTAACGGCGTGTCTTGGCAACTGCTGAACGGCGGTCCGATTAGCTACTACGCAGCGCGCATCTACCTCACCAACAAGTCCATCCTCACCGAAGATGGCCCGATCCCTCCGCGCACCCTCGGCCTTACTATCAGTCGATCTCTCAGCGGTGGCCTGCACGAAGATCTCGACATCACCAACAACAGCATGAAACCAGTGCGTTTTCAGCTTGAGGTGGCCTTTCGAAGTGACTTTGCCGACATCTTCGAAGTCAAGTCGGGTCACATCGTACGCCGCGGCAAGATCACTACTGCATGGTCGGAGCGGCGGCAACAGGTTCACACTGTATATTTGAACCGAGACTTTCGCCGCGGAGTGAAAATTTCAGTGGTGCGTGCCCCGCGGAAGGCTGTTTCTGCCAACGGCCGGCTCAGTCTGGAGGTGGCCCTTCAACCAAACGAGATTTGGCACGCCTGCTTGCTCTACACGCTCGAGGATGGCGAGCAACTCTTCTATGCGCCTGATCACTGCGTCGAGAGCAGCCACAAGTCTCCTCAGTCTGAGACGATGTCACAATGGCTGAAGACCGTGGTAAAGATTAAGACAAGCAATGAAGAGTTTTACCGTCTCTTTCATCAAGCGCTCGAGGACATGGCAGCGCTCCGTTTGCCTATCAGGGGCACGAGCCATATGGTCTTCATGCCTGCGGCTGGACTGCCTTGGTTTGTCGCTCCATTTGGTAGAGATAGTCTCCTCGTTTCGCTGCAGAATATCCTGATCTACCCGGAGTTCGCGCGTGGATCGTTGCAGATCTTGGGCTCGCTGCAGGCAAAGGAAGACGATCCATACCGCGATGCTGAACCGGGCAAGATCCTCCACGAGTTGCGCTACGGAGAGCTTGCGCACTTTAAGCTAATTCCGCACACACCGTACTACGGCACAGCGGACGCAACGCCGCTTTATTTGATCACGCTGCACGCAGCTTGGCGCGCAACCGGCGACAGAGGGTTGCTGGAGCAGCATCTGCAGACGGCCGAAGGATGTCTTGACTGGATCAACAAATATGGCGACCGCGACGGCGATGGATTCCAGGAATATCAGGCGCTCCCCGGTAGGTTACGAGAACATGGCCTGGAAGGACTCAAGCGATGCGGTCATGCATCCTGATGGCTCACCAGTAAAGGGGCCTAAGGCGCTCTGCGAGCTTCAGGGGTATGTTTACAATGCTTGGGTACGCATGGCGGAGGTGTTCGATGCGCTCGGCAAGCCCGAGCGCGCGACTGAATTGCGTGCCAAGGCCTCTGCCCTATTCGCGCAGTTCAACGAAGCTTTCTGGGACGAGGAACTCGGGTTCTATGCCTTGCACTTGATGGCGACAAGAAAAAGGTTCTGACCGTTGCATCCAATGCCGGGCATTGCCTTTGGTCCGGCATCGTGCCTCGCGAACGCGCCAAAAGGGTGGTGGACCGGTTGATGGCGCCGGACATGTGGACAGGATGGGGCATTCGCACGCTGTCCGCCGACCACGCGGCATTTAATCCATACAACTATCAGACTGGCTCGGTTTGGCCGCACGATAACGGTATCATCGCTATGGGCTTTAAGCGCTATGGCTTTCACGTGGAGGCGGCGCGGATCGCCCACGACATTAGCGTAGCGGCGAGTCACTTCCTCCTTAATCAACTGCCGGAACTTTACACCGCGTCCGAACGCGACGAGTCGAATTTCCCGGTGCAGTATATTGGTGCGAATGTTCCGCAGGCTTGGGCGGCCGGCTCAGTATTCATGCTCACACAGGCGCTACTGGGATTCATGCCGGATGCGCTGCACAACAAGCTCTACGTTCACCCGTACCTTCCCACATGGCTGCCTGACCTTACGGCGCATGATCTTCGCATCGGCAAGCATGTGCTGGACATTCGCTTTTGGCGCGAGGGAGAGCAGACAGTATTTGACGTGATCAAAGGAGACCCCAAGATAGTTGAGCGTCGTGATTTCGCAGCCGAGGGCATGGAACTGAGGACCACTTCAGAGTTGCTCCAGATAGCGCGAGCGTCAGAGGAGCGCACCAACAAAGGTGGAAGCAAAAGAAGAGCGACCGGGCGAGCCAGGTCTCAATAAGGTTGGTCGATGTGTGCGGTCACAACTCCCTCATCCAAAGGCGTTGGGACTGCGTCAAGGCCCCCGGGGGGCGTCAGCCACAGCCCGCGACAAGCTTCACTCTTTCGGGGTGCGTTCTGGAATTCCTGACGCCTCAGTTCGTACTGGCTGGTCGGAGCCTTCCGGACCCTGCATGCCGGGTGGCGTTTCTCCCTCCGGGCTAGATACAGGTGCGCTACCAGTTGATTTGGTATTGACACGTCCCGTCTTGCCTTGCGGCTGTGTGACGTCCCCGCTGGGATTGGTACTAGTTGATTGGTTTGTTGAATTCGACTGAGAAAGAGTAGCTGTCGAACCTGACAACATCAACGCTGTGGCTAAACGTTGAGTCCAAAGTCGTCTTACAGTCTGTTTCTAGCTGAGTCATTTGATATCGTCAGTCCTTAGAGGACCAGCAGCAATGATAAGGTCAAGCCTGCGTGGGCACTCCAACGAAACACATGACATGCGGACATCAAAGCATGAAGCGTCGTAACGTGCGCCTTGATGATGACCTAGTGCCAAACCGAGGTCTGTGCAGAATTGAACGCTTCGTTGGAGAGAACGTTGCTAATATTAGGCTTTGTCATGAAGGCGCGTCTGCGCTGCAAGACTCGCGTGCGGTAGGTTCCGGGCCTGAACCTGTAAGGAGTCGCTGATGCTTGCCGCGCTATCGCCCGATCTGCTGGAGAAAATGGATGCGTATTGGCGCGCGGCAAATTACCTCACGGTTGGGCAGATTTATCTGCAGGATAATCCGCTGCTCGAAAATCCGCTCAAGCTCGAACACATCAAACCTCGCCTGCTCGGACATTGGGGCACCACCGCCGGGCTCAACTTCATTTATGTCCACCTGAACCGGTTGATCAAGGAACACGACCTGAACATGATTTATGTCATCGGTCCCGGTCATGGCGGACCGGGGCTGGTGGCGCATAGTTATCTCGAAGGCTCCTACACGGAGCGATTTCCGAGTATCGAGCGTAACCGAAACGGGATGCAGCGGCTATTTCGACAATTCTCCTGGCCCTACGGCATCCCAAGTCACGTCGCACCGGAAACTCCCGGTTCGATCCATGAAGGGGGCGAACTGGGATATTCTCTGGCCCATGCCTATGGCGCGGCATTCGACAATCCGGATCTGATCGTGGCCTGTATCATCGGCGACGGTGAGGCGGAGACGGGCGCACTTGCAGCAAGCTGGCACTCCAACAAATTCCTGAATCCCGCGCGTGACGGTGCGGTTCTTTCGATCCTTCATCTCAACGGCTTCAAGATCGCCAATCCGACAGTGCTCGCTCGCATCGAGCGCGGGGAGTTGATCAATCTGATCCGAGGTTACGGCTACGAGCCGCATTTTGTGGAAGGCGATGTTCCAATCGTGGTGCATCAAGAATTGGCTGAGACGCTCGAAACGGTCCTAGCGGAGATTCACAAGATTCAGCGTGTGGCGCGTTCCTCTCCGAGCACGGTAGGGCGGCCACGTTGGCCCATGATCGTGTTTAGTACACCAAAGGGCTGGACCGGACCGAAGTTCGTAGACGGCGAGCCGGTGGAAGGGACGTGGCGCGCGCATCAGGTCCCAATCGCGAACTTAAAAATCCCCGAGCACCTCAAGCAGCTCGAAGTCTGGATGAAAAGCTACAGGCCGCATGAATTGTTCGATGAGAGCGGAAAATTCCGCGACGAGTTCGCGGCGCTTGCGCCGACCGGCCACCGCCGTATGGGAATGAATCCGCACGCCAATGGCGGGGACTTGCTGGTGCCGCTCGAGATGCCCAATTTCCACGACCACGCCGTGCGCGTGACGGCGCCCGGCGGCGTTGAAGCCGAATCGACCCGCGTTCTTGGCGGGTTCTTGCGCGACGTGATGAAGCTAAATCTCCCCCATCGAAATTTCCGTTTGTTCGGTCCGGATGAGACCGCCTCGAACCGTCTCGACGCGGTCTACGAGGCTAGTGGGAAGGCGTGGATGGCGCGTGTTGAAGACGTCGACATCAACCTCAGCATCGACGGTCGCGTGATGGAAGTCCTGAGCGAGCATCTCTGCGAGGGCTGGCTCGAAGGATACCTGCTCACCGGCCGTCACGGATTTTTCTCGTGCTACGAGGCATTCGTCCATGTCATCGACTCGATGTTCAATCAGCATGCGAAATGGCTGAAGACGACCAGAACCATCCCGTGGCGCAAGCCGATCGCGTCGCTGAATTATCTGCTCACGTCGCATGTCTGGCGGCAGGATCACAACGGCTTCTCCCATCAAGACCCGGGCTTCATCGATCACGTAGCGAGCAAAAAGTCCGAGATCGTGCGCATTTATCTGCCGCCGGATGCGAACTGCCTGCTCTCAGTCGCTGATCATTGTCTTCGCAGCCAAAATTACGTCAACCTGATCATTGCCGGTAAGCAGCCCGAGTGGCAGTGGCTCGATATCGAATCCGCCCTTCGCCACTGCGCGGTCGGAGCCGGCATCTGGCAATGGGCGAGCAATGATGCGGACGACCCCGATGTGGTCATGGCTTGTGCGGGCGATGTTCCTACGCTCGAAACCCTCGCAGCCGTGACCCTGTTGCGAGACACCATCCCGGACATCCGCATCCGTGTCGTGAACGTGGTCGATCTTATGGCGCTGGAGCCCAAGACCGAGCACCCGCATGGGCTGGAGGATCAGGATTTCGACGCTTTGTTCACGCGCGACAAGCCGGTGATCTTCGCTTTCCACGGCTATCCACGAATGATTCACTGGCTGACCTATCGTCGACAAAACCATGACAACTTTCATGTGCGCGGCTACAAGGAAGAAGGCACCACGACCACCCCCTTCGACATGGTGGTACTGAACAACCTCGATCGCTACCAGCTTGCGCTCGATGCCATCAGCCGGATCCCGAGGTTCCAACACCAAAAGCAGATGGCAGCAGACCGCTACTGGAGCACAATGGAGCATCACAAACTTTACGTCAGCGAACACGGCGAGGACATGCCTGAGGTGCGGAACTGGCGTTGGACCTCATGAAGTCGATGACAACACTTTGGCGTTAGATCGATCTTTGGGTGAACGAAGGCGGCGCAATAGGTGCTGGCATAAGCTTCATTCTTTTGGAGTGCCTTCTGGGATCCCTGACGCGTCAGTACTGGCTAGTCGGAGCCTTCCGGAGCAACCTGCATGCCGGGCGGCGTTTCGCTTTGAGTCATTAGCGGGACATGACGCCTGCTGATCTCGGTGTCTGCTTCTACCCCGAAAGCAGACATTGATTGGTCGCTGTCGCAAGTCCGCTTAGTGCCAAAAGCGGAGTAGGCGAATTTAATCCCGGAAGACAGCGCAAGTGCGTTACCAATACTTCAAGGCGAAAACCATGAAAACGTAGATCGCGCCGGTCAGCAGCGTACCGACAATCAGCCAGCCAACGGTGTTTCCAATGGCCGCAAACTTTGCACCTCTCGTCAATTCCATAGTTTGGCCTCCTACTCGCCCAAACTCGGTCCCACCTCGAGCACCGTGAGCTGCCGGGTCTCCCCTGTCCTGGTATCCCAAGAAATGCACTGGCCTGCGCGCAAACCAATCAACGCGGTTCCCACAGGGGTCAGCACCGAAATCTTACCCTGGGAAATGTCGGCTTGCGCCGGGTAGACAAGCGTCACGTTTTGAACTTTGCCAGTCGTGTCGTCTCGGAATTCGACGCCGCAACCCATACAGACAACTTGCCGCGGTTGTTGGCCCTTATCAACTACGTGCGCCCGCTCGAGCTCTTCTGACAACCCCTCTGCGAGCTCTGGCATTTTGTTCATTGCAGCCCGAGCCAATGCGGAGAGGCTCACGTAATCTTCGGTCGATAGGATAATTTGTGGCTTCAAACGGGTTGTCTCTACAGTCTGTCCGGTCATGGTCGTGGCTCCTTAGTTTGGTGTCGGGCCCTTATGCTGCGCTCGGCCCAGGATTGTCATCACCGCCAATCAGTTCATCCGCTGTCGGTCGCGCCGAACGTGGCGTGAGATTGATCGCTCATCGCGGTTGATGCGGCTCCGCGCTGGCGTCGCGGAAGAAGCCGGATAACATTTTTGCTCGGAGTATATCGGCCCGCGTCATTTGCGACAGCAAAGCCCTCTTCATTTGGCTTTTTTTGCATGGATCGGTTCTCTAATGCAGTAGATGCACGATTTATTGATGGAATCCGCGTTCGAGCCTGATTGCTCGTCCGCAGGCACTGGACCCATGGTGATTTCGGTTTGTGCCGCTTCAAGTCTCGTCAGAAGAGACCAGCAAGACAGTTAATTTTGAATTTTTCAGCTGGTATGAAGTTTCCCGGAGTTCGCACGGCGGCACGTGCTGAACCCGGGCTAAGTGCCCGTGATCAGAATGCCCGCATAAAACAGGCCACGCTGCAATATCTCGAAGTTCAACATGCCCATGGAAATAGGTAGTTTGTTGCAAACGTCAAGTGCCGGCCGCGACAGTCCTTTCGAACAAGCGTTTACAATCGAGACTTGTTCTACGAATGCAAACATACTTTTTGCACTTAAATAACAAATATATTCGTTTGTCTGACCCACTAGCTGGTGAGATAGGGAACGCAGGCGTCATGACTAGATGCCCCACGATTCGGCCACGTCACAGCCGAAAAGATCGAGGTCGGAATGAGCGGGTTTAATGCGATGACGGACGACAAGCAACCAATGAATAGGGTTGAAGAAACTCATTCGGAGCAGCGGCCGACTATTGTCCTGACAACACTGGATCGTGAGCGGTTATTCGCTTTGCTACACAGCGCACTGACGACGGTGGACCTAAGCATCGCTCGCTTTCTCCGCGAAGAGATCGAGCGCGCAGAGATAGTACCTGATCATGTTGCATCGAATTCGATGGTCAGAATGGGATGCCACGTGAAATTCATCGATCATGATGACGAGCGCATCCGATGCGCTAAACTCGTCTTTCCGGAAGAAAGCCAAAACAGTCACTGCATTTCAATCTTAAGTTCCATTGGTAGTGCGCTCATCGGCCTCGGGCCGGGACAATCGATCCACTGGACCGAGCATCGTAGCGAGCGGCGGCTGACCGTTCTTGAGATATGCGCGAGCGAGCCTGGATTGCCGCGATCACACACGGAGAGAGCGCGTGACACACTCATTTAAGGTCGGAGATCACGTCACCTGGAACTCGGAGGCCGGGCACGTTACTGGAACAATCATAAGAGTGCATCGGAAAAACACCGAATACAAAGGATATACTCACCACGCGACTCCGAACGATCCGCAATACGAAATCAGGAGCGATAAATCGGACCACATTGCCCTGCACAAATCCTCAGCACTCAAGCTTGTTCGCCGATAACTGGGAATGAGGCGCATTTGACCGCCAGGTAAACTCGACGAGATCGCAATGGACCTTCGACGAGCTCTCGCAGAAGCCATTCTTTCCGCGAACGCCGATGCGATTATCGCCGCCGACAAGGAGGGAGTCATCGTCTTCTGGAATCCCGGCGCAGAGCGGATCTTCGGCTATGCGAGCACAGATGCCATTGGTCGATCGTTGGACATCATCATCCCGGCGCGGTTGCGAAACCGCCATTGGGACGGCTATCACCGCGTCATGAAAAGCGGCGAAAGCCGCTACGGTCACGGCGATATTCTTGCGGTTCCTGGAATCAAGAAGGACGGCAACCAGATTTCCATTGAATTCACGATCACAGCGATGCGAGACGAAACAGACCAACTCGTCGGGTTGATCGCGATCTTGCGTGACGTAACCAAACGCTTCGAGGAAATCCGCGCGCTCAAGCGAAAGCTGGGCCAAGCCGCAAAAGAATCGCAATGATGCGGCAGTACGTTTAACCGTAGGCATGGGTATGGCCTATCCGTTTTTCACCATCGGGCACTCAACTCGCTCGATACGCGAGTTCGTGGACTTGCTCAGGCCGCAAGAAATCAAGCTTGTCGTTGATGTACGGACTATTCCGCGATCGCGCACCAATCCCCAGTACAACTTGGAGGAGTTCGCGAAAGCTCTGGCCGAATTTCAAATCAACTATGAGCACATCGCGGCGCTCGGAGGCCTCCGTGGAAGGAAGTGGAATGTACCGACGGACGTGAATGCATTCTGGGAAAACCAGAGCTTTCACAACTACGCGGATTACGCCATGAGCAAACAATTCCGATCCGGTTTAGCGCGCCTACGCGAACTGGGACATGTAACACCGTGTGTGATCATGTGCGCAGAGGCAGTGTGGTGGCGTTGTCATCGAAGGATTATTGCTGACTATCTTATGGCCTTCGGAGAAACGGTATTTCACATCCTAGGACCAAATCAGATTGGGCGGGCGCGCATTACCGATGGCGCCAGACTCGGGTCGGCTGGCTCTTTGACATATCCGCTTATTGATCATCCCGATCAAACAAAAAACGTGCATATAACCGCTAACTAATTTCGTTTGTTTGCTCTAACCGGCGACCCTAGGGTTTGCCTATCTCTTGCCGCCTACGGGTTGCGATCATGAGAACACAACAAATGTCGGAAGACGGAATTCGTCACCTCGTGGACGCATTCTATGTCAAAGTTCGCGTAGACCCAGAGCTGGCGCCGTTTTTTGAGCGCGCCATCCTCGGCAATTGGGACTCCCATCTTGCAACGATGTACGACTTTTGGTCATCGGTGATGTTGATATCGGGCTCACGTTAGAAGGAGTCGCGCGCCATCCTCACGGGTTGATGTTTACAACCATAATTACGGGTTTGGCGATGATTGAAAGTCGCCGCTAACCAACACAATGCGTTCAAAGCATGGAAGAGACAATGTATTGACGATGATGGCGGTTAGACCTTGATTATTAGGTTTGATGGCTCACCGATACTGGTTTGGTATGGTGTAGCAAACCTATTACCCCCGCTAAGAGTAATTTTGAGGGCATCGCTCGCCGGAAATGTATCTTCAAGCTCCTGATCCAATTGAAGATCAAGTTTGCATTTTTGTAAATCTTCTCTCTCTTTAGCGCTTTTTGGCATTTCGACCTCAAGGATCGCCGAGATGTCGAGTTCATCGTGTCACGACAGCTGATCAACCTTTTAGTTTGCCGCCACAACACCAGGCACGAAAGCGGACAAATCGTTTTTGCCGGACCAGCATTTAAGACTTCGATCAGAAAATTCAATAGCTGTGCCGGGATTGAGGCGTCCCGTCGCGCGATTCTTCGGGTGACCAATCCGCACGACTGCTACCGAACTCCGCTGCGAGTATTTCAATCGTTACAGAATGTGCAGAACTGCACACATTTAGCGCGACCGTTTAAATCACGGTGGAGCATAAATTGTGGTTTCATTCGGCAATTAAATTCGTTTGTCTGATCTGTAAATTGATGAAATACAAAACTTGGATTTGCTTCGCTAACGCGCGCTGACGCGGCCGTCAGCTGCAAATCATCGAGACGAGACGCTTATCTCTGTCTGGTCTCGAGTTAGATAACAGCGTCAGGAGGACTCAATGTTCACGAATATAAAATACGAAGGCCGCATCGGTCGTCGACATTTTTTGACGCTGGCTACCATTACTGGGGCCGTTGCAAGTGTTCTGCTTGGCGCAGGGGCTGCGTGGGCAACCGAGGCCCTGCATAGTCAGGCTGCGGTCGCGCAGGTTGCCGCAAAGCAGCAGGTACATAATGAAAAGACTTTGCAAACTGCCGCTGCGCTTCGAGATCTATGGGTTAATCACATATTCTGGGTAAGAAACGTTTCGCTCGCAGCCATCAATAACAACGATGCAGCGATGAAGGCGGCAGAGCAACAGGCCGTGGCCAATGCGACGTCAATCGCTGCCTCCATCGAACCCTTCTATGGGGCCGCTGCCAAAGAGGCTTTCTTCAAACTTCTCGCAGGTCACTACGGCGCCGTTAAGGCCTATCTCGTAGCCACTGTGGGCGATAACACGTCGGCTCAGGCAAGTGCGACGCAATCAATTACCTCAAATGCTGAAGACATCGCAGTCTTCTTAAGCAAAGCAAACCCTTACTTGCCAAAGGATGCCCTTTACAGCGTCTTGCTGGCGCATGGCGGCCATCATATCCAGCAAATTCAAGAATTGAAGGCGCGCAATTACGCGGCGGAAGCGAAAACTTGGGACGACATGAAGAGCCATGTTTACCAGATAGCAGACGCGACCGCCGACGCCTTGGCGAAGCAATTTCCCAAACAATTCTGATGATCGAAGTACCATGTTGGGATATCCCAACATGGTACGGCAATATGACGATGGAGCGTGCGATGAGATCAAATGGATTGAAATATTTGCTGCAACAGCTCGAGCGGAAGTGTGCATGTCTTCTGCGTAAACTCACGTACCTGACTCAGCCAAACAGCCGACAGTGGGTGCGGAATCTACCGGTGAACATGAGAGTTGTATGCAAATAATCAGACCAGATCGATCAGATGGAACCGTCGCCTGTCGCCAAGGTTGTCTAGTGAGGGCGCCTTCCCTGCATCGGGTGGATCGTATCCGTCCGAAAAGAAATTCATGAATACCCAGCCCCTCTCGACAATGACCGAACCAGCGCGTCGCGGAATCGTCCAGGACCGCGCGATGGTCGAACTTTGCATTAATACTATTCGCACACTCGCAATCGATGCCGTGCAGCAGGCCAATTCGGGCCATCCGGGCACGCCGATGGCCTTGGCGCCAGTGATATACACGCTGTGGCAGAATTTCCTGCGGTTCGACCCGGAGGATGCGATCTGGCCGAACCGCGATCGCTTCGTGCTGTCCAATGGACACGCCTCGATGCTGCTCTATGCGATGCTGCATCTTGCCGGCGTCAAGGCGGTCAACTCAGAATATGAACGCCCCGGCGGGTTGGCGGTGACGCTCGAAGACATCAAGCGTTTTCGTGAAATTGGCAGCAAGTGCCCGGGGCACCCTGAATATCATGCGACCACGGGGGTCGAGGCTACAACCGGGCCGCTCGGCCAGGGGTGTGCGACGAGCGTCGGCATGGCCATCGCTGGGCGCTGGCTGGCGAAGCACTTCAATCGACCGGACTTTACTGTATTCGACTACGACGTTTATGCGTTCTGCGGTGATGGCGACATGATGGAGGGCGTCACCAGCGAAGCCGCTTCGCTCGCCGGCCATCTGATGCTCGGGAATCTGTGTTGGATCTACGACAGCAACCGCATAACGATCGAGGGCCACACCGATCTCACCTTCAGCGAAGACGTCGCGGCGCGCTTCCTTGCCTATGGTTGGAATGTGAAGCTGGTTGGTGACGCCAATGATACGGAACGAATCGCCCAAGCGATTGAGATCTTTCGCCAGACGAACGACGTACCGACCCTCATCATCGTCGACAGCCACATCGCTTATGGCGCCCCGCATAAGCACGATACCAGCAGCGCGCACGGTGAGCCGCTCGGAGTCGAAGAGATCCGTCTGGCCAAGCGCAGCTATGGGTGGCCGGAGGATGCCAAGTTCCTGGTGCCGGACGGCGTGCGTGAGCACTTCCGCGCGGGTATCGGCCAGCGCGGCGAGCAACTCCGGGCGAGTTGGCTGGCATGCATCGAGGCTTACCGCGCCAAGTATCCAAACCTTGCCGAACAGATCGAGCAAATGCAGAAGCGCGAACTCCCCGACGGCTGGGACGCCGAGCTGCCAAGCTTCTCCGCCGACTCCAAAGGGCTTGCGACGCGCGATTCATCGGCCAAGGTACTCAACGCCATCGCGCCCCATTGTCCTTGGCTCATCGGCGGCGCGGCCGACTTAGCGCCATCCACCAAAACGCGTCTTACATTTGAGGCCGCCGGGGATTTCGAGGCCGAGAAATACGGCGGCCGCAATTTGCACTTCGGCATTCGCGAACACGCCATGGGCGCGATTGTGAATGGGCTCGCATTGTCCAAGATTCGCAGCTTCGGATCGAGCTTCCTCATATTTTCCGACTACATGAAGGCGGCTATCCGCTTGACTGCGCTGATGAAGCTTCCAGCCATTTACATCTTCACGCATGATTCGATCGGGCTCGGGCAGGATGGTCCGACGCACCAGCCGATTGAGCAGCTGGTCGCACTCAGGGCGATTCCAGGTCTGACCACCTTACGGCCTGCCGACGCCAACGAGGTCGCCGAGGCATGGCGCGTCGTCATCGGGTTGAAGCATCAGCCGGCCTGCCTGGTTCTTAGCCGCCAACCGCTGCCAACCTTTGACCGAAAGCGCTATGCTTCGGCCGCAGGGCTCGCGCGCGGCGCCTATGTCATGGCTGATGCCAAAAGCGGCAACCCCGTGGTGATCCTAATCGGCACTGGCAGTGAGGTTGCGCTCTGCGTTGAAGTCTATGAGACGCTCGAGCAGGAAGGTATTGCGGCGCGTGTGGTCAGCATGCCCTCGTGGGAATTGTTCGAACAGCAGGATCAGGCCTATCGCGATAGCGTGCTGCCGCCCGGCATCAAGGCGCGCGTATCGGTCGAGGCCGGCTCCGTGATCGGTTGGGATCGCTATGTCGGCACAACCGGTGCCAGGATCGGGATGCATAGTTTCGGATCGTCGGCGCCAATAAAAGATCTTCTAGCAAAATTTGGCTTCACGCCCGACCGGCTACTCGCCACGGCCAAGGAGCAGATTGCGAAAGAGCGAAAGCAGATAACATGAATCCGCTAAAGCAACTCGAAGCATGTGGCCAATCGCTCTGGCTGGACTATCTCAAACGTAGCTTAATCGAAAAGGGCGAGTTGCGCTCGCTGATCGAGCGTGACGGGCTCAAGGGCATCACTTCAAACCCCTCAATATTTGAAAAGGCGATTGGCGAGAGTGGCGAATACGAAGAGGCGCTAAAACAATTCCAAGCGCAAGCCGATCATAGCATTTCTGAAATTTACGAGCATTTGGCGATTGCCGATATTCGCGCCGCCGCCGATACGTTGCGTCCGATTTACGACGAGACGCAGGGCCGCGATGGCTATATCAGCCTCGAATGCTCGCCCTATTTGGCCAACGATACCGAAGCGACGATAGGCGAAGCTCTGCGGCTGTGGGCGGCGGTGCAACGGCCAAATCTAATGGTGAAGGTGCCGGCGACGCCAGCCGGGATTCCGGCGATCCGCCAACTCACCGGTCGTGGGCTGAACATTAACATCACACTGCTGTTTTCCGTGACAGTCTACGAGCAGGTGGTCGACGCCTATATTTCCGGACTTGAGGATCTGAAGCGGGCGGGCGGCGACATCTCCAAGGTACACAGCGTCGCCAGCATCTTCGTCAGCCGCATCGATGTTGCCATCGACAGGCGGCTGGACAAGCTCGGTGACAAACGGGTGGCGGACCGATTGCGCGGCAAAGCAGCAATCGCCAATGCCAAACTCGCCTACGTTCGCTACATGGCGCTGTTCTCCGGACGGCGCTGGCGGGATCTGGCAGCGCAGGGCGCGAACACTCAACGTCTGCTCTGGGCCTCCACCAGCACCAAAAATCCCGCCTACAAGGACACGATGTATGTCGAGGCGCTGATCGGGCGCGACACTGTAGACACCATCCCGCCGGCGACGATGGATGCATTCCGCGACCACGGTAAGGTGACACCAGACGCCGTGGAGCAAGACATAGAGAGGGCCCGCGCGATAATCGCCGAGCTGGAAAGTCACGGCATTTCGCTCCAACAGGTCACGGAAGAGCTGATTAGAGAGGGCGTGCAGCAGTTCGCGGACTCGTTCGATAAGCTATTCGGCACTATCGCGCAGCGCCGCCGCACGCTGCTGGGTGACGATCGCGCCAGCCTAGAGATCAGGCCGGGTGCCCCGGAGATGAAGGACGCCTTCGCTACGGAGATGGAAGTCTGGCGCGAGAGTGGACGTATTCGGCGGCTTTGGACTGGCGACAAGTCGCTTTGGACTGGCGGGGAGGAAGGAAAATGGGTCGGCTGGCTAAGCGTTGTGGAGCAGGAATTGGCCGGTGTCGACCCGCTGATCAGCTTTGCAGAGCAGGTCAAGCAGCGCAGGTTCACTGATCTGGTCCTGCTGGGGATGGGAGGGTCGAGCCTGGGGCCGGAAGTGTTCGGCGAAACTTTCGGACGGCGGCCCGGCTGGCCGCATTTTCACATGCTGGACAGCACCGATCCCGCGCAAATTAAAGCGATCGAACGCGAGGTCGATCTCGGCAAGACGTTATTCATCGTCTCCTCCAAATCCGGCTCTACGTTGGAGCCCAACATTTTCATGGACTATTTCTTCGACCGTGTAGGCGCGGTGCGCGGCAAGGATAAGGGCGGAGAAAACTTCGTCGCGGTGACGGATCCCGGCTCATCGCTGGAGCGACGCGCTAAACAGCTTGGCTTTTCCCATATATTTTATGGCCTCGCCTCGATCGGTGGGCGCTACTCAGTGCTGTCGAAATTCGGCCTAGTGCCGGCAGCGGCGATGGGTCTTGATGTTAGGCGGCTGCTCGAGACGGTTCGGCCGATGCAACGAGCTTGTGGCCCCGACGTACCGCCGGCGGAGAATCCAGGCGTGCAACTCGGTATCGCCATGGGTGTTGCGGCCACGCGCTTCGGCCGCGATAAGGTCACGATCATTACATCGCCAGGAATCGCCGATTTCGGCGCTTGGCTGGAACAGCTTCTGGCGGAAAGCACGGGCAAGCACGGGCGCGGGCTGATCCCGCTCTCAGACGAGCCGCTTACAACAGCCGAGCGCTACGGCAACGACCGGTTCTTTGCCTACCTTGAGCTTGAGGGACAGGAGGATGCATTGCAGCGCCAGGCGGTGGCGGCGCTAGAGCGGGCAGGCCATCCGGTCGCGCGTATCAGTGTGAAGGACATCTGGCACATAGGCCAGGAATTTTTCCGCTGGGAGATCGCGACCGCCGTGGCCGGCGCGATCATCGGCATTGATCCCTTCAACCAGCCGGATGTCGAGGCAAGCAAGGACAAGACGCGCGCGCTGACCGACGCCTTCGAAAAGTCGCGTCGCTTGCCCGAGGATGCACCGGTGTTCCGCGAGAACGGGCTGGCTCTTTACGCCGATCCACGCAACGCCGCCGAGCTCGGCCGGCACAACACGCTAGCCGGTTATCTGAAGAGTCATTTCGGCCGCGTGCACGCCGGCGCTAAGTCGGGCGACTACGTCGCGCTGCTGGCTTATATTGAGCGCAACGATCGGCACACGCAGGCGCTGACCGCGATGCGCACGCGCATCCGCGACCGGACCCACGCCGCCACTTGCCTCGGCTTCGGACCCCGCTTCCAGCATTCGACCGGTCAAGCCTACAAAGGCGGGCCAAATTCCGGCGTATTCCTGCAGGTTACCTGCGACGATCCCGCCGATATCGACGTGCCCGGCCATTCCTACAGCTTCGGTGTGGTGAAGGCGGCGCAGGCGCGCGGCGACCTCGAGGTGCTGGTCGAACGCGGTCGGCGCGCGCTGCGCGTCCACCTTAAGGACGTCGATGCGGGGTTAGCGGAGCTGGCTCGCGCAATGGATACGGCGCTCGAGTAGCGGCGCTTTTATGCGAGGGAGGGAAGCAGATGCAGATCGGCATGATCGGCCTGGGCCGCATGGGCGGCAATATGTCGCGCCGCCTCATGAAGGCGGGACACCACTGCTTTGTGTTCGACGCCAATAGCAAGCCGCGGGAGGCGCTCGCGAGGGAGGGCGCTACGGCGGTGCAATCGCTGGGCGATCTGGTTAAGGCGCTGAAGGAAAAACCGCGCGCCGTCTGGGTGATGTTGCCCGCCGGCCGGATCACCGAAGAGACGGTCGAGCATCTCAGCGGTCTGCTCGAGCCGGACGACATCATCATTGACGGCGGAAATTCATTCTACAAAGACGATATCCGTCGCGCCAAAAAGTTGGCCGATAAGCGCATTCGGTACGTCGACTGCGGCACGTCTGGTGGGGTCTGGGGAGTCGACCGCGGCTATTGCATGATGATCGGTGGCCCGAAGCAGGCCGTGGATCGCCTCGATCCTATTTTCGCTGCACTAGCTCCCGGGCTGGGCGATATCCCAAGGACACCGGGCCGTGTCAAAGGCGATGTCCGCGCCGAGCGGGGCTATATTCATGCTGGGCCGTCCGGCGCCGGCCACTTCGTCAAGATGGTGCACAACGGCATCGAGTATGGATTGATGCAGGCCTACGCCGAGGGCTTCGATATCCTGCGCAACAAGAGTTCGAAGGATCTGCCCGAGGACGAGCGCTTCACACTGAACCTCCCGGATATCGCGGAGGTCTGGAGGCGCGGCAGCGTTATCTCATCCTGGCTGCTCGATCTCGGCGCTGCTGCGCTAGCGAAAGATCCGCAGCTGAAGGATTTCTCGGGTTTCGTCCAGGATTCCGGCGAGGGCCGCTGGACTGTCGAGGCCGCGATCGAGGAAGCGGTCCCGGCCGACGTGCTCTCCTCGGCACTGTATGCCCGTTTCCGCTCACGGCAGGAGCATACCTTCGGGGAAAAAATGCTCTCGGCGATGCGCTTCGGTTTCGGTGGACATATCGAGGGCCAGGAATCTGTCGACCCGCCACCAAAGTCGAAAAAATCGCAAGGCCACTCAGCCGCGCCGAATGCCGCGGAGTAGCACCATGCTCGACAAGCAGTCTGGGGCCTCTCCGACCGCGCAGCTGGTCGAATCGCCGCCGCGGCGTCCCACCAAACCGGCCGATTCGTGCGCCATCGTCATCTTCGGTGCCGGCGGAGATCTGACAAAACGCTTAGTAACGCCGGCTCTCTACAACCTTTCGCGCACGAAGGTGCTGCCGGAGAACTTCGCCTTTATTGGCGTGGACCATGGCGAGCGAACGGCCGAGAGCTTGCGCAACCATCTTCACGACATGCTGAAAAGCTTCATCGGAAACGTCGCGGCGGACTTTGATGTCGACGTGATCGACGATGCGGCGTGGAAGCGGCTGGCGGAAAAAATATCTTACGTGCAAGGCGACTTCACCAAACCCGAACTGTACGGGAAAATCAGCGTCGCGTTGGCCGAGGCAGAGAAAACCCATGGCACGCAGGGCAACGTCATTTTCTACCTCGCCGTCCCCGATCGTTTCTTTGGCCCCGTGGTGGAGCAGCTCGGCAAAGCGAAGCTCACCAATCAGAACGAGGACGAGGACGGCAAGCCTCGGTTCTGGCGCCGCGTAGTGATCGAGAAGCCGTTCGGGCATAGCCTCGAATCGGCGCGCGAGTTGAATGCCAGCATCCTGCGTACGCTGCACGAGGACCAGATATTCCGCATCGATCATTTTTTAGGAAAAGACACGGTTCAAAGCATCATGGCATTCCGCTTCGCCAATGGGCTGTTCGAACCGATCTGGAATCGTGACCGGATCGACCACGTGCAGGTTACCGTGGCGGAGACGGTCGGCGTAGAACGCCGCGGCAAGTTTTACGAGGTGACCGGCGCGCTGCGCGACATGGTTCCGAATCACGTGTTCACATTAGTCTCGATGGTGGCGATGGAGCCGCCGACCGGTTTCGATGCCGCTGCAATCCGCTCAAAGAAAGCCGAATTGCTGGCCGCGATGCCGGCCGTTAAGCCCGCGCAGGTGGTCCGCGGCCAGTACGGTGCCGGCACGGTGATGGGCAAGACGGTTAAATCCTATCGGCAAGAGCCCAATGTGGCCCCCGATTCAAACATCGAGACCTACGTCGCGATGCGGCTCGAGATCGACAACTGGCGTTGGGCCGGCGTGCCTTTCTATGTCCGTACCGGCAAGCACATGTCGCAGCGAAATACCGAGATCGCGATTCGTTTCAAGCAGGCGCCCTATACGGCGTTCCAGCACACGCCCGTCGACACCCTGCGGCCCAACTGGCTGGTGCTGCGCATCGCCCCCGATGAGGGGATATCCCTGCAGTTCGAGGTCAAGCGCCCTGGGCCAGCGATGGATCTCGCCGCCGTCAAGATGGACTTCCGCTACGATGACTGGTTTCCAAAGGAACCTAATGTCGGATACGAAACGCTGCTATACGATGTTATGACCGGCGACCCGACGCTATTCATGCGCGCCGACATGGTCGAGCAGAGTTGGCGCATCGTGCAGCCGGTTCTCGACACTTGGGCCAAGGGTGGTGGGCAAGATCTGCCGATTTATCCGGCGGGAGGCTCAGGGCCGAGTGAAGCGGCCGCGCTTTTGGCACGTGATGGCCGACACTGGCGCCCCCTCAACAGTACCGGCGCCGAGAAATCGCGATGACAGCGTCCCCTCGAATTTCTTCACCGAGAATCTCGACCGTTGTCTCGGATGTCGATGGTACTTTAGTCACCGACGACAAGATGTTGACGGTGCGCGCCCAAGCAGCGGTGGCAAAGCTGCACGCATGCGTCATTGGCGACGGCGCCAATGATGTCTCGATGTTCCTGCGAAGCGGTCTCAGCATCGCGATGGGCAACGCCAGTCCTGCGGTAAAGCGGGCCGCGGACTTCATAACCGACAGCAACCGCGATGATCGCTTCGCCAACGCGGTCGAACAGTTCATCTTCGGCAACGATCGGTCGAACGCGCAAGTTACGATCGTTCGCCCAGCAGGCCGCGCATGACAAGGCCAGATCTCACTGCATCAAAAATTTCACTTGTGCTCGCTGATGTCGATGGCACGCTTCTCACTAGGGACAAAGTGCTTACCCCGCGTGCGGCGGACGCCGTGAAGTCGCTCGCCGCTGCCGGCATCGCCTTTGCGATCACCAGCGGCAGGCCGCCACGCGGCATGGCGATGTTGATAGCTCCGTTGGCTCTGCGGACGCCGATCGCGGGCTTCAATGGCGGCGTCTTTGTCAATCCCGACCTGTCTGTGATCGAAAGTCACACGCTCGATCAGGCAACCGCCAAGCAAACCGTCGGACTTATCCTCGACCAGGGGTTGGACGCCTGGGTCTACACGGCCGACGAGTGGTTGATCCGTAATCGGGACGCGCCGCATGTGGTGCGAGAGGCATGGACAGTGAAATTCGGCGCCAGGGTCGTACCGGTGTTCACCGAGGAGCACCTCGCGCACGCGGTAAAGATCGTTGGCATCTCCGACGATCTCGACTTGGTTGCCGCCTGCGAAAAACTGGCGCAGACAACTCTCGGTGAAAGGGCGAGTGCTGCGCGCTCGCAACCCTACTACCTCGACGTGACCCACCCGCAGGCGAATAAGGGAGCGGTCGTGGTCACCCTGTCGAGGCTTCTGAACGTTCCGCCCGAACAGATCGTCACGTTGGGCGACATGCCGAATGATGTCCTTATGTTTCGCAAAAGCGGCTTTTCCATCGCCATGGGTAATTCCAGCGAGAAGGTGAAAGCACAGGCGAGCGCAGTGACCGATAGCAACGAAGATGAAGGCTTCGCCAATGCGGTGCGGAAGTTCGTTCTTTGCGGGGTCGACGCATGATTGGCGCACGAGGAGGGAGCCCTAACGGGCGGCGGACGCCGGAGCGGGGCGACGAAGGAATGGATGATGGGAATTGATCCGAAATCTCAGCGCGCATGGTCGGCGACCCTCACCCATACCATAACCACACCGGTAATCGCCGTTGTCATGGGCGTTTCGGGGTCCGGCAAAACCACGATCGCCATCCTGCTTTCGGCTGCACTCGGCTGTCAATTCCAGGAGGGGGATCATCTGCATCCTGCCGAGAACGTAGAGAAAATGCACGCGGGCACGCCGCTAACTGACGCCGACCGGTTCCCCTGGCTGCGCAAGATCGCTGAAGAAATCGATGGCTGGCGCGCGCGTGGTGAATCCGGCGTACTCACCTGCTCGGCGCTGAAGCGGTCTTACCGGGACATCATTATCGGCAACCGCGCGGACGTGACGCTGATCTACCTCAAGGGATCTCGCGGCCTCATCCATAGGCGCATGGCGGCGCGGCAAGATCACTTCATGCCGGTGGCCCTGCTCGACAGCCAATTTGCGACGCTGCAGGAACCAACGCCAGACGAGCATCCGATCACCGTCGACGTCGGCGGCAACCCAATCGAGATCATCACTGAGATCGTGCATCAACTGGAAGAACGGCAGGCCGGCGCTCGTGGTCATGAATCGACCGCGGGATTGGCGGCAGCTCCGGACGCCTCGAAAGAAAAGCGACAATGACGACCCGGGCGAGGTAGAATTTGCTGAGGCCAATTGTTGTTGCGCCGTCAATTTTGTCGGCGGATTTCGCACATCTCGCCGACGAGATTCGTGCCGTCGATCTGGCTGGCGCCGACTGGATCCACATTGACGTAATGGACGGCCGCTTCGTGCCGAATATTACGTTCGGCCCGGTGATTATCGAAGCGGTGCGACGCTGCACGCAAAAGCCGCTTAATGTGCACCTGATGATCGTTGAGCCGGAGCGCTATCTCAGTGCATTTGCCAAGGCCGGAGCCGATCATCTGCTGGTCCCCGCGGAGCCGTCCGCGACGGTCCATTTGCACCGTGTGCTCTCGCAAATCCGCGACCTCGGCAAGCGAGCTGGCGTGGTGCTTGACCCGGCGAGTCCAATCGAGCTGATTGAATACGTCCTGCATCTCTGCGACATCGTTCTCGTCATGACCGTCAATCCCGGCTTCAGCGACCAGAAATTCTTACCTGAGATGTTGCCCAAGATCCGCCGTTTGCGCGAGCTCTGTGAAGCACGCGGCCTCGATCCGTTCATTGAAGTCGATGGCGGAGAAAATCATGAAACGGGCAGGCAGGCGATTGCGGCGGGCGCGAACGTCATCGTTGCAGGTTCTGCAATCTTTGGGTCGCGTGATTATGCAGCCGCGATTGCCGCTATCCGCGAGGCACACAGCCCGCTGGTCACGACGGCGCAGTTATGACAAGTCCGTCTGGCGCCAAATTGGAAATTCTTGCCGATCCGGAGGCCCTGTCGCGCCGGGTTGCGGCTTGGTTGCTCGATTTGGCTATAGCTAAGCAGAGCATTTTTGCCGTTTGCCTGTCGGGTGGGTCGACCCCGCAACGGTTTTATGAGCATCTGGCTGAACCGCCTTATCGCGGTGCGTTCCCCTGGTCGCGAACACATTGGTTCTGGGGCGACGAAAGATTCGTGCCGCACGATGACGCGCTCAGCAACTACCGCATGGTGCGGGAGGCGCTGTTAGCGCGTGCGCCGATCTCCGCCGCCAACATCCATCCAATCCCGACCGAAGGGATCAGTCCTGAAATGGCGGCATCTGCCTATGAGCGCGAGCTCAAAACTTTTTACGGCGCCGACCGCCTCGACCCGGCTCGACCGCTATTCGATGTGAACTTTCTCGGGCTCGGCCCAGATGGCCATACAGCCTCGTTGTTCCCGGGCAACGCGGTGTTGGCGGAACGGGACAAATGGGTTGCCGCCGTCGTGGGGGCCCAGCCGGAAGCGCGCATCACGCTGACTTACCCAACGCTGGAGAGCAGTCGGCATTCCGCCTTCCTGGTCGCGGGCGAAGAAAAGCGGACGATCTTCAAGCGGCTTCGCCTCGGGGACGACAGCCTGCCAGCGGCGCGTCTTCGTCCGACCGGCACATTGTGGCTCTTTGGCGATACTGCGGCAGCGGAGGTGTGTGTACCGAAAACCTAAACTCCACAATCCGCTGGCCAAGCTGATCCTTTACCGCCATTGAAATTTTGGTTGCGGCACGAGCCAGAGCCGAACCGCGAGCTGGCCCCACGGACTGAAGAGAGTCGGGTCTGTGGTTGTCGCAACAATGGCGCCGGCGGTATCCAATCCATCAGATCAAATACTGCCTCCTGCGCTGTACGAGCTCAGCTGTGGACGACGACGCCGATTACGACAGCTGCATCGAGAAGGATCCATCCTATACACGCAAGGTATATTGTCTTGTCGTGCTTCTGTATTCCGTAAATAAACCAGAGGCATGCAGAAAAAAGATAAGAAGCCCACGAAATGAGTGAGATGCCGCCGACATTTCCTCCAATCCAGATGGTCAGTATTTGTGGCACCGTCATAAGCATTGTGGCAGATGGTGGTGGCTAGACGCGAGCGAGTTTCGACCGCCTTAAATCTCCTTCGACGGCGCGGAATGGTGCAGTACTCCAACCACGGTCATCTCTTGCTTGATGTCACGGCCCTCGAAAGCCAGACTCTTTGATCTAAATATTATTTTTCACTCTGAAGACATTGGCCAAACGGCCGGAGTGTTACTGTGGTAACATCCATTCCTCAAGAGAGTTTAGCCTGTCGTGAAGGGTCACGAGCACCCCATTGGGTTGGCCAGAACTGAAAACGATCAATTTCACGGCGTGGCGGTCATTCGATAAGCGCATAGTGGGAGGCGACTATGTTCAAGATTGCACGCGCAATTAGCTTTGGCGTTATTCTCAGCTTCAGCTTTGTCCTTTGCGCGAGCGTAGCTCCGCTATCGGCGCAAACTGGCGGTAAGGCCTTTGACGATGAGGCAGGCAATCACGCCAAAGATCTGTTGAAAGACGGCAAGCAGATTTTCCGCTATGACACATTCGGGAGCGAGGCGTTCTGGGGTGACGCGCTTCAACTGCATAAGGCCATTGCGGGCGAAAAGAACGGTGGCGTCGGCCCCGGCGTGTCGCCAAAAACCGCGCTGTCCGTCGGGCTCAAGGTCGATGCGGACGCGCTACCGGACACTTTGAAGAAACAGATCGCGGCAGGCAAGGTCAATCTCGACGATCCAGCGACGACGATCGCGCTGCTCAAGCTCAAAGCGGTCGTTGGCGTCACGGCCTTCGCCAACCCCGACGGCAGCGTCAAGTCGATGGGCATCCAGTGCGCGTTTTGTCACTCGACCGTCGACAACTCGTTCGCGCCTGGCATCGGTAAGCGGCTCGACGGTTGGGCCAACCGCGATCTCAACGTCGGCGCGATCGTGTCTCTTGCTCCGAACCTCAAGCCGTTCACCGACCTCCTTGGCGTCGACGTCGAGACCGTGAAGAAGGTTCTCGCCAGCTGGGGGCCAGGTCGATACGACGCGTTTCTAAACAAAGATGGAAAAGCCTTTGGTCCCGATGGGAAACAGGCCGGAACGTTGATCCCGCCGGCATTCGGCTTGGCCGGCGTGGACCTGGCCACCTCGACTGGCTCCGGATCAGTCACATACTGGAACGCCTACGTCGGGGTGACCCAGATGCATGGTTCGGGAACGTATTTCGACGCTCGCTTCAACAACAAAGATCAGTATCCCGTCTCCGCGAAGAGCGGCTCTTGGAACACGCGGAGCACGCCGGACAGAGTGACGGCCAAGCTGGCCGCGTTGCACTTTTATCAGCTCTCGTTGCCGGCGCCGAAAGCCCCGGCCGGATCCTACGACAAGGCTGCGTTCGAGCGTGGGAAGACGGTCTTCAACGGTCCCGGGAAGTGCGCAACCTGCCATGTTCCGCCGCTCTTCACCGAGCCAGGGCACAACCTGCATGCGCCGAGCGAGATCGGCATCGACGCGTTCCAGGCGGACCGTTCGGCTACCCACATGTACCGCACGGCGCCCCTAGCGGGACTATGGACGCATCAGAAGGGTGGCTTCTTCCACGATGGCCGCTTCGCCACTTTGCTCGACGTGGTGAATCATTATGATGACCACTTGAAGCTGAACCTCAGCGACACAAACAAAAAGGATCTGGTCGAGTACTTGAAGGGAATTTGACCGAGAGAAGCTATGAGGGCCGCCTTTCGCTCAAGCAGCGTCAAAATCGCATGAATTCCCTGACCCTATACTATTGGGGACTTAGATGCGGCTAACCGTCAGAGCGGAGCTTATCGCCACCATCCAGCGTACAATAATCCCGGGTCGTCCGGATTGAACTGGTCGTTGAGAACTCCGGGCGCGTCCACATGCGGCTCCCAGCGATGCCCTCGCGAGCCTGAAGGGTGGTCTATGCGCAAGGGTTGATCCATGATTTCGGCGTAGCGCATTAGTGGGCGCACAAGGACTCGAACCTTGGACCGCTGATTAAGAATCAATTGCTCTGTCCGATATGGATAAGCGCTGTTGGGGCAGCAGTTAGGTGCTGCCCTGCTAGCGATTTCCATCCAAAGTGTAATTTCGAGCACGACCGCCGAACGGAAAAAGTCTTGGTCTTCCGCTTTACTTTCTAGAATTTCTGGGGCTCTTGGGTTGGGCTAAGTAGTGGTGGGCGCACAAGGACTCGAACCTTGGACCCGCTGATTAAGAGTCAGCGGCTCAAGGCGCTCTCAGGAACGGCCAAAAAACCAGCAAGAAGATTATCCAGAAAGGACTGGCTTTTCTCAGCAAACGGAGCGGTAGTCTGTCCAGTTCCGAGCGATAGGCACTTTCGGGATCCTGCCCCGCCGGCTGGCTGGCCGAGGTGGGGCTTCGGCGGTGGCGGCAGACAATGCCGCAGAACCGAAGGAGATCCCGATGAGCAGGCAAAAGTCAAAACGTCCGACCCCCTCGCTTTCAAAGCGCCATCGCAGCTCGGCGCGAACAGCCGCGCGCTCAAACAAACTCACTGGCCCGCAGTCGACGGTCAGTCAGCGGCATCAATCCCCGGAGACGGGACGCGCCGTTAGCAAGCAAGCTCGCATCATTGCGATGTTGCGGGCTCCGCGCGGTGCGACCATCCAGGCGTTGATCCATGCCACAGGATGGCAGCCGCATTCGGTCCGCGGCTTCCTCGCCGGAGTTGTCCGCAAGAAGCTCGGTCTCAATCTCGTATCGGCGGCTGCTGAGGGCGCTCGCGTCTATCGGATTGCAGATCGCACGGATGTTCATGCTGACGCTGCAACGGCGACCGAACGGGCGTAAGGCGATGACACAGTCAAAATCCGTTGGACGCAACGCAACAAATGTATCGCTAAACGACGAGATCGCGCATTTGCGCGATCTCGATCTCAAAGGATTGCAGGCGCGCTGGAAAAGCATGTTTCGACGAGACCCACCCCTCCATCTGCCCCGGCATCTGCTGGTTGCAGTATTGGCCTATCGGCTGCAGGCGGACGAGTTGGGAGATCTCGCGCCCGATACTGTTCGGCTGCTGAAACAACTTGCAACCAGCAGCACAACGATTGAGGCCATGCGCCGGACCTCGGCGTTCGATCGTCGGCGCAGCGAGCTAAAGCCTGGGACGATCCTGACGCGGGAATGGAGCGGTCGAAATTATCGGGTGATGGTCTTGGATAACGGCTTTGGCTGGAACGCCAAGACTTACGACAGCCTGTCCAAAGTTGCCTTCGCAATCACCGGCACGAGATGGAACGGTCCCCGCTTTTTTGGTCTCAGAGACAAGACCGTTGTCGAGGCGACGGCATGATTGCGTCAGTCACCAGCAAAGTGCGCTGCGCCATCTATACCCGGGTCTCGACCGAGGCTGGCCTCGATCAGGATTTCAACTCACTGGATGCACAATTTGATGCCGCACAGGCCTATATCCGCAGTCAGGCCCATGCCGGTTGGACCCTGGTCCGCACACGATATGACGACGGCGGCTTCTCAGGCGGATCGACCGACCGCCCTGCCCTGCAGCGCCTCCTCGCCGACGTTAAAGCGCGGAAGGTTGATGTCATCGTTGTTTATAAAGTGGATCGCCTGACGCGGTCGTTAGCGGACTTTGCCAAGCTGGTGGAGTTGTTTGACGAAAATGGCGTGTCCTTCGTGTCGGTTACCCAGCAATTCAATACAACCACCTCGATGGGGCGATTGACGCTCAATGTGCTGCTATCGTTTGCGCAATTCGAGCGTGAGGTCACGGCCGAGCGAATCCGCGACAAGATCGCCGCTTCCAAACGGAAAGGGCTGTGGGTCGGCGGAACGGTACCGCTCGGCTATGAACTAAAGGATGGAAAGCTTCTCATTGTCGACGAGGAGGCCGAGCAGGTCCGAACGATATTCAGGCGATACCTCGAGCTGGGAAGCGTGAACCGGCTGGTGGTCGACCTACGCAAGCGGAATTTCCGGTCCAAGGTCCGCAAGCTGTCTGATGGCCGCACCCGTGGCGGCGTTCCTTTCACGCAGGGCCCCCTCTTTTACATGCTACGTAACCGTTTTTACGTGGGCGAGGTTCAATACAAAAATGAGATCTACCCAGGCCCGCAACCTCCGCTCATGGAGCGAGAACTCTTTGATGCAGTCCAGGCCAAGTTAACAGCACAATGGTCTCATCGGACGATCACAAGAGACACGTCGACCGCGCCGCTGCGCGGTTTGTTGTTCGATGACGCCGGCCACCCCATGTGCGCAACTCACGCGACCAAGAATGGGGTGCGCTATCGTTACTATGTCTCGCAGCCGTACCTTCGGGGACTTGCCACCCCGCCTCCCGGCGCGATCACGCGCGTTCCTGCGGCGGACATCGAAGCGACAGTTGCCACGACGCTTAAGACACACCTGCGTTCTGCCCCCGGATCGGCAGCAGTAAAAAATCTTGTCGACCGAGACCTTATCGCTTCGTCCGTTTCCCGCATCGAGATCCACAAAAACCAATTGGCGGTTTGGCTCAAGCCTCCACCATCGGATCCGAGCAATGTCGATTGTGATGCGACGTTCTCGGGATCGGCAGTCGACACCAACGCCACTCCGTTACTGATCCCTTGGTGCAAACCTCCATTCAGAAAAGCCCGCGAGCTCCTCTTGCCAGCTTTGGTTTCACGAGGACAGGTCCGCGCGATCAAGGCCGAGCGCAGAGCTAGTCTGCTCAAGTCCATCGCACACGGCCGGCAATGGCTGGACGAGATCATGTCCGGCATCGTGCAAGATCTGGATCAGATTGCTGCGCGGCACCATTGCAGTGCTCGTCATGTCAACATGACGATCTCGATGGCGTTTATCGCCCCCGGTCTTGTCAACGCCGCCGTCGAAGGGCGTCTGCCGCGGGGCATTGGTGTCGCCGCCTTGCGCGACGCACCGGCCGAGTGGTCGCTGCAATTTGATCGGCTCGGGTTGATCGAGCGCTAAAGGCTGAAACCTAGGCAACCTCTGTGTGAGAAAAAAACGGGATCGGTCCGTCTTCCCTTGTCTCCTTCGGCAAAGCACAAAATTTGAACCGCCAGGAACGGGATTTTTAGCCGCGGAGACCGACGCCTCAATACAGGCAAATGCGCCGACAGGAACAGAGAGACCGCGAGCTGAAAACAAAAAGGCCCGCCAATAGCGGGCCAACGTCGCACGTCTCCGCAAAGTGCCGGATAGCCAGACTGAATGGTGGAGCTGAGAGGGATCAAACTGCGTGCCTACCAGCCAGTCGTCTCGAACCGGTCTCCGAATGACGGTCAATGGGTTTCCGCCCCGAAAACTCCTATTTCGTGCG
>Ga0075428_100001006_pt1 | contig 29880 bp, 20 predicted proteins | sample RhiMetdeltSRZDD2_FD_75291 | JGI IMG/M metagenome (GOLD analysis project Ga0075428, IMG submission 75291) | Populus rhizosphere microbial communities from Tennessee, USA - Rhizosphere MetaG P. deltoides SRZDD2 | ecosystem: Host-associated > Plants > Roots > Rhizosphere > Soil | place: USA... | reverse complement strand
GCCTCCCAAGGCAAGTGCCTGCGCTTCGCGATCTCCTTCGGCGGTCAGCGAGAGTAGCCACAGCGACGCCGCGACAATCAGAATCGAAGCGAGGACGATCGCGAGCCGCGTGCGCGAGGGTGCGATCCGCGAGCCGGAATATACGGCGACACAAGTGGCTAATGACAGGGCCGGGATCGCAATCCACGAATCCTCGAAGGTGTTCAGCAGCAGGATGCTTGCGACCAGACCCGCCAACATCGGGGCAATCACCGCCAGCGGAAACGCCAGCCAGCGCAGTAAGTTCAGTGTCATCGACCTCGGTGTCTGCACGACGTTTCCTCAGCTGGCGCTATCCGGCAGCGCTCTGACGCTTGATCGCGCGGACCAATTCGCTGAGGCCTTCCGGTTTTCGGAGATCCACCGCATGGAACTTGGCGAGCGGCTCGAGCAGTGGTGCGTCGTCGATGCTGACGGGCACGATGAAATGACCGACGAGGCGCAAGTCGTCCGCCTGGAGTGCACGTTTGATCTCCTTGTTCACGTACGAGGCTTCACGACTCTTGGCGACAAGTGCCTTGCTGTTCAACACCAGGAAGTAGTCGACTTTCTCGATCGTCGCCGCGATCAGGTCGTCCCAGCGGTCGCCGCCTCGCAGGGCGTCCTGGTCCAGCCAGGGCTCGAGCCGCGCCTTCTTCAACGCATCGTGGATTTCACTCGCTTTCTTCTTGTCTTCACTCGCGTGACAGATGAACACCGTGGGACCGCGGCCCGCGCCAGACGTCGCCGTGGAGCTCTCCGATCCCGTTTTCGCCATTCGCGCTGGGCCACCGGCCTGGACGTACCGATCGCGCAGCTCACGAACGAACGCGACCGGATCGGTGTCGACCAGCTCCATCTTGAAGTTGTCGCGGTAGAAGAAGATCGCGGGGTCGCCCTTCGTTTTCTGGTCGCTCTCGCCGACCTCAATCGCCTCGACAGCAAAGCCACGGCTATCGGGACGCAACACCTTCAGAACGTGGAAGAGAATGCGCAGATACCACTGCCTGAGGCCAAAGCCGAGGAACAGGAAGAGCCGTCCGTGGGTCAACCCGGCATTCAAGTCATTGGGCAGCGGCGGATCGTGCGCGATCAGGTGCGCCAGGAAGTCGAGCAGCTGTAACTCGGTCAGGACCACCGAAGGGGGCTCATCGACCCGCCCGTACAAGTGAAAGAGCAGCGGGGCGTCGACCGATGCTTCCGGAAGCAGTTCCTCGTTCCTGCCGCGGTAATGATAGCGTTCGACCGACGGCGTCTTGCCAGCGCGTCGCAGCGCAGTTTCCATCAGCGGGTCGAGTCCGCACGTGACAATCAGCCGCAAGGGCAGCTCGGCGAGCGCGTCGTGGAGGGTTGACGGTCGTTCCAGCCATTCACGGTGCCACTCGCCGAGATGCATTTCCAGCGCGAGCTCGTCTTCGCGAACAACAAACCGCTGGGCGATCCAGGCCAAATCGCTGGATGCCGGATCGAGGCCGCTCGGTCTGTCATCGCTCAGCGCTTCGAGCAATCGAGCGGCGAGTGACTGGGCGGGAACCTGTCGCGGAGCACCAGGGGCGTCGACAGGAAGGTCCGGGCCCAGGAAGAGGATGCACTCGCCTCGTTCGATTCCGTAGAGAAGCTTGTTCCAATTCGCGAAGGGCATAAGAAGCGAATTATGCGTCAGGCCTGTTCTCCGTGGAGCCTGTCACATTCCTTCGCCAAGCGGCACCACTTGAATAGCCGCGTCGCGCACTTCTTCGAGGAAGCGGTTGAGTGTGGAGCCCTTGAGCAGGATCTCCCACCGGCTGCGCGCAGTTTGGCCGAAGATCACGTGTGTGATTCCTTCCCGCTTGGCGAACTCGATCAGCCCATCAGGCGTGCGATCGGCCTTGACGCGGACGACAGTGGCGCCGAGGCTTTCGGCCAACGCGATGTTGCGCTGCAGCGCGTCTCGATCGGCGGGTGTGATCCTGCCGGGCGCCTCCCGCGGCGTTTCGACGTAGACCGCATACCAGCGCGCGCCGAGGCGGCCAGCGATGCGCGCGCCGATGCGAATCACGCGCGGAGCATCGGCGTTCGAGCTCATACAGACCATCACGCGTTCGGGAATGAGCGCCGGCTCCAGTCCTTCACGCTGCCGGTGTGAGGCCGCCTTCTCGCCGACTTCATCAGCGACGGCGCGCAATGCCAGTTCACGAAGAGTGGAGAGATTCGTTTCGCGAAAGAAGTTGCTGAGGGCCTGTTCGATCTTCTCGGGCTTGTAGACCTTGCCCTGCCGCAACCGGCTTTGCAGTTCCTGCACCGTCACGTCGACGTTCACGACTTCATCGGCACGATCGAGAAACGTGTCGGGAACGGTTTCGCGGACTCTGACGCCGGTGACGCGACCGACGGCATCGTTGAGCGTCTCGAGATGCTGGATGTTGACAGCCGTGAGTACACCGATGCCGGCATCGAGAATGGCGAGCACGTCCTGGTAGCGCTTCTCGTGTTTGCTTCCGGGGACGTTGGTGTGCGCGAGTTCGTCCACGACGCACAACTGCGGACGGCGTTTCACGATGGCATCGAGATCCATCTCTTCGAGCACGACGCCGCGGTATTCGATTCGTCGTCGCGGCACGATTTCGAGATCGCCGATCTTGGCATCGGTGTCGGCGCGGCCGTAGGTCTCGACGAATCCGACTACGACGTCGACGCTTTCACGCCGAAACGCGTGCGCGTCTTCCAGCATCGAGTAGGTCTTGCCGACTCCGGGTGCTGCGCCAATGTAGATGCGGAGGCGCACTTTCGAATCGGCGTGCAGCTTTGCGAGCAGCTGCTCTCCGCTCGGCCGAGCTCTCGGCGGCATCACCTCATCCTACGCGCGATAGTTGAAGCGCGGCGACGACCTTACGAACTCTTTATGACTTTTTGCCGAGTCCTTTAGCCGTTCGGCCGGTAACGTTGAATCGGGGGTGAGGAAAGATGGCTCAGGATGCAAACAGCGATCTCCACGGGCCGTACCTTCACGCTCCGGTGTGGCCGTGGTTCCTCGCTGGCTGGATCATCGGGGCGCTGTTTGCCCTCATGTTCGTCTTTGCCAGCATGAGCGGGTGAAGCCGCCCCTGCGAGGTGTCACGTGCTCGATGTGATCTTCGTTGGTCTGACCATCGTCTTCTTCGCCTTGGGCATTGGCTACGTCGCCGTGTGCGAACGGCTGATGGAGTGAGCGGCCACGTGGGCGCCGATTCCATCATTGGTTTGATTGCCAGCATCCTGCTGCTTGGTTACCTGGTCGTGGCGTTGTTGAGGCCGGAGAAGTTCTGACATGACTCTCAACGGCTGGCTGCAGATTCTGTTTTTCCTGCTCGCAGTGTTTCTCGTGACGATGCCGCTCGGCAGCTACATGGCATGCGTCTTCACCCGGCGCCGGACGTGGCTGGATCCTGTGATGCGGCCGCTCGAGCGGCTTGTCTACCGATTGACGGGCGTGACCGAGACGCACGAGATGCGCTGGACGGAGTACGCCGTCTCGAGTCTGCTGTTCAGCGTGGTCTCGATGCTGGTGCTGTATGTCATGCAACGACTGCAGGCAGCGTTGCCATTCAACCCGCAGGGATTTGCCGGCGTTGCGCCGGACCTTGCGTTCAACACGTCCGCCTCCTTCACGACCAACACGAACTGGCAGGCCTACAGCGGTGAGTCCACCATGAGTTATCTCACGCAGATGGCGGGCCTTGGCTACCAGAACTTCGTGTCGGCCGCAGCGGGTATTGCCGTGGCCATCGCGTTCATCCGCGGCATCGCGCAGAAGGAGAAAGAGACCATCGGCAATTTCTGGGTGGACATGGTGCGCGCGACGCTCTGGGTCTTGCTGCCGATTGCGATCGCGGGTGCACTCTTCCTCGTGTCGCAGGGCGTGGTTCAGAACCTGAAGCCGTACGACACCGCGCAGACGATCGAAGGCGCGAAGCAGCTGATCGCACAGGGCCCAGTGGCCTCGCAGGAGGTCATCAAGCAGTTCGGCACCAATGGCGGAGGCTTCTTCAACGCGAACAGTGCGCATCCGTTCGAAAACCCGACGCCGCTGTCGAACTTCTTCGCGATGTTCGGCATCTTCGCGATCTCGTCGGGTCTGACCTATACGCTTGGCTCGCTGACCGGTTCGCGGCGGCACGGGTGGGCAGTGTGGGCGGCGATGGCGTTCCTCTTTCTTTGCGGCGTGACGGTGGCGTACTGGGCCGAAGCGCGTGGCAATCCCATGCTGACCAAAGCCGGAGCCGATCAGGTGGCGAACGAGTTGGCGCCCGGCGGAAACATGGAAGGGAAGGAGGTCCGATTCGGGATCGCTAACACCGCCCTGTTCGCGACCGTCACGACAGATGCGAGTGGTGGGGCGGTCAATGGATGGCACGACTCGTTCACACCGCTCGGAGGTCTGGTACCGCTGGCTAACATCCAGTTGAGCGAGGTCGTCTTTGGCGGCGTCGGAGCCGGGATGTACGGAATTCTCGTCTACATCATCCTCGCGGTGTTCATCGCCGGTTTGATGGTTGGTCGCACGCCGGAGTACCTCGGGAAGAAGATCCAGGCCTTCGAAGTGCAGATGGCCATGCTCACGGTGTTGATCTTCTCGCTCATGATTCTGACGTTCACGGCGATCTCGTCGGTCTCGCCTGACTTCGGCACGTCGAGCATTGCCAATCACGGTCCGCACGGTTTGTCGGAGATGCTCTACGCCTATTCCTCGGCGGCCGCGAACAATGGCTCGGCGTTCGGCGGCATCAACGTCGACACGAAGTGGTACAACACGACGCTCGGCCTGACCATGCTGTTCGGCCGCTTCTTCATGCTCATTCCGCCGCTGGCAATCGCTGGCAGCCTCAGTCGTAAGAAGCTGATTCCACCCTCGGTCGGGACGTTCCCGGTCACCACGCCGCTCTTCTCGAGCCTGCTGGTGGGCGTGATCGTCATCGTCGGCGCGCTGACATTCTTTCCGGCACTGAGCCTCGGCCCGATCGTCGAACACTTCCTGATGAGCAACGGGCTGGTCTTCTAATGACTCAAGGTCCTGCGAACGCGGTCTCCATCTGGAATCCGCAGATCGTGCGCCGCGCACTATGGGATTCGTTGCGGAAGCTGCATCCGCGGACGATGGCGAGAAATCCTGTGATGTTCGTCGTCGAGGTCGGCAGCGTGCTGACGACGTGGCGGTTGCTGCAGGACGCGACCGCAGGGCGCTCGGGCCTTGCTTTTGAGTTCCAGATCACGCTTTGGCTCTGGTTGACCGTCCTCTTTGCGAATTTTGCCGAGGCTATGGCCGAAGGGCGCGGCAAAGCGCAGGCCGACACCCTGCGCAAAGCGAAGACAGAAACGGTGGCGAGGCGCGAGCGCCCAGGCGGTGGGTATGACACTGTGCCGGCGCCAGCGCTGAGAAAAGGAGACACCGTCCAGGTGGTCGCCGGCGAAGTAATTCCAGCTGATGGCGAGATCGTCGAGGGCGTCGCCTCGGTGGATGAGAGTGCAATCACGGGAGAGTCTGCACCAGTCATTCGCGAATCGGGAGGCGATCGATCGGCCGTCACGGGGGGCACGCGCGTGCTGACGGACTGGATCCGCGTCCAGGTGACGGCGAATCCTGGTGAGACCTTTCTCGACCGGATGATTGCCCTGGTCGAGGGCGCCAAGCGCCAGAAGACCCCGAATGAGATCGCGCTGAATATCCTGCTCGCCGGGCTGACGATTGTCTTCCTCATCGCGGTGGGGACGCTTCAGCCATTCGCCATGTATTCGGGGTCGCCGCAGTCGCTGTTCGTTTTGATCTCGCTCCTGGTGTGCCTCATTCCAACGACGATCGGCGGATTGTTGTCTGCCATCGGGATTGCCGGGATGGATCGTCTCGTTCAGCACAACGTGCTGGCGATGTCGGGCCGTGCCGTAGAGGCGGCGGGTGACGTGCACACGTTACTACTCGACAAGACGGGCACGATAACTCTGGGCAATCGGCAGGCGACGGCATTCGTGCCGCTGCCGGGCGTGAGTGAGCCGACGTTCGCCGACGCGGCGCAACTCGCCTCACTGCCTGACGAAACGCCCGAGGGGCGATCGATCGTCGTGTTCGCCAAGGAGAAGTACCGCCTTCGAGCCCGCGATCTCTCGGAGCTGCAGGCGACTTTCGTCCCGTTTACCGCGCAGACCCGGATGTCGGGTGTGGACCTCCTGGCGGCGAAGCCAGCGCTCGTCGCCGCGGGCGGCAGATCGGCACGGTTCGTTGCCGATGTCCGCGAGATTCGCAAGGGCGCTGCTGACGCGATCGAGAAGTGGGTCGTGTCGAAGGGTGGCACGATCCCGGACGCATTGGCCCCGATGGTCCAGCGAATTTCGCGCGCGGGCGGTACGCCGCTGGTGGTAGCGGAGGGCCGGCAGATCCTCGGCGTGATCCACTTGAAAGACATCGTCAAGGGCGGGATCCGCGATCGGTTCGCTCATCTGCGCGCCATGGGCATCAAGACCGTGATGATTACCGGCGACAACCCTCTTACGGCAGCCGCGATCGCTTCCGAGGCGGGTGTTGATGACTTCCTCGCGCAGGCGACCCCGGAAGACAAGATGGCGCTGATCAAGCGTGAGCAGGCCGACGGCAAACTCGTGGCCATGACGGGCGACGGTACCAACGACGCGCCGGCGCTGGCTCAGGCGGATGTCGGTGTGGCCATGAACACCGGCACGCAGGCCGCGAAGGAAGCGGGCAACATGGTCGATCTCGACTCGAACCCAACGAAGCTCATCGAGATCGTCGAGATTGGCAAACAGTTACTCATCACGCGCGGAGCCTTGACGACGTTTTCGATCGCCAACGACGTGGCGAAGTACTTCGCGATCATTCCGGCCATGTTCGTGGCGACGTTTCCGATGCTGAACGCGTTGAACGTCATGGGGTTGAAGACGCCGCAATCGGCGATTCTGTCGGCCGTAATCTTCAACGCGATCATCATCGTCGTCCTCGTGCCACTGGCGCTGCGCGGCATCAAATATCGCCCGATTGGCGCGGCCGCGTTACTGCGGAGCAACCTACTGATCTACGGGGTGGGGGGCATCATCGTGCCGTTCATCGGTATCAAGGCCATTGACGTGGTGATCACTGCTCTGGGATTGACCTGACAAACGCCCAACCGCCAACTCCGAAAGAGGGCCCATGAACCTTACGCACAATCTCGTCGTCGCGACCTTGATGACGATCGTGACCACCGTCATTCTTGGACTGATCTATCCGTTAGTGGTCACCGGCCTCGCGCAGGTGCTGTTCCCTGATCAGGCCAACGGGCAGTTGATCGAGCGTGACGGCAGGATCGTGGGCTCACGGATCATCGGCCAGGGGTTCTCATCAGAGGGCTATTTCCGATCGCGTCCCTCGGCGACTGCCGTGCCATATGACGCATCGAACTCCGGGGGGAGTCAGTACGGCCCCACGAACAAGAAGTTGATCGACGCCGTGACCGCGAATGTCGAAGCAGCGCGAAAGGAAAATCCGACCGCTCCAGTGCCGATCGATCTCGTGACCGCGTCGGCCTCGGGATTCGATCCACATTTGTCCCCAGCGGCCGCCGACTTCCAGGTCCCGCGCGTGGCGCGGGAGCGCGGGATGTCGGAAGCCGATCTGCGGCAGCTCGTGAGGACGCACACTGAAGGGCGTCAACTTGGCTTTCTCGGGGAAGCACGCGTCAACGTGCTCGAGCTGAACCTCGCCCTCGATCGCGAACGGCCGATGAAAAAGTAAGGCTACACGTCTGCGAAGCGATAACCGACCCACGGCTCAGTGAGGATGTACTTCGGCGCCGACGGATTCGGCTCGATCTTCTTGCGCAGCGAACCGATCAGCACCCGTAGATGTTCCGGTTGGCTGGCGGCGTGTGGCCCCCAGATCGCTTTGAGAATTACGCGGTGCGTGAGCACGCGACCGGGATGCTGAGCGAGGTAGATGAGTAACTCGAATTCCTTGGGCGTCAGCCGAACTTCCTCCCCGTCTCGAAGGACCCGGAAGCGTTCGCGGTCGATCACCAGGCCACCGCGCACGATCGGTTCCGTGGAAGGAGACGGACTGTCGACTCGCCTGAGCGCTGCGCGAATGCGGGCGAGCAACTCTTCAGCGCCAAACGGCTTGGTGACGTAGTCATCGGCACCGGCATCGAGCGCTTTGACCTTGTCACCCTCGGCTCCTCGAGCGGACAGCACCACGATTGGCACAGCGGTCGACTGCCGCATCTCCCGGCAAACGTCGACACCATCCATGTCGGGCAGGCCCAGGTCGAGGACGATCAAGTCCGGTTTATCGCGATCCACCGCATCCAGCCCGGCTCGTCCGCTCATGGCGGACAAGACGTCATATCCACGCGCGCGCAGCAGCGGGGCTACCGTGCCGAGGATGTTCGGCTCGTCGTCCACGATCAAGATACGGGAGGCCATTATTGCGGCACTGGTGCCGGGCGGACACCGCCGGGCACCACGATCGAGAATCGTGCGCCGCCTGCGGGGACGTTTTCCGCCCACACACGGCCGCCGGCCGCAGCCAGCAGTCCACGAGTGATCGAGAGTCCCATGCCGGTCCCGAACGTCGTCTGACGTGCGGTGTGTCCGCGGTAGAAGCGCTCAAATAAATGCTCGAGCTCACCGGAGTCGAGACCAGGGCCGTGATCGGTGACGGACACGTGCAGGCCGTCGTGCTCCACGCGCGCCTCCACTACGATCTCGCGGTCCGAGGGCGAGTACTGCGCTGCGTTCTCGAGGATGTGCGAGAGCGCTCCTGACGCCAGCCGCGGATCGATTTCAACTTCCAAATCGCTCGGCGCCTCCACGCGTATGGACCGTTCCTCGAGCAGATGTCGGACGTGCGCGATCGCGGCGTCGACGACATCCTCTGCCGTGACCCAATCGCGGTCGATACGGATGGCGGCGGCATCGATCCTGGCCATGTCGAGAATGTCCTGGAACAGGAGGGTGAGCCTGCCGAGCTCCGAGGTGGCTGCGCGAGCCTGCTCGCGGCGATCGTCAGGCGACAGGTCGCCGCGCAGGTTCTCGACGGCGACCCGGATCGCGGTGAGCGGCGTGCGCAGATCGTGACTGAGCGACGCCAGCAGCGTGGCGGCCAGATCCGCTTTCTGCTTCACGAGCTCCGCGGCGTCCCGCTCTGCGAGGAATTGCGCGCGTTCAATCGCAATCGCCACCACGCCGGCGACCGCATCGAGTGCCCCGATATCGAGCGTCGATGACGAAGCGGCGAGTAACCCGACGGCTTTCGTTCCATGACGCAGGGGGACAATCGACACATCCTCTTCTGGTCCCACACGCATGTGCCCGCCGTACGCGCGTTGTCGGGCATCGAATTCGACGACGCCACGTGCCTTGGCGAGCGCTATGTTCAAGGCGTCATCGTCGATGGCGACGTCTTCGCTGCCGCCCTGGTGCTTGCGCCAGCCCTGGTCAACCGGGAGGCAGATGGCCACTTGCGATAGCTCGAATCGACGGGCCACGTGTCGTGCCAGTGCCTCGATGGCCCCGGTGGTTTCCGTTGTCAGAAGCACGTCCCGCGTCAGATCGAAAAGTCGAGTGACTTCATTGCGGCGGGCGATCGCCTCGCGCGCGCGGGCTTGCACCGCCGCCGAGAGATTGCTGCCAATGACAGCGACGACCAGGAACGCGAAGAGCGCGATCCAGTTCTGCGCGTCGGCAATCGTCAACGTGCCAAGCGGTGGCAGGAAGAAGAAGTTGAACGCGACCGTGGCGGTGATTGCTGTGACCGTGGCAATCCACAAGCGTCCGAAGGTTGCTGTCGCCAGCACCACCAGCAGCAGCGCCAACGCTATCGTGGTGGGACTGACCTCAGGAAGCGCTCGTAACCCGATGACGACTACACCTATCGCGGCCACGCCGCCGAGCAGGACAGCGAAGGCGCGAGTCGGAAGCGGCCGAACCCTCGGCATGCTGATCCATTGTGCCATTCCGCACCTGCCGCGGACGGCCGCCATGAGTTTCTTATGGACTCTTTACGCCTTCTTTAGCGGACGCGGCGCTACGGTCATGTTAGTTATGCAATTCATTCCGAGCGACGTTTCCGCAGAACAGCTCAGCGCAATCATGGCGGAGCGTCTGACGCTCGAGCAGGTGCGCGTCTTCCGGCAACTCCTCGTCGTCCGCTGCGGCGTCGTTGCACTTGGAATTGCTGTGACTGGCCTGATTCTCGGGTTGCTGCATTCGCTCGGCTATTGGTTCAGCATGGTCATTTTTCTTGCAGCCCCGGCGTGCACCTGGGTCGTGGAACGCCGGCGTGAGCGTCAGCTCGGACGCAGGCTGGAACACTTCTTCCGCGCACCCACGGACGTGGTTGCCATCGCGCCTCGTAGAAAGTCGTAAAAAGTTCATAAGTACAGGCCCTGCCTGTCGTTGGCGAGGCGAACGTCGCCCGATAATGCAGATAGTTGCCCAATTCGTTATCCGCTTCGGCGCCCACGGACTCACGGTTCACCGCTCACGCCTCCGGCTCTCGCAGCCGCCTGTTGCCCCTGACGTTGACAGCGCTGGGTGTCGTCTATGGCGACATCGGAACGAGCCCGTTGTACGCGATGCGCGAATGCTTCTTCGGGTCGCATCCGGTTCCTCCCACGCATGAGAACGTCCTCGGCGTGCTGTCGCTGATCATTTACGCGCTGGTCCTGGTCATCTCGGTCAAGTACGTTGTCATCGTGATGCGCGCCGACAACCAGGGCGAAGGAGGCATCCTCGCTCTCACCGCCCTGGTTCCAGGGTTGAAAGGAGAGCGCGGCCTCTCTGCCAGGCTCGCGGTCGGCCGCCCGGTCCTCATTGCGTTGGGCATCTTTGGCACGGCGCTGCTGTATGGCGATGGGATGATCACGCCGGCCATTTCAGTGCTCAGCGCGGTCGAGGGACTCGAGGTAGCGACGCCGCTGTTTCGCCCGTACGTCGTGCCCGTCACGGTGCTGATCCTCGTCGGTTTGTTCGTCATCCAGAAGTACGGCACACACCGTGTCGGGGGTCTCTTCGGTCCCATTGTCATCGTCTGGTTCATGACGATCGCGATGCTCGGGATCGGTTGGATCGTGCGTGAGCCGGTCGTGTTGACCGCGTTCGATCCGCGTCATGCCGTCACGTTCTTCAGCGCCAATGGCCTGACAGGTTTTGCGGTACTTGGAGCGGTTTTCCTCGTGGTTACCGGTGGCGAGGCGCTGTATGCCGACATGGGGCACTTCGGGAAGGAGCCAATTCGACTGGCGTGGTTCACGTTGGTGCTCCCGTCATTGTTGTTGAACTACCTCGGGCAAGGCGCACTGCTCCTGCTGAACGACAAGACACGGCATCCGTTCTTTGAGCTCGCTCCGACGTGGGCGCTCTTGCCGCTGGTCGTCATCGCCACGGTGGCCGCGATCATCGCTTCTCAGGCGCTCATCTCCGGAGCGTTCTCGATTACCCGGCAAGCGATACAGCTTGGATTGGCGCCGCGGCTCGATGTCGAACACACCTCAGCGCAGGACATTGGTCAGATCTACGTGCCGCAGGTGAACTGGGCCCTGATGTTCGCCTGCGTGTTCATCGTGATCGGTTTCGGCTCCTCGAGCGATCTTGCTGCGGCCTACGGGATTGCCGTGACTCTCACGATGGTCATCACGGTGTTGCTGCTGTATGTCGTGATGACCGAGCGCTGGCTCTGGCCAAAGGCGACGGCCTTGTCGGTCATGGCTCTCTTCCTCGCGGTCGACCTCGCATTCTTCGGCGCCAACGCGTTGAAGGTTCTTCAGGGCGGCTGGGTGACGCTGGCGGTTGCGAGCGCTGTCTTCATCCTGATGACGACGTGGAAGACCGGGCGGCGGCTGATGGCCGAAAGACTGACAGCGCGGGCGATTCCTCTCGAGGAATTCATGGCCACTGTCGACGCGGTCCAGCCTGTTCGCGTTCCGGGAACAGCCGTTTTCATGACGGCGCAACCGACCGGCACGCCGCCGGCACTCGCACACAATCTCCGCTATAACAAAGTTCTTCACGACCATGTGGTCGTCTTGACCGTCGCCACTGCGCAGGTCCCACACGTGCCTGTCTCGCAGCGCGTCTCGGTCCAGCCACTGGCTTACTCGATGTTCAATGTCCGTGTGCTGTATGGATTCATGGACGATCCGAACGTGCCGGATGCGCTCTTGCTGGCGCGGCAACAAGGCCTCCACATCGATCTCGACGATGTGACGTTCTTCCTTGGGCGCGAGACGATCATCGTCACCGCGAAGCAAGGTATGGCAACGTGGCGGGAGAAACTCTTTGTGCTGATGGCGCGCAACGCCGTGCGCGCCACGGCGTTCTTCCGTCTGCCACCGGAACGCGTCGTGGAACTGGGTGTCCAGGTGGAGATGTAGAGCTTGGGGTCAGACCCCTTGATACTGGGGGACTCAAGGGGTCTGACCCCTCACGCTACGCTGCGCGCTCCTCGTGAGCTCCGAGCGGGGTGGGGCTTTCGATCACCACTGACTGCACCGGTGAAGAGGTGATCTGCCTGGCGCCGAGGCCGAATTCCACGCGAAGACCGACGAGGATCCAGCCGACCTTCAACGTGCTGCCTCCGAACGTCGCCCCCGAGACTCGCACCACGGTCGGCTCAAGAAAGATTCCGCCCTCCGCGAGCACCAACTGCCGCGCGCTGTCGAGCACAACGAGCCGGTAGGATGAACGGCGGGTTTTCACTGTCAGAGCGACCCCTGCGTCGAGCGTCTGAAGGGCTATTCCGTCCCTCTCGTTCGACTTACGTGCGAACCCATCGAGTGTGCGGCAGCTAGGTAACATTGCGTCCTCCGCTTGAGAGATGGGCAATTCCGCTGCCACCCTCACCAGGCCTGCGCAATTCCAAATCTGCGTGGATTTTTGAGGAATTCCGCCCAGGATCGTGTTTGAGGTGGGAAGTTTTCCGCGCCTGTGGGAACTCGTCCCACCTCAGCCTTTGGAGTCACTCGCGATATACCGTCGCGAATGACCTGGGAAAACTGCTCTACGTCGTACCGAACGCAGGGGCTGAAGCCGTTTAAGCTGGCTGATTGATCAAGGCGGGTCTAAAAACCCGCCTCTACGCAATTGCGAACGGCGCTAGCTCCAACAGATTTCCAGTTCGCTGTGGGCGTCACAGGGGGTTCCTTCGACGACCGGCGGTTGCTCGGGCGCACACGTTTCGGACTCGTCGACCCCGTATCCCGGCTCCGCCCACTCGGGTGGAAATGCCGCTTCGAGGATGTCGAAGACGAAATGGATCTCAGGGTCAAGAAGAATCAGATCACGGCCAGCGACTCGATACTCGAGTTCCGTCGGCAATTCAGGAAGTGCCATCAACACCGCCGGCCACCTGACGGCCGCCGGCGTGCCCGCACTGCGGCCTGCGAACTCGATCTCACGACGGAAGTAGGCGGCCACAAGAGGCGTGAAGACGTGACCGCGTTGCACGGTGCCGTGAGCTTCCAGGATCGCGCCACGATGCGCGCGCCGCGCCCGTGCTGCTTGTTCCGGTTCGGCCCACAGCGTCAGCCTGGACATAGGACTTTCGAGCAACCGGCGAAGTTCGGCGTACTGTCTCACGGCTGTCGTGAAGTCGGCGACGGCTTGCTGGTCGGCGATGTCTTGTCGGTGAGGAGTGAAGATGTACGGTCGCGCGTCGGCGAGGCTGACTGTAAGCGCCAATGCCGGGAGAACCAACAGTATCGAAGCAGCCATGATGACCTCCGATATGCGCAGAGGGAGCATCTTCGATGCCAGGCTGAGCCGCGCGCGGTGTGCCACTCTCACAAGGAAAATCGCCTCGCGCTCGAGTGCATCGGCCGTTCTGCCGCTAGGTCATGGGAATAATCCCGCGTTTGCCGTGAAGCAATTCGCGGTGCGCACGTGCACGGCCACGCAGTGCAACCGCGGCTGTTGAGGAGATGGCCCGGCAGTAGCGGTGCGCCGGTTGATGCTTCGGCATTCGTTTTGGAAGAGAAGTGAGGGCTCGAGTCGAGGGCAGCCATGATCACCGACGACCAGGCGGCAGTCATCGATTTCCTCAGCGCACCGTCCACGCACGGTGGACTGATGGTCGACCGGATCGAGACGCACACGGCGCTCGTGTTTTTGGCCGGTACGCGAGCCTGGAAACTGAAGCGCGCGGTCAGATTCGATTACCTCGATTTTTCGACGACGGTACGTCGTAAAGCGATGTGCGAGGCGGAAGTGCGCCTCAATCGAAGAACGGCTCCGTCTGTTTATCGGGGCGTTGTGCCAATCACGCGGCAAGCAGACGGCTCGCTTGCCTTGAATGGCCCGGGGACGCCGGTGGAGTGGGTCATCGAGATGGAGCGCTTCGACCAGGAGGCGCTTTTCGATCGATTGGCGGGCAGTGGGCGCTTGGGCCTCGAGCTGATGACGCCTCTCGCCGCCACGATCGCCGAGTTCCATCGCGCGGCAGAACACCATCGTGACCGCGGCGGCAAAGTTGCAATGATCAGTATCATCCAGGGGATTGCCGACGGCCTTCGCGAGTACGGAGCGGGCCTCCTCGACCCGTTCGCGTGCGATAGATGGACGTCGGCGGCGTCCGCGGAGGCCGATCAACGCGGTTCGTTACTCGATGATCGTCGCGAAAAGGGGCATGTCCGACAGTGTCACGGTGATCTCCACCTTCGCAACATCGTGTTGCTCGACGGCCAACCGACCTTGTTCGACGCGATCGAGTTCAACGACGGCCTCGCCTGCATCGACGTGCTGTACGACTTGGCCTTCCTGCTCATGGATCTATGGCGGCGTGACCTGCCTCGACATGCCAACGCGCTATGGAACGACTATCTGACTGCAACCCATGACCTGGATGGGGTTGCGCTGATGCCGCTGTTCCTGTCGTGCCGGGCCGCAGTTCGAGCCATGACCAGCGCCACGGCGAGCCGCGTTCAGTCCGACCCGGCGCGCATCGAAGAATCTCGGCGGATGGCGCGGGAGTACCTGGCGATGGCCGAGCGGCTGCTGCAAACGCCGAGGCCATCGCTGATTGCCGTCGGAGGGCTGTCGGGTTCAGGTAAATCGGTGCTGGCAATGTCGCTCGCCCCGACGCTCGGCGCGGTGCCGGGTGCCGTCGTTCTTCGCAGCGACGAGATCCGCAAGGAGGTGTGTGGTGTCCCGCGGTTGCAACACCTGGGACCCGACGGCTACACGCCGGAGATCTCCCAGCGCGTGTACCTGACGCTCGCCGAGCGTGCGCGGCAGGCCATTCGCGGCGGCTACGGCGTTGTCGCTGATGCTGTCTTTGCGCGACGGGCCGATCGTGAAGCGATTCAACGCATAGCTTTCGATCTCTCGGTGCCATTTACCGGGGTCTGGCTCGATGCCTCGTACGCGACGTTGATCGAGCGAATCCAGTCGCGCCACACGGATCCTTCTGATGCAGACGAGGCTGTCGTGCGCAGACAGCGCGACCAGGATCCTGGAGTGATCGATTGGCACCACGTGGACGCGTCTCGCCCCGCCGACGCCGTGCTGCGAACGGTTGCGGCGTTCAACCCGTGACGATGGCGGACGCGATGTGGTCGTGGGCTCGGTTGGCAGGCGTTGGCGTGGGAGGCAACGCCAACACGAGCGCCTGAGTGCGACACAGCACGCGATACGTGACCGAACCCATGCGAGGGCCAAGGATCCCGGAGGAATGCAGGCCCATCACGATCATCTTGGCCTGACGCGCCTCGGCGAGCGTGATGATTTCTTCGGATGGGTCACCGGTTACGACAATCGGTTCCACCTTTACACGAGATCTGATCGTCGCCGTGATGCGTGAGACTTTCTCTTCGGCATCGACGCGTCGTGCGGCTTCCGCCCCTGGCAGGATCAGACGGACACTGTACGGGACGAACAGCGGCTCCAGAACATGCGTCACGATGAGCGGGACGGACAATGCCTCCGCCAGGCCTGCGGCCACTGTCAATTGATGCGCTGAGGCGGGCGTCAAATCGACGGGCGTGAGGACGCGGTTGATGTGACTGGCGATTGCACTCAATGACGCGACTGGTGGCTTCGCGTCCGGGGCGATGAAGACGGGCACCGAGGTTTCGCGCAGAACGCGCTCTGTGGTCGATCCGAAGAACATCTTCCGCATGCCGCTACGCCCGTGCGAACTCATCACGATCAGTTCGGCATGTGACTCTGTGGCCTCGCGCAGGATCTCGGTTGCCGGCTTTCCGGTCCTGACCTTGAACTCGACTCTCTTTGGTCCGGTCTCGCAGGCGCTGAGAGTCTCGCGGCAAAAGCGCTTCAACTCCTGGAGCGTGGCGTCAGCGAGCGACGTCGCTTGTCCAGAACTGGTGGCCACTTCGGCAAGCAGTGGGTCATCCACCGAGAGCACGGTCAGTCGGGCGCCGAAATGGTCGGCAATCGCGGCGGCGTAGCACAGCGCCGATCGCGACGGCTCGGAGAAGTCGATGGGGCAGAGCAGGGAGGGCCAGGCAGTTGTCATGACAGACCTCGCGTTATCACTTGACAAAGCTCTCGCCAGCAACGTCGATACCAATGGCTTTCCCAACGCAGCCGCCGGTTATGGGTGGTGGCCTTCCGTGCGGCTGAATCGAGGTGTGAACTGTTTCGCGGGCCGCGCATGAATCGGCGGCGGGTTGTGGGGCAGGTTGTCCGCGCTGTTCGCCGGGTTCCATCTGTCACCATCTGTCACATCACGCGCGCCCGGCGCATGACGGGTTCCGCTTTCTGTCGAATCTCTCGCGCGATCTCGTACGGATCGCCTTGCTGGAAGCGGGGCAGGAACAATTCAACCGACAACGGACCGGCATATCCTTTTTCCGACAGCTTGCGCAGCATCGTGTTGAGTGGAGCGATGCCCTCGCCCGGAATCAGCCGGGTCGTGTTGTCGAGCAACTCGCGCGGCATGTTGGGCACGTCCTGGAAGTGCACGTGTCCGATCTCGCCTGGTCTGATTAGATCGAGATCCTCGAGCTTATTGGGTCCCGACCAGAAGTGATAGAAATCGAGCAGCGGCGCCACGTTGGGATGCGCGGCTTCTCTCATCATGTTGAGCATCGTCGGCAGACTGGCGATGAAGGTCGATGCCCGGACGGCCTCGGCCATCACGGTCATCCCGAACTGCTTCGCGACATCCCCGTTCTCGCGCATGTTCGCGACGCCGCGCGTGTAATCGTCAGGCGTGAATTTCTCGGTGGTCGGCGTGGGTGAGTAGATTCGCGTCAGCCCGAGGGCGGCGAATTGTTCGCAACGTTTCTTGAAGGCATCAAGGGCCGCCGCGCGCTTGGGATTGGGTTCCCATAGCCCGAACACACCGCATGCAGACGAGACGGGCGTGAGCCCAAGGTCGGTCAGCACGCGGCGGGCAGCTTGAAGGGAATCGGACTTGAGGAATTCGTCAAGCAGCGCATTTGTCAGTTCGACGTGCTTGATGCCTGCGCGGGCCCAGCCTTCGAGTGAGCCGCGATAACCAGCGGCAGCGGATGTGTTCTGGTGAATGGCCAGCGTCATTTTTCCAGCTCCGAGCGCAGCACGCGCGGCGAAGAGCGCCACCGGGGTCAGGAGAACCGCTCGTCGTGACAGCATGCGGGATTGTAGATCCGGGACCCGGGATTCGGGGCTCGGCATTCGCTAGCCGGACCTGTAGTTCGAATTCGAGTCCGCCGCAGCACTTCGAGCGGCGGGAACCGCGAGCCGAGGCAGGGACCGGATTAGCCGTGCGATATTTCTAACATTAGTGCGATACAAATAACATCAGGCTCATGAGTGGTTCAGGCCTGGTTTCAGGCTTGTTCTTCGAGCAAAGACGCGATGAACTCCTGTATCCGTGCCCAGGCACCGCGGTGTTGCCATTTCCGAAGCTCGATGTGTTCGCAGACCGCCATGTCGTCCAGGAAGATCTTCTCGAGTTGTGTGGCCAGGGCGCGATCGAAGACGCAGACGTTGCTCTCCTCGTTGTGCGCGAACGAGCGATTGTCGAAGTTCGTGGTCCCGATGGTCAGCCACACCCCGTCAACGACCATCGTCTTGTGGTGCAGCATCGTGCGGTCGTATTCGTAGATCTCGATGCCGGCTTTCAAGAGAGGGCCGAAGAGCCGGACGCTGTTCTGCCGCGCAAGCCAGTTGTCGTTGCGGTCGCCGGACACCATGATGCGAACGTCGATGCCGCGCTTCCTTGCGTCGATCAGGGTCTCGATCGCAACGGCATCCGGGATGAAATAGGGGTTCGCAATGTAGATCGACTTCCGCGCGCAGACGATCGACAGGTAGTACATGATGCGAACCGTCGAACCGCCCGACTCGGGTGAGCTCATGAGCGTCTGTGCGCTCAGTCGCCCGCACGGCTCGATCGACGGGTAGTAGATCGCCCCGCTGAGCAGCTCACCCGTTGTCTGCTGCCAGTTGTGGGCAAACCCCGCCTGCAGGGGAGTAACCGCAGGACCCTCGACGCGAACCTGCATGTCGCGCCACTCGTGTGGACCCCGCGCATTGCCTTTCCAATGATCCGCGATGCCGGCACCTCCGGTGAACGCGACGCGCCCGTCGACGATCAGCGACTTACGGTGCGTGCGATTGTTGAAGCGGCCGAGCGTGTACCAGTGAATCGGGTTATACCAGGCGACCTGGCACCCGCCGTCTTCGAGCGTCTTCAGGATCTCGCCACCAATGCTCGCAGACCCGATCGCATCGAGCAGGATCTTGACAGTCACCCCGTCCTGAGCGCGCGCGGCGAGTGCGCGAGCGAAACGAAGCCCGACTTCACCTGCCCAATAGATGTAGGCCTCGATGGTGATGGAAACCTCGGCGCCCTCGATGGCCTCGAGCATCCTTGGATAAAAAGCGTCGCCGTTATTCAACAGCTCGACCGAGTTGCCGGCGACGAATGGTGCGCTGCTGGCGCCGGCGATCGTGTCGAGGAACTCGTCCGACTGGATGTCGAACTGGTGGGACAGACCGTAGCGCGGCGGCAGAGCCACTGGCGTCGTGAGATAGGTCACGAGCGCGCCTGCCCCCGTGCCGATGGCCCACCACCACCGGTCGTAAATGAGCGCCCACACACTAATGAGCGCCCACGGCCACCACGACCACAGGAGACGGCGCAGACGAGTTCCTACAGTGAGAGCGCCTTTCGGCTTGCGTGTGCGTGCGTCGGCGGTCGGAAGACGCCAGCCGCGTGTCGGCTGACGACGAGCCCAGGAGACAGGGCGACTGCGAGGGCGCAAGGGATGGGTTGTCTGCAGCACTCTGCCGTGCGATGTGACCATAAACCGTACCGAATGTCTCTTTACGAAGTACGTAGTGTCCGGCTTTAGCCGGACCGTCCGCCTTCATCCGGACCGTCTACTGCTTTCGAAACAATTCGAGCAGAGCCGTAGTCTCGGCGCGGATGGCGGCTTTCAGGGTTGGCTCGCGCTCGGGCGCCCACTCGGGAGAGTGCGGCGCGGGCACCGGGATGCCGCTCTGACGCGCGGCGGCGAGCTTCGACGGATGCACGGCGCCGACATGTAACAGGGCTGAGGGCACGCCGGCGAGACCGTACTCGGAGAAATCTTCCGACGTCATCTTTGCGGGCATCTCGACGACAGCCGCCTCGCCGAGCCCGTTCTTCAACGCGCCAGCCAGTCGCAGCGTCAGCGCCGGATCGTTGTAGACCGGCGGATTCGCGCGCGCCGGCGTTTCGACCAGCGGCTCGCGTGGTGCTCCGGCCGCTGTCGCTTCGCCGCTTGCGATTCGTCGAATCGCCGCAAACGTGCGTGCCCGCACTTCGTTCGTGTAGGTGCGCACCGAGAGCTGCAGCCGCACTTCATCGGGGATCACGTTGGCCTGCGTGCCGCCGTGAATCGATCCAACCGTGATGACGACCGGATCGATCGGGTTGTTTTCGCGTGAGACGATCGTCTGCAGCGAAAGCACGATGCGCGACGCGAGGACGATTGGATCGACGGTATTGTGCGGCATCGCGCCATGACCGCCGCGACCGTACACAGTGATGGTCACGCCGTCCGACATCGCCCGGAAGAATCCGGGATGGTAGCCAATCGTTCCCGCCGCCATCGTGTCGTCGTCATGCAGTGACAACGCGAAGTCTGGTCGCGGGAACCGAGTGAACAGTCCCTCGCTCAACATCTGACGCGCGCCACCGAGGCCTTCTTCAGCCGGCTGGCCGACCATGATGAGCGTGCCACTCCAGCGGTCGCGGTGCTCCGCCATCAGCCGCGCGGTCCCGGCCCACGCGGCCATATGCAGGTCGTGACCGCACGCGTGCATGACAGGAGTCGACTGTCCGGCGGCATTCTTGACGACGACCGTGCTGGCAAACGGCAGTCCAGTCTTCTCTTCAACCGGTAGCGCATCGAGTTCCGTGCGCAGCATCACGGTCGGTCCCGCTCCGTTTCTGAGCAGGGCGACGATGCCCGTCTTCGCGACGCCGGTAGTGACATCGAACCCGAGTGCCTTCATGCGTGCGGCGAGTTTCGCCGCGGTCTGCACTTCCTGAAACGCCAGCTCGGGATTGCGATGGAGATCGATATAGAGCGCATCGACGTCGGGATAGATTTGGTTGATTTCCTGTTCGCTCGGAGTGCTCCAGCCCGTTGTACCCGTTTGGGCGGCGAGCGTGCCGCTTGTCGCGAGTGCGACAAGCAAAGCTCGCAGAACCGTCAATCCGTAACGCGGCACCGGCATCGAAAGTGGTGCTATTGTGGCATACCGCTACCGGCGCTGGAGAGAACGATGACACGCTGCCTTGCGACACTGATCGTTGCGTGTGCGATGGGTACGCCCGCTGCCGCTCAATGGTTGAAGGAACCGACCAAGGGGATGCCGCGCACAGCGGATGGGAAGCCGGATCTCTCAGCGCCCGCGCCTCGCACGGCGGACGGCCACCCCGACTTTTCCGGGCTCTGGCGCATCGATAGCGGCGCGTATGCGGGCAACCTTCTTGCCGATCTGAAGCCGGGTGATATCACGACCGCCGCTGACGCCGTCTACAAGCAACGCATGGAGGATCTCGGAAAAGACGATCCGTCCACGTTCAAGTGCCTGCCGCAGGGTCATCGCGTCATTTACGGTGCCGGGGGTATGGCCCGCATCATCCAGAGTTCCACTGTCATGGCCATCCTGTACGAGAATCTGAGCTATCGACAGATCTTTCTGGACGGCAGAACTCTTCCGGCCGATCCGCATCCCAGCTTCATGGGTTATTCGATCGGCCGGTGGGAAGGCGACACGCTGGTTGTTGAAACGGCAGGATTCAAGGACGCGACGTGGCTCGATTTCGGTGGCCACCCGCACACCGAAGCGCTGCGTGTGGTGGAACGATACCGCCGCACCTCGTTTGGGAAGATCGACTTGAAGGCCACATTCGAAGACCCGACTGTGTTCAACAAGCCAGTGACGATCGATGTGAAGGTCGACTTCGCGGCCGATACCGACATGCTCGAGTACGTCTGCAATGAGAACGAGAAGTCGCACGCGCGCATGGTCGGAAAGGCATCCGATGACAAAAAGAATGCGGTGAAGGTGGCGCGAGAAGTGCTGTCCAGATACGTCGGGGCCTACGACTTTCGCTCAACGGAAGACCCGAGCGTCGTTATCACCGTCAACGTGACGCTGTCGCAGGACGAGCTTTTCGTCGATGTCGGTGGCAAAGATCCGCAGCCGATGATTCCTCTCTCCAACACGACGTTTGGCACCTCCGGCGGCCGGCTCGAATTCGTGGTCGACCAGAGAGGACAGGTCGATCACGCAATCTTCCGCATCGTGGAAGGCGACCTGAAAGGCGTTCGGAAATGAACCACCGTAGTGTCTGACCGTAGTGTCCGGCTTTAGCCGGACCCCGGTCTCAGCGGCCGACGATGACCGACCAGGTCCGCTCGGCCTGCTGGACGACGCCCTCCACATCGTCCTGGAGCACGAAGCGCTCGCGCACGAGGTCGGTGGCGACACGCCGTACGCGTTGCAGATATTCCTGGCGGCTCGCATAGCGCTCTTCGATCGACGGGCGTGAATCACCAGACTGCTCGCGCTCGGCTTTCGTCCTGGCAAACGGTTGGAACGATCCGACCAGGCCCGCGAGGTAACGCAGCCCACTCAGTTGAAACGTGGATACATTCCACCCCGTGTGCGTACCGAGCGGGACCGCCACTTCAGGCGACGGGATGCCGCCCTCGTCATTGCCATCGGCGTTCACTTGAGGCACGAGTACGGGGTACGGCTCGCCGAGTGACGGCGGCTCCCTGGTGATCACTCTGGTCGTGGCGTACTCGACTCCGTAGTCCATACGCCACACGCCCGGCAAGTACTCCGCAAACGGCAACGATGGGACCTTCGGGAAACGAACGGATTCCCGCGGCACGAGCTGACGCCGGGCGATGGTCGGATAGCGTGAGGGCGGCGGGTCAGTGCCGGTGAGCCACTTGTCGAGATCGATGAGCAGTGCACGTAGGACCCAGCGCTGCTGCGCGAAGTTGAGCGAGTAGCGTGTTTGTTGCGGCGCCGGGGGGAGACCGCCCGATGCGTGCGGCGTTCCACTCAGAAAATAGAGTCGCGAGGTCGGCGCCAGCGGCACATCTGCCGTGCCGGTTTCATTTGTGTGCGTCAACGAACCTGCCCGCGCCCAGTACTCAGTCGAGGAGAACGTGTAGAAGATACGGGGGACGACCGACGCCGCGGTTGCTTTGGCCAGCAGGCCGTCATCGTTGAACGGAGGAAGGTCCACTGGTCGAAAGATCGAGAGGACTGAGTTGCCGGCCTGGCCCGGGCTGGCGAAGCGATGATTGAAGCTGCCGCCGCCGGCACCAGCGGACGCAATCATCAGACCGTCGAACGCGGCGCGCCCGCGCTCGTCCTGATTGAAGCCATCGCGCACGAACTCGCGGAGGAAGCGTCCGCTTTGCGAGTAGCCGAAGCCGATGACTCGCCGCATCAGGGCCGGGTTCTCCCGTAGTGTCGTGACCGCGCCTCCATGTTTCAGGTAGGAGGCGAAGTCGCGTACGGCCGCGAGTCCGAGACCTGCCACGGGCGATCCGGTAGCGCGATAGATGACTTCGTTGAGGCCGGCATCGAAACCGGCGGGCCGTCGTACCGAGCAGCCGTCGGGAGCGAATTGCCAGCTCTCGCGCGCCAACACTGTCGGCTGGGCGACGATGACGGATCGGAACGTGAGCGTGGCGTCGGGCTGCGAGGCATCCGATGCGCAGTAGGAAAGGCCGAGCCATCCGCCAGGCCCGCTTCGACTCACCGTCACGGCGCTTGCCCGAACCACGCCGTTCACTGGTGCCGTCGGCACACTGAGCGTTAGACCGTCGCCCGCCTGCACATCGAACTGCCATCCGAGAAACGCGACGGTGAATCCCTGTTCCAGGAGAAAGCGGTCGCCAAGATTCCAGTTCTCCGGCGCAAGATCGCGTTGCCGCGCCTCGCTCATCAGGCCGAGCGACTGGTCGCGGCCTCTGTTGACCACTTCGAGGAAGACGGTGCCGCGGGCGTTGGCAGATGGTTTCGGGAGAAAGATCAGCAGGTCGCCGGCGAATTCCACTGTGCCGGCGGCGTTGCGCGGGGCGGCTGCGAGATCCGTGACCGCCTGATTCTGGGGCAACTTTGGATCGACGGCGTAATGAACGCGTCCGATGACGCGTTCATGTGTCCCAAAGTCCTCGCGCGAGCGCACGTCGATCCGGACGACTTCAGCCGATGCCACCTGCGCGATAAAGAGTAGAGCACAGGCGACTCGTGTCTTGAGGCCACACACGACGCCACACTATATCAACGCGACCGCGAGGCGCAGCAAACCCCAGCGAATTCCCAGAGTTCCCCCAAGACTCGGACAAGTCGTCTCGCCATTCTTACGTTCGCGCGTCAAGGGGGCGATATATGCAGCGACTGGTTCGTGTGTTGGCGTTCAGTGCAATCTGTGCGACGGCCGTGGCCTGGGGAATCCGTCCGGCAGCGGCCCAGCGTCCAGCGTGCGGGCGGCGAAGCCGATGCGCGCAGTGATATCTGATAATCCGAAGTCGAGCAGCTTCGCGCCCTGCTTCGTCAGCATCACGTTGCTGGGCTTCAGGTCTCTATGGACAAGCCCACGTCGATGGGCGTGATCGAGGGCGTCGGCCAATTCGGCCGCGTAGCGCATGACGTCGGCGATCGGAAGCGGACCGGTCGAAAGCCGATCGCTGATGGTCTCTCCGTCGATGTGCTCCATGACAAGAAACAGGCGTGACTGCCCGGTGCGCGGATCGGGGCTTTCGCCAACGTCGTGCAGCGCGCAGATGTGGGGATGATTGAGGGTGGCGACGGCGCGCGCCTCGCGTTCAAACCGTGCACGTCGATCGGCGTCGGCGACGAACCCGTCGGACAGGACCTTGATCGCGACAGTGCGGTCGAGACGCGTGTCTCGGGCTCGATACACATCGCCCATGCCCCCCGCGCCGATCAGCCGGAGAACCTCATAGGAACCGAGGCGCGCGCCGGGCGCGAGCGACATGTGGTGGCTGGTGGCAGGATTATACGTAACCCATCCGAAACGAACTGTCGAAGACGAGATCCCACTCGATGGTACGGGCACGTTCGGCCAATCTAGGTAACACGCAATTCCCAACTCCCAAAGACCAACTCCCAAAGCCCAACTCGCAACTCTCAACCTGCTTTTGGGAATCGGGAATTGGGAGTTAGTAGTTGATCCGCTTCTAGCCAGTTTGCAAAACCTTCAAGACGCTACGTAAGAGCTTCAAGCAGAGATGGCGACGAGCCCCCGCGCGCCACTTTTGTGCTCACAACTCCCCAAAACTCAAGCAATTTCGCGGGAATTGCTGAGCGCGATTCTTGCACTCCGCTGCGTGCCCTGTGATTCAATACCAATTCTCGTTTCCCAGTTTCCAGCGGGAGCTTCTCGATGCGGACTCAAAGTCCCGTTTCGTCTTCCTCGTCTGCCTTGACGCCGACTCACACAGAGCTGTCGGAACTGCTTCGCGTCCTACAAGCGGTGCGAGACGGCGACTTCTCGGTCCGCCTGCCCGGTGATTGGACCGGCCTCGAAGGCAAGATTGCAGACACGTTCAACGAGATCGTCGCGTCGAATGCCCGCATGGCCAGTGAGCTCGAACGGGTCGGGACGGTCGTAGGAAAGCAAGGTCAAACCAGGCAACGCGTGAAGTTCGGACGTCCGACCGGCTCGTGGGGCGAGATGGAAGCGTCGGTCAACACGCTGATCGACGACCTGCTCTGGCCGACAACCGAGGTGACGCGCGCGCTTGCCGCCGTGGCCAAGGGTGATCTGCTCCAGACGGTGAGGCTCGATGTCGACGGCCGGCCGCTCGAAGGGGAGTTCCTCCGCTCCGCGACCATCGTCAACAAGATGATCGAGCAATTGGGCGTGTTCACGTCCGAGGTGACGCGCGTCGCTCGCGAGGTCGGAACCGACGGGAAGCTGGGTGGTCAGGCGCAGGTTCGCGACGTCAGCGGTGTCTGGAAGGACCTGACTGACAGCGTCAACTCGATGGCGAGCAACCTGACCGCGCAAGTCCGCAACATCTCCGAAGTCACGATCGCCGTCGCCAGCGGCGACCTGTCGCGCAAGATCACGGTCGACGTTCGCGGCGAGATCCTGCAGCTCAAAGAAGCCATCAACACGATGGTCGATCAGTTGCGGTCGTTTGCATCGGAGGTGACGCGCGTCGCCCAGGAAGTCGGCACGGAAGGACGGCTCGGTGGCCAGGCCGTGGTGCCTGGTGTGGCAGGCACGTGGAAGGACCTGACCGACTCGGTGAACGCGATGGCGCGCAACCTGACCGACCAGGTCCGCAACATCGCGGAAGTCACGACGGCGGTGGCGCGCGGTGATCTGTCCCGCAAGATCACGGTCGATGTGCGGGGCGAGATTCTCGAGTTGAAAAACACCATCAACACGATGGTCGATCAGCTCAACGCATTCGCCGGTGAAGTGACGCGTGTCGCGCGCGAGGTCGGCACCGACGGCAAGCTCGGTGGCCAGGCGCAGGTCTCGGGCGTGGCCGGCACATGGAAGGACCTGACCGACAACGTCAACTTCATGGCCAGCAACCTGACCGCCCAGGTGCGCAACATCGCGGAGGTGGCAACCGCGATCGCCGGCGGCGACCTGTCCAAGAAGATCACGGTCAACGTGAGCGGTGAAATCCTGCTGCTCAAGGAAACCATCAACACGATGGTCGACCAGCTCAACGCGTTCGCCGGCGAAGTGACTCGCGTGGCGCGCGAGGTCGGCACCGAAGGACGGCTGGGCGGCCAGGCCAACGTGCTCGGTGTCGCGGGCACGTGGAAGGACCTGACCGACAGCGTCAACTCGATGGCGAACAACCTGACCGCCCAGGTGCGCAACATCGCGGAAGTGGCAACCGCGATCGCCGGCGGCGACCTGTCCAAGAAGATCACGGTCGACGTCAGCGGTGAGATTCTGCAGTTGAAGCAGACGTTGAACACGATGGTCGACCAGCTCAACGCCTTCGCCGGCGAAGTGACCCGCGTGGCGCGCGAGGTCGGCACCGAAGGCAAGCTGGGCGGACAGGCCGAAGTGCCGGGCGTCGCCGGCACATGGAAAGACCTTACAGATAACGTCAACCTGCTCGCCGCCAATCTCACCACGCAAGTCCGGAACATTGCCGAAGTGACGACGGCCGTGGCTCGTGGCGACCTGTCACGAAAGATCACCGTCGACGTCAAAGGCGAGATCCTCGAGCTGAAGAACACCATCAACACGATGGTCGACCAGCTCAACGCGTTCGCCGCGGAAGTCACGCGCGTGGCGCGCGAGGTCGGCACGGAAGGAAAGCTGGGCGGTCAGGCGCAGGTGTCCGGTGTCGCCGGCACGTGGAAAGACCTCACGGACTCGGTGAACGCGATGGCTGGCAACCTCACCGTACAGCTCCGCGACGTGTCCAAGGTCGCGACGTCGATCGCCAAGGGCGACCTGTCGCAGAAGATCACGGTCGACGTCCGCGGCGAGATCCTGCAGATCAAAGACACCATCAACACGATGGTGGACCAGCTCAACGCGTTCGCCGGCGAAGTGACGCGCGTGGCGCGCGAGGTTGGATCGGAAGGCCGTCTCGGAGGTCAGGCCAACGTGCTCGGCGTCGCCGGCACCTGGAAAGACCTCACCGACAGCGTCAACTCGATGGCTAACAACCTCACGGCGCAGGTCCGCAACATCGCGGACGTGGCCACCGCCATCGCGCGCGGCGACCTCTCCCGCAAGATCACGGTCGACGTCAAGGGGGAAATCCTCGAGCTGAAAAACACCGTCAACACGATGGTCGATCAGCTCAACGCCTTTGCCGCGGAAGTCACGCGCGTGGCGCGCGAGGTCGGCACGGAAGGGAAGTTGGGCGGGCAGGCGCAGGTGCCCGGCGTGGCGGGCACATGGAAAGATCTGACCGACAATGTCAACTTCATGGCCAGCAACCTGACTGCGCAGGTCCGCAACATCAACGAGGTTGCGATCGCCATCGCCAGCGGCGACCTCTCCAAGAAGATCACCGTCGACGTGCGCGGCGAGATTCTCCTGTTGAAGGAGACGCTCAACACGATGGTCGAGCAGTTGCGATCGTTCGCCGCCGAAGTGACGCGCGTGGCGCGCGAGGTCGGCACGGACGGTCGTCTTGGCGGTCAGGCCGTGGTGCCCGGCGTCGGCGGCACGTGGAAGGACTTGACTGATAACGTCAACCTGCTCGCGGCCAACCTCACGACCCAGGTCCGCAACATCGCCGAGGTCACCACCGCGGTCGCGCGCGGTGACCTCTCGCGCAAGATCACGGTCGACGTCAAGGGCGAGATTCTGGAGCTCAAGAACACCATCAACACGATGGTCGACCAGTTGAACGCGTTTGCCGCGGAAGTGACACGCGTGGCGCGCGAGGTCGGCACCGAAGGGCTCCTGGGCGGACAGGCGCAGGTGCCGGGTGTGGCCGGCACGTGGAAGGACCTGACTGACAACGTGAACGTCATGGCCGCCAACCTCACCGAGCAGGTGCGCGGCATCGTGAAAGTCGTGACCGCCGTGGCAAACGGCGACCTGGAACAGAACCTGACGGTCAAGGCGAAGGGCGAAGTCGCCGCGCTCGCTGACACGATCAATAACATGACGGGGACGCTGGCGACGTTTGCCGATCAGGTCTCGTCGGTGGCGCGCGAAGTCGGCGTCGAAGGACGGCTTGGTGGTCAGGCCAACGTGCCAGGCGCGGCCGGCACGTGGAAGGACCTGACCGGCAACGTGAACCTGCTGGCTGCCAACCTCACCACGCAGGTGCGCGCGATCGCCGAGGTCGCCACCGCCGTCACCAAGGGCGACCTGACCCGATCGATCCAGGTCGACGCGCGCGGCGAGGTCGCCGAGCTCAAAGACAACATCAACACCATGATCGACAACCTGCGGTTGACGACCGACCGCAACACCGAGCAGGACTGGCTCAAGACCAACCTCGCCCGCTTCACCGGCATGCTGCAGGGCCAGCGCGATCTGACTGCGGTCGGCCAGTTGCTGCTCGGCGAGCTGGTGCCGCTCATCGACGCGCATCAGGGCGTCATCTACCAGCTGGATGCAGAGGAAGTACCGATCCTCAAGATCCTCGCGAGCTATGCAGACGCGCAGGACCATCCCTACCCACCGCTCCTACGAGTCGGCGAGGGATTCATCGGTCAGTGCGCGCGCGCCAAGCGGCGCTTGTTGATCTCTGACGTTCCGGTTGACACGGTGCCCGTGGGCTCGGTCTTCTTCCAGGCGCTTCCGCGTAACATCGTCGTCCTCCCGGTCGTGTTCGAAGGTCAGATCAAAGCGGTGCTCGGCCTCGCGTCGCTGAACGACTTTTCGGCCACGCACCTTGCGTTCCTCGAGCAGTTAACCGCCAGCATCGGCATCGTGCTGAACAGCATCGAGGCAACGATGCAGACGGAAGGCCTGCTGAAACAGTCGCAGCAGCTCGCCGGCGAGTTGCAGACACAGCAGAAGGAACTGCAACAGACCAACGAGCAGCTGGCGCAGAAGGCGCAGCAGCTTGCCGAACAGAACGTCGAAGTCGAGAGAAAGAATCAGGAAATCGAACAGGCCCGTCGCGCGCTCGAAGACAAGGCGGCCGAGCTCGCGTTGACCTCCGGCTACAAGTCCGAGTTCCTGGCCAACATGTCGCACGAGCTGCGGACGCCGTTGAACAGCATTCTGATCCTGGGCCAGCAGCTGTCCGACAATCCGGAGGGCAACCTGACGCCGAAGCAGGTCGAATTCTCGCGCACGATCCACAGCGCCGGCACGGACCTGTTGAACCTGATCACCGACATTCTCGACCTCTCGAAGATCGAGTCCGGCACGGTGACTGTCGACGCCGAAGAGCTACTGTTCTCGAACGTCCTCGATATGGTGGCTCGGACATTCAGACACGAGGCGGAGCGCAAGGGGCTGGCCTTCGATGTCGTCGTCGATTCGCATCTGGGCCGCGGCATTGTGACCGACGCCAAGCGGCTCCAACAGGTGCTCAAGAACCTGCTGTCCAATGCGTTCAAGTTCACGTCACAGGGAGGCGTGCGCCTCAACGTCTCCGCCTCGCGCGGTGGCTGGACGGCCACGCACCCGGTGCTCAGTCAGGCTGCGAACGTCGTATCGTTCGAAGTCACGGACACCGGGATCGGCATTTCGCCCGAGAAGCAGCGAATCGTATTCGAAGCCTTCCAGCAGGCCGATGCCAGCACGAGCCGCAAGTACGGCGGCACGGGGCTCGGCCTCGCGATCAGCCGCAGACTGGCCAACCTGCTGGGTGGCGAAATCCAGCTGCGCAGCACACCGGGGCTCGGCAGCACGTTTACGTTCTACCTGCCGACGCGCTACGTTGGCCCGACGGTCGGTACTCGTGC